>Ga0102929_1000160_pt1 | contig 37113 bp, 38 predicted proteins | sample SalPonR1_B_D2_MG_FD_78510 | JGI IMG/M metagenome (GOLD analysis project Ga0102929, IMG submission 78510) | Salt pond soil microbial communities from South San Francisco under conditions of wetland restoration - Salt Pond MetaG R1_B_D2_MG | ecosystem: Environmental > Aquatic > Marine > Intertidal... | reverse complement strand
TTGACCACTGGTTCGTTTTTGGCGGCAGTTGGGGCGCGACATTGGCCCTGATCTATGCCCAAGCCCATCCCGAGCCTGTGCGGCATCTGATTTTGCGTGGTGTGTTCACCATGACGCAGGCCGAATTGGGCTGGTTCTATGGCGGGGGTGCGGGAAAGTTCTGGCCGGAAACGTGGAAACGGTTTCAGGACATGATCCCGGTGAACGAGCGCCACGACATGATCGCGGCGTATCACAGGCGGCTTTTTTCCGGGGACAAGGCTGAAGAGGTGCGCCATGCGCGGGCTTGGTCAGCGTGGGAAAATGCATTGGCCACCGTGCAATCCAGTGGAAACGTGTCCGATAGCCCCCCGGATTACGCACGGGCCTTTGCCCGTTTGGAAAATCACTATTTCATAAACAGTGGTTTTCTGGAATCCGATGGTCAGATTTTGCAGAACATGCCGAAGATTTCGCATATCCGCGGAACAATCGTGCAGGGGCGGTATGACATGATTTGCCCGCCGGTTGCAGCTTATCATTTGGCTGATCGCTGGCACAATGCTGATTTAAGGATGATTCCTGTCGCTGGCCATGCCTTGTCGGAACCGGGGATCAGCGCCGAACTGGTGAAAGTCATGGATGAACTTGCGCGGCGTAAACCGTCTGCGTCGCATTGATGACCTGCTTTTGTTGTGAGTCCCTCCCTTGTGTAGCTGATCTTTAAGGATGAACATTCGACGCTGCCGGGATAGCCATGCCTGGCCGATACTGGCCGCTTAGTGTTGTGATCAACAAAGGCAGGGCCAAGCTAAGCTGAGCATGGCACCCTTAGAGAAAGCAGGCGCCGTGATTTCGGGTTTTGCGAATGCAAGACCGACGGTTCCGACCGATGCATCATATAAGACGGCGTTGATCAGCAATGCGATCGCCGCAGGGCCCGTTGCCGGCCCGTCAGCGGCTTTCAGGCCAAAGCCGAACAGAACGCCGACCATCATCGCGTTGGTCACAGGTGGCGGCAGGAGTTTCACAAGGTTCTCGAACACGCCTGAACGCCGCTCAGTACCAGGGCGGCTGCCACAGCGTTTTCCTACCGCGCGGTGTAGCCGCCGTCGATCACCAACTCCGAGCCTGTCACGAATTTCGCATCGTCCGAGGCGAGATATGCAATGCCAGCCGCTATGTCGTCGGGTTCACCGACATGACCGACCGGGTGCAAGCCATCGAGATGGGCGCGAAAGGCCTCGGCCCCGTCCTCGGACGCTTCGGCCATGGCCTCGACCAGCGGCGTCCAGATGAAGCCCGGATGCACCGAGTTCACGCGAATGCCTTCCTTGGCATAAAGTACCGCATCGGTCTTGCTCATCTCGCGGACGGCGCCTTTGGAGGCGTGATAGGGAGGGATGTCCGGCGCGCCGACGATGCCGTAGATTGACGACAAATTCACGATGCTCCCGCCATCATTTTGGCGCATGTGCGGGATGGCAGCCTTGGTGCAGTAGAAGACGCCGTTGACGTTGACATCCATGACTTGTTTCCACTCCTCCGCTGAGACTTCATCGGTCGGCTTGTCTGCACCAGAGATGCCCGCATTGTTCACGATAACATTGAGACCCCCCAGCTTGTCAGTCACGTCATCAAATACGTGACGCACCGCTTTTTCGTCGGTGACGTCAAGGTGCCAGTATTCAGCGGTCGCGCCTGTTTCCTGAATTTTGTCGCGCAACTGCTGCCCGGCGCTGTCGTCGATATCCATGATTGCGACACTGGCGCCTTCTTTGGCGAGCCGTAAGCAAGTGGCCTTGCCGATACCGTTCGAACCGCCGGTCACGACGCAGGTTTTTCCTTCAAGCCGTTTCATGAGTTATCTCCTTTCGTGGGGTTGAAATTGGATCGGCAGGCGTGATCCTGCCGGATGCAAGCCACAGAGTAGCCCGAGCACCTCACCATAAGACCGGTTCCGGAGCTGCCCGAATTGCAAGTCGTCCATCGCAATTGCAACAGACGAAAGGTCTGTGGATTCAAGCGCGATGCTGAGACCGGTCCAGCTGTCAACGGCGACACGGCAAATCTCTGCACGGCAGTTGCCTCTTCTGAATATTAGCCGTGATTTCCGCACCATTTGCGAGACCAAGGCCGGGGCCCGCGCAGGCAACGCAGCCAAAAGATGTGCGGGTGATTGACCGGCTTCGACGTTGAACCCGCCGCTCAAGGCGAGGGCTTGGGCCAATTGGGCCCGGTGGGCGTTCGCAAGAGGGAATCCGGTTGAGACCGGCATCGTCCAAAGCTGAATGGTGCCGACGTCTCGGATGCGGCGTTTGATTTCAAGCTGCTGGCCGTTGCGCAATTTCACGAGGGCCGGATTGCGTGTTGTCGGAATCAGATAGATGTCGTTGCGGTGCTCGGCGGCGACAAGCCGCCACGTGCGCTGAAGATATGATACCGCTGGATGGGTCTGGCGCGGCCAGATGCGGTATTCATAGCGCCTATTTGGCAAGCCAGAGCTGCGCCGCGAGGCGTGTACGACAAAGCTTGGTTCGGTCATGGTGAAACGCTTTCAAGATTTTGATCCAGCTGCCTGCAGTCGATGCCTTTCAGTTTGGTCGGGACAATTGCGCTCAAGACGCGAGGCAAGCGAAAACATTCCGCGCCTTCGATCAGAGGATTATGTGCAAGATCTGAATGGGTGGTCATAAAAGCCAGATCCTTCCTTGTGCCCAGTCAGCCAAGTTCAGACGGTTTGGTCTTTAACGCGCGTTAATGCTTCTGGCCGGAAGGACAGTCAGCTTTGGCGTCAAGACATCCTACTGCGGAAAGGAGGCACAATTGGACCGCCTGAGCATTGTCTTGATCTTGATAACCGGACCCGTCCTAGTGGGGGGCCTTGTGATTATTGTCCTGGGGATGGGGTATTATGATTGGCCTCCTATCGTTTTGGCCGCTGCGCTTGGACTGGTGCTGACGTGGCCCGCCGCCTACGCGATCTCTCGTTGGATCAAACTGAAAGACCCCGACTGGCGGTTACGCGGTGGCGCAAGAAAGGGCACCGAAAAACGCCAGGACGATTTCCCTGAAACCTGAATTCTTTGGAAACGGCCATGACATCTTCAGACGTTGTATTGTGCCATGCCGTCAGGACGCCTGTCGGGCGGTTCGGTGGCACGCTAAAATCCATCCCAGCGAGCGAGCTTGGTGGCGTCGCCATATGCGCTGTGCTTAAGCGCAGCGGACTCGATCCTGCCGACGTCGATGGCGCAGTGATAGGGCATGTCGTCACTGCGGGCGCAGGCATGAACACGGCGCGACAGGCGGCGATGGATGGTGGGTTGCCGGAAAGCGTCCCCGCCATGACCGTCAACCGCGTGTGCGGGTCCGGTGCGCAGGCCATCGCGACGGCAGCCCAAGAGGTTTGGCTTGGCCATTCGGATTGCATGATCGCGGGGGGCATGGAGAACATGGATCAGGGCCCCTACCTGCTTGACCGCGCGCGATGGGGATACCGCATGGGGCCTGGCACGCTTGACGATGCGACGCTGCGCGACGGGCTGAATGACGCATTCTCAGGTGAGCATTCGGGCTGGCATACCGAGGATCTTGTCGAGGAAAGACAGATCAGCCGCGAGGCGCAGGACGCTTGGGCCGCACGTTCGCAACAGCGGTTTGCCAAGGCCCAGAATGAAGGCCTGTTTGACGCCGAGATTATGCCTGTATCGGTCGACGGAAAGAGCGGCGAAACGCAATTTGACGTGGACGAATCGAACCGTGCCAACGCGACCACAGAAAGCCTTGCCAAGCTTAAACCTGCCTTCCGCGAGAATGGCACGATCACGGCGGGAAATGCACCGGGTCTGAACACCGCAGCCTCTGCCATGATCGTTGCCTCGCGGGAGTTCGCCGACGCCCATGGGCTCGACATTGCAGCGCGGCTTGTCTCAAGCGGTGTTGGCGCGGTGGACCCCGGCATGTTCGGCCTTGGACCGGTCCCGGCGGTGCATCAGGCGCTTAAGCGTGCTGGCTGGACAATGGACGATATCGAGCGGGCCGAGATCAACGAGGCCTTCGCTGCAATCGCCATCGCGCTGACGGATGAGCTGGGCCTGTCCGAAGATATCGTGAATGTCGATGGTGGCGCCATTGCGCTGGGTCACCCGATCGGTGCAACGGGCGCGATCCTGACGACGCGCCTGCTGCATTCGATGGCACGCGACAGTCTGAGCCGTGGATTGGTGACGCTCTGCATAGGCGGTGGTCAGGGTATTGCCCTGCTGATCGAATGCGAGGGCTGATCTCGAATTTACCGACCCATGAAAGGAGAATTGCATGTCGACTGACCAAAGAACTGCCCTCATCACCGGCGGCATTCAAGGGCTTGGTGCCGCTGCCGCGCGGGCACTCGCGGGTGCCGGGGTTGTCGTCGCCGTAGGTCACCTGCGCGGTGGTGAACGCGCGGAACAATTCGGTCGCGAGACAGGCATCCCGGTTTTCGAGTGGGATGTCAGCGATTATGAGGCCTGCGTTGGTGCCATTTCTGATGTGGAAGCCGCCATCGGTCCGATCGACATTCTGGTCAACAACGCTGGCGTTAACCGGGACGGGATGTTCCACGATATGGATCGCGACGATTGGGATGCGGTTCTACGGGTCGATCTGGGCTCGATGTTCAATGTTACGCGACAGGTGATTGGCGGAATGCGCGAGCGCGGCTTCGGGCGCATCATCAACATCTCGTCGGTCAACGCCGCGAAAGGGCAAGCAGGTCAAACCAATTACTGCGCTGCCAAGGCCGGGGTCGAGGGCTTCACGCGCGCTTTGGCCCGTGAAAGCGCTGGCAAAGGTATCACTGTTAATGCTCTTGCGCCGGGCTATGCCGACACGCCCATGGTCGACTCTGTCCCAGACGACATCCTGACTGGAATTCTGGAAGACGTACCGCTCGCGCGGCTTGCCGACCCCACGGAAATCGGCCGCTGCGTCCGCTTTCTGGCCTCGGACGATGCGGGCTTCATCACCGGAGCGACGCTCCCGGTCAATGGTGGCCTGCGGATGGGCTAGACCCCGCGCGCGCAACCCGACACCAAACGTCAATCGAGGAATAATATGCCCGAAACCAAATCTGAGACAGAATACATTAAATCGGAGGCCATCGAAGAAACCGGGCGCGACGCCCCCGATACTGGCGAAGCCTCGGGATCCAAAGAGGCAGATAGCGGCCTAGACGCCGAGCCGCCCGAGCTCGTTTACACGTCGCCGATCGAGGCACCCGATCGATACAGCACCAAAAGCCTTGATCGAGCTGCAAACGCCCACCTGGCGCGCTTTACACTCGGTGTGTCGCCCTATGGTCTGTCATCCGTATTCTATACGTGGTGGGCGCATTTGCTTGGCTCTCCCGGCAAGCAGGTGCAACTGATGGAAAAGGCCGCGCGCAAGGCGATGCGCCTTGGCATCTATGCAGGCGAGGTGGCCCGCGACCCCAATGCCCCCCCTTGTATCGACCCCTTGCCACATGACCACCGGTTCGAGCACGAGGGCTGGACGCGCTGGCCTCACAACCTGATCTACCAGAGTTTTCTGCTGACCCAGCAATGGTGGTATAATGCAGCCTGCGACATCGACGGCGTCCGGGAGCGGGACGAGCGGGTTGTATCCTTCATCAGCCGACAGATGCTTGATATGATGTCACCGTCAAACTTTGTCGCTACCAATCCTGAAGTTGCGCAAACGACTCTGCGCGAAGGCGGCACCAACCTTCTGCGCGGGTATCAAAATTTCCTCGAAGATTGGGAGCGCGCCATATCCGGCAAGCTGCCGGTTGGCACAGAAGACTATCTGCCCGGCCGCGATGTGGCGACGACACCCGGCAAGGTGGTGTTCCGCAACCGCCTGCTGGAACTGATCCAGTACACTCCTACGACCAAAGCCGTGAAGGCCGAGCCGATCCTGATCGTGCCGGCTTGGATCATGAAATACTATATCCTCGATCTCAGCCCGGACAATTCGCTTGTGAAACACCTCGTGGAGCAAGGTTTCACTGTCTTCATGGTGTCTTGGCGCAACCCCACCGCCGAGGACCGCGACAAGGGCATGGATGACTATTTCGAAGCCGTTGCCGAGGCCATGGGCGCCGTGTCCGCAATCGTCCCAGACCGCAAGTTTCACGGCGTCGGCTATTGCCTTGGTGGCACGCTGATGGCGGCCAAGGCCGCGCAGATGGCGCGCGATGGCGATGACCGACTGGCCACACTGACGTTTTTCGCCACCCAAACCGATTTCGAGGAGCCGGGCGAATTGCAGCTTTTCGTCAGCGAAAGTGAGGTGGCTTTCCTTGAGAACATGATGTGGGACCAAGGCTATCTTGACACCAAGCAGATGGCGGGCGCTTTCCAGCTTCTGCGCTCGGCCGACCTGATCTGGTCGCGCTATATCCACGAATATCTTATGGGGCGCAGACAGGGCATGTTCGATCTTATGGCTTGGAATGCCGATGCGACCCGTATGCCCTTCAAGATGCACAGTGAATACCTACGGAAGATTTTCCTCGGGAACGAACTTGCGGAAGGAAAATACCGGCTGGGCGGCAAGCCTGTCTTGGTCAGGGACATTGATGTGCCGATCTTCTGCGTCTCAACCACTTCGGACCATGTCGCACCCTGGCAATCGGTCTACAAGCTCCATCTCTTGGCCGATACGCCCGTGACATTCGTGCTGACCAACGGCGGCCACAATGCTGGCATTGTTAGCGAACCGGGCCACAAAGGCCGCGAATTCCAAATCCGGACGACGGGAGAGAATGAACCCTACATGTCGCCCGAGGCTTGGCAAGCGTCGGCCGAGCGGCAAGAAGGATCATGGTGGCCTGCATGGGTCGAGTGGCTTGATCAGCGGTCGGGCAAGGCGGTGAAACCGCCCAAGCTTGGAACCGGCAAAGCCCCGTTTCAAGCCATCGAGAATGCCCCGGGCTCTTATGTTTTTCAGCGCTAAAGGTTAGCAGCGGCATGGCACGGAAGATAGAAAACCGGACAATCGGAATGTTGCAGATCGGTGACAGTGCCAGCGTTCAGCGGCGGATCGCCCGCTCGGACATCAGCACTTTTGTCTCTTTCGCGGGGGATGCTTTGGATGACGCCATCGACCGCGAACTGGCTGCCGAACCCGGATTTCGTGCGGCCCTGTCCACAGGTGGCACAGCCGCGACGCTTTTGTGTGCGCTGGTCGCTGCGCGCCTGCCGGGTCCAGGAAGCTGTATCACGCGGATGAGCTTGGAGATCCACAATCCTTTGCTGCATGAGGAAGTGGCCGTTGCGCGGGCCAAGGTCGCCGAGATTGACCCTGAGACCGCGTTGGTGACGCTTGATGTGGCTTGTAAATGCGATGATGGCACCCCAGTGCTGTCTGGTCAGATTGAGGCCATCGCGCCTGAAACACCGGTTTGCCGGTCTTTTGGGCGGGCTGTTGCGCTTGACGCCGACACCACGCCAGACCGTCTGGAGAAAATCGAAGAACTTGCCAAAGCGGTGGCGCCGGTTCGCATGGCCGTCGTGAATCCCGTGGACGAGGCGTCGTTGACTGGCGCACTGGACAGTTTCAGGGCCGGATTGATCACGCCTATTCTGATCGGCCCCGGCGCCGATATACGCGAAGCCGCCAAGCTTGGCGGGCATGATTTTTCGGAGTTTGAAAGTTTCGAATGCCCGGATGAGACCGCCGCCGCCGAAAAGGCCGCCGCCATGGCCGCCAATGGTGAGTGCGGCGCGATCATGAAGGGCAAGATCCATACCGACGACCTTTTGCGCGCCGTGCTGAATCAACGCGAGTTGCGGACAAGTCGCCGCTTGAGTCACGTCTTTGTAGAGGATGTGCCGAGCTATTCCCGGCTTCTTTTTGTGGCCGACGCCGCCGTTAACATTTCCCCCAATCTGGCGGGGCTGCGTGATATCACCCAGAACGCGGTGGATCTTGCCCGGGCACTTGGCGTGGACCGGCCCAAGGTAGCCATGTTGTCAGCAGTCGAGACCGTAACAGACGATATCCCCTCGACACTGGCGGCCGCCGCGATCTGCAAGATGGCCGACCGTGGCGAGATCACCGGCGCGGATATAGACGGCCCGTTGGCATTGGATAATGCCGTGTCGGAACAAGCTGCTCGGATCAAGGGTATTGAATCGCCCGTTGCGGGACGCGCCGACATCCTGATCGCGCCCGATATCGAGGCGGCGAACATCTTGGCCAAAGACCTGGATTATCTTGCTGGCGCTGAGGCGGCTGGCATTGCCTTGGGCGCGCGGGTGCCCATCGCCTTGACCAGCCGCGCGGATACCCCGCGCGAGCGACGCGCTTCGGCAGCGCTGGCCGCGATCATGGCAGCACAGAGCGGATGAAATAACGGAGGAACGCCATGACACAGTCCTTGATCGTTACTCTGAATGCAGGATCCTCCAGCTTGCGTTGCGCGGTCTTCGACCGAACCGAGGACGGCCCGACACCAAGGCTCCGGCTGAGCCTGCGCGGCTTGCCCAAAAGGATGATCTGGGAAAGGCATGACGCGCGCTCGGGCGAGACCGAAGAGCGCGAAATCGATGCGCCGGACGAACCGGCTGATGCGCAGGACAGCGCACGCTCAGAGATGCTGCGGCGCTTGCTGGACGAGATCCAGGAAGGCCAGATCGCGGCGGTGGTTCACCGGGTCGTCCATGGCGGCCAGACCCACCAAGCGCCGGTGGAAGTGGACGACACCGTCCTGTCCGATCTTGACGCGCTGTCACCCCTTGCGCCGAGTCACCAGCCGCACAACCTTGCCGCCATTCGCGACCTTGCCGAACGCTTTCCGGGTCTGCTGCAGGTCGCCTGTTTCGATACGGCCTTTCACCGGACCCTACCGCGAAATGACCGCATTTTTGCCCTGCCGAAAGACCTGACAGAGAACGGTGTTGTCCGCTACGGCTTTCACGGGCTGTCGTTCGACCATGTGGCCGCGACTCTTGCCGAGACCCGGCCGGTGATCGCCAAAGGCCGCGTGATCGTGGCGCATTTGGGTCACGGCGTGAGCATGTGCGCAATGCACGACGGCCGGTCGGTCGCCACGACGATGGGGATGACCGCGCTGGATGGCTTGCCGATGGGCCAACGATCAGGGGCGCTTGATCCTGGCATCTTGCTTTATCTGATCGAGCAACGGGGCATGTCGCCGGCGGATCTGCGACAGATGCTTTACGAACGCTCTGGCCTGCTTGGCCTCTCGGGCATAAGCGGCGAGATGACTGACCTTCTTGCCAGCAAGCACGACGATGCCGCCCGTGCGGTCGATTTCTTTGTCTATCGGTGCCAGCGCGAAATCGGATCGCTGGTGGCAGCTCTGGGTGGCCTTGATGCGCTTGTCTTTACTGGTGGAATAGGCGAACACGCACCCGAAATCCGGGAGCGCATCTGCGCGGGTTTGGGCTGGCTTGGCGTGGCTTTGGACGCAGACACGAACCGCAGCGGGGCAACGCAGTTATCCGCTTTGGATGCGCGTATAGCGACGCTGATGATCCCGACCGATGAAGAAGCCGTGCTGGCCCGGAATGCGGAGGGGCTGCTCCAATCCTCAAGCGCAGATACTGGCTGACCAAGGACACGCGCCATGAGCCCGCGCTGGGTGCTGCTTGCCGCGCGTCCCCCGAAAGAAACCTGAAGCTTTGCCCGGATTTGTCCTGTGATGCGTTATGTCTCGAAGACTTGGAAAAAGATGATCGTCCGCGCCCCGCCCTTGTCCGCCGCAGGCTTCGCGGCGACCACGATATCCTTTGGACCAGCGCGGATGGGTTTCGGGTTGTTCGTGCCCGAGTTCCGGACGGCGTTTTCTATGTCGACTTCGTCAGTTGGCTTGGTATCGAGCATCGGCTTTTCAGGATTTCTTGCCGGGCTTCTTGGGGCACAGGCCCTGCTCAGGCGGTGGGGGCCAGAGGCGCCCGTGCTTCTTGGCCTGATTGCCGCAACCATTGGAATGAGCGTTATCGCTATGGCCCCAAGCATTACCGTCCTAGCATTCGGGGTGTTTTGCGCATCGTCGAGTGCTGGTTTCACCTGGACACCTTTCAACGATGCCGTGCACCGCAAGGTTATGGACGGGAACAGGCCAGCCGCACTTTCCACGATCAGCACGGGAACCAGCGTCGGCATCGCACTGGCGGCGCTCGCGGCCTTGGCCGTATCGCAGTCCGGGTGGTCTTGGCGTGCGTCTTGGGCGCTTTTTGCCGTCGCCAGCTTTGGTGTGCTGATGGTCAACTGGTCCACGCTGCGGAAGGTTGAAAAGGCGCCCGATGCGATCAGGGTTACCACGCCTTGGCGAAGGTTCCTCGGGGCTCGGGCGCTGTCGCTTTTTGCCATCGCCTTTGTCATGGGCACGACATCGGCCATTTATATCGCCTTTGCCGCAGACCAGATGACCCAAGCCGGGGGTGTCGCTGGACTCTCTCGGGCCACCACGCCGGCTTTGGTTTTCTTTGTATACGGACTTTTTGGCGTTACGGGGCTGTTCACCGGTAGGCTGTACAAGCTCGTCGGACTTGCGCTGCTGCTGCGGGGCGCGATGATGGCTGGCGCCGTGTCGGCGGCCTTTGTCGTGCTTTTGCCCGGAACCTGGTTTGCTTTGGTCCTTTCGGCCGGTTTGCAGGGTATACATGTCATGATGATAAGCGCGGTCATCGCGTTTTGGTCCGAACGGCTCTATCCCGCGCGTCCGTCTTTGGGCTTTACGATAACACTGCTTTGCATGGCGGCGGGCAATGTGCTGGGACCCGTCGCAGCGGGCTTTGCTTCGGATGCCTACGGAGCGCGCCCGATGTTTTTGGGTAGCGGGGCGTTCGCATTTTTGACAGGGGTTTTGCTGCGCCGCCGCCATCTGGTCGCCCGGCGCGAAACTGGCGAATAGTCACCGTTGCAATCTATGCTGCGTAGGGTGGGGACAGCGGTTTGGCCCCTTGGCGCGGTGCTCAGCGTTCCGGATCACTGACGGCTTCGAACCCCGAAACAACATCGAGCAATTCGCGCGTGATCGTTTCCTGACGTTTCCGTCGATAGGCAGAGTTCAGTTCTTCTTGACGCTCTTCGATGTTGCGCTCGGCGTTTTGCATCGCGGACAGCCGGGTCGCGTGTTCGCTTGCCAGTGCCTCGGCCAGCGACCGGTATAGAAGAACGAAAAGCCGCTGGCGCACCAGCCAAGACAACAAGCGGTCTGGGTCGGCGCGCAAGAAGGGCAAGCCCGGTCCCGGCCAGCCCGTAGAGATGAGACCATGCAGATATGCCTCTGGGATCGGGAGTAGATCCCGCACGACCGGGACCGCGTGCGCATCCCCTTTGCGGCGATTGTGAACGACCCGGACGTGGCTGACACCTGGATCGCGGGTCCAGACTTCGATTTCGACGATGATGGATTGTACAAGAGTGCGCAGGCCCGCGACGGATCCCGGCTGCAGGAACAGGCGGTCGATCTGATAGGCTGACGCCTCCAACCGTGTCGCGGTGCGCGCACCGACGACGCCAAGCGCGGCGGTCTTCCCGCTCAGATGTGTTTCGGCTTCCTGTGCCACGATTTCGTTGTAGCGCCCACACAGCCCCCGGTCGGAGCCGATCACGATCAGGGCGTCCTCATCGGTGGCCTTCGAGGTCGTCTTGGGCAACGACAAGCCCCGCGCCCGCCGCTTCATCAAGAGCGCGGTAAGGCCAAGGTCGATGGTTTGCTCGTAGTCCGACATCGCCGCCTCGGCCTGCTCGTATTGGCGGATACTGACGGCCGACAATGATTTCATGGTGCGGACGATGGACTGAATGTCGCCCGTCGTCTTGAGCATCTCTGAAAGAGTCTCAAGCGTCTCCATCGCCCTCTTCCTTTTCCAATGCGCGGGTCATAGCGTCGATCAAACTCTGACGTGCTTGGTCCGAAAGCGGTTCGCCCGCTGCTAAATCGGGGGTCAGGTCGGGCAGATCATCGCGGACGAGGCGCCGAAGCTTTGCCTCGGCTTTTGCAACATCACCGGGGTCAATGTGGTCAAGAAGCCCCTCGGTGGCGGCCAGTAGAACTGCGATCTGTTCGGGCACTGTGAAATGATCGTGCTCTTTCTGTGTCAGCACGGCGCGAACGCGCTGCCCGCGTGTCAGCTTGCGCCGTGTTTCGTCATCAAGCTGTGTTCCGAAACGGGCGAAACTTTCCAACTCTTCAAACTGGGAATAGCTCAGTCTCAGATTGCCGGCGACTGCGCGGAACGTGGGCAACTGCGCCTTGCCGCCGACCCTGCTGACCGATGCGCCAATGTCGATCGCAGGTAGGTGGCCCTTCTCGAACAGGTCGGGCGACAGGTAAATCTGGCCGTCCGTGATTGAGATCAGGTTCGTTGGGATGAAGGCCGAGATGTTCTGTGCCTGCGTCTCGATCACCGGAAGCGCAGTGAGCGAGCCGCCGCCGTGTTCTTCGCGCAGATGCGTGGCGCGTTCCAGAAGGCGGGAATGGATGTAGAATATGTCGCCTGGATAGGCCTCGCGCCCCGGCGGGCGGCGCAGAAGCAGCGACAGTTCACGATAGGCACGGGCATGCCGGGTGAGATCGTCATAGACAATCAATACGTCGCGGCCTTCGGCCATGAAGTGTTCAGCCATCGTTGTCGCAGCGTAGGGTGCCATGAATTGCAACCCGGGCGCGTCGTCCCCTCCGGCAGCAATCACGACAGTCCGCTTTAGTGCGTCGGCGTCGCGCAGATTTTCGACCACGCGCGCCACGGCCGAGGCGCGTTGTCCAATGGCGCAATAGATCGATATGACTCCGGTGTCCTTCTGGTTGAGGATGGCATCGACGGCGATGGCCGTCTTGCCGGTTTGGCGGTCACCGACGATCAACTCACGCTGGCCCCGACCCACCGGAATCGCGGCATCGATCGCCTTGATCCCGGTCTGCAGTGGCACCTCAACCGGATCGCGATGCATAATCGGCGGTGCCGGTCGTTCGACAGGCAAGTGACCGTCGGCGTCGATTTTGTCGCCGCCGTCGATCGGCCGCCCCAGTGCATCGACGATGCGCCCAAGAAGAGCTGCCCCGATAGGCACTTCTGCGATCCGTCCAGTGCGTCGCAGTCGGTCGCCGGGCTTTAGCCCATTGGTGCTGCCCAGAACGACGATTCCGATCTTGTTGGGCTTCAGGCTCCATGCAAGACCCATGACCCCGTTCGAGAACCGAACCAGCTCCTCTGAATGGAGGTCGGTGAAGCCGACCACCTGCGCAACACCGTTGCCGACGGATAGGATGCGGGCGGTTTCGACCGCGTCGATCTCGGGTGTAACACGGGCGAACGCCTTGCCAAGCGGGGCGAAGACATCGTCAGGAAAGCTGTCAAGCGCGTTCATGCGGTCTCGTGATCCTCTGTTTGTGTTCTGCGGTTGTCGTCGTCCTCGTCAGCGGCTTCGCTGTCCGCCGCCTTTTGCTTGCTATCTCCCGCCATGCTGGTGCCCGCATCGATGATTTCGCCCAGTTCCATCTCGAGCCGCTTCAAATACCTGATCGCTGACCATTCCACCGTGTAGTCACCAATGTTCAGCCGCACGCCGAAGACCATGTTGGGATCCTCGCGGTAATCGATATCAATATCGGTCGACAGGGCTTTGCGAATGGCGCGCGTGATTTGCCCCTTGGTGGCGCTTCCGATTTTTGTGCCTGTCTGAACCACCGCTGGTTCGTCCTGCTCGGCTGCGGCCTTGGTCATATTCTCGCGTGCGTTCTGGTCCAGCGCTTCCAGGTGTTTCGTAAAGGTCGCGACCACGCGTTCGGTGGTGTCCGTGTCGGCATAGTCTGAAAGCACGCGTTCGACGATCTCGAGGATCTGCTTGCCTGCTTGGCGCTGGAGTGACGCGACAAAGGCCTCCTGCTCTTCGGCAAGATGCTGTTTCCAAGCCGCGCGCTTTTCCTCCATGTCCTCGCGAATTTCAGTGTCCAACCGCGCGCGTAGGTCTTCAGCCTCTTTGTGAGCGTCGTTTAGGATTTCGTCTTTACGCGCCTCAAGCTTTTCCTCCTTCTGGCGCAGCTCTTGCGCCTCTTCCTCGGCCTCTTGCCGGGCCGCTTTCGCCTCGGACAGCCGTTCTTCGATCTGTTCTTCGCGGTGGCGCATCGCGTTCGTGATCGGCTTGTAGAGAAAGCGCTTCAGCAGCCAGACCAAGACCAGAAAGTTGACAATCTGTGCCGCTACGGTGAGCCAGTCGATCTGCAAGGTTCAACCTCCTGCAGCTTGGGTCGCAAGATCGGTGAATGGATTCGCGAAGATCAGGATCATCGAGACGACGAAACAATAGATCGCGGTGGATTCGATCATCGCGAGACTGACGAACAACGTGCGGGTGATGGTGTCGGATGCATCCGGTTGTTGCGCGATTGCCTGCAGGGCCTGTGAGGCCGCCCGCCCCTCGGCGTAGGCGGGGCCGATTGAGCCGATGGCGATCGTCAGCCCTGCGGTCAGTATGGATATGGCGGCAATCCAAGTTGCGGGATCCATGGTCACTCTCCTTTGTCTTCGTTTTCTTCTGTTGCGTCGGGCGCGGCCTTCTCCTCTCGTTCCGCGCGAGACCTGCTGGCCGAGGCGATGTAGACCATCGCAAGGATCGCGAAGATGTAGGCCTGGATCAGGCCAGTCAGCAGCCCAAGCAGTTGTAGTAGAACGGGAAAGAAGAACGGTGCGACGCTGAGCAGGATTCCGACGATGACGGTGCCGCTCATCACGTTGCCATAGAGGCGGATCGCCAGTGCAAGCGTGCGCGACGCCTCGCTGATAATATTGAAGGGCAGCATCAGGGGTGTCGGGCGGACATAGGTTTTCAGATATGCCCCGAAGCCCCGCTTGGCGACGGAAAAGACCGGCACCGCGATCAGGACGCAGATTGCCAGCGCGGCCGTCGTCGACAGCGAGCCCGTCGGCGGCTGGTAGCCCGGCACAATGGTCAGCAGGTTCGCCGTCGCGATAAATAGAAATAGCGTGCCTATGAAAGGTAGGTAGTGACCGGGATCTTCGGCGCCAACCGCGTCGATCTGGTCACGTATCTGTGTCACGATCACTTCCAGCAAGACCTGCCAGCGCGACACTGTTTCGCCTTCGGATATCCGCGCGGTCACGGTCCAGGACGCAAGAATAAGGATCGCCATGACCGCCCAAGTGAAGGCCACCGTGGCGGTCAGCTGCCAACCTCTCCATTCGTAGAGAATCCAGGCATCGGGACTGATCTCCATCATGCGTCCTTTCTGGCTTGGAACTCGGTCGCGCGAATGACGCAAAGTCTGACTGCGATGTGGCCCGCCAGGCCGATCAGAATGCCGCTTGCGCCGACCCCAAGCGTGATGGCAAGCCACAACGACCCAAGCACAAGCGCACCGCGCGCAGCCGCCATCAGAAAGTAGGCGGACAGGCTTCCGCCGCGGGCCAGTAGCCGGACCGACGCCCACAACAGGCCCAGATACATCGCGGCCACAGCGGCCCCGGCTGCAAAAAGTCCGATGGCGCTTGCTAGGTCAATCATCGCCGCGCCCTTCCCGCTGCACCCAGTACCATGCATTGAGGCATCCCAATGCGACACCAGCCAGTAGCAAGGCCAACGTCCAGGATGTTTCGCCCGGCCAGCGCGCGTCGATGAAAAGCCCAAGGGCGATGCCGGCGACCGTTGGAACGGCGACGGCCCAACCCACCATGCCGAACATGCCCAGGCCCAGCCATGCGCTTTGAGATTTGCGCTTGCGTGCCCGTGCCATGCGACTGGCCTTGCGCGAGATTGTTTTGGCTTCGTCCGTTTCGTTTTCGGTCAATGGCTCAATCCTTCCAACTCGCGGAAGCGTCGAACCATGCTGGCTTCCAGCATGGCCAGCGCGGCGCGGGCCACGCGTTCGTCTTCGTCCTCTTGCCGAAACTCTTTCTCGACCCGCTCTTGCAACCAGTCGAGGTCATCGCCTTCGATCGCGCCCTGCACGGCGGCGCGCACATGGGGTCCGCATTTCACGAGGGTGCCGGAATGAAGCGCGATGAAACGCTCCCTCCCATCCTCCAGCTCGAAGACGAGAATGCTGGGAACAATGTCGGTGACGAAATCACCATGGTTCGGCAGTATTCCGAAAAACCCATTCTGCGCTTCGGCCACGATCTTGCGGACTTCGGTGTCGAGGCAGACATCGGTCGGGGTGATCACCTCAAGCCTCATGCGCCTGCTCCTTTGCGCCCATATCGTCGACGGTTCCGATCATGTAAAAGTCGCCTTCGTCGCGATCTTTGAAGCGGTCGGCCAAAATCTTCTCGCAACTCGACAGGGTCTTCTCGAGTGGAACGAAGCGACCTTCAGTCCCGGTCACACCCTCGACCGAGAAGAACGGCTGCGTGAGAAACCGTTCCAGTTGACGTGCCTGACGCACGGTGGCGCGGTCCTTTTTCGACAGCTCCTCCAGCCCGAGCATCGCAATGATGTCTTTCAGTTCGTTGTATTCAGCCAGCGTGTTTCTGACGTCGCGCGCCACCCGATAATGGCGGTCGCTTACTGCGCCTGGGGTCAGCAATTTTGAGAAGGATTGCAGTGGGTCGATGGCGGGATAAAGTCCCTCGGACGCTTTCTTGCGTGACAGGACGATGGACGCGGACAGGTGGGCAAAGGTATGCGTCGCTGCCGGATCGGTGAAGTCGTCCGCTGGCACATAGACCGCTTGGATCGATGTCATTGCACCGCGATCAGTTGAGCAAATCCGCTCTTCCAAATCTGCAAGCTCGGTGCCTAAGGTCGGTTGATATCCGACCCGGCTGGGGATCCGGCCCAATAGCCCCGAGACTTCGGATCCCGCTTGCACGAAGCGAAAGATGTTGTCGATCAGGACAAGGACGTCGCGGCGCCTGTCGTCGCGGAAGTATTCCGCCATGGTCAGCGCCGCATGGCCCACCCGGAACCGCACACCGGGGCTTTCGTTCATCTGGCCGAACACCATGATGGTGTTTTCTAGAACTCCTGCATCGCGCATGTCGCGGTAAAGTTCCTCAGCCTCGCGGCAGCGCTCGCCGATCCCACAAAAGAGGCTTGTGCCGTCGTATTCGACCACCATGTTGTGGATCATCTCGGTTATCAGCACGGTTTTTCCTACGCCTGCGCCACCGAACAGCCCCGCCTTTCCGCCGCGTTCTATCGGGCTCAGTAGATCGATAGCTTTGATACCCGTCTCAAACAGCGCGCTTTCGACGCGGCGCTGCATAAAGGGCACCGGATTGCGCAGAATGGACCGGCGGGGCACATTTTCTAAACGGTCTCCGCCGTCAATGGTTTCGCCGAATACGTTTAGCATGCGCCCCAAAAGCTCATCGCCGACCGGGACATGGATGGGATCACCGGTGTCGCGCACACCCAGCCCCAGCCGCAATTCCGGATTGGGGTTAAACACCAGCCCTCGCGCCACATCCTTTTCCGGCAGCGATGCGACCTCAATCGTGATCTCGGGGTCGGTCAGCGTCAAAAGCCGCGATGCGATGGAGGGCAGGGATTCGTCCTTGAAACGAATATCGACGATTCCACCCTCGATCGCGATGATGTGGCCGATATTGGCGCTCTCCATCGGACAGCCTTTCTTTGATCGCATCTTGTCTACAGAGCCATGCCGCTAGTGCCATGGCATGGCTTAGTTCAATAGATTGCGGGCCTTGAGAGCATTAACGTAGGTAAATGTGCTTTGATCCTTTCGCGACGACCCTGCGCCGAGCCGTCATCCTAGGCCGCGCATGTCCAAGGCGCCGGGATCGGGGGTTTGGCCCTCCGATCAATCCATTCGCCACGATCATCTTCTGAGACACCCAGCGGCTTTACCTATGTTATCGCGCCAAAATGACTTTGTAGTTGAGAATTTGACTATGGCTGGTTGCCGGTTTGGGAGTCTTCGACCCAAGCACGCTAGGCCGCTCTTTAGGGGTCACAATGACAGGCAACAGCCGCTTTGGAGAAGAATGGAAGAACATCCGATGATTGTCAGAAACGTAATGTCTCAAACCTGTTTGTCGCTCTCGCTTTGGAGCACTGTTCGTGAGGCTGCGGCGCTTATGCGGGACAAAGGTGTAGCGGCGCTGCCCGTCAAGTGCGGTGGTTTGCCCATGGGTCTTGTTGTCGACCGTGAGATTGTCGTGGGGTTGCTGTCAGAGGCGCGCGACGCTGGCGCCCAGTCTGTCAGCAATGCGATGATCAGGCACCCCGTCTCGTGTTTCGCAGATCATGACGTCACAGAGGCTGCGGTTATGATGGGCGAAGAGCAGGTCAGGCATCTGCTGGTTACGGATCGGTCAGGCGGTCTTGTTGGTGTGCTTTCGGTCGATGACATCGCCGAGAACGCCTCGGAAGAGCTTGCCGGGCAGGTGCTTGGCGAAATCGTCGAGAAGCGCGCTTGACCGGCTTGTTGGGCTTGTGTCAGGCGGCCACGACGATCTCGTTGCGCAGCGCGCTGATGTCGATATCGGCGGTCGCGGCCATCGCATCCTTGTCGTGGACTAAAATGTTCATGTGGTCGGTGACGGTCAGCACTCCGTTACGTTGGAGGCGGCGCAGCGTCCGGCAGACGTGAACAGCTGACAACCCGCAAAAATCGCCAAGCTGTTGCTGTGTCATTGGAATGTGAAACTCTACCCCATCGGTCAGGCCGTGTGCGGAAGACCTGAGACACAGTTCGCACAGGACATATGCAATCATGGACTCGGCAGGTGCCTTACCCAGCCGAAGCACGCGTTCGGAAAGCCGCGCAAAGGAAGCTGCGGTTACCTTGTGGTTCAAGTCTACAATTTCTTGGTGGGCGTCGCATGCACGTTGCCACTCTTGTTGGGGAATCGCCGCCAGCCTACAGTCGGTCAGCGCTTCGACATCTATCGCACTTGTCGTCAGATCCGCTGAAGCTGGCTCCAGTAAGCCGCCGGGAAGGATGACGTCGACGATCTGACGGTGGCCATCGGCCAATGACTTCGACAAAAGCAACCATCCCGAAAGCACCAGAAAGACCGATCTGCCCTCCTCGCCTTCGAGTCTCGGCATGTTGTCAGCCCGGTAATCGCGACTATACCTAGCAATCAGGGTGCAGAGTGCTGTGTTGGCTGCCGAAGTGCTTTTTAGAACGTCGGGCAATTGCGTTTTTGGCAGATCAAAATCATTCAGGCATTCGCTCATTGCAGTCTCCGCTTTTCCTGGTTGAGTGTTTGTTTTTTGGACATCAGATTGTCCGAAAGGTCATGAGACACGACTGTTTTCTGCATCCCTTCCTGCGCCAATACTATCGCGCAGAACCTCACTTTATCGCGACTCAGGGTATCAGAGATGTGAGGTCCTGCGATTGATCTCTCTCAATTCGTGTGAACGCTTCCAACTCTTTAAAAACAGGTGCCGCCGCTCTACTTGAGGCGGCGAACGTCGGCGGGCCCTTATCATTGGGCCCCTGCAATCAATACGTTAGCGTGCCGACCACCCGATCTGTCAAGTCTGAGTGGGGTCATGCCGATTGCCTGCTTTACTCAAGTTAATGCAGCGTTGGCCGTTTCTGAATTTAGTGACACCGACTTTGCACAGCTTGGGAGAGTTACTATGGCAAATGAATCAACCAAGGTCGGTGACGTGATGGAGCAAGCGCGCACGATGCTCGCGCTCAACCCAGTGGTTGGGCCGCAAATGGAACAATTCTGGAAGGCGCAGGACGGCATTCTCAAAGAGACGGAGGCCTTTTCCAAGGCTTGGTTCAAACGCCGCCACGAAGCGGCGACAACCGCGCTTGAGACTGTCCAGACAACCAATGGCAATGGCGCCGACCCGACCGCGGCCATGCGGGCCATGGTCGATTGGCAGCAGGGTTCGTTCCAGCGTCTGGTCGATGACATGCAGGAATGGGTCGATCTGTGCTCGCGTTGCGCCGGTCGTATGACGCAGGCCGAAAGCGAAGCTGGCAAGGAAGGCGCTGAAAAGGCCGCCAAACGCGCGAAATCTGCGGCCAAGACCCAAGACTCCACGCCGGTGTGATCATGACCAAGTTCAGTAACAAGGCCGTATTAGCTTCTCTCAACGAAGACCAAAAAGGAGACCGCTCGATGGATGACAAAAGCGCATATCGCCAAAAGCTGGAGGCGCGCCTCGATCAATGGCGTGCCGACATCGACAAGTTGCAGGCAAAGGCGGTGGAAGCCGGCGCCGATGCCCGCTTGGATTATGAAAAACAGGTCGATGAACTGCGCGACAAGCAAAAAGAAGCGCAAGCCAAGCTTAAGGAGCTGGACGACACCAGCGGAGAAGCTTGGCAGGATCTCAAGGGAGGCGTCGAGAAAGCCTGGGACGACTTGGGTGAGGCCGTGAAGTCAGCACAAGAGAGGTTTGGCTGAGATGACAGAGAAATTTACAAACACGCGCATGTCTCTTGTGTTGATGACTGGCCTGCTTGGGGTGATGCTGATCCTAGTGCCTCGCACGGGTCTGGCACAGCAATCCGACGACCAGACGACCCTCGACGAGGTGCAGGCCGAGTTTTCTGATGCCTTTGCAGCGATCGGCGATTTCACGGCCGATCAGCGTGACGCGGCGCTTGCAGAAATGGAGACGACATTGCAGCGCCTCGATGAACGGATCGACGAAACCGAAGCGCGCGTCCGGGAAGAATGGGCCAATATGTCCGAGGCAACGCAGGAACAGACCTCTGCCGCGCTGACCGACCTGCGCGAACAGCGCAACCGACTGAGCCAAGCTTATGGCGCACTTTCGCAGGGTGCATCAACGGGTTGGGACGACCTGGTTGTTGGCATTCAGGACGGATGGGCCGACCTCGAACGCGCCTGGGACGATGCCGACGCGGCAATGAGCGACGACACCAAAAACGGAGAGTGAGATGACCAATAGAACACGCAGTCTGGAAAACTTGCAAAAGGCGCTGTCGATGGAGATGACCGCGATCCACCAATACCTCTTGCATGCGCATGTTCTTGACGACTGGGGTCTCGACGTGCTTGCCGCGAAGATGCGTGAAGAGATGACAGAGGAACTGGATCATGCCGGGCGTTTCCTCGACCGGATACTGTTTCTTGAGGGCAATCCTGAAATCGAGGCCGCCAAGCCGCCGAAACGCGCAGAGGCGCTTGATGACCTGTTTGCGGCCGATCTCAAAGAGGAAAGTGGCGCGATCGAGTTCTACGCCGAAGCTGCCAAGGCCGCAGACGAGGACCGTGACGTAGGAACGCGCATTCTGTTCGAGAACATCCTCCTTGACGAAGAGGGCCACAAGGAGTGGCTGTCGCAGCAGCTGGGCTTGCTCAAGCGCATGGGTGAGCCGACCTACATGGTCCAGAACATGAGCGATACCGCCAAGACCGCGTGACCGCGTGGCAATTCGCCATTCACCGTCAATCGCTTTGGGCGGTCTTCCTTGTCCAGTCGCGGATTGTGAAAGGGGATCTGATGAGTATATCCGGAAAAATTGATCTACCCCACACGGATATCCGGCGGGTCAAGCTTTGGCTTTGGATCGCCGGGCTGACATCCATATTTCTGGGTGCTGTGGGGATCGTGTTCCCATGGGTCCTGACCTTGGCGGCAGAACTTTTGTTCGGGGCTGTCCTCGCGGCCCTCGGAGTGGTTCAGGTTCTCCGCGCCCTGCTCTCAGGCGACGTTGTGTTGCGCGGTTGGACGCTGCTCTTCGGGGTGGTTTCGCTTAGCGGCGGGGCACTGCTGCTGTTCTATCCACCCGAAGGTATGATGACACTGACAATCGTTCTGGCGACATTCTTCATGGTCGGCGGCGTCCTGAAGCTTTTCGGCGCTTGGCAGATGTGGCCTACCCGGATGCGAGCCCGTGGATTCATTGAGTTCCCCGGTCGCGGCTGGTTGGCGGTGGCTGGTGCGCTTTCGCTTCTGCTCGGTCTTTTGCTGATCTTCGGTCTGCCGTCCACGGCGGCGTGGGCGCTCGGTCTCCTGCTCGGTATTGACCTGCTGTTTCTCGGGGTATCGGAAATCGCACTGGCGATCGGACTCGACAGGATCCAAGACAGCGAGGCTACGATATGATCACCTTCGAACACGACAGACACCGGGACATCATCAATATCCGGGCCTCGGGCACGCTGACGACCAACGATTACGAATACGCCGTGCCTGAAATCGAACACGCTATGGAATTGTCACAAGGCCCACTGCGGGTGAAGCTTCGGCTGGAGGATTTCCACGGATGGGAAATCGGCGCGCTGTGGGAAGAGCTGGAGTTCGACCTGAAACACTGGGATGACTTTGGCCGTATCGCGGTCATCGGTGAGAGCGCACTAGAGGACTGGGGCACGACGCTTTCGGCGCCGTTCACAAAGGCCGCGATGCAGTTTTTCCCGACAAACCGTGAAGCAGAGGCCGCCACTTGGCTGACCCGGCCCTTGGATGGGCGTGGAGGGGCGGCGTGACGGCCGGCCGGCCATCAGCGGCGCAAATCCCCGCCGACAAGATCCCGGGCAGCATCGCGGCTCAAGGTCACGGTCATCATTGCGCTTTTGGTGTTGATCGAAGGCATCGTGCTGGTCCTCGAACTGGGCAAGAAGCAACTGGAATGGCACCTATATCCTGTCCTTCTGCTGTCTCTCTCGGTGGCCATCGGCGTTGGTCTGGATGTAATTCAGCGTCAGAGCTTGAAGGCTGAAGACCGTTTGTCGAATAAGCCAGAGGACGCCCTGACAAATGGAAGACTTGGGGCTCGCAATGGCATGAAGGCAACTTTGCGAGGCAGGCATAGGCCGTATGGTCGCGCCACGTGTCGGGCAAACTGTTGTGGAAAACACGACACGGAGGATATCTCGAGTGCCAAAAGATGACGTGCAGCCTCCCTTTGCACTTTCTGCCAAAGATGTGGTTCGGCACCTTGACGGCAATGCTGACAGTGGCCTGACAGCCGACGAGGCCCGCTCGCGTCTTGAAACGCATGGACCGAACAAACTGCCACGCGACAAGCGCAAGAGCCTTCTTTCCATTCTCGGTAACCAGTTTCAGAGCGTGATCGTGTGGCTTCTTGCTTTTGCGGCAGGTCTGTCCTTTGCCTTCGGTGAATATGCCGAGGGTATAGCCATCGTTGTCCTGCTTTTCGTCAATGCGGTCATCGGCTTCCTCACCGAACTGCGCGCCGCGCGTTCGATGGAGGCATTGATGAAGATCGCCGACGTGCAAACACGCGTTCGACGGGGGGGCCAAGATCAGGTGATCGATGCACGCGGGATCGTGCCGGGCGACCTTGTCGTGCTTGAGGCCGGCGACATGGTGACAGCGGATCTCAGGTTGCTTGAGGCATCCAAGATGCAGGTGGATGAGGCTGTCCTGACCGGCGAGTCCACGCCGGTCGAGAAGTCCACTGACGCCATCGAGGCGGATGCCGAGGTGGGCGACCGGTTCAATATGGTCTTCAAGGGCACTGCAATCACCCAAGGCTCGGGCCTCGGCATCGCGGTCGCGACTGCGAAGGAGACCGAGATCGGGCGTATCAGCGACTTGGCAAGCAGCGCCGATGCAGAGGTCACGCCGCTGGAAAAACGGCTCGATCATCTGGGGCATCGGTTGGTATGGCTTTCGCTGGCACTCGCCGCGCTTGCGATTGGTGGTGGTATCCTGCGTGGCTCGGATATGTTTGAGATGGTCCAGACAGGTGTCGCGCTGGCCGTGGCCTCGGTGCCTGAGGGGCTGCCCATCGTCGCGACGCTTAGCCTTGCGCGCGGGATGTGGCGCATGAGCGCGCGCAACGCACTGATCACGCAACTTTCGTCGGTGGAGACGCTGGGCGCAACCACGGTGATCCTGACCGACAAGACCGGCACGCTGACCGAGAACCGCATGACGGTTGTGCGTTATCTCTTTGACGATGGAAACGTCGAGGTCGATGGCGACGCCGACGCACCGTTCCTGCGTGATGGCGAAGACCCGGTGTCGCCGGACGACGACGAACGTCTTTGCTGGGCGTTACGGGTGGGAGCGCTTTGCACCAACGCAGACGGAGGCGGTGATGACGACAAAGCCCAAGCCGGCGACCCGATGGAGCTGGCGTTGCTTGCTGTCGCAAACACAGCGTCGCTTTCGCGTAAAGATCTGCTGACGGATCTGCCTGAGGTCCAGGAACACGCATTTGACCCCGACCAAAAGATGATGGCCACCGTACACGAGGACGCGAACGATTTTCTGGTGGCGGTGAAAGGCGCGCCCGAGGCGGTGCTGGATGTCTGTTCGGACGTCATGACGGGTAGCGGTGAAACCGAGCAGCTGACCGTCGACGCCCGCGAACGCTGGCTGGAAAGCAGTACCGAGGCGGCGAAGGACGGGTTGCGCCTTCTGGCGCTGGCCAAGAAGCATTTCGCCGACGCTGACGCTGAACCCTATCGCGATCTGCACCTCATCGGGTTGGTCTGCCTGCTCGACCCGGTCCGCGACGATGTCCCCGACGCGATCGAGGCCTGCCGGGCGGCGGGTGTCCGCGTTGTGATGCTGACAGGCGACCATTCCGATACAGCCGTAACCATTGCCCGCAATGCCGGGCTTGGCGATGGTGAACTGACGGTCAAGGAAGGCGCTCAACTTGCTGGGATGAACGAGGACGAGATCAACGAGGACGCGCTGAAAGACGTGATGCGGACCGACGTCTTTGCCCGTGTCTCGCCCGAAGCGAAGCTGACGCTGGTATCGCTGTTTCAAAAGGCCGGGCATGTGGTTGCCATGACGGGTGACGGTGTCAATGATGCGCCTGCGCTAAAGAAGGCCGATATCGGGATCGCGATGGGTCAGCGTGGGACTGAGGTTGCCAAGGAAGCGGCCCGAATGGTCCTGCAGGATGACCGGTTTCCAACCATCTTGGCCGCGATGCGCGAAGGGCGGGTGATCTTCGGAAATATCCGCAACTTCGCGATCTACATGATGTCGTGCAACGTGAGCCAGCTTCTGGTCGTGGGCCTCGCGGTTGCGGCTGGCTTGCCGACACCGCTGCTTCCATTGCAGATCCTCTATCTTAACGTGGTGACAGGGGTGTTCCCGGCGCTTGCTCTCGGTCTCGGACCTGGTAGCGAAACTGTTCTCAGAGACCCGCCGCGCGATCCGGAGGAACCCATCGTAGACCGTGAAAACTGGGTCTACACCGGTGTCCTCGGAGGGTTTCTTACGGTTGCGATCCTTGGCGCGTTTGGCGTGGCCCTCTTTTGGCTGGAATTGGACACCGGGGCCGCCGTAACTGTGGCCTTCTTGACGTTGTCGCTTGGGCATCTTTGGAACGTTTTCAATCTGCGCGACCCCAGAACGGGGCCGATCGTGAACGATGTGACGCGCAATAGATATGTCTGGGCAGCGGTCGCGATCTGCCTTGTCCTGATCGCGGGGGCGCTCTGGATTCCCGGGCTTTCCGGGCTGCTCAAGCTGGAACCACCGGGTCAGGCCGCTTTGGCACTGGCCGCCGGTGCAAGTGTCTTGCCGCTTGTTCTTGGACAGGTCTGGATTGCCTGGATTCGGAAGAACCAAACCGACTGATCCGGCCTGCTGCATAGCCTTAGCAAGCCCATCGCTGCTTTCCACGTCCCGTCAGATCGCAGCGCTTTACCTAGGTAAATGCAGCCGCATCCTGCCCGCCCCATGCTGTGTTTGCCTGCGTCGGGAATCCCCTCGTCAGCAGGATTGCAACGAAGGAGACACATCATGTCCATGCTCAAGGTTATCGAAGTTCTCGCGGAATCCCCGGATGGGTTCGAAGCAGCCACAGAGGCGGCGGTCGCCAATGCGGCGGAAACGGTGCGGAACATTCAGTCGGTCTACATCAAGGACATGAATGCCCAGGTGACCGACGGCAAGATCACCAAATATCGCGTGAACGCCAAGATCAGTTTTATGCTTGATGGCCAATCCGCAACCTGAACCGAAAGGGGCTGGAACATGTTGCACACTCATAAGGAGACTTTTTGTCTGATCGCGCTGATCACACTGGCGGCAAGCCCACTCCGCGCGGAGGACGTCGCAACGACATTCGAAGATGAATGGATCTCGCTCTCCGGTAGGGTCGAAGCGGTTCTCGCCACCAGTTTCGTGCTCGATTATGGCGAGGATGACATCACCGTTGAGCTGGACAAGTTCGACTGGACGGTCGAAAGGTCAGTTCTGGATGATGCGCAGGTAACTGTGACCGGCCGGATGGACCGGCACCTCTACGACAACAAGTCGATCGAGGCGGCCGTGGTCTATGTGCCTTCTCTTAATGAGTATCTTTATGCCAATCCTGCGGATGAAGAGGGCGATCCTTCACTCGCCGGTAGCTTCACGCCCGGGCTTTTTGCGGGCGCTGATGATGGGGATTGGTTGTCGTTCTCGGGCCGTGTAACCGAGATTGAGGGCGACGAGTTGCTGGTCAATACCGGTGTTTCGAGACTGCGCGTTGACACAAGTGTGGTTCCGGGGGCGATGGTTTCGCCGTCCGTGTCCATTGGCGACCGGGTTCTGCTGACCGGAGAAATGGACGCAGCCGACTTCTTCGACAAACGCGAGGTCGAGGCGAACACCGTCACCAAGCTGACCGACGTCAGCTATTGAGCCAGTCGGGCGGGCCCACGAACGGCCCGCCTGCCATACCGGAGAAATCCCATGACCTATACAAAATTTGCCCTCATGATCACGACCTCAACGATCGCGATGTATGGGATGATGTATCTCAATACTTACATTTTCGAGCACATCTACTGGAGCCAGACCCGCGCTTGGATGGCGCTTTATATGGGGGCTGGCATGGCCATCATAATGATGGCTTACATGCGCGGCATGTATCCTAGCCGTGGGGTGAATTTGGCAATCTTTGTCGCTGCCGCGCTGATTTTCGTGGGGGCGGTCGGCATGTTGCGCAGCCAGCGCACGGTTGACGACCTGTCTTGGATGCGGGCGATGATCCCGCATCACTCGATCGCTATCCTGACCAGCGAACGCGCGCAAATTTCCGACCCGAGAGTTCGCGACTTGGCCGACCAGATTATCGAAACTCAGCGGCGCGAGATTTCGCTCATGCAAGACTTGATCGGCGATCTTGAGGGGCAGTGAAGCAAGGAACTTCATGATCTGGCTCACAAGTATAGCGATTCACGATGCCTTTTTGGCGAGCAGGATTTTTGCGGTCTCTCGCGTTACAATAGGCACTTTGTCCGCAAAGCAGCGACACTGGCAAAAATCCCCGTCCAATTTAACCTGCGCTAAGGCGCGCCCAAGAGTGGATCAGGCATTTTTACTCTGCAAGAGCGCCCCAAGCGTAAGGATCTAACGCGATGATCATCGAATCATGCAGCCAGAGAGCCGAACGGCAACACAGCGCCCCAAGACATGAAAGGCTGACCGTGGTCGAGGCCGTTTTGGCGGACAGTGAGCTCATGGCACCGTGCAAGCCTGAAATCCGGACGGCACGGGACAAAGGCCACGGGTTTGCCCGGTTTGCAGGTCATGGTTGTGTTGCGCGCGCCGCCATTGTCGCAGTTTATCGCCTGCGCGGTTCGGGCTGGTCGTGCCCAAAAAGTGGTTCTTGGTTCGAATTTACGGATCCCACCTACAGGTAAATGCGAAGGAAACAAGATGCAGACCCCGATTGAAATCTCCTTCAAACATGTTGAACCATCCGATGAGATCAAAGCGCTTGTCGAAGAAAGAGCGGCCCAGCTTGAAAAGTTCTATGATGGCATCACCAGTTGCCATGTCTATGTTCGCGCGCCGCATCAGAGTCAGCGCAAGGGCAACCTTTTCGAGGTGACCATCGAAGTACGGGTGCCTGGCGACGAGCTTGTGGTTGGCAACAACCAGAACGATGTGGCCCGGCACGAACATCTTGAGGTCACTCTGCGCGACGCCTTCTCGGCCATGGCCCGGGAACTCAAACGCTGGAAGGGTCAGATCAGCGGCGAGGTGAAAACCCATGATGGACAGCTTCAGGGCAAGATCGTCGAAATCCATCACGACCAAGATTACGGCCAGATCATCGCGACCGACAATCGCCTGATCTATTTCCACAGGAACAGCGTGGTCGACGGCACGTTTGACGATCTCCGGCCACGCGATCCGGTCGAACTGGTCGTCCAGACCAAGGAAAGCGATATCGGGCCTCAGGCCAGTACGGTCCGGCCTATCGGAAACCTCGAATTTGACCCCGCTACAAAGCCAAGCCGAAGATGACCTCGACCGAGCTGGATGTCGCGATTATCGGGGCCGGCACCGCAGGCCTCTCGGCGCGGGCCGAAGTTGCCAAGACCACAGACAGTTATCGCGTGTTCGACCCTGGCCCTTGGGGCACGGCTTGCGCTCGCAACGCCTGCATGCCGTCCAAGGCGCTGTTGAAATCCGCTCATGAATTCCACAGGCGTGACGCCTTTGCCGCCTTGGGTATTGTCGGGGGCGACAAGCTTCGGGTTGATCCTGCCCAAGTGCTTGCGCGGACGCGCGCGCTGCGCGACAACTTGGTTGAGGGTGTGCTTGATAGCATGAACGACTGGCGCGACGCCTATCTTGTCGCGCAAGAGCCGGTATTCGGCGCTGATGGGCTGCTGCATGCTGGAGGCGAAAGATACCGGCCGCGCGCCACAATCATTGCCACCGGCTCGCGGCCTGTGGTCCCGGCGGCGTGGCGTGAGCAGTTCGGAGGCCGCATTCTGACTTCGGACGAGGTGTTCGAAATTGAGACCCTGCCGCGACGGATGGCGGTGGTGGGCCTCGGCCCTGTCGGGGTCGAACTAGGGCAGGCGTTGGCGCGCCTCGGGGTCGAGGTCATCGGCTTTGATCCTTCCCCAACCATCGGTGGGCTACAAGATCCCGACCTTCAATCCCTTTTCCGTGATGCGCTGCAAGGCGATATGAACATCGTCCAGGCTCAAGCCGACCTACATGAGGGGCCGGACGGTTCAATTCGGATGCGCTGGGAGGATGGCGAGACCGACGTCGACTGCGTATTGGCCGCCATGGGCCGGACACCGAACCTTGACCGCCTTGGCCTTGACCAGATCGGGATCGAGTTGCGTGAAGACGGGTCCGCACCGCTTGCGCCGGGGCAGCTCAACTTACCTGAAACCCGGATCTATTTTGCAGGCGACGCTGGCCGCGGCCCGGCCCTTTTGCACGAAGCGTCGGACGAGGGGCGCGTCTGCGGCTACTTTGCAGGCCGCGACGAAGATGCGAAGTTTAACCGCCGCGTTCCCCTGCGCATTGTGTTTTCCCATCCTCAGATCGCGGTGGCGGGCCAAACTTGGTCAGACCTTGAGGGCAGGCGCGAAGACGTGGCCGTTGGTGATGCGTCCTTTGATCAGGGCGGACGCAACAAACTTGAACGCGAGTGTGGCGGCGCGGTGCGGATATACGCCGAAAAGGCAACGGCCCGTCTTCTTGGTGGGGCGATCGTTGCCTCGGACGCCGAGCATCTTGCCCACCTGCTTTCCCTCTCGATCGGGGGCGAGGGCGACCTTAAAACGCTTCTGCGCATGCCAGCCTATCATCCCACCCAAGAGGAAATACTGCGTGGTGCGCTGCGCGCGACCTTGGGGAAATGCGATGTCCAAGCGGACCCGCTTGATGAAATTCGTTGTTCCGATGTGCCGGTCGATTGCGAGATGTCGACCGGCTAAGTGTCGGCCGTGCAGATCAGTAAGAGCGCCGCATCAGGACCAGATCAGCGGCACCAGAACCAAAAGAAGCGCGACACACAAAAGGGTCAATGGCGTTCCCGTACGAATGTAATCCAAGAATGTGTATCGGCCTGCGTCATAGACCAAAAGGCAAGCGGGCTCCAAAGGTGAGATGAACGACAGCGACGCCGAAAGCGTGACGAGAATCGCAAGCATCCTAGGGTCAAGCCCAAGACCATCGGCCGCCGCCACCGCGATCGGGATCACCGTTAGGGCGGCTGCGGCATTCGACATTGGTTGAGTCAGCACGATCGTCAAAAGGCTGAATCCGGCCATCGCAGCGACAGGACCGAAGGGCTTGCTCAATGTGACGATTTGCTCTGCAAGAAAGGCGGCCGCGCCGCTTTGTTCCATTGCAAGGCCAAAGCTTGACATCGCGGCGATCAGCACCAAAAGGCGCCATTCGATAAACCTGTAGGTCTCGGTCATGGTGATATTACCCGTCACAACGATGAAGAGCACGGCAATAAGCAGCCCCAGCGACAGCGGAATAAGTCCCACGGCACTCAATACGATCGCACCGGCCATGGCGGCGAGGATCCGAATCCCCTCGCTCCGCGTCAGGACAGCGCCTTCCACCCGGTTCAGGACACGCAAGTCGGAATCTCCGCGCAGTGATGTCATGTCGTTTTCCGGTCCCTGCAACAGCAGCAGATCGCCAGATCGCAACTGAAGGTTCTCGATTCGGGCGGGTTTGTCTCGGTTGCGGCGATAAAGGGCCAGAACGATGCCCTTGTAACGGTCGAAGAACCCGATCTGCTTGAGCGACTTGCCCACAAGATGCGATTGCGGCGTCACGACGGCTTCGACGACCACCGACCTGACTTCGCTTCGGTAGCGTTTCGAAAAGTGCATGTCCGGCTCAAGCGTGAAGTCCGATGATTTCTTGAGCTTCAGGAATCCCTCTTGCGTCGCACGGATGATCAATTCGTCGCCCTTCTGCAGCTTGCTGCATTGGTGCGGGCCAAGCCTTTTGCCATCACGCACCACGGCAAGCAGATCGGTATCAAGTTCTGCAAAGTCGATATCACCAATTGGCTTGTCGATGGCGGCGGACCCTTCGGGCAGGCAAAGCGTGGTGATGAAATCTCGCGGATCGTCGATATCGTCCGTTTCCACCGAACGGTGCGCCGGCAACAGGTGCGGGCTGGTTATGGCAAGCCACACCAGGCCTACGGCGGATATGACGACCCCCACGCTGACAAACTCGAACAGCGAAAACGGCTCTAGCCCAAGCCGCTCGGCCATGCCACTGCCCGCTAGGTTCGCAGAGGTCCCGATTAAGGTGCTTGATCCGCCCAACATCGAGGAAAAGGCCAACGGCATCAGCAAGCGGCTGGCACTGATCTTTGCGCGCCGTGCCGTTTCTATCGCCGCCGGCATCAAGATCGCGGTGGTGTTGGTGTTGCTTAGCACTGCGGATGTGCCAGCCGAGACCGTAAGAAGGACAAGCGTCGACAGGAACCTGCTGCCTCTGGCGGCGCGGTGCGCGGCCTCTCCGAGCCATTCCATTACGCCGGCCTTCACGATTGCCCCGGCCAGAACCATGATCGAGGCCAAGATGATGATGATCTCGCTCCCGAAACCATCAAAGGCCTCGGCTGGTGTCAGGATTTTGGTGCCGATCAGCGTGGCGACCATCCCCAAAGCCACGACATCAACCGACAGCCATTCGGTGGCGAACAACACCATCGCCAAAACCAAGAGCCCAAGAACAACCGCGATCTCCAGAGTCATCGCTGGCCGCCTTTCCCGCGGCCCCGCCGCAGCATCTTGGACAGGTTGCCCCAGCTTCGGGTGTTGACGATATCATCCGCCGACAGCCATCCTCGCCGGGCCTGATCGACGCCGAACCGCATGTTATCAAGCCCCCCGGTGCTGTGCGCATCGGTAGAAATTGCGATACCCACGCCCTTCTTGACCGCCATGCGACAATGAACATCCTTCAGATCAAGGCGGACCGGGTTCGCATTGAGTTCTAGCACGCACCCCCGATCGTTCGCGGCCTTCAGCAATCGTTCCATGTCCAGCGCAAAGGACTTGCGTTCCCCGATCTGCCGCCCGGTCGGATGACCGATGATCGACACCAGCGGGTTGTCCATGGCACGGATCACCCGCTCGGTCTGCTTGTCTTCGGCGAGGTCGAGTTTCGAATGGACCGATGCCACGACAAGATCGAGCCGCTCCAAAAGCGCGTCGGGAAAATCGAGCGTCCCGTCCCCCAGGATGTCCACTTCGCAGGAGGCCAAAAGCCGGATGCCATCAAGTTCTTCGTTCAACGCCGCGATATCGTCGATCTGCCGGTGCAGTGCATCCTCGCTCAGCCCTCCGGCCTGCGTCTGGCTTTTCGAATGATCGGTGATTGCGAGATATTCGTAGCCCTTTTCCTTCGCCGCCTGCGCCATCTCTTTCAGACTGTTCTTGCCGTCCGACGCCGTCGTATGGGCGTGCAGATCGCCCTTTATGTCGCCGGGCTTGACAAGCTCGGGCAACTCCCCTTTCTCGGCCGCCTCAATCTCGCCGCGGTTCTCCCTCAGAACCGGGTCGATCCATGGCAGATCAATGCCGTCATAGATGTCTTGCTCGGTCGCGCCAGCAATCCGCTTTTCTCCATTGAAGAGGCCGTATTCATTAAGCTTCAGATCGCGGTCCTGCGCGCGTCTGCGCCCGGCGATGTTATGTGACTTTGATCCAGTGAAGTAATGCAGTGCGGCCCCCCAACTTGGCTTGGGGATAACACGCAGGTCCACCTGAAGGCCCGATCGCAGCGTGACGGTTGACCGCGTCTTGCCTTTTGAGGCGATCTCGTCGACCTCGTCATATCCGGTGAAGGCGTCGATGATCGAAGCGCCGTCCTCGCCCTGTACCAGAATGTCCAGATCGCCGACGGTTTCCTTGCGGCGTCGGTAGCTACCGGCGATCTCGGCTTTCGAAACCCCCTCGATCTCTCTGATCCATTCCAGAAGCGGCTTGGCGAAATCTTCGGCGATGTCCAGCCGGATACGCTCGTCGGCTACCATGCCTTCTTCCAGCTCTTGGCAGATCCGGGCCTGGGTCTTTTCTCCGAACCCGTCGATCTTGGCGATCCGACCGTCCTCGGCTGCCTGCTTCAGGTCATCGACAGAAGAAAGATCCATCGCCTCGAATAGTGCCTTGGCGCGTTTCGGCCCGATCCCGGGGATGCGCGTGGCTTCGACGATGGCGTCCGGCACCTTATCCGAGATATCGTCCAGAAGCGGTAACTGACCTGTCCGCACGATCTCGGCAATCTTGCCTGCAAGGTCTTCGCCGATATCGGGCAGGTCCGACAGGTCTTCGCCCTCCTCCAGCATGTTCTCCACCGACCGGCTTAGATCACGGATCGTGTTGGCTGCGTTACGATAGGCGCGCACACGAAATCGGTTGGCGTCCTCGATTTCCAGAAGGTCGGCCACATGATCGAAGATCGTAGCAATCTCAATGTTATGTACCGGCATGAACGGCCCCCTTATCCCAACATTTTTGCGAATGCGTCCTCGTCGAGCGTTTCGACTCCTTCTTCGCGCGCGTCGTCCTGCTTTGAGCCGGGATCGGCGCCGATGACGACGTAGTCGGTATTGTCGCTGACGCTTGACGCCACATGCCCGCCGCGGCGTTCGATCTCCTGCGTCGCCGCATCGCGTGTCCATTCATGCAGCGTGCCGGTCAAAACAAAGGTCTTGCCCTTCAGAGACTGGTCCAACTGTTGGACAGGCTGCGGCGACACCCCGGCCTTGAGGATCCGCCCGACAACATCCTGATTCCGCTCTTCGTCGGAAAACGTGGCGACGCTCTGCGCGGTCTCCTGTCCGATGCCTCGGACCTTCTCGATCTCGGCCCGGCTCGCCTCGCTTACGGCCTCTAGGCTGCCGAAGGCCATGGCCAGACGGCGCGCCGCATCGGCGCCGACATGACGGATCCCGAGCGCATGTAGGAATCGGTCCAACGGCACCGCATCGCGTGTGTTGATCGCCTGATGCAGGCTTTCTGCGGATGCCTTGGCGAAGCCGTCAAGCTTGGCAAGATCCTTGGTGGAAAGCGCGTGTAGGTCCGCGATATCGTGAACCATATTCCGCTCGACAAGCTGCTCGGCCGTTTTTTCCCCCAAGCCCTCGATATCCATCGACCCGCGCGCACCGTAATGGACCAGCCTTGCCACGAGCTGCGCTGAGCAGGCGATTCCCGCCGGGCAATAGCTTAGCGGCCCACGCTGTTCCACCTCGGCCCCGCAGGAGGGGCAGCGCTCGGGCATCTCGAAGGGGTCAGACCGCCGCACGCCCGGTTTGGGCACGCGCTCCGCCACTTCAGGGATCACATCGCCTGCCCGTTCGATCCTGACGGTATCGCCCACCCTCAAATCCTTGCGGTGCACCTCCTCGGCGTTGTGAAGCGTTGCCCGTGCCACTGTCACGCCGCCAACATCCACCGGATCAAGCAACGCCACCGGCGTCAGGGCGCCGGTGCGACCGACCCCCACCACAATATCCGCAATCCGCGTCTCGCCCGTTCTGGGTGGGAATTTCCAGGCGATGGCCCATCTGGGGCTTCGGCTGCGATGACCCAGAATTTCGCGACCCTCGCGCGCATCAACCTTCAGAACGATACCGTCGATCTCGTAATCAAGGTCTTCGCGGCGATCTTGCATCTGGTCGTGAAATGCCTTTGACTCCTCTAGCGATCCACACCGTGACCGTTCTCCCATGACCGGAAGCCCTAGATCGCGCAGCGCTTTCAGTAGCTCCCACTGGTTGCGGGCTTCTTCTATGTCGATCCCGGTGGCATCGTAAAAGGTGACGGCGAAACGGACGCTTTCGGCCTCGGACGGGTCGAGCCGCCGCAGAATGCCAGCCGTGGCATTGCGCGGGTTGGCAAAAGGCTCGTCTCCGCGCTCCACACGCGCCTTGTTGACCTTCTGAAAGCTGGACCTAGGCAGGATTGCCTCGCCCCGCACGGCCAGCTTTTTGGTCTTTTCGCCTGCACTCTGGAGCTTCAGCGGCAAGGCGCGAACCGTGCGCAATGTGTGCGAAATATCCTCTCCCGTCTGTCCGTCGCCACGGGTCGAGGCACGGCAGAACTTTCCCTCGTCGTAGACCACCTCAATCGACAACCCATCGAATTTGGGTTCTGCCACAAGGGTCACGTCGGAGTTTCCTACAGCCTCGTGCACCCGATCAAGGAAATCCGCGATCTCGGCCTTGTCACGCACAGCATCAAGACTGAGCATCGCGGCCACATGCTCGACCTTATCAAGTTCGGATTGCGGCTCTGCCCCGACACGCTGCGTCGGAGACTCTGGCGTCACGATTTCTGGATGCTGCGCCTCCAGCGACTCTAGTTCGGCGAAAAGCTTGTCGTATTCCCGGTCCGAGATCTGAGGCTCGTTCTGGATATAATAGAGCCGATCATAGCGATTGATCTGCTCGCGCAGGTTTTTGGCCCGCTTGGCCGTATCGGATTTGTCCGGCATAGGCAGGCAACTCCTTGTTAGCGCTTGGCACGCAAATCTAACGCATCAACCTTTGCCCACGGGTGCGGGCACCCACTTTAAATATGCTCAGCATGTCGATGCACCGCAGAATCCGCGTTAACGCGTGTCAATTCCCCCTTCGTTTTGTTGCTGCCTCCAGCTGCACGAAATTTGGAAAAAGGCTGAGGCGATGCTGGAATATTCTCGGATGCGGAAGCCCTGCGTGATGTGCCCGAGCAAGGCACAGAACCTTTCAGCCTTGGCCAGACAACTTGGCATGGTCGTCTGTGTGATTGGCCTTGCAGACTCAGGGGAACAGGCGTATACGCCAATCAACAGCGGCGCCGTCGGGTCCACACCGGCAGGCTCCACCGGGAAATTCCAACGGGCCGCGAGCCCGTTTTTTTGTGCGTGAAAGACTGATGAGCAACGACCTTATTGCCAAAGCTGCGATTGATCGCCGACTGGCCGAAATCATCACCCCTGTCATTGAAGACATGGGGTATGAATTGGTGCGTGTGCGCCTGATGTCTGGAAAAACGTCAATCTTGCAGATCATGGCGGAAAAGCCCGCTGGCGGTATCGAAGTGGACGATTGCGCCGATATCTCGAACGCGATCAGCGCGGTGCTGGATGTCGAAGACCCGATTCTTGACGCATACGCGCTTGAAGTATCCAGCCCGGGTATCGACCGGCCTTTGACCCGTTTGAAGGACTTTGAAGAGTTCGAGGGCTACGAGGCCAAACTGGAAACATCGGAATTGATCGACGGGCGCAAGCGCTTCAAGGGCGTTTTGGCCGGGGTCGAGGATGACGAAGTGCTGATCAACATCGAAGAAGGCACTGTCGGTTTGAAATTCGATTGGCTATCGGATGCCAAACTGGTGCTGACCGACGAGTTGATCAAGGAAATGCTGAAGGCGCGCAAAGCTGCCGGCACACTGAATGAAGACGCTTTTGACGAGATCGAGACCGATGGGTCTGAGGAGGACTGAAAATGGCAATTACCTCTGCAAACCAGCTTGAGCTGTTGCAAACCGCCGAAGCGGTGGCCCGTGAGAAAATGATCGACCCCGGTTTGGTGGTTGAAGCGATGGAGGAAAGCCTCGCGCGGGCGGCCAAAAGCCGCTACGGTGCCGAGATGGACATTCGTGTCATGATTGACCGCAAGACGGGCAAGGCAACGTTCACCCGCGTCCGCACTGTGGTCGAAGATGACGAGCTTGAGAATTATCAGGCAGAAATGACCGTCGAGCAGGCCAAACAGTATCTGGAAAACCCTGCTGTCGGCGATCAGCATATCGAAGAAATCCCGCCGGTTGATCTGGGCCGTATTGCGGCGCAGTCGGCCAAGCAGGTGATTTTGCAAAAAGTGCGCGAAGCCGAGCGTGACCGTCAATACGAAGAATTCAAAGACCGCGCGGGCACCATCATCAACGGTGTGGTCAAACGCGAAGAATATGGCAATGTCATCGTCGATGTGGGCCGTGGCGAGGCGATCCTGCGTCGTAACGACAAAATCGGGCGCGAAAGCTATCGCAACGGTGATCGTGTGCGCGCCTATATCAAAGATGTGCGCCGTGAGGCGCGTGGCCCGCAGATTTTCCTGAGCCGGACAGCGCCGGAATTCATGGCTGAATTGTTCAAGATGGAAGTGCCGGAAATCTATGATGGCATCATTGAGATTAAAGCCGTGGCCCGTGACCCCGGCAGCCGCGCCAAGATCGCCGTGATTTCCTATGACGGGTCGATTGATCCGGTCGGTGCGTGTGTGGGTATGCGCGGCAGCCGTGTTCAGGCCGTTGTGAACGAATTGCAGGGCGAAAAGATCGACATCATTCCGTGGAACGAAGATCAGCCGACATTCCTGGTCAACGCATTGCAGCCCGCCGAAGTCTCCAAGGTGGTTCTGGACGAAGAGGCCGAACGGATCGAGGTTGTCGTGCCCGAGGATCAGCTTTCGCTGGCCATCGGTCGTCG
>Ga0102929_1000155_pt1 | contig 38148 bp, 38 predicted proteins | sample SalPonR1_B_D2_MG_FD_78510 | JGI IMG/M metagenome (GOLD analysis project Ga0102929, IMG submission 78510) | Salt pond soil microbial communities from South San Francisco under conditions of wetland restoration - Salt Pond MetaG R1_B_D2_MG | ecosystem: Environmental > Aquatic > Marine > Intertidal... | reverse complement strand
ACAGAACTGATAGTAGACGATATAGAATTCGACCTGGACATACCCGACTATATCTTTTCTAAAGCCTCCCTTAGAAGATAACCCCAAGGGCAGTTTAAAAGAAACCTTGTAAACCTTGGGGTCAGGTCTTGCACTGTCGGTTTTGTAGTGCTTTAAAAAATTTTCAAAATGAATAATCGTTTTAATTATCTCTAACTTCTTTTTCCTCAAAAAACTTTATTGCTCTGCTCACAGTACTTCTATGTACATTGAATACGTCTCCTATTTCTTTCATAGAATAGCGGCCTTCCAAATATGCTCTGGCCATTCCTTCTTTAGGGTCTGAAAAGGAGCTTTTATAGTACTGAAGGTCAAAAACCGGCGCTTCAATTTGCTCTCTGGGAATTTCTGATTTTACATCATGAATAGTTGACTTTACATAACCTTGTACTTCTTCTATGAACTCGTCAGAACCAAGATAGATCTGCTGTTTTAGATCATTCCATATACTCTCTCCCCATCTTAAACCCTGCATAACAAAAGAAATATATTTATTTTTTGCCTCTTCGCGATCTTCAGAAAAAAGATTCAAGACAAATGAGACATTTAACCATTCAGGCCTTGAGGTAAAACCAGCAGTCGCTCTGAAACTACTCCATCTATAATTGCCTGGTTCCTTGATTATCTCCGCCCTAACCGGATTAAGTACTACATAACGAAGCAACTCTAAAAGATAAGCATTTTTTTCTACAATGATAGATTTATATCTTCCCTGAAACACGTGCCCAACGTTGTTATTTTTCCAATTAAATTTTTGGGTATAAATTCCATTAAGCTGAGCCATACCTTTAGATAGATTAGGGATAGGTGTTTCTAAAACAAGGTGGTAATGATTATCCATGAGACAATATGCATAACAAACCCACTCGAATCGTTCGCTTACCTTTGAAAAGACTTTCAGAAAAGTCAATCGGTCATCTTCAGAAAGAAAAATATCCTCCTTTCGATCACCTCTCGTTGTTATATGATAAACTGCTCCTGGGAATTCTATTCTTAGCGGTCTGGACATATTAATATTGTATCACAAAAACAACCATGCAAGACCTGACCCCAAGTGTTTTGTTTAATTTGGTTAAAAGACTATGCGGCAGGGGATTCCCAGAGTATTGCACAACAGGGCTATTTTTTGTCCAGCCTGATAAAAATATTCGTCCGTTAAATTGTCCTCAAAACCCCATTTTCTGTATATCCAGTCTGAATAGTGATAATTCATTCGGTCAACAATGATATGATCCACCTTTCCAGCCAGAAGTTGCGGGAGTCTCTCTGCACGAGGCAGCATAGGAGCTATCATGGCATATGTTCTTATACCCTTTCTGTGCATTTCGCCAAGGGCTTCCAGCCTTTTCTTTATGGATGGAGCATTTGGTTCGAAAATGAACCTTATCCTGTCATCAGCAGTTGTTACAGACAAACCAGCCTCGAGACGCTCCGACCTGACAATTATATCAATATCCCTTGTAACAAGGGGGGAACGGGTCTGTATGAAAACAGACCATTTATTGCCCACAAGTATCTCGAGACATCGCCTCGTCAACATGTACTTTTTCTCAATAGGCTGGTATGGATCACACACTCCGCTTATCCAGACATCCCTTGGACTTTTTCTGACGATCTCTTTTTCAAGGAGATCCGGCGCGTTTATCTTCACATCAACAAAATCTCCCCAGGGTTCATCATGTCCAGTGAATTTCTTCATGAACCTTGCGTAACAGTAACTGCAGCCATGCTGGCAACCGACATAGGGATTGACAACATAGCTGTAGATTTTAGACTTTGACAGTATTGTCCTTGATCTTATTTCCCTTACCTGCAAATATAAAACACTCTTTTCTGTAACTGAAACTCGTTATTCTACCTTTGTACGCTTGAATAATTTGACTCCCTCAAAGACTCCGAGGAAAATCGTTGCTGATCCTAGAACATACATGATATCTGCCAGGGAAGGTGGGACAAAATAAAGGAAAGACCTTATTACTGGCATTGTAGTTCCCAGGGATACAAAAACAATTGAGAGGACTATTGAACCCAGAAGTATCCTGTTGCTGAAAAAGTTGGCATTGAATACTGTGGTAAGGTCATGCCGCCTTGACATTATATTGACGAACTGACAGTAGGCTATGGTGAGATAGGTGATAGTGGTGGCCCTTGCATATTCAAAGGTTCCCAGTGCATCCATGCCAAGGGCCGTTCCTTCTCTGCCCATATAGAGAGCGAAATTACCAAAGGCAAGGGCACCTATAAGAGTACCCAGTAAAAGAACTTCCAGAGAACTGAGGGGATTCATGATATGGGCATTCAGGTCCCTCGGAGGTTCCTTCATTATTCCCGGAGCCGGTGGATCAAAGGTGAGACATGTAAGGGGCAATACCTCTGCCAGGAGGTCAATAGCGAGGATCTGGATCGCAAGAATAGGAATGGCCCAGTCCCACAGGGCTACTCCCAGCAACCCGAGAAGAACAACAACAAGCTCGGCCATATTTGTTGTCATGGAAGCAAGTACGGTCTTTTTAAGATTAGTATAGATCGTACGTCCTTCCCTGACAGCCTCCACAAGGGTTGGAAAACTATCGTCAAGCAGTATCAGCTGGGCTGCTTCTTTGGCAACATCAGTTCCGGTCTGTCCCATAGCCACTCCAATAGCTGCTCGCTTGAGTGCAGGAGCGTCGTTCACACCGTCCCCTGTCACTGCTACAACTTCTCCCTGCCCCTGCAGAAGTTTTACGATCCTTAACTTGTCCTCCGGGGCAACCCGGGAAAAGATAACTGCTCCCTCCGACATCAGGATATCAACAAGTTCTTTATCATTCATCTTGCCCATCTGTACACCAGTATAAACAGGGGGGTCTCCGTCGGGAGAAAGACCTATCTGTCTACCCACTGCCTGTGCAGTTATTGCGTGGTCTCCTGTCATGATTATGATCCTGATCCTGGCGTCATGACAGCTTGCGACAGCCTCCTTAACTCCTTCCTTGGGAGGATCTATCATGCAGACCAACCCAAGGAAAACCACATCCTTTTCGGCTTCCTCCACTGTATAGTCCCTGCCATCCTCATCCAGGGGACGAAAGGCTATTGCCAGAACTCTCAACGCCTTTTGAGAGTATTTTTCGTTCATCTCCCTTATTTTCTTTTTATCTTCTTCGGTTACAGGTACTACTTCCCCATCTCTGTAAATGTACTTGCATATCTCAAGGACACTGTCTGTTGCTCCCTTGAGAGCCAGTTCCTGGCGGTCTCCAAAAAGCCTGACAGAACTCATGAGCTTTCTTTCCGAATCGAAGGGAAATTCCTTCAGTTCAGGATTTTCCTCATCCTCTTTTGGACTTCTTGTTCCCAGTTTTGTTGAAAGGGTTATCAGGGCAGCTTCCGTTGGATCACCGATAGGATACCATCCATGATGATCCTCATCCGGCGGATGAATCTCAGCGTTTGAAGCCATTGTAGCAGCGTCCATCATGATCTCTATCTCCTCTATCTCTTCCTTCGACAGAGGCTCTCCAGTTTCATCAAGAATTTCTCCCTCAGGGGCATAACCTATACCTGTTATTTCGTACTCTTTACCGCCGAACCAGACCTTTGTGACGGTCATCTCGTTTTTAGTAAGAGTTCCGGTCTTGTCAGTACAGATAACTGTAGTGGATCCAAGAGTTTCAACGGAGGGAAGGCTTTTAACCACAGCATGTCTTTCCGCAAGCCTTTTGCTCGTAGCGGACAGGGCGACAGTCACCTGTGCAGGCAGAGCCTGTGGGACAGCAGCCACAGCTACTCCAAGGGCATATACCATGCTCATGTAAAAACTGAATCCCTGCCACATTGCAATTCCAAAAAGGGCTGTACTTATAAAGAAAACAATACCGGTAAGCCATTTCGCAAGGGTTCCAAGTTCATGCTGGAGAGGAGACCTTACTGTCTCAGTCTCCGACGTCATATTAGCTATCTTGCCCATTTCTGTTTTCATGCCTGTACCAGTTACTACGCCCACAGCTGTACCGGTGGCAACATTGGTCCCCATGTAAGCCATGTTGTCCCTGTCTGCAAGGACAACTTCTTCCTCAATGATCCTGCTGGTCTTTTCCTGGGAAGTGGACTCTCCTGTAAGGGAGAATTCATTTGTCCTGAAATTGAAGGCCTCAAGGATCCTCACATCGGCAGGGATCTTGTCTCCGGCTTCCACTATAATTATGTCTCCTGGGACAAGCTGTTCCTGGGATACCTGCTGGAGTTCTCCGTCGATCCTTAACTTTGCAGGTGATCTGATAAGTTTCTGAAGGCTCTCAAGGATCTTGCCGGCCTTGTATTCCTGGACAAAGCCAATAACTGCATTGATAAAAACTATAACGAACATGACTGTTGCATCCCTTGAGCTGCCTATCAAATATGAAATGATACCCGCAAATATAAGAACAATTACCAGGAGGTCCTTAAACTGACGCAAAAATATAAGCCACCTGGGGAGGCTGATTTCCGCCGTTATGCTGTTCGGACCAGATTCCTTGCGTCTTTTTTCTGCCTTTTGTCTCGATAAACCCGTTTCAGAGGACTCCAGGAACTCGAGAACTTCTTTCGCATGCATCCTGTAATAATCTCTTTTATCTGTGTTCATGTTATCCTCCCCAAAGAAAGTCTTATTCAACACAATAAAGCAACACCATTTAATTATATTATATCGTGAGTTTCTGGTATGGTATTAAAAACTACGTAAGATCAATACAAGAAAAACCAAAAGATCTTAAATGAATATAAAAAAGGATGCTTATCTTCTGGGATTGGGAAAGGCAACACATTTAATTTACTGAGGATAATGTATAATTAAACAAACCTGCCAGAATTGCCTGATCCTGGTATAGCCTGTTACTTAAGGTAGTTTTTTACATTCCTACGGCTTTTTGTTTTACAACTCTTCTAAGGAGGATATACATTTGCGCTAAAGTAGACAGTCAAGTCCCAAAACTGCAATTAAAAAACGCCCCGTTACTTAAAAAAGTAACGGGGCGTTTTATTAGCTTTATTTCTTATTCCTATTATGCCTCTCAAGATCTGATGGCTCAAGGGAAAGCTCTTCGCCGGAGAAAAGTTTGGCCAGTCCTTCATTGGCAAATTGTTTCTGACGTTTTGTATAATCTTCGTGATGATAGAGTTTTTCAGGTATGCTTCGATTATCTTCCGGTTCTGTGTAGGTCGTTAGAACTCCTTCATAATTACGAAGAATAACCTTGCGGTCCGATCTTGATACCACGTAATTGGGCATTACAGGTATCTTTCCTCCACCGCCTGGAGCATCAACAATGAAGTGTGGAACTGCCATTCCTGTTGTATGGCCTCTCAGGAACTCTATGATCTCTATTCCCTTGCCTATTGAAGTCCTGAAATGCTCTATCCCCTCGGAAAGGTCACACTGGTAGATATAGTAGGGTCTCACCCTTATCTTCAAAAGCTGCTGGTTCAGCTCCCGGAATAAAAGGGGGCAATCGTTAACACCTTTAAGAAGAACAGACTGGTTACCCAGGGGTACACCGGCATCTGCAAGCATGTTACATGCCCTTGCCGACTCAGGGGTGATCTCCTTTGGATGGTTGAAATGGGTATTAAGCCAGACTGGATGATATTTTTTAAGCATATTACACAGGCCTTCTGTGATCCTCTGGGGACAAACCACAGGTGTCCGTGTGCCTATTCGCACAAAATCCACATGATCAATAGAGGATAGCTCGGAAAGTATCCATTCAAGCATATCTTCGTTGATAGTCAGTGGATCACCACCTGAAAGCAGGACATCTCTCACTTTTGGATTGCTCCTTACATACTCTATACAGCGGGCTATCTGTTCTTTAGTGTAGGCTCTGTCAGTCTCACCGGCATGTCTTCTTCTCGTGCAGTGCCTGCAGTACATTGAACACTGGTCCGTGACCAGAAGAAGGCCCCTGTCGGGATAACGATGTGTAAAACCCTGGACAGGTGAGTCAACGTCCTCATGTAGCGGATCGTGGATGTCAGAGCCTGCAATCTGTGTCTCTGGCGTTGAAGGTACAGCCTGCATCCTTACGGGACATGAGGGGTCATCAGGATCCATAAGGGATGCATAATAAGGTGTAATAGCCATGCGAAGTTTGGCCAGGCTTTTATCTATTGCCACAGCCTCTTCATCTGAAATTTTTATAACTTTTCTGAGTTGTTCTACGTCAGTTATCCTGTTCTTAATCTGCCATTTCCAGTCATTCCACTCTTCTTCTGTAACATCTTTCCAGATAGGTATTTCTTTCCAGTAACTGTCTCCTGTCATTCAAAGACCTCCTGATCCAGTTAATATTGGTCTAAAGGCTTTTTCAAGCCATTTCTCTGCTTATCTCAGTTTCAAAGATATGAAATTTTATTTACAATACCATAACAATTGGCAGGAGTCATGATAGATCACATTTCATCAATACACATTGCCCTTCATGAGAACTTTGCTCCGTAATTTCCTCATAAACCTGTCTTTCCACTACGAAACCACTTTTCCGGTAGAGCCTGTAGGCTGGTTTGTTGTCTTTAAACACCGTAAGGCTTAAGAGGTCATGTCCATTGTTCTGTCCTCTTTTCTTAGTCTGCTCCAGGAGACTGCTCCCGATACCTCTTTTTTTGTATTTCGGCGAGACTGACAGCGAATCAAGATACCAGCTGCCTTTAAGTCTTGCAGAATAATTTTCATGGATCCTTTCCAGTCTTTCGCCTGGAATAAGGCTTTCCATTTCAGGTGATATCCTGGGATTACAGGCAGGATAAGATAGAGAGAGTCCAGCTATACCACTCCCTGTCTCGGCCAGGAGACAATCTTCCAGACGCATGGAAAAATCATTACTGTCCAGCTTTTGTTCTATGATCTGGACCGTTGTTTTCCCGGGGACAAGGTCCCCATAAAGAAAATCGATAAAATCACCTGATGCTGAATCGATCAGCTTAGCTACTGCAGGAATATCCTCTTTTCTGGCTGTTCTGAAATAAATACTCATGAATTTCTCCTCTCTGTTATTGGTTTTCTACTACGAAACTTCAAATAGCATCCTGTTCAGAAGCTATTAAATCCTCTAATTAATTTAAACTGAAAAGATTCGTTTTCTGAATTCATAACCCAAGGAAATGAACATATGCCTTTGGTTAAGAAAAACAACATGCCGTTGAACTGACCGTTCATTCTCTCGGTCTCATAAAAGTCGCAAAAGGGGAAATCTTTCTCTGGAATAATCGTATAACTGGTGAGTCACTCGATCTCATTTTACTTAAGGTATTTCTATCTGGGAAAAACTTGGGATTGTTTGTGGAATTATCCTCACTGAGATCCTGAAGGTACCAGACAGTCGCAAAAGATCTTTAGTTTGCGGCTCGGCTTTAACAGTTATAATAGCAATTGCTTAATTCGAAAAATGGATTAAAAACACAACTTGGAAATATTTCTTATCCCCCTGCTGAATACAGGAAAGTATTATACCACATTACGTAAATATTATAAAATCGGGTCTAATGCTACTTTCAACAGAACTTCAGTCGAATCTGCTGCAGATCATCCTGAATAATCCTGAGATCACTTAAGATCGCATTTCATAATGAAGCATCCTCCCTCATGGGGACTTTCCTCACTTGGTTCTATTAAAACTCTCCGGACTTTTCTGAATCCATGTCTCAGGTAAAGATCAAGTGCTACTTTATTATCCGCAAAGACACTGAGGCTGAGCACGTCGAAGCCTCGCTCCAAAGCTCTCGCTTTGGTGTAGTCTATGAGTCTTCCCCCAATTCCCTTGCCTGTATACTCTGGAAAAACAGCAAGAGAATCAAGATACCAGCTGTTCTCGACTTTCTCGGAATAGTTACCTCTAACCTTCTCCAACCTCTCTTCCGGGATGATCCTTTCCATTTCCGATGTTATCCTGTAAAGATGAGCTGGATATGACAAAGAAAGTCCTGCGACACCACCTTCTGATTCAGCCAGGATACAGTCCTCCCAGTTCATGGAAGGCTCTTTCCCATTTAATTTATCCTGAATTATCTGATTTGTAGTTTTGTCGGGGAAAATACCATTATATAGATAATCGATAAATCCTCCCGATGCTATCTCAATAAGCCTTGATATGAAAAGTATGTCATTTCTTAGGGCGTTACGGTAATGGATATCCATGTTAACTCCTTAAAAAATTTTTCAGATTCGTTGAAATATGATTATACCACTCCCTAAAAAGGCCAATGTATAAAGTAAAAAGGCGGGGAAAATCCCCGCCAGGTCTAAGGAACCAAAACCATGTCAATTACGTGGATCATGCCGTTTTTTGTGGTAATGTCCGGCTCCACAACAAAGGCATTATCCACCAGGACCTTGTCCGGTGCATACCAGACATCAAGCATTGCTCCATTGACACTTTTGATCTGATGGAATGATTTAAGCCTTGGAGATACAATTCTCTTGTTTATAACTACATGGTAGGTAAGGACCTCTCTAAGCATCTCCCTGTTCTCCGGCAGTAGAAGCTCGTCAAGCATTCCCTCAGGAAGAGTTGCAAAGGCTTCATCAGTTGGAGCAAAGACCGTGTAAGAGTTCTGTTCTCGCATTACATCTTCGAGACCTGCTGCTTTTACTGCAGCAGCAAAGGTCTTCAGGTTTTCAGACCTTTCCGCAGTGGTTACAATGTCATATCTCGAGACCGATGCAGCATTGGAAGATCCAGCTATAACTAAAGTGAGGGTTATAACAGCAACAAAGACCAGCATCAACAATACTTTTTTTCTCATAACCTGCACCCCCTGAATAAATTTCAATTATCTTTAATATAGTACCACTTTATCAAAATGTCGAGAGAGTGCAAAAAAGTTCATGAACTTTTCGATAAAAAACTGATATTAAATGTCAGTCTTCGTAACCGTTCAAAAAAGTAAACAACAGGTCTATGTCCTGTCTATTGTTGTAGAAATGGACAGAAACTCTCATTTTATTCTTTCCAGCAACATGTGCCCTTATTCCATTCTCCCGAAGTATATGATCGTTCAGGTTCCATTCTTCAGGGAAAGTCAGATAATTTATCCCCGATATATTGACCCTGTCAAAGGGACCAACCACTCCAATATGTTCAGTGTTTTTGACCTTCTGATACAGATATTCCGTCAGATCCTTTATATATCGCTCTGTCTCGGATTTTCCAAGGGCAAGATAAGTTTCAAGGGCTTCCTTCATTCCCCGCAGCCCTGTCCAGTTCAATCCTCCAGTTTCGTATCTTCGCGCTCCGGAAGCAAGGTCAAGCTTAAAAGCAGAGTGATCCATCCTGTTTGTATTGCCGACCCATCCCACATATTGCTGTTCTATCTTCTCGATCATCCTTTTTGAAGCATAGCCAAAACCTGTTCCGAAGACGTTATTGAGCCATTTATAGCTTGAAACTGCAAGAAAATCTATGTTCATCTCTTTAACGTCAACTTCCAGTGCTCCAATAAACTGGGTAGCATCAACTACAAAAAGGATATCCTTATCTCTACAGATTCTGCCTATTCTTGAAAGGTCATGCCTGAATCCTGAGGTATTCTCAACACCGCATAGCTGTACAGCCACGGTTTTATCATCAACTAGGGCAACAAGGTCATCGTAGGGGACCTGACCGTTACTTGACCTGGCCAGTTTTATCTCAACATTTTTCCTGGCAGGATTCATCCACGTATATGGTGTAGAAGGAAATGAAAGATCCGTTGATATTACGTTGGACCCTTCAGGAAAATCCATACCGCTGGAGAAGACATTCAGGATAGAGGAACAGTTGTCACCGTAAAAAACTTCATCTGCCTCAGAATTGATGGCACCTGCAACAAGGGACCTCATGTTATCAGCATAATTCCAGTTTTCCACGTAATCCGGAATATCCATACCTTCTCTGTAGCGATTTTCAAGGTATGAAACCATGCTGTTGAAACTATCCTTCGAGATAAGACCTGTTGTCGCAGTATCAAGATAAACATATTTTTCAAGAACTGGATATTTTCCCCTGATCTCTTCAAATTGTCTTTCACTCATTGCCAAACCTCCCTTGAAAGCTTTTTTGTTTTCCTCTCCCTCGGAACCCGGCCTTGAATGCCGGGCCCTGTTTCTACAAAAGCTCCGAAGCAGGATCTTTGCAAAAGCCTTTAGCCCATTAACAACTTTGTCAAATAATGTTAATAACAACCACTCACGTAGTCAAATAGAGAACTTTAAAAAGAGGATATCAAGGATTCGAATAGCCAGATCTCCCTGTTTTTGTTAGAGTTATCAGAATATAATAGGGTATTATAATTATCTACCCTACTTTGAGGACAAAGAATATGAAATCCTCTACAAAGGAATTTTTTCGCGGCATAAAGAATATTTCCCCGGCTCTGATAGGTATTGTGCCTTTCGGCATAGTACTTGGTTTTGCTATGAAGTACTCTGGTTTTACCGAACTTCAATGCGCCTTCCACTCTCTTTCACTTCTGTCCGGAGCCGCACAGCTCGCTGCTATTCAGCTTTATTCTGATGCTGCTCCCGCTTTTATTATTATCATTACTGCAGTCATGATAAACCTGAGATATTCCATGTACAGCCTGTCCTTCAGACCTGTAATGGGGAAATCCTCCTTTTCAAAACGACTTTTGGCCGGTTTTCTCATGACAGATCTGGCATATGGATACATAATGACAGAATATGAAAAAAGTCCTGATAATCGTCTTCTTCCCTGGCTTTTCTTTGGCGTTGCTGGAGCCATATATATGTCCAGACAGGCAGGTATCTTCATAGGTTATTCTCTCGGGGCAGTTTTCACTGCAGGGGACCTGATTGATTTCGTAATTCCCCTTATTTTCACGGCTCTTATCGTACCTCATCTGAAAGGAAGAGACCGCCAGGTTGCAGCTCTTTCTGCAGCAATATCATCTGTAATTCTTGTACCGGTGCTACCTCTGAGATCAGGATTACTGGTATCTATAATAATAGGAATTGGTTCTGGAACAATGTACAGAACCTTTTCAAATAGAATCAGGAGTGGAAAATAATGTATTTTTATCTTGTTTTTGGCGCTGTAGCGCTGGCATCACTTGTAATTAAAAGCCTGTTCCTGTGCTTTATCCCTGCTCACAGGCTACCGGCTTTTTTTGAAAAGACCATGAGATACATACCGGCATCAGCTCTGGCTGCTTTGATAGCACCTGCGGTCATATATGCAAAAACCGCTGAAGGTTATAATTTCTCACCAGCAAGGATATTGGCTGGAATGCTGGCTTTTGGCGTAGCCTTAAAAAGCAGAAATCTTCTGGTAACCCTTTTTTCCGGTTTGTTTTTCCTGTGGGTCTTTTCCAGTATAATTCCATTTTAAGACAGTTTTGCCATGTTATCATTCCTTTTAAACTTATATTCAGTATCTGAAAAAATCGGAGAGAGATCACATGAAAAACTCACTGAATGAGTTTCTTAGAGGCTGCAGAGCAATAGTTCCCTCACTCGCAGGAGTGCTCCCTTTTGCTGTTGTATTTGGATTTGCCCTTAGAAATGCTGGATTTAACGGCATTCAAAGCACATTTTTCTCAATCTCCATGATAGCGGGGGCCTCCCAGCTTGCAGCTGTACAGCTTTATGTAAACAACAGCCACATTATTATGATCATAATGACTGCTGTAATAATAAATCTGAGATACTCAATGTACAGTCTTTCCCTGCAACCTGTCATGGGAAACAGCCCGTATATTATCCGGCTTCTGTCTTCTTTTCTGATAACGGACCAGTCTTATGCCTATACCATGACAGAATTTGAGAAAAACCCGAGAAACTATTTACTGCCGCTCTTTTTACTAGGTGCATCTTTCCTGATCTACATAAGCTGGCAGTTGGGTATATTGGTTGGATATAATTTAGGAAGTTTTTTTCCGGCAAAGCATTTTCTTAACTTTGTCATTCCCCTGATCTTTATTTCTCTTCTTATCCCCCATATCAAGGGGAAAGATAAAATGATAGCAGCCATTACCTCTGCTATTTCCGCCATGATCCTTGTTCCCCTGCTTCCCCTGAATTCAGGCATGATCATTTCCATAATCACGGGAATAGCATCAGGAATGGGATGGCAAAACCTTGAAAAGGCAAGAAAGAAAAGTTCAACCGGAACTACTTTTTAATAAACAGGATGGCGAAAAAAATGAAAGTAAAATACAGAACCGGGAAACCCGAAGATTGCAGGGAAATTGCCAATCTCATGGATCAGGCTTCTGGAGGTATTATCGAATTTCTTTACCATGATCTCTTCCTGGATCTCAAGCCTGTGGAATTTGTAGCGAAGAATCTCCTTGAATCTGAATATCCTTATAATTACAACTCCGCTATAGTGGCAGAAAAAGACGACAAAGTTGTAGGGATTTCCTATTCTTATCCTTCGAGTTACCATGGCTTGACAGAAAGGGCAAAGAACCTGCTGCCCCATGACCGACTGGTTCACCTTGATGATTTTTTCAGCGCCCGAATAGAAAACAGCTGGTTTCTGGATTCTTTTGGAGTGGATGCTTCCTGCCGGAAGTCAGGCATCGGGAACAGGCTTTTAAAAATGACCATCCAGAGAGCCCGGGAAAAAGGATTTAATTCCATGAGCCTGCTGGTATTTGCGGACAACAGGAAAGCTATAAGACTGTACAGGAACAATGGTTTTATTATCGCTGAAAAAGTTGACGTCCAACGTCACAGACTTATACCTCACGATGAAGGCTGCTTTCTTATGAAAAAGGACCTTTAAAAAACCGACAACAAAAATTTTATTTTTTTCAAACAGACTCAGATGTCTTCTGTTCAACCTGCTACGTAAAAAAGATCCCGGCATTCAAAAAACACCAGGATCTTCTGATCATTTAATATCAAGGTCAACCAAAAATAGCTTGCTAAACTCTTTCTCCCCCGAAGAAGACCATTTCTACCCCTTTTTCAAGGCCTTTAAGGTCACGAAGAAGGGATTCGTTGATAAGAACAAGATCTGCTATTTTCCCTTTCTCAATGCTTCCGATCCTGTCATCAAGACCGATAGCCTCGGCTGACGAAAGGGTTGCACAGTTTATCGCCTCCACTGGAGTGTAGATCCCCTGCTGCACAAAAAGGGCCATCTGCATTGCATTCAGACCATGGAAGTTGTAATTGGTCGCAGCATCTGTCCCATAGGCACATTTAACACCTGCTTTAACCGCGTTGCGGTGTGACTGTTCTGCGCTGTTTTCCTCGTGATCGAAATCTGCCATCATGTGTTCAGGTATGGAGTCCCTGTCATGAACTGCCATATGGTAACCTACGATGGGAGTTGGTACCAGGAAGACATCCTTCTCAAGCATCAGATCTATGCATTCATCATCGAGATAGGTCCCGTGTTCTATGGTACGAACACCGGCAAGAATAGCATTCCTTATACCCTCTGTGCCATGTGCATGAGCGGCAACATGGGTCCCGAGTTTGCGTGTTTCCTTTACAACTGCCTGGATCTCCTCAATGTCCAGCTGTGGGGCACCAGGCACTCCACCGGGATTCATAACGGCACCTGTAGCCATAACCTTGAGGAAATCTGCGCCCATTTTCAGCTGCTCACGAGCGGCCTTGCAGACTTCTTCCACTCCGTCAGCTTCCCTGTACATTCCTGCAAAGTAATCGTTACCTTCAGCTGTTATGCTTATGATCTTTCCACTTGTGAGAATTCGGGGGCCCCTGGAATATCCACTTTCTACGGCTTTCTTCACGGCAAAATCTATTCCGTTAACGCTTCCAACGTTGCGAACGGTAGTAAAACCGGCCTTAAGGGTATCTTCCATCTCTTTGGCAGTTCTCACTGTCCTGAGCTTGTCCTCCACGAGGTTTTCGTCGTATGTATCGGCATAACCGTGAAGGTCCATGTGGATATGGATGTCGATCAGGCCAGGAAGGACAGCTTTCCCCTTTCCGTCGATAACTTCATAATTTCCCGGAACCTGGACTGTCCCTGTTTTAGCTATCTCTTTTATTCCTGTCTGGTCAAAAAGCAGATCCATTTCTTTTTGAGGTTCCGAACCTGTACCATCAACAACTGTTACGTTTCGTATCAAATACATTTAACGTTATCTCTCCTTGGTCAATAAATCAGGAGGCGGAGCACCCGGCCCCGCCTCCAAAGTTCCTCTTTTTTATTGTATTATTTAAAGTCTACGTCGTGAACCCTGACAGTGCCGATAACATCAAGAACGAAACCTTCAACGCTCGCGAGGGAAGCTGCAGTATAGTCGTTATGGGCTATGGGTATAGCCGGCATTTCCTCATGCTCTATATCCTGCATTTCAAGGTAGTATTTTTCCTGTTCTTCCCTGTCATACGTTGAGATAGCCTTCTGTACGAGCTCTACCATGTTGTCCGGTTTCCAGTTGGTGTTGGCACCTTCCATAAGCATGGTCTTCATAAAGTTGCTTGGATAGGGAATATCGTACCAGCCTGAGAAAGCCATCTGGTGTTTGTAGTTGTTCATAATGTCAGAGTGGGTTCCCCATTCATTAGTCTCGATATTTACATCTATACCGACCTTTGAGAGATCATTCTTGATAACCTCTGCACAGTCAACTGGATTGGAAACATAGGGTCTCGTATGAATAAATGAATTGAGGGTTATGCTAAGGCCATCCTCATATCCAGCTTCTTTGAGAAGTTCCCTCGCCTTGTCAGGATCATAGGGATAATGGCTTATATGATCGGCATGGCCGAATACTGTGGGAGGAAGGCTGGTACTGGCAACAGTTCCAAGGCCCTCATAAACACCTGCTACCAGCTTTTCGAGATCGATTCCATAGGCTATAGCCTTGCGAACACGTTTGTCATCAACGGGAGGTTCGGTGCAGTTAAAGACCATATGAAAAATATTTGCTCCGGGAATCTGGTGAAGCCTCATTTTGTCGTTGCCTTTGACCTTTTCAATAAGGTTGGGGGCGAGACCTTTGATCGCATGGACCTGACCTGCCTGAAGCTCCATGAAACGGGTAGAGATATCCGGGACAACTTTCCAGATGACCTTGTCTATCTTTGGTTTTTCTCCCCAGTATTCCTCGTTCTTCTCAAGGACTATATATTCATCTCTTTTCCACTCAACGAACTTGAATGGACCGGTCCCTACAGGATGACGGTAGAAATCCTCACCGTATTTCTTAACGGCTTCCATACTAACTGGATACTGAGAATAGTACCCCATGTAGGTAAGGAAAGGAGCAAACTTGTTTTTGAGATGAAAAGCTATAGTGTAATCATCCACGACCTCAATATCGTCGATAACTTCTGAAAGAAGGTAGTCGAAGTATGAGTAATCTCCAAGACCGTAATATTCGTGGTCTTGATCGATAAGCCTCATAAAGCTGAACCTTACTGTCTCTGCGTTAAGTTCTGATCCGTCGTGAAATTTAACTCCCTCTCTAAGATTGAAGGTCCAGACAAGTCCATCGTCAGACATCTCCCATGATGTTGCAAGGGCTGGTTCTACTTCGAGCTTGTCATTCTTGAATCTTACAAGTCCATCGTAAATATGGAACATAAGGTCAATCTCACCTTCTGACCAGGCATAGCCGGCATCCAGTGTACGTGCATCAGTACTTCTGGCAACGACAAAAGTCTTGGACCTTGCAGAAACTTCATCCGTAAGGCCTGTCATGACAAAGCCCATAGACAAAACAATCACTAAAGCCGCCAATACAAGTTTTTTCAAAGTCATTTTTACTGTCATATTCTCTTATACCTCCTAAAGTATAATATTACGGTTTTATTTATACAGATAGCATGCCACCATGTGGGAATCTCCGACATCCACCATTGGTGGTATTTCTTTCTTGCACTTATCCATAACATGAGGACATCTGGTATGAAACCTGCATCCGGAAGGAGGATTTATGGGACTCGGTACTTCACCTTCCAGTGCTGTCAATTCAAGCTTTTTACAGGGATCCGGCAGAGGAATGGCCTTCAGAAGCATCTGGGTATAGGGATGAGAGGGTTCTGAATAAAGCTGGTCCGTAGTAGCTACCTCCACTATTTTTCCGAGATACATTACGGCAATGCGATCACAAAGATGTTTGACCACGCTCAAATCGTGGCTTATGAATAGATAGGTGAGTCCGAATTCCTCCTGAAGGTCCTTTAGAAGGTTCAGGACCTGGGCCTGAATGGAAACGTCCAGTGCACTTACAGGCTCATCTGCCACAACAAACTCAGGATTCAGGGCCAGAGCCCTTGCTATACCTATTCTCTGCCGCTGCCCTCCGCTGAATTCATGGGGGAAACGATCATAGTATTCTTTCCTGAGACCAACTTTCTCCATAAGGTCGAGGATCTTTTCCTTTCTTTCCGACGGAGAACCTATTTTATGGACATTGAATCCTTCTCCAATTATGGACCCGATTTTCCAGGCAGGATTAAGACTTGAATAGGGGTCCTGATATATTACCTGAGATTGTCTTCTGAACCTGTGAAGGGCATCTTTTTTAAAGTCAAAAATATTCTCACCCCTGAAAAAGACCGCCCCCTTCGTGGGCTCCTCCAGGTTAAGAACAAGCTTTCTTGTAGTAGATTTACCACATCCTGACTCTCCCACAAGGCCAAGGGTCTCTCCTTCTTCGATATGAAAGGATATACCATCAATTGCCTTGACCTGGTCGTGTTTGGTCAAAGTATTTGGACGTCTGATAGGATAATGCTTATAAAGGTTTTCAACTTTTAAAAGGGGTTCACCCATTCTCTACTACTCCTTCGTTCTCAAAATTCCAGCAACGAACCAGCCCATCACCTACTCTGTACATAGGCGGTTCCTTTGTGCGACATATTTCGCGACATTCCGGACATCTCGGATGGAACCTGCAGGCTGATGGAAGTGATGAAAGATCTGGCATAGTCCCTTCGATCACCGGAAGACGGTGGTCTTTTCTGTCAATACTCGGTATTGTGGATAGAAGACCTCTTGTGTAAGGATGTCCCGGCTGTCTGAAGAGGTTCTCCATTGCTCCGAATTCCACGATCTGTCCTGCGTACATTACTCCAACCTTGTGAGCCACCTGGGCTACCACTCCAAGATCATGGGTTATAAGAAGAATTCCTGTTCCAAGCTTCTCCTGAAGATTTCTCATCAAAAGCAGTATCTGGGCCTGTATTGTTACGTCAAGAGCTGTAGTAGGCTCATCGGCTATCAGAATATCGGGATTACAGGCGAGAGCTATGGCTATCATCACCCTCTGCCTCATTCCTCCACTGAGTTGATGAGGATACTGTTTCATTATTCTTTCTGCATTGGGAATACCCACCAGGTTCAGAGATTCAACAGTTCGGTCCTTTATAGCCTTCTTTGTCCCTCCCTGGTGAAGCTTTATTGTCTCGGACAGCTGCTCCTGTATCGTGAAAACCGGATTCAGGGAAGTCATTGGTTCCTGGAAGATCATGGATATTCGGTCTCCGCGTATCTTCTGCAACTCTATCTCTGAGTAGTCAAGGATATTACGGCCCTGGTACTGGATAGACCCCCTGACCTCGGCATACTTTGGCAAAAGCCCCATAACAGCGAGGGAAGTTACACTTTTCCCCGCCCCGGATTCTCCTACAAGACCAAGGGTCTCTCCCCTGTCCAGGGAAAATTCTATTCCGTCTACTGCTACAACTTTTCCTCGATCCGTATTGAAAGCTATTTTAAGGTCTTTAACATCAAGAAGATTACTCATATATAACTACCTCTATCGTTTTAGTTTGGAGTCAAAGGCTTCTCGCAGACCATCGCCGACCAGGTTGAATGAAAGCACCGCAAACACGATCATCAGGCCGGGGAAGACAGTAACCCACCACTGTCCCATAAGGAGATATTCCTTCCCTGTGCTGAGCATAGCACCCCATTCCGGCGTAGATGGTTTTATTCCTACTCCGAGAAATCCCAGGGATGCCGTATAAAGTATGGCATCAGCGAGAAGAAGCGTCAGAAAAACCAGGGCAGCCGGGAAAATATTAGGCAAGATGTGGCGGACCATGATCCAGATATTACCACTGCCCAGGGCCTTTGAAGCCTCTATAAAGGAATTGGTCTTTACCTTCAGTACGGAGCCCCTGACCACTCTTGCCATCTGGGGAATATAGACCAGGGATATTGCAAACATGGCATTTTCAAGACCTGCTCCCAGGGATGCTGCAATAGCAAGAGCAAGAAGAAGAGGCGGAAAGGACAGAAGAACATCCATGAATCGCATAATAATGATATCCGCCAATCCACCATAGTAAGCGGACACAAGACCCAGAAGAGTGCCAAAAATTGCTGTTACAGCAATTACCATATATCCCACCCGTAGAGAGATAGCTCCACCATAGAGAATCCTTGAAAGAACGTCCCTTCCCAGGTTATCTGTCCCCAGAAGGTTATCCCAGTTTCCCGCCCAGAATCCGGGTTTCAGCTTGTTCAAAAGATCTGTCTCGATCGGGTCATAGGGAGAGATCAAGGGTGCCGCAACCGACAGAATGATAAGCAGCACCGCCACAAAAAAAGCCGCCATTGCCAGTCTGTTCTTTTTAAAGATAGAAAGACGCTGTAAAAATTCGTTCTGCATTAGTCTCTCCTCACTATTCGAAGGTAATTCTTGGATCAAGTTTCGCGTAAAGCATATCAACGATGATATTGACAATAATAAAAGCAAAAGCAAGGATGAAAACTATTCCCTGTACCATGGGATAGTCCCTGTTTGAAATGGCCTGGATCAAAAGTCTTCCTGTCCCGGGCCATGAAAAGACAGTCTCAGTGAGAATAGCTCCTGCAAGAAGTTTCCCCATTTGCAGTCCAATAACAGTAACTACAGGAATAAGAGCATTTTTAAGTGCATGTTTATAAATTATTGCCTTGTTAGGCAAGCCTTTTGCCCTCGCAGTCCTGACATAATCCTCGCTGAGCACATCCAGCATGCTTGACCGTGTTACCCTGACGATCTGGGAAAGGGGTATGGTCGCAAGGGACAAAGCAGGAAGGATAAGATAGCGCACACTCTCCAGGAATAGTTCAAAATCCCCCTGCAGTAGGGTATCAATAAGATAAAATCCTGTAACTTCGTCTATACCTGAACCCATCGGAATTCTTCCCGAGACGGGAAGCCATCCGAGAACTGCAGCAAAAAGGAATATAAGCATGATCCCAAGCCAGAAGATAGGTATGGAAACTCCCACAAGAGAGAAGGTAACAAGCATATGGTCATACTTGGAATTGTGATGACAGGCAGCGCTCACACCTACTATGATACCGATCAATGTGGCAATTATTGTAGCAGTGAGGGTAAGTTCTATAGTAGCTGGCAACCTTTCGAGTATAGCCTCTGTAACAGGAATCCTGCTCTGAACGGAAATGCCAAAATCCCCCTTCAGGGCATGGGTAAGCCAGTTCCAGTATTGAAGATACATTGGCTGGTCCAGCCCAAGCCTTTCGGTCAGTGCCTGTCGGGCCGCTTCAGTCGCTTTTTCTCCGAGCATTACATCCACAGGATCACCGGGAATAAAATGGACGAGCAGAAAAACAATAATGGTGACACCAATAATTGTCGGTATCATAAGAACTATTCGCTTTATAAGATATCTCAGTAAACCCATTGGTCGAAGTTCATCTCCCTTGACTGTAAATAAGGCATATATCCGGTTAGATCAATATCTACCATACTCAAACTGATACACTCCAAATTTTTGATTCTGACAGGGGCCTTTTATTAAAGAAATTATCTGGATAGTCTTAGTCTTACTGACCTCTTTGTTTCAGGTTTTATTGCTTGACAACAGTTCCCCAAAAACATGGTCAAGACATGTAGGGATATTTTATAACTGAGTTATTATAACAAAATTTCAGCGCAAATCCAACATTATAATAATGTTCAGAATTCCCAAAATATCCAGTCAAAGACTTAAACGGTTAAGGAACTGCATAATAAACCAGGAAATAGAATGTTTTTTACTAAAAAAACTGTCTTTTCTGAAGGATCATAACTCTGTCATAGTCCTGCCAAAGAGGGTCAAAACCGAAGAGTTCGCAGATAAACTGAAATGTCCTTTCACAATAGAAAGAGACGTGGGTATTATCCCTCGTGTAATGCCAGGATGAAAAGGCTTCAAAAGATGTCCAGAGGTTCGTCATCACACATAGAAGCCCCCCTGGTTTCAACAGTTTTTTAATTTTTTTTATATCTTCTTTCGGTTGGAAGAAATGCTCAAAACACTCTGTGCAGAAGATAAAATCATATTCTTTATCCAGCTCTATCTTTGCAAAAAAGGGGTCATAATTTTCACATGGTATTCCATGCTGTTCTAAAATCCATGACAATGTCGGACCAGGACCACATCCATAGTCGAGTCCCCTCATGCTGGAGTTCAGATACTTCATAGCAGGTTCTACTGCTCTATTTAAGAAGTTTACGTACCCTTTGTCTTCCGGACTGTTATTGTGCGTTTTATACTCTTCTTTTTCTTCATGCAGCGATAGTCTGTGAACCGGATCTGCAAAGATAAGGCCACAGTTGCTACAATAGTAATATTTTCTGTTGTCAGCACCGGAAACTCCTTTTTTAAACCTTTTATCAGAACACAATGGACATTGTAGATCGGTCATATGATAACTTCCTTACGAAAAAGGTTTTTTTCAATATCTGTAAAAACCGAACCTGAATGAATACATATCTTAACACAGGCTCACTACAGACCTGCTATCTCTTCTCACATAACCGGAAAAGGTAAACTTCACAATAGAAATTAGGATTATAATAGTGTTTTAAGTTGCATAATCTGTTCATTTATTGATGGAAAGAGGCTTCTGCTATGAGGATACTTTTCTACAATATCCGCTATGGAACTGGAAGCGACTGGGATTACCATCTTCCTCTTCCTTTTACAGGTTTCTTCAGGAAAACGTCAGCCAGAATCAGGAGAATCGGTAGATTTGTGGACTCCATGGAACCTGACATAATATGCCTCGTTGAAGTGGATGGAGGATCATATCGCCACGACAGTTATTGCCAGGCTGGACAACTTGCTTCCATGAAGGGACGGGAACATAAATTCTCCTGCAAATACGGTTCTGAATCTCCCCTGAAGAGGCTGCCCATCTTATCCTCTCATGGCAATGCCCTGCTATCATCGATTCCAATCCTTTCATCACAGGAATGTTACTTCTCCAGAGGTGTCAAAAAAACTTTTCTGAGCGTGGAATTCCAGGATTTCCACGTTGTATTATCTCATCTTTCCCTGGGAAGACAGGCACGGAAGATACAACTATGGGAATTGGCAAGACATTGCAGTTTACTGTCAAAACCAGTTATACTTGGTGGAGATCTGAACCTGCTTCACGGACCTTCAGAGATGAGGCCTTTGATGCAGGAAACAAGTCTTAAGGATACTGATAAACTTGCAAGGCCAACATTTCCAAGTCGCAAGCCGAAACTGAGACTGGATTACCTTCTTGCAAGCGAAGGCATAACTGTTAATAACGTTGAAATACCCGGGGTCAGGCTTTCCGATCATCTACCCGTGATCTGTGATTTTACCCCGGAAAAGAAAAGACAAGGAGATAGCTAACTTGAACTTAGATATTTCTTTCAGTGTTTTTATCCTTGCCCTGTATAACCTTGTTTCATTCAGCATACGAATCTTTTCTGTCTGTGTACTTCCCGCCAGGCACAATCCGTCGATAGCAATGACATGGCTTCTTGTGATCTTTTTCTGGCCCATTCCCGGAGGTCTCCTTTATTTGGGATTAGGATCCACAAAACTACCGGCTGAGCGTATCAAACGACATGAAAATGCCCTTGAAAGGCTTGAGGAAACACTTGAGAAATATCCCCCTTTGAAGAAACCAGATCTTCCGGAACATCTCTCAGACATAAGCACCCTTAGTGAAAAGCTGGGTAACTGGCCACTTCAATACGCAAGGGAAATGGAAATGATCTATTCCCAGAAGGAACTTGTCGAAAAAATGGTAAACGATATTAATGCTGCCAAAAGGACTGTCACCCTTTTATATTACATATTTAACAGGGATTACATGACAGAACCACTTATAAAAGCTCTTAAACATGCGGTAAAAAGGGGAGTTCACTGCTACGTTCTTCTGGATGATCTGGGATCGAAAAAATTCCTTAAAAAGGACGGGGAAGAACTGATAAAAGCCGGCATTAATCTTAGACGTGCACTACCTCTTTCAAGGCTGAAGAGAACCCCCCTGACAGCAAGATATGACCTGAGAAATCACAGAAAACTGGCAGTTATAGACTGTGAGATCGGTTACATGGGATCCCACAACATGACTGAACCATCTTACGGAGGAAAGGCCAGAGGTAAAAAATGGGAAGATCTTACAATGCGGTTCACTGGACCAATTGTCGGTCATCTTCAGGGAATATTTCTTCAAGACTGGTACGTGGAAACCGACCAGGTACTTGTAGACTGTATTCCTTCTCCCCCAGAGGAAGAAAATCTTAAATACCCCCTGCAGACCGTACCAAGCGGCCCAGCCTACAAGACCCAGAACTACCAGAGACTGGTGTCTTCAGCCCTCTTCCAGGCCAGAGAGCAGGTCATTATTACTACTCCCTATCTTATTCCAGATGAAGGGCTTCTGCAGGCACTTGAAGTGGCATGTCTGAACGGTACCCGGGTAGACCTTGTAGTACCAGAAAGATCGGACCAGTTTCTGGCTGGAAACGCTTCGAAAGCCTATTTCTCAAAGCTGATGGATATCGGGGTTAATATCTATCTTTACAATCCCGGGATTTTACATGCAAAGACCATAACAATTGACGACGATCTTGCCTTCTTCGGCTCCAGTAACTTTGATATCCGTTCTTTTGCTCTAAATTTCGAAATAAACATGGTCCTCTACGGAAAGAAAGAGACCTCGGAACTTAGGAAAGCACAGCAGAGATATATCTCAAAGGCTAACCTGGTAAAAAAGACCGAATGGGAAAACAGAAGAATTCCCATAAAGACCCTTCAGGGTATTTCAAAGCTTCTGAGTCCGATCCTCTGATTCAGTTATCAGCGTTAATTACTCCATGCTTTTATGCATTTAACCCAGATGACTCTGACGGAAGAAGCAAAGACCCCCTTAAAAACAGGGGCTTTGCAGCATATCAGGACCATTTTATTAAGGACTTCATTTTGTTTCTACTGGATCATAAGATCAGGTATCCATGTAACGAAGGGAGGGAAAACAACAATAAGGACAAGGACGATGACCATTACACCCAGAAGTGGTACCAGATACCGGAAGGAATCCTCGTAGCGAACATTGGCAACCCTGCAGGCTGCCAGAAGATCGACTCCCAGTGGCGGTGTATTGGCTCCTATTGCAAGGTTTACACAGACCATTACCCCTATATGTACTGGATCCATTCCCATCTGGGTAAGAATGGGGAAAAATATCGGAAGTACAATAATGATTATGGCCATAGTCTCCATGAACATTCCCAGCAGTATAAGAAGAAGGTTGAAAAGAAGCAGTACTATCCAGTAGTTGGTGGATATCGAAAGGATAAAATTGGCTACTTTTTGTGGAATATCTTCCGAAGCAAGGATCCAGCCAAAAAGATTCGCCGCAGCAATTATAAAGAGTACAACTGCACTCACCCTTGCTGCATCCAGACTCACCCTGAAAAGTTTCCTCATATTAACTTTTTTGTAAACGAACATTGACAGGATCAGGGCATAAAGAGCTGCAACTGCCCCGGCCTCGGTGGCGGTGAAAATACCTTTCAGTATTCCTCCAAGAATTATTACCGGCGCAAGGAGAGGAAGAAGAGCCTCCCTGAATGCATTGAACTTTTCGCCCCAGGTTGCCTTTGGAAGACGGGGATATTTGTCTTTTATGGCGAAATAATAAGCTATCATCATTAGCGAAAACCCTGTAACCACTCCCGGAATGATCCCTCCCAGGAAAAGCTTTCCAATGGATGCACCCATGGTCACACCGAGAATTACCATGACTATACTGGGCGGGATAACCGTAGCAAGAGCACCGGAACATCCAAGAAGGGATGCACTGAAAGGTGGCTTGTACCCCTGTTCTTTCATAGAGGGAAGGACTATTGAGCCTATTGCAGCTACGTCAGCTACTCCTGAACCGGAAATAGCACCGAAGAACATACAGGAAACCACCATGACCATTGCCATACCACCGGGAATATGACCCACCAGGGTAGCTGCAAATCTCATTATCCTTGGAGTAATATCACCTTCAGCCATAAGACTTCCCGCAAGAAGAAAAAGAGGAATGGCAAGCAGCGTAAAGGAATCAACTCCAACTACCATTTTCTGGGCAACCACAAGCAGAGGCACACTTGACTCAAAGACCAGGTAAACCATTCCGGAGGCTGCTATTGCAAAAGCAACTGGAATACCTATAACTATACACAGTCCCATTACTGTAAAAAGGGTCAGCATGGCATATTACCTCCAGTCTCCTGTTGCAGATATGTCGTCTTCTTCAGTCATTTCCGCGTTTTCGCGATAAAAGAAACTGTCAACAATAGCCAGTATCATTATCAAAAAACCTGCCGGCAGAGCAAGGTAAAGAATTCCTGCAGGAATCTGCAGGGCCGTGGTTTTCATTGACCATGTTCTTTGAACCACCTGCCATCCGGACCATATACTGACAGAGACAAAGACCAGCATTATAAGTTTTCCAGAAAGGTCCAGAGCTTTACGCAATTTTTTGGATGGAAGTCCTTCAAGAATGAAACGGACAGCCATATGCTCGTTTCTTCTGCATGCTTCCGCGGCTCCAAGAAAGGTTAACCAGACCAGCAGGGTCTGGGAGACTTCTGCACCCCATGGCAGAGATGTATGAAAAATATACCTCGCACTCACCTCTACAATTACTTCAGTCAGTATTACAACAAGGGCGATGGAGATCAATCCCTCCACCGCCCTGAAAAGAACATTTACAAATCTACTCGCCATATTTTCTCACAAGGTCCATAAGTTCCTTGCCGAAAACTGATTCGTACTTCTGCCATACAGGCTGGACAGCTTCCTTGAAGGCTGCCTTGTCGACCTCGTTTATTTTCATTCCTTTTTCCTCAAGCATCTTCAGGAAGTCTTTTTCCTGCTGCTGGATCTGTTGCCGCTCTTTTTCTCCCCATTCCATTGCCAGTTCTTCCACAATAGACTGATCCTCTTCGGACATGCTGTTCCATACTGAACTGTTCACACAAAGCAGCGCGGAACCCCAGATATGTCCGCTGAGAGAAAGGTAGTCCTGAACCTCATAGAAGGCACTTGAGTAAATAATGGCAAGAGGATTTTCCTGGGCATCTACAACACCCTGCTGCAGGGCAGTGTAGAGCTCTCCGAAATCTATTGGCATAGGAGAAGCTCCAAGAGTGTTAAAGGTATCAAGTCTCATCTTGTCAGGAGTAACCCTTATTTTCATTCCTTCAATATCGGCAGGTACCTTAATGGGTTGCTGGCTATTTGTAATATGTCGGAATCCATTTTCCCACCATGAAATTCCTTTAATACCGTTGGAATCAAGAATGCCTAAAAGCATATCACCTATTTCGCCGTCCATGGCTTCATAGGCAGCCTGATGATCTTCCCATGCATAGGGAAGAGCCTCTATACCGAATTTGGGATCTATAGACTGAAAGGACCCTCCTCCGATAAGACCTCCATCTATTGTCTGTAGAGTTAAGCCCTCGATCATATCCTTCTCATTACCTAACTGAGCTCCGGAATAGAGTTTTACGACGACCCGGCCTGCAGTAGCCTCCTTCACATCCTCTGCAAAACCTTCAAGGTTGGTGTGCCATGCGTGATCAGAATTCAGTACATGGCCGATCTTGATCTCTACCTCTGCAAAACCGGGCATTGCAACTGCTGTCAAAAACATTACTCCCATAATCAGGGACAATACTTTTTTCATACCCTCATCTCCTTTTAATAACTTTAAATCAATTACTCTGATAATTATCCAGACTTTCCATTATTTCGGGAAGAGCATTCTCAAGAACACTTATAGACATAAGGTACTTCTCAAGATCCAGCCTTTCATCAGCAGTATGGTCAAGAACACTGTCTCCAGGTCCATAAGCAGCCATAGGGCAGTCCCAGACAGCTGCGAGATTAAAATCCGCTGTTCCGCTCTTTGCATAAAGAGCCGGTTTCAGCCCTTCCTTTCTTACTGCATTTTTCAGACATCGAACAACAGGATCGTTTTTGGGAACTATATGAGCCGGAGCTGCAAAATCAAATCGAGACCTGACTCCGTAAGTATCGGCCGCTTCCTTTACCAGATCCTCGAAATCTTTTACATCTTTTCCAATGGGCATCCTTATGTCCAGGATTATCTCCGCTGAACGATCACCATTCTCGATCCCTTTCATGGTCACTACTGCAGCGTGGGGTCTTTCTATTATCTTCTTTGTGGGATCATCCATTTCCTCCACGGAATTTATTATACTTGCAGCAGCTTTTACACAGGCAGTGGATGGGCCCTGGCTGTTACTTCTGTGATATCCGCTATCATGGCCGAAAAGCCTCGTTCTCAGGCTCCCCCTGTAACCTATAGTAACACCGTAAGTACTCGAAGGCTCTCCAATTATACATGCCTGAGGACTATGCCTTGATATTCGATATCTTGCGCCTTTTGAATCTGTCTCTTCCCCGACAGCTCCAATCAGAGTTATTTTCCATCCTTGAGGAACCGCAGCTTTTCCTCCTGCACAGACAAATGTACATAAAGGGCCCTTAGCATCCACCGAACCTCTTCCCCATAGCACTTTTCCCTCCATACGGGTATCCGGACCACCTGGAACAGTATCGATATGCCCCATAAGCACGATCTCTTTTGGGCCACTGCCCCTGCTGGCAACTATATTTCCCGCATGATCAACAAATGCAGCCTCCCAGCCGGCTTCAGCCATATGCCCTGCGAGGTAGTCAACAGCTTTAGCTTCACTGCCACTTGTGCTTTTTATGCTCACAAGATCAAATAGAAGCTTTTCCTGGACGTTCATTCAGAATGATCCTCAAGCACTTTTTCCACTATCGCAGCAACTTCATCTATCTGCTCTTTAGTCGCTACAAAAGGAGGTAAAAGTCTTAAAACAAGGGGGCTTGCAGTGAGGGAAAGTACCCCCTTCTCCTGAAGGGATTTCACAACACCTGCAGCCTTGACGGTCAATTCTATTCCATTAAGAAGCCCCACTCCCCTTACTTCATTGATCAGTGGAGAATCTATGGCTGAAAGCTTTTTTCTAAGGTACTTGCCTTTGTCCATTGCCTGTTCGGGATACTTTTCCGAGCTTAGAAGATTCATGGCTGCAAGGCCGACAGCAGATACCAGTGGATTTCCTCCATAGGTGGTTCCATGACCCTTGACAGGGAAATCTCCATATTCGCCCTTCCACAGGGTGGCACCTACGGGCAATCCTCCGGCAACACCTTTAGCAAGACAAACCATGTCCGGTTCAAGACCTAATACTTCGCTGGCAAGAATAGATCCACAACGTCCCCAGCCTGTCTGAATCTCATCACATACCAGCATTGCCCCGGCTTTCTGACAAGATTCATTTATCATTTTAACGTGTTCTTTTTCCATTATATGGACTCCGCTTTCACCCTGTACCGGCTCCACAAAGACTGCAGCAGTCTCTTCATCTACAACATCTTTTATATCCTCGGGGTTCACGTGAATTACCTCCTGAAGCCTTGATCTCCAGGGTTTTCGGTATTGAGGATTGAAGGTAAGCGAAAGCGACCCGAGGGTTCTACCGTGGAAAGCCCGTCTGAGAGCCACTATCTTCTTCCTTTTAGGCTTGAAGACCATAACCAGCTTTAGTGCAGCTTCTATAGACTCCGTACCACTGTTACACAAAAAAACCTTTCCTTCAGGCATGATCCCCTTCAGTTTGCCCATGAACTCTTCTCTTTTTGATGATGAAAAACCGATCCCCGTGGACCACGGACGCGCCGCTGCTTCTTTCAGTGCATCCACGAGAACAGGGTGGTTATGTCCAAAAAGTGATGATCCATGACCGCATACGAAATCAATGTAACGTTTACCGTTGCTATCGTAGATTTCGGCACCATTTCCTTTTTCTATCTCAAGTTTCCTTCCTCCGTACATCAGGGACATAAAGTGGTTCCCCCTCCTTCCAGACCATTGGTCAATGGATGATCCAGTCGGCTGTCACAAATCTTTACCACTGGCACATTGGCCTCCAATGCTTCCCTGGCAGCAAGAAGCTTTCGCTTCATGTTGCCCTTTGATATATTCTCAAGTTTTTCCCAGTCAGCCAGTTTACCCATGGTCACCAGGGACTCGGGTTTTTCCAGATCTTCTAAAAGTCCGGGCACGTTGCTGAGAATGACAAGGACATCTGCCTTCAAGGCTGATGCTGCCGCCGCGGCAAGTCTATCCCCATCCACGTTTACAGCCTCTCCTGTCTTAACGTCTGATGCAAGGGGCGGAATAACCGGCAGTATGTTTTTTCCAAAGAGATCATCTACAGATGCAGGATCAAAAGCAGTAACAGTACCGCTGTAGTTGCCCCTCAGCAGTCTTGTCCTTCCGTTCTCTACTATTTTTAATACATCTTTTCTTCTTGCCGATGCTGTATTTACAATATCTGGATAAAGCAAACCTGAGGGAACTCCCATGGCTGAGAACTGACAATTAATCTCAGTACTCAGGGCGTTACAGGCATATCTGAAGATATCTTTTTCCTTCTTTCCCGTAAAACGGCTTCTGTAACCTCCAGGACTTGTGACATATTTTGGCTCGAATCCACATTTTTCACTAAGGTCTTCCATATAACCGCTGGCTCCGTGGACAAGAAGCCACTTTTCTCCTTTTCCCGTTCTCCTGGCAAGGTCCTTTAGCAGCGGTAACAGGTCATTGCCCCTGGCACCTCCTATTTTGACCACACCTTTATTTACTTTACTGATACTGGTTTCATTCATTTTTTATTTCTCCCTAAGCAGGGTACACGGGTTTCATATCAAGACCCGAGGTTTCAGGAAGACCAAGCATTACATTTGCAGACTGAACAGCACTCCCTGATGCACCCTTCATAAGATTGTCAATGGCCGTAACTACAAGCAGCCTCTGTCCGTCCTCGTGAAGCTGAAAGCCCGTCAGGACCCTGTTGCTTCCAGTTACCAGCCTCGGATCGGGGAACCTCAGGTGCTTTGGCCTGGCCGGTGCAAGATCCACAAAAGGTTCATTTCCGTAGTATTTCCGGTATGCCTTCCAGATAGTACCCTCTTTCACTTTCTCAGCAAGTTTTACCTGCGCAAAAAGCTGCACTCCTCTTACCATTCCTACTGCTGTCATAGACATGGTGAAAATCTCCTCAGGGAGATCAAGTTCCTGCAAAATTTCAGCCAGATGTCTGTGACGAAAGGGCTCATAAACTCTCAAGGTTCTATCCCTGTAAGGATGGTGGCTGCCTGATGTGGCATTTGCTCCTCCTTCGGAAGACCCCGTCCTGAGTTCAAGCCTTGCTTCGCTAAGCAGTCCTTCCTTTGCAAGAGGATAAAGACCCAGAATGGAACATGAAGCATTGCATCCCACTCCGCTCACAAGGGACGCCTCCGCAATTTCCTCCCTGTGAAGTTCCGGCAGTCCGTAAACACTTTTTTCGAGGATCCAGGGAGCACCATGGGGTTTTCCATACCATTTTATGTAATCCTCAGGATCTCTAAGTCTTGCATCAGCTGACAAATCCACTACCTTTATGCCTTTTCTCATGTATTCACTGATTATCGGCCATGAAACACCATGGGGAAGAGCCAGAAAGGCCAGATCCACATCATGTTCGAAAGCCTTATCCGGCTCTGTAAAGACTGTTGAAGGATAATCCTGACGGAGGTGAGGGTGAACGTGCCAGAGAGATTGATCCGCCCTGCTTCTTGAAACAGCTACCCCCAGCTCTATCTCTGGATGTCCTGCAAGGATCCTTAGGACCTCTCCTCCAGCCATTCCGTTTGCACCCCATAAAGCTGCCCTGATCATTACTTACCTCCCAAATCTCCGCAAAATACGGCTCTTTAATATAAAAACGCCCACCCAGAAATAACCAGTGGACGAAATAAAAGTGCTACCTAATCCACCTTTTACATTTAAGTAGGTTAGAACAGGCACACTATCCTGTGTTACCTTTCCTTGCTTCTCACCTTTTGTTTTGGATGATCATTATTCAGAAAAAATCCGTAAGCCATTCGAAAGCAATCCTTTTCCTTCTGTTTCATTTCTTTTAGAAAAGTGTCATATGTTTTTCGTCAATTGCCAGGCATATTCGACGAAAATAGTCGGAATATCCACTCCTGTAGTATTTATGGAATTTCTGAACTCCGGTTGACCATTTATTTCGTTCACCAGCCACCCGCCATCTGACTCAAAGAGGTCCAATGCCAGGAAATCTCCACCTGTGGCCTGGGCAATTTGACCTGTAAACTTTTTCAGATCTTCTCCGAGTTTCATACCTTCGGCACTTGCACCCCTTGCGGTGTTGGTAATCCAGTGATCACTTATTCTTTTTATAAGAGAGACAGCCTTTCCTCCAATTATAGTTGCACGAAGGTCATAACCTTTCTTTTCTATGTATTTCTGGATGAAGAAAACCTGGTGGTGCGGTCCCAGAAAGGATTTATGTTCAGCTATCGCTTCGGCAGTTTCGATATCGTTCACCTTGGCAAGCAGTCTTCCCCAGCTTCCAGTTGCTGGCTTGAAAACCACCGGGAAACCCATTTTCTCAGCTGCTTCAACCGCCCCTTCGGGAGAAAAAGCCACCTTGAAATCTGGCTGGGGAATATTCTTTTCAAGGAAAAGGGCTGCAGTAGCTATCTTGTCTCCGCAAACGTCCATTACCTTTGAATTGTTAACCGTTCTGACACCTTTTGACTCAAGAGCTCTTGCAAGAGCCAGATTCTGAACATGGCTGACACATCTGCACACTGCAACATCATTTTCCTTCAGTTTAAGATGATCCGGAAAAGTAAGATCCCTTACATTGACTGATTCAAAAGGAATACCAAGGTCCTCCGCTGCCTGGAAAAGAAGTTTTTCCTCTCTTCTCAGCCTCGTATAGAAGAAGTAGAGACTGGAGGTCATATTACTCCCCCCAGTCCTCCTGAACTTCCGGAGCTTCTTCGAGTGTGAGAGGATCCATAGTTACCAATTCCAGCTCCGTTCCACAATCTGGACATATAACGAGTTCACCTTCCATAGCATTTTCGGGTATTGTTACGTTTCCTTCGCATACTGTGCATTTTGATACCATTTCGCTCACTCCTCAAAAACAGATTATGCAATTCTAAACTATTGTGCATATTATTGTCAATAAGTTTATAAAAGTTTACAAACTGAACTTCCCAATTCTCTGTTTAACTTTTATATTTACCGCGACCACTTTTCTCCAATACTGGGAAAATACCTAAAATGGTCCATAATCTATCATTATTGCGCCCCAAAGAAGTAAAACCTGGACAACGAACAACATGCTGAACAGCGGCAAAAACCACCTGAGATACTTGTTAAAAGGGACATTGGCAAGAACACAACCTATGAGAATAAAGCTCGTAGGCCAGATCAGGTTTGAGAATCCATCTCCAAACTGGAAGGCCAGCACTGCTATCTGCCTGTTCATCCCTATGAGATCTGACAATGGGGCCATTATGGGCATTGTAGTAGCTGCCTGGCCCGACCCCGAAGGAACAAGGAAGTTCATTACTGTCTGGAAAAGAAGCATTCCTACAGACCCGAGATACAAAGAGCCCTGGTTCAGGAGGTTTGCCATTGAGTGAATAATAGTGTCGACTATCCTTCCCTCAGAGAGAACCACCAGTATTCCTCTTGCAACACCTACGATAGTAGCGGAAAGAACACCTTTGGACATTCCTTTTACGAAAAGATCGGCGATTTTGTTCGGAGAGTAGCTGTTAACAAGACCTACAGCTATACCCATGATAAGGAACAGGCCCGCAAGCTGATTTATATACCAGTGCAGCTTCAACAGTCCAAAACCTGCTATCAAAACAGTGATAAGGAAAATTATCAGGGTAATCTTATGTCTTGAGGTTATCTTAAGGTCAATCTTGGAATCGTCGAATTCAAGGTCACCAAAATCTACTCCGCTGACTACACTTTTGGAAGGATCCTTTTTGATCTTTTTGGCATATCTAAGAGTCCACCAGATAGTTATGGAACCCATGAGTAAAAGGGCGAGCAACCTGTAGGCAAGACCCGAAAAAAGAGGCAACTCTGCTATTGTCTGAGCCACACCTATGGTAAAGGGATTGACCGTGGCAGAAGCAAATCCTATTCCTACAGATACAAAGGAAATTGCAAGTCCTACAATTGGATCATAACCAAGGGCCAGGGCAAGGCTCGAAAAGATCGGGACAAAAGCTATCATCTGTTCGTATGAAAGAGTACCAGTAGAACCCCAGATCATGAAGACACTCATCATAACAATAAAACCAAAGTTAGCAGATTGAGGCTTTGCCCTTGTTTTTCTGACCATCCAGGCTATGGAGGCATCTATTGCACCTGTTGTCATAACAATAAAAATAGATGAAAAGACAATAAATATGAAAAAGACTATAGAAGCTGCCTGGATCAATCCTTTTTGAACGGCAATGAACATCTGGAAAGGATTGACTGGTGAACTTTCTACAGCATGAAAACTCTCCGGTTGGATGACCGTCTTTCGCGTCTGCTCATCGAAGGTCCTGGAATATTCCCCTGCCGGAACAACCCAGGTAGCTACCATTGCTACTGCCATAATAACAAGAAGAATTACAAATACGTGAGGGAAACTGGAACTTGTTTTCTTGCCCTTCATACTTTCTTAACTCCCTTCAACAGATATTTTTTCAACTCAGGGAAACTGCTTATATTGCAGTTCCTGTATATAAAGCCGAAATTTTTAAAGTAGCTGAATTTATATAATGTTCTGAACCAGATTTTTCAACTGTTCTGTTTTAGCGTATTCCAAACTTCCTTCACTGGCATTATGCTTTTTGGCTCGATTTTACAGAATATTTTCTCTAAATAATTTATATATTCACGCTTCTATAATAATTATAAGATGGATTTAATATTTCCATTGTAAGGTTTGCACTACATTAAAGCCCAATACTGGCTTTTTTGGTATCTTATGTAAGATATTTTTTCGTTGATTCCAAAGATAATGGTTTACTCCACACTTCGAAAGACTATTAATTATCTTTTTAGAGCTATATATCGCTTTTTTTGAACCGGGATTCCACAATGGGAAAAACATCATTAAGTTAATTACTTTAATTCACTATAAGCTGCATTTGTAAAAAAAAGTTTCTTTTTGGGCATAATTGGGGATTATATAGCAGAACAGGGATATTTGTAAAGCAGAAATTGAGAAAATTATTTCGAGGGGGGGGATAAACCTTCTTCTGAAAAATGGTCAACATCAGGAGATCAGATGCAGACCAGTCTGTCTTTGCCTTTCTTCTTGGCTTGATACATTGGAATATCAGCCCAGTTAAGAATTTCCTTTATATCTTTTCCGATAACACTTTGCTGGTTAAGTTCAACAATTCCAGCGCTGAAGCTTATCTTTACATTATTGTCCAGCGTCATTGACTTGACGTTGGCTCTCAGTCTATTAAGGACTTTACAGCTGTTCTCGCTGGAAGTCCCCGGCATAAGAACAAGAAATTCATCTCCGCCGTAACGCCCGGCAATGTCAATTTTTCTGAGTCCAGAACTCAGTTTTTCTGCGAACCTGCTCAGAACTGAATCTCCAGAAATATGCCCGTAGATATCGTTTATTTCCTTGAAATTATCAAGATCCAGAAGCACAACTGAAAAAAAGCTGGCTTCATCCCTTTTCAACTTTTCCACCATCAAATCCAGCTGATCTATCATGTATCTTCGATTGTATATGCCGGTAAGGTCATCTTTTATGGAAAACTGCTTAAGCCTGTTTTCCAGCTCTTTCCTTCCGGAAATATCCCGAATGAAAGCTATGAGCCTTTTCCTGTCTCCGATCTTTATATACCGGGTATAGACCTCTGTTGGAAAAAGGGTACCGTCTTTTCTTTTATTGATCCTTTCTACATATCTATTTTTGGTAACCATACTATCAGGGATAATTTCCGGGAGGTCTTTTGCAAATTCTTCTGAAACCAGGTCTCTTATTGATAGAGTAAGCATTTCCTCTTTTGTGCAACCGAACATCTCATGGGCACTTCTGTTGCAGTCCAGAATCTCTCCTCTTTCATTTTCAACAAAAATGCCATCAAGGGACAGATCCAGAACCTGTTGAAGGGATTTACGTTCATCATCGATCTGGTAATTAAGTTTTTCTATTTTGTATCTTTCATAATAAATGTATGAACCTGTGAGCAAAAGAAAAAATACAATGAAAATCTGCTGATAACTAAGTCCTTTTTCATCACGACAGAAATACAGAAGAACAGCACTTAAGGCTATATAAATTATAAATAAAACTGCGTGACCCTTTATCTTCATTTTTTTGATCCTTTTTAAACAGGATAATATAGATTTTAACTCAGAGTTTTAACGAATAAAAACATTAGTGTTCTGTATTGTAACTCTTCATTTCCAAAAAATAAAATTTACCTTAACATTAACTCGGGATCTTAAGATCCCGAGTTAATGTTAAGGAGAAGAGAAAGGTTATTGCTGTTTTTCTATTTCGGTCTTTTTATTACCCTGTAAAGGATCAGAAGAATCACAGCTCCTCCAACAGCCAGGAGTATACCTGGCAGGTTGAAGCCTGTTACGGGACCAAACCCCAGTGCTCTTCCTATGTATCCTCCTGCAAAGGCTCCAACAATACCGATCAGAATAGTAACAATGAATCCGCCGGGATCCCTTGCCGGGCATAACGAATTTAGCCAGTACTCCAACTACAAGTCCCATCATCATCCAGTACAGAATACTCATAAACATCTACCTACATAATCCAGGCATATTTTCCAAGTACACAAAGTTAAACTTCTTTAGAATTGCCACGACCTTCAGGCTTTTTAGCCCTTAACAGAACACCCATGGTCATGTCCGAGCTTTTAAATCCAGTTTCACCCACCAGTTCGTCTTCGATAAATCCTTCTTTTCTCACGAGGTCCAGGAAATCCTTTCCTGTCACAGCTCCACCTTTTCAGCCAGCCCATTCTGCTACAAAAGAAGCTCTATTCGTTCTTCTTTCCGAAACCAGAACCTGGTCTGCCATCAGAAAACGCCCTCCCGGTTTGAGAACCCTCAAAACTTCCCATATGGCTGTGGCCTTGTCAGGAACGAGGTTGAAAACACCGTTGGATATTACCAGGCTGAAAATCTCTCCGGAAAAGGGAAGATCTTCTGCAGATCCCTTTATAAAAGTTACATTTTCGATCAAGGCTTTTGACCTGTTCTGCTCTGCCCTGGCTATCATTTCACCTGACAGGTCCATACCTGTAACAGTACCCTTCGGTCCTGTCATTAGAGCAGCAATAATACTGTCAACTCCGGCACCACAGCCTATATCAAGGATTTTTTCTCCCTCTAAAACCGTGCCAGTGCTGAATAAATTTCCCACTCCACAGTAGGTATCAAGCACTTCTTCCGGAAGTTTCTCAAGTATCTCCGGATCATAGCCTAACGTATCGAGACCTTTCCTTCCAACAGGATATCTGAAATTTCCCTTTGGTGTAACGGAGACTTTCCTGTATTTGTCCTCGATCCCCTCTTTTATCTTTTTTCTTTCTTCCTCTGTAAAGTTATCGATCATACTGCCTGTCTCCTTTAGATCGTAAGACCGTCATTTGCTGTAAGATCTCCCGGGGATCTGTGACTCGCAGGGCACTCCTGTCTGGCATAGGCCACACCCGATCTCACCTTCCAGACCCCATACTTCTTTAACATAGGGAGTTACCACGTTGTTTATGTAATCCTTGCATAGCCTTTTATTATGTCCTTTTTCTGAAATTGCCCCTGCAGGACACCGTTCAATACAAACTCCACACTTGCCATCTTTTAGAAAAGGGCAATTGTCATAATAGGTCTCAAAACCCCTGTGAGCTTGCGGAAGTTTCATATTCACAACCACAGAACCGAAACGGACCGCCTTTCCAACGGAAGTTATAAGTCCGTCACAAAGGCCGAAGGTACCGAGTCCGCAGGCATGGGCAATATGCCTTTCCGACCATTTGGATGCAAATACATATTTTTTTGAATCCACCCTGCTCCACCCCTCCGATATGACAGGTGCTACAGCGCTGTATCCAAGGTCGGTTAAAGCTTTTACCATTTCTTTTCTCAAAAGATCATTGAAGATCTCACCAAAAATTCTTGAACGAACCCATCGCTCTGCCGGAAGCCGGTTTTCCCTGGCATTGTCATCTTTTGTTTTTGAGATATGAGGCAGGATCCAGCTTATAACTGACAGGTCTTCAGGTGCAACCTCATTATCTGGAAAGCTTTTGCGAAATATATCCGGAGGCGACCAGTGATGCTCGCTGACTACCTCTTTAAAGGTTTCAAAAATATGGTCATCTCCCCTGCAGAAGCCAACAACAGGACGGTCCCATGCAGGCTCGTCCTTAAATTGTCCTTTCAGTACATTCTCTTCTGAAGAGAGTACGATATCTTCAATGATCTTTCTCGCTGTTTCTGCGTTGTCTGTAATGCTGGCCATTTTGCTTCCTCCTGTCACAGAAGGGTATCGTTCAGGATCTTAAATTGCCGGCCCATTTCGCACATGGGCAAACAGTATAAGGCTTCGATTTGTTTCATTATACTTCAGGTCAAGATCGAGTTTTGCATAACCTGAAGATCCGATCTTCCTTGTGGAATAACAGAACCTTTTACTGGGCTTTTCATTATTTTGCCAATATTGCCTGTATGGAGAGTTTAAGCTATATTACCTGAATAGGCAAAATGCCTACTGACAAGACTGGAGGCAATTAAATGACAAAACCTGTTATTACAAAAATGATAGAGACCTTCGGCAACGACGCAAAAAGGATAAATCATGCCCTTAAGGTACTTGGATTCGCCACATCCATTGCAGAATCCGAGGACCTTGACAACCGAACTGTCGAGATAATTAAAATCGCTGCCACCCTCCATGATATTGGCATTAAAGAATGTGAGAGGAAATACAACACTTCGTCATGGGCCTGCCAGGAAGAAGAAGGGCCTCCCTTGGCAGGAAAGATCCTTGAAGAGCTCGGAATGGACGGGGAACTTGTGGAAAGGGTAAAGTTCATAATTGGCAATCACCACACCTGCGAAAATATCGACGGGATGGATTTCCAGATAATTGTTGAAGCCGATTTTCTCGTAAATGCCTTCGAGAAAGACCTTTTAAAAGAGCCCATCGCGGAATTTGTTCAAAAGCATTTTAAAACGGATACAGGTAAAAAACTCATACAAAGCATGTACCTGGACTAAAGGTGCATAGATCAGTCAATTAAGGTAAAAGGACATATTAGGTCAGGATACTAACTTCATGTTGATCACTCTCTCAGAAGTCTCTGACTGTATCTCGCTGTCTGTCTCTATAAAATGGAGACCTTTGTAAAATTTTTGCGCCCTTTGGTTCTTTTCATATACTCCGACGGCAAGCTCGTTCTTTATGGAGCTTGCTTTTTTTATTAGACAGGTACCTGCTCCTTTTCCCTGGTGGAAGGGATGTACAAAGAGGGCTCCGATATAGTTGCCGATCAGGGAAATGAATCCGATGAGCTCGCCATGCTCTTCAGATATCCAGGTTTCAGCCATGGGAATATACTTGTTCCTGACCTCTTCTTTGAGAGACCTTAAAAGACTATCTCCGAGAAACCAGTGGGCAGATCTGCTTGCTTCGAACCAGATCTCCAACACTTTTTCGGTATCACCGGGAACAAATTCCCTTATGTTCATTTACTCTCCTTTTGTATATCCCTTGAAACAAGTTCCATTGAACATGCCAAAACCTTGTTGAAATCTTCGGACCTGTCCATCATCAGGAAGTGGTCCTGGATAAAAATCTTCAGGAAACAGGCCGTTTTCTGAAAAACACTGATATGGGTGAAATAAAGATTAAAGATCATGCTTTCTGCTCCAGCATGGGAGAGATCAGATTTCCAAGTCTTTT
>Ga0102929_1000151_pt1 | contig 38332 bp, 64 predicted proteins | sample SalPonR1_B_D2_MG_FD_78510 | JGI IMG/M metagenome (GOLD analysis project Ga0102929, IMG submission 78510) | Salt pond soil microbial communities from South San Francisco under conditions of wetland restoration - Salt Pond MetaG R1_B_D2_MG | ecosystem: Environmental > Aquatic > Marine > Intertidal... | reverse complement strand
GAAAGCAACATTCATGTCGCTTTCAAACAGCCGCTTGTGATTCATTGCCTTCTTTTCTTTCTGGAAGGCTCTACCACTTGTGGTTTGGAAACGTTCCAAACTATCGCCAAAAATACTTGTATATTTTCCTTTGGGATCTGGGTAGTAGAACACATAACGAGCAGGATATTGTGTATGCACACGATTGCCCTGCTCATCGCGCTCAACTACAAAGATTGTATCGCGTTCGCGATCGTGAAGTGCGTCGACGTATATGACTATTCTCCTGGATTAAAGATTTCTTGTCATCATGAACATCACAGTCTCTTCGAGTTCGTCCAAGCAGATGACTTCGTTGTGATATTTAGTGTGTGTAGGACGTGCAGATTGTGCTCTTAGCGGTTTTCGATCAATATCTTCAAACCGAACCATCTTGGGCGTGATCTTGGTTATTCGTCCAATAACAATAGAAGCCCTGGTATGAGGAGCAGCTATAATGCTGCCCTCTTTTAGTTCTTGTCCAAGGCGATCATATGCTACTTCAAGGGTCATTAAAAATCGCGACCAACTGCCACTAGGATATCTTCAAGATCACCAAGTGCCTCACGCTTGTCCTCAAGATCAGCCTTGTATGCTGTGCGAATAGCTTTATTGAGAACAGCGGGCTTGATATCAAGCTCTTCTGCAATCGCCTTCACTGTCTCACTAAGACCTTCTTTGAGTGTATCTACCTCGCTGTGGACTTGGACACCCTCACTTACTATCTGCTTGAGTTTATTGATTTCTGTCTCAGAAAAAGTTCTGCTCATTTTTTATCCTTTTCAAATATATAGAAGGGCAGTTTTGCAACTGCCCCGTTAAGATAACAAATCTTTACTGTGATGTCAATAGTTTATTCGGTTGGGAACGGAATGACCTTGGTTGGAAATTTAACCACATTACCACGGTTCTCAGCCTCCCAACACATGGGACCAACAGAACTCAATGTAACCGAGGTCTTGGCTTGATCATCTACCAAGATGATTTCCTCTGAGTCTTTTTCGTTCATCGCATATTTGACGGCGATGCGAACACCAGGACGCAAATACTGTTCAAGGGTGCGACTGAGCATCTCGCGCTCAGTGGCAGCACATAGATCACACATTTTCACTCTCCAATTGTTTACGGGCCAATTCACGAAGAATGTTGGCAAGTCTTTGGTCGTCGCCAAAGCCCATGGCAGATCCTGTCAGGACTCGGTACATTTCCATGGCAATTGATTCTACATCTCGTATCACATCTTCACCTTCACAAAGTTGAGTTTCTGTTCGTCGCTAAGGTCATCCCAACTGGCGGCGCTTCCACCAATCAAGGTAACAAGAGCGCTGGACATTTCATGCTTGAGGCGAGCAGCCATGATCTCGTCTGTGCTGACTGATTCGAGCTCTTGGCGAGCTTTTTGGTCAGCAAACTCTTTTGCGGCCTGGGCCTCAGCCTCGACCTCTTCCATGGTCATAATTCCCTGGAATGGTGACTCAAAGCTCACCTCGTTGCCGGCAATAAGAACTTCGATGTAGTCATCTTCAGAGTAGACAACTTGTCCTGTGCCTGCAGGTGTTACAATTTGAGAGTCGACAGCAAACATGGTTTCTCCTTAGTTGTTGTGTAATTCAGCCCATGTGGCCCAACCGTTGGCTTCGTAATATTCGTTCTGGTAACGATCCCACTCATCGACGATCTGTTGTTGCCGGGAAGTCAACTCGTATTCATCGTAACGGTTCATTGAGGTGGGGTGAAGTTGACCTTCGTTGGCAGCAACCGCAAGCGACGCGCTGTAGCCAAAGAACGTAACAAACAAATCCCCCTCACAATAGCTAAGGGTCATACCACCTTGCCGCCGGCTGGGCAGTTTATTTTTGCTCGGCTTGGTTGCTGTTTGTGCTTTGGTAACCAGTGCATCAACACGAGCAACAGATGCCTCGCGCTGAGCAACAAAGTCTCCGGGCAATTCGGGCATAGCAACTTCGCGGCCCGCAGCATCAACCTTGAGTTGGACATCGCCCTTGCCGTCATCGCTCAGGATGACTAGGCTCGTAACTTCTTGGCCACGCAGGCCAGGCCATTCCTTTAGCAGACTCACGACAGCCATGTCGCTGTCAGTTGCGTCAACCAGGAAGCTGATCCCGTGCTCAAAAGTGACATAATATTTGTTCATGCCCATCTCCTTTGCTTACTATACTAATATAGCACCAAAGTGTATTGATGTCAAGCCAAAGCTTTGACTTCCTCAGAAAATTTTTCCAGCGGAAACGTATTCCACAGATAAGGCATGCTGGCGCAATCCATATCAGCCTCAATTGACTCGATATATTTCCGAACCGCACGGCTAAGAAGATCACTAAATGCATAGTGTCTCCAGCTCTCCATGCGGTATTCCCACTCTTCTGAATTGTCATTGAAGATTAGCTTGCTGTGATCAATGTTGAACGGCTGCTCACTGGAAACAGTGGCATACCAGCGATCGAGGGTGACAACAAAGTGAACGTAGAAGTTCTCATCAATGTCAGTAGCATGATTGCTCACAGACAAACGGTAAGGAAGGTAAATCGCTTTACCACGACCAACAAGCCTATCGCGCTTATCCCAAACGTCCTCGGCCAGTTCGGCAATCAGGTTACCAGCTTCAAAAGCAGAGTTGATACGCATTATTTCTGTCCTTCTATCAAAAGTTTGTCAACACTTATTTCTGGTTTTCGAACAATATGTTGACGTAGGTCTGCATGAAACCATCCCATGCAACAAGAGGTCTAATTTCACGGAACATACGCTCCATGGCCCATACCGGCCATTCTTCATCAATTGCCACTTGAGCAGCACGACGCGTGGCTTCACGTGCAAGTCCAGCTTCAGAAGGATGTCCTTCTGCCGCATTATGGTAACTTGCCTTATTCAAAGAATCCTTGAATTCTTCAAATCCATCAAGAGGGCAGTCAGTTTTGGCAGGCCAGGGCTTGACAGCACGAACCATATCAAATCTCCCGAATCATGTAGAACCGACGCGAACCAGCGCCTTCAACCTCGTCAGTGTCGAGGTAACGGAAACCAGCGTAACGCTTGGTCTCAAATAGTGCAGCTTCCAGAAGACTTGCAACAGCTTCACGCCCATCAGGCGTGCTGTCTTCGCTGGCGAGATACGAGTTGGTCATGTCACGCAGGCGGTCAACACTGATAGTTTTACGAGCCATTACACTGCCTCCACTTTGGTGATGCGCTGGTCGAACTCAAGGAACATAACTTGGAACGGAGCAACAATCTCAGTGCGCTCTTCATCAGGCCAAACAGTATCCTTGAGGACCTCGACACGGTAGCCCTGGACGGAGTGATCAGCGATCCAACCTTTTTCAGTGACGCGACCAACAACGTAGCGCTCTTCACGACCAGGGAAAGGTTCGAAATCATAGCACTTGATGAGATCACCAACTTCGGCAGTGGCTTCGAACTTCATCATGTCTCTTCTCCTTTGCTTACTCTACGACTATAGCACCAAAACGCTTCGGTGTCAATCAATTATTTTGAGACAGACTTAAGAAGTGCCATGAACACGAGATCGACAGCAAACATAATAGCAACGCCTTTTGCTCCTAAAAGCTTGCCTATCAACCAGTAGACTGCAAGGTGGAAACCGATGACTACAATTGCTGAAATCAGAAACGACGGTTCTAGTCCCACAAGGGCAATGATTTTATTCCACAACACGATTCCGATGAACAGCCACATTATCTTTTCCTTTGCTTACTATACTAATATAAGCAATGTGCCTTGGTTTGTCAACCCCATTCTAGCTTGAGAAGCACAAAAAGTTGGGGGTCAACCTTGCCGTGATCTGCCCATTCATCCATTGTAGCATATTCGTATCCCTTCCACCACCATTCGACATGACCGTCATTATGAATGATCGCAGGGCCATCTGCACGGTGGATTCGGCCATAGCTATACCATTTTTGTTTTGTGTCGCTAATCATGGCTGGGCCGCCGCGGGCGCGGTGAATCACGTTTAAATGATAATAGATTTGGATGGTTCCAAAGTCTTTGATCCAGGCAGGGCGATCACCTTCACGATGTCTCATACCGTGCGAATGCCACTGCCACTCTTGAGCACCATCGATTTTGACGCTGGGATGATCGTCTACACTGTGTAGCACACCATTCCATCTCCATTCTTCACGGTGAATATTGCCGTAAAGTATCTCTTTGCGGTGCTCTAATTGATCAAAGGTTGGCGCTTCTAGAAGTGGCATACCTTATACTAGCAGGTTAATAGCTCAATGTCAAACTCTACGCAGATATCCGCTGTGGACCCATCCGTTATCGTCAATACGTGCCCAAACACCTGAGTGTTCTTGAACTTCAACTTCTTGTCCATTAGAGAGACCGCCCAGGGTTGCAAATCGCGTTCCTGGGCCACCACGGACGTTGAGTGAACTTGCGGTGACTACATATCGCTCGCTATCCAGACCTCGCTCGGCTTCGAGATGACGCTTGACTAGTTTCATTGGAAACGCAGGACCTGGATCGGTTTTCCATCCCCTGGTATCGATTTCTTCATGTGATACGATGTCGATGATATTGTATTTCTGTACCAGTGCTTCTGTTAATTCATCCACAGCATGTAATTGCTCGGGTGTATAGCGTGGCCAGTAAAATGTTCCTGACCCCACCCTTGTGTTTGGTGCTGCTACCAATCCATGTGGAAAATCTGAATCATCTCTTGAATTTCCGTATGCATCTTGATAGTGGCCATTTCCAAGAGGGCGAAGCCAGCCAATGTTAACAATTTCAATACCAATGCTATGACTGTTCAGGCCCGTATAGCCCATGTGACTACTTGGCCCAGCATGCCAAGCTTTGACATTGAAAGGAACATGTTGTGTGATTGTGCCATCTAGGTCCACTGTGACGTGAGCACTCACTCCGCTTCCGCGTCGAGTAAGAGTGTTGATTGCAGATTGTGCTGTATAGCCTGCTGTATAATGTTGTACGATGAATCTTGGTGTGATACGACCGCCTTTGTTGGGTGACGCAACATAAGGCGCGCCTTCAAGGCGATGGTTTTTGATGACTGCCATTACTGGTTCTCCTTAAATGTATAAGTATTTACCGGTAAAAGAAACCCAGTCTCATCATGGGAAGATGACCATCAGCATCATCTTGGTCTAGATGTAATTTGAATCCTTTGCGTTCGAAAAACTTGCATTCGTCATCACTCATATCCAACCAAATTGGAATGAGTTGAGTTGAATCTTCAGGAAAGTCAACACCAGGACGCAGATGTATCTCAATAATATTGTCGTGTATGAATTCGATATTGAAGCGCGGAACGTCCTGTAAATCTGATATCCAGTCGGGCAATTTCCAGTGTGGTGGTTGGATTCTTTTCCACGCATTAAATCGATACAGTTCTGGGCTGGTGCGAAATCCTTGTGCTGCAAATACTGGGCGCAGGACACGTTCACCATCGACCATGTCCCATTCATAATCTACACTGACATTTGGACCATCAAAGTATTCGCACCAAAACTCACCAGGCTTGACACTGTGATGATCTCCTGGACCGATCTTGATTTTTCGGGCACCCACGCCCATGCCGCTTAGATTGTATATTGGACGAACAATATAATTTTTATGACTTGGCACAGATGTTCCGCCTGGTCCGGCTTGATAGCCCAATTTTAATGATAGTTCTAATTTGTTGAAAAGCCACCTGTGTCGTGGGTATCTGTTCCAAGCATCACAATCATATTCAACGCTAGACAATTTTCTCTCTCAACAGTTGATGTATACCTTCATCATATTTGCCATAGAGATCTTTGATCATCTTGGCTTGAGTGCTTTCGTCTGCTGAGGCAAAGTTAGCGCGAAATTCAGTTGCACTTTTCATAGGCTCGCCCAACACTGTAAAATTGAAAGTAGGCACAACTGCGATATAACCATGCTTGCTCATGGGTTGTAGGTTGTTTTGGTTTTCTTTATATGGTTGAAGGTAGCCCGGGCTACCGTCCTTCTTGGGTTTGAATGAAAACCGAGGATCTTCATCCATGTCCTTTTTGCTTACTCCAAAAACAAGAATAGTCTTGTTTGGATCATATTTTTCTACGATTTCTCCAGCTTGATATGGATTTTTTACTTGAACGATGCGGTTGGCTGGGATGCCAGCAAACATATGCAGTCTTTTCTTGTCGTTAAAGTTAAAAGGACTGCGTGGCGGATCAACCTTATCGCTTGTGACTACAAAAGCCTCGCCAAATTTTTGATTCATCCATTGCCAAGCCTTCATGTGTCCAATGTGGGGAGGCTGGAAACGCCCTGGATAGAGGGCTAGCTTTTTCATGCCTTCTGGGCCTTCACGGATAATATCTTCAATGAGCATTATTTTGCTCCTACTAGTTTGGCATGTAGTTTTGCCTGAAACTTTTGCAAGCTATTTACAAGGCGTCCGTTCATGTTGTCCCGAGCAATATCTATCATACTGGGCATTGATTTCTTGAGCAGATAAGTTTGAGTTTCTGTTGTGAGCGGAACCTTATAGATTGTTCCGCTTTGTTGAGCTCGCATCATTTGGTCCGCAAGCATCTGCTTTTCTTGCGGGCTATCCGGTCCAATCGTATCCACTTCCTGTGCCATGATTTCATGATAGATGGCACGTGGTATACGGGTATTTCGGATCTTTTCTTTTAGCTCAATCAATCTCATAGTTACTTCTTTGGAACACAATTGGGGACTTTCTTGCCGCCCTTCTTTTTCATACCGATCTGTTCGTATCCGTCCCAGCATGGATCATCATCTTCCTTGACTTCTGCTGGAGTGAGCCAACTGTGTTTTGCTCTAACACTCATTCCATATGGGTCAGGATACGATCCTCGACGAGGAACAATGTTGACGCTTGTTTTACGTGACGATACAACTATATGTGGCTTACCAGCAAGCGGACCAGTATGAGGAATAACTTTATCGCCTACTTGCCACATCTTATTGTGCGATGGAACCTGACCTCGTTTTGGCGGAGGCAATGTTCCGCCGGTTGGTTTCTTTTGCCCTGCCTGGTTCCATGGATTTTCATTTAAACTGTCATCTTCTTCAACACTCTCCATTTCACGTGGATGAGTTGCGGCAGGTGTCATTGATATGTTGTCTTTCTTGAAGACTTTTCCAGCTGCCAACTTGCGAGCAGCATCTTGCATTTCATATTCGCCTAGGCCTAATTTCAATCCTCGCAACTCTTGAACGACATGGTGAGCACGAGCGTCGCGTGGTAACTTGAGCTCCCGGACTGGTTTGTTATTTACGGCGATTGTTATCTTTGTTCCGGTTGTTGGCATTGCTTCTTTCATGTTCTTCATGCGTGACTTGATGCCGCCAGCCAAAGAATCTTGTGGTGGGTTGCGATCATAAACTGTCATATTACCAACCTTGTTAGCTTTACCAGTTCTCACTTCTTCGTCATCGCGATCTTGCCGAAACTTTTTCTTGAGCTCTGATTTGCGATCACTTTCACCCATCAACTCTGGCGAATCACCAATGGGTGCAGTTTCAAAAGGCACTAAAATTCTGATATTGTATTCGCCAATTGTTTTACTGCGACGTTCACTTTCAGTTCGACCAATCCATGAACGAACAACTTTTACTTGTGCGTTAGGAAAGTCCTTAGCTAGCAGACTTTCAAGTTGTCTCTTTTCATCAAGGATTCTAGCTTCAGCTTGTTTTTGATGTTCTGGATTGCTTGGTCTGAATTTGTAACCAAAAATCTTTAGGCTGTAACCATTCTTTCCTTTGTCTACGAACGGAACGTCCCATCCGTTAGCTTGAAGTAAACGAGCAGCTTTACGACCTGGTGTTACTTTTTTGGTTGGAGTAGAATCCATCATCAACTCTGGTGGCAAGTCAAGAACTTCACCTGCACTCACTGCGCCAAAATCAATGTGCTTGTCAAGAATCTTAGCAACTGTCTTCATCTTTGCAGTTTTGAAACGAACTGTGCGAGCGCGGTCGTTGAAGCTAACGTCAATGCCATATGGCCAACGGATACGCTTGACTGTTTGGTAGTCTTGTTCGCCATTGTGCCCTTCGTAGTCGTTAAAGCTAATCTCACGTGTTAGCACGGTGACGCCTGGTTTGTATTCTGTCAAATCCTGTTCTTCTTTTGCAACTGCACGAGCAATCTTGTGACCTTTTTTGATTGTTGACTTACGAAGTGGCTTACGGTCACCTGTGCTCTTTTTGGCCTGCGCCATGCCAATAGCATAGTCGCTATCAGTTGGCTCTTCTTGCAGTTCTTTGTCGCTTTTGAGTTGGTTAACTTTGCGTGGATTCTTGGCTAGTTCATCTGAACGTGCCTGACGTGATTTCTTTTTGTCTAGGAATTGCTTGATAACGCTTTGTGGATCACGTGCTTCAGTATTAGCTGGCTTGACTTCCTCGCCACTTTTCATGACTTCTTTTGCTTGGCTCAAGTCCTTGACAGTTTTTTGTAGATCCATTTCATAACTTGGAATCAATTTCTTGTCACTAGCGAGCTTTTCAGTTGCTGAAGCAAGCTCTTGGTCCAAGTCACCTCTCCATGATGCTACGACATCTGAACGATCCCAACCAAGACGCTTTGCGTATTCATCAATCATTGCTTTTAGATGAAGTGGATTTGATCCTGGCCGATCTTGATATGGCATTACTGACCACTTGGAATAGTCTGGTCGACCATCATGTGGCACTAAAAGATAATGTGTTGTTCCTGTAGTGTTGTATTTGCCATCACTCCAAAATCCCTCTGCTACCAGTTCTTCAACAAAATCAGGATCTAGGAAGTAGTCATAAAAGTTTTGTTCGCCGTCACCCGCATTATCTCTATAACCCACAAGCTTGTTATTCATGTATAAGCCACCTGTCTGTGGGTTTGATATTGCGCCTTGCTTTTCTAGATCATAAAATTCACGCTTGCTGACTTTGATGAAATCGTCTAGGCGACCCTCTTCAAGTGATTCATCTGGTCCGTAACCTTTGGGTGTGACGTCCTTGCTCTTTTGGATGGTGCCCATGCGCTTGTGCAATACACGACGCTTCTTGGGTTTCCAGTCACCATCTTCCCAGTCACCATCAACCTTGTCACCACGACTGTCAACATGGCGTGCGAGGTGTGGAGGAAGTGATTCCTTTAGGTCACGAATTTTCATTACTTGCGTCCTTTTAATTGCTTGATCATTTTTTCGTAGATGCGAGCAGCCTTTGATTCATTCATATAACGAATTGCATTTGGTCCATCTAGTTCAGCACCATAACCTTTTGCAGTATCAACAAAATCACGCAACCAAATTGAAACATCTGAGCTGCCGATCTCATCAACTTGCCCTATCCAGTCTGCTGCATCTGCCGCAGCGTCGTGAAGTTCAGTGCTTGGGTTGTCAAATTGTTCGTCGCTGATCACACCACGGGTAACGGCCCAACGCAGAACGTCTTCAGGATATACATATGATCCATCTTCATCACCGTATTCCATTACTTCTTCTTGAGGCATTTCAGGGCCTATTGCATCCACTGCTGGGGCAAGGTCGTCCATGTTGCTGAAGTCTGCCATGGCCTCTGCATCTGATACACCTTGATATTCCATGTAGTGCTTGACTGTGTCAATATAGTCTTGTGCCTTTGTGATTTTTGCCTGTATCCAAGGCTCGAGGTTATCAGTGTCCTGAATCATGCGATGTAGTTCAACAGCATACTTGGCAATGTCGTATAGTTGACGCTTGGCCATAAATCCATCGTCGTCCATGTCGTCTAGAACGCCTTCAGTTATCTTGTGTGACTCGTTCATAACCTGATGAACTTCATAATCATCAGCGGCATCACTGTCAATCCACTTGCCATATGCATCCATATTTTTAAACTTTTTACGGAAAGACTTGCTGCTAGCACCCTTTACACCTTTTACAATAATTGGCTGGTTATCGTCAAGATCTCTGTCATATGAGGTGTTTGCTTCTTCTAGTTCAGTATCAACATCGCTAAAACGTTCACCTGGAATCATATTCATATACCAAATTTGTCCATGGACATGCTCATCTAGACTTGGGTCAAATAGTGCCCTTTCTAAGCGTCGTTCTGCAGATCGATAGTCTGGCATCGGAACAGTCTTAATTAATCTGTCTGTTCTTGTATTATAAAGTTCAATGTCGTTATTGTCATTGATTACTGCATATCGAAACGGCATTACACCTCCGCTCCAATCTCCTGATTCCTCTAAGTCAGAATCATAAACCATCTTGCCGCCATCAAGCTCGTAACGCTTTTGGCTGTTCTTTGTGTCTACTCGGCGCACTGTGCCTGTCTTGTTGCGCTTGCTTTTGATGTTGCGATACTTAACACGATCACCCACTTCTGCCTCACCAAGAGTTGCGCTTGGCTTGGCGCCTTCTGTAACAGGCTTGAGGTCCTCAGCACTTGCTTTTGCTGCTCCCAAACGATATTTGACGCGACGTGTTAGTGGGCGAACGTTGTATGTGCCATCACCAAAATCATGAATCACTTCGTGACGATCGCCTTTGTGAGGTCCTCTTAGAGCAATCACTGTGTCACCTTTGCTAAAACCTGCACCATCTTCACCAAACATTGCCCGCTCTTTTTTACGCTTGGCAGCGGTCATGGCATCCATTGCCATTCCGGCTGATCGATCTCGGTCTTCAATTTCACGGTCTGTTGGTTTACGGTGGCTGCGGCTAGTAGCGGGACGACCCATGCTAGGATTGCGTTGCGCATCACTTACGCCGTAATCACTTGCGCGGTCCTCATTGAGTGTTGCACTTGCGTCACCGTTATAGTTTGGTTTACTACGACATTTTGCTTCTGCTTCTTTTTTGTCACGCGCCCGGATAGTGCATGTTGATGTTTTGCCGCTCTTGGTCTTGTATCTAACACTAAATGACTTCATTTCACTTGCTTCGTTTACTGACTCTTCATAGTCTGGTTTGAAGCCTTGCTTTGGGTGTAGCTGTGTTCTACCCACAGCCTGCTTGAGCTCATCCCATGAAATTTCTTTGCCATCTAGGAAATATTTTCGAGGCTTATTGCCTGTTGCTTGAATCATGTGAAACTCGCCAGTTCTTGGGTGTTGAAAAACTGCATGAGCGCCACCGTGATACATTCCAGCAAATGAGCTGAAGTCTACAATGTCAGCTTCTGTAACTTTTGATTCGTCTGCTTGTTGACGTCCTTTTAGCAGCTTGTGTGTAAGTTTGCTAGCTTTTTTGCCAGCACCCGTTTTCTTGAGCTCCTTATCAACAGCATCTTTATTATAACGTGGTGACTTAGTCATCCTTCTTCTCCATCTGTGGGCGTCGGACCATCTTTGAGTTGTTACGCTTCTTTTTCTTTTTGTTGTTTTTGTAAATGCTAGCGGCAGGGTCACCACCACCTAGCCCAGTTGCAACTCCTGCAACGGCTCCGGCGGTGGTTTCATTGATGATATCTGTAATACGCATACAGGTATTTATCAATCCAGGCGATCTGCGTGACGGGTGAGTTCTCGATCGATACGTCGCTCCATTTTCTTACTAGAAGTGACAATCTTTTTCTTTTTTGCTCTTAGTTGGCGTTCTTCTATAGGAGTAAGACGTGCTTGATCTTCTAAGCCCAGATATGCTCGCGCATCATCAATTGCCACTGCGTTCATTGGTCCTTCTGTCGCTAAGAGATCTTCTTCTGTTAGTCGCTTTTTCATTTCGAACTCCTTTGATGTGTTTGACAGCTTCCGCCTTGAGTTGTTCTACTTGCTCACGCTTGAGATATGGTCTTGAGAACCAGTGACTGAACCAAGCGTCAGAACCAGGAACGAGTTGTTTCTTTCGTTCCTCCTTGTGACGCTCCGTGCCTGTAATTGAAATGTTTTCGCCTAACTTAATGCTGGGTGCAAATAGCATGAAATAAGTCTCATCCATGAGATCAAATTCTCTAACTTGAAATCCACTTTCTTGTGCAAATGCTCTCGCCATTCTTCTGTATAATGGCAGTCTTCCCTTGCCACCAGTTTCTTGCTTGCTTGCACTAAATGCAATGACTTGTGGCTTTTTACGAGATACAAAATCTCTAAAGATAGCAATCACTGTTGCCATGACGCGCCACTGATCGCCTTGATTTGTGAGATCAACGTCGCCATCGCGCGTAAAAAAGAATTCCCAAATATCATTGGAATTGAGACCTATATCACGTATGTCAAAATCAGCATAATGCAGGAGGCTTGCAGCATAGTAATCATCTACTACCATTCCTAGGACTACCTTCACTTCATGACCGCCTTGTGTTTCGAATTTTGCCTTTATGATACTGGATCCAACGCGATAAATGTCATATTCATAGGCATCTTTAAGTGCTTCATTTAAATTACCTTCGTGAATGTCTTTGTATGTGGTGTGCTTAAAGTCCTTGGTTAATTGGAACAGACGCTTGATGGGCAAACTGAATTGCATAACAGGAATGTCCTCATCAAGGTTGTAGCTAGCAAGCCAACGATGATGACCATCAATAATGTAATTGTCACTACTCACAATAAGCGGCTTTTCCCGTGTGGTGCCCTTTTTCTCGTCCTTGTTGGTCATCATCTTTTCAACACCAGCATCGCTAAACTCACTTTGCACTGGCTTGAGGTCACGTGCATGAACGCGGCGATGGCGCATACTAGCACCGTGATCTTTGAGATACTGGATGAACTCTGGGTAATGATCCTTGTGCACTTGTGGCATATCTGCTCGCTTGACACCCAGCGTGTCTTTCGGGTGCGGCTTCTTGATTACTGCTTCGTTTAAGTGATCAAGAACTTTAAAACCAACTACACGAGCACTGGGAACAGTAAACTCATTTTCACGGTCAGTCAAGTTACCACTTGTTATTTCATCCGGATCAAATTCAAATTTGATCAGTGCTTCATAGTCGTTGTGTCCACTGTAATATTGCTCAACATAGTCACGGTTGGTTGACATAAAAATTCCGCGTCCTGGCATACGCAACGTCATGCCTTTACGTAGCTTTACGCCTTTTGTGGTTCTTTTATCTGCACCACTTGTAATTTCGCCTGATTCAGGGTTGTAGTTCATGGCCTTGTAGCCATAAATCTTTTTGGTGCCTTCAGTCTCGTTTGTCATCACGTGCTGTGCCGTTTTGATTGATGGAGTGGTGCGTGAGTTATTTGGATTGAGGAATTTTGTATCACCAGCCATCAATGCTGCAACCGTAGCAGGATCTAGTTTATCCAAAATTTGGTGTAGTGGGTCCTGAGGATCATATCCATCTGTTTCATAATTTGATTTTCCACGAACTTCAACCCATTTTGAACTCTTGTTGCTGGTTACGATTAAGGCATCTTCATCACCATCACGCACTAGTTGCATTTGGTATGCGGGTTCTTTGCTTTCGGATATGTTTTTTAGATCCTTGCGAAATAGCTTATACTTGGTTTGAAAGCCTGCGTCTACGATATCAAAATCGTATCCAGCGGCATCAGCAAACTTCTTGACCATACGGGTATAAAGATTTATCCGTGACATCATTTTTGCACCAGACTGAGGATTTTTCTCAGCACCAAACACCAGTTTGCCTGGCTTTTCGTCTCGGATATAATCAGCAAGTATCTTCATCACTGTGGCAAAGATTTTAAATGCGTCACCCTCTCCTGTCACATAATGTGAGCCGTTACGTCCAAAATCAAAGTATACTGCATCTCCGCCGAGATCACCAAACTCAGCATTTACTGTGTCGCCTGCGTCTGTATCAAAAACAGCTTTCCGACTTCTCCCTTTATTATATTTCCACGTCCAATTATATGACTTGTCAAATAGTTCGTTGAGTTGAACATGTTCAGCCAATCCCAGATTGGTCAATATGTGTGCATTAGAGTTCTTGCGGGCTTTCTTATGTAGCTCTGGCGGGCGATTGTTTTTGTCGACCTTGTTTCCGAACTTGGCAGCTTGACGTTGTGTCTCACCAGGTTTAACATCCACAGTTGTATTCTGTTTGGTGATACGACCAACGCCTGCTGCTTCCTCCCACAGTGGTCCTCTTACATGTTGACCAGTCACTTGCTGTTTAAGTCCTTTTTTGAGACGAGCAATAAGCTCTGGTGTTAATTGCCTTGCCTTGCTAACATCACCGCGGAAAAACAAATGGGTTTCAACTGGATCATCACCTTCAACAGCTAGTATAGCCTTCATACGATTGCGTCCTTCATGACTCCTAACGTATGGCTCTTCACCTTCTTCAACACGAATGATAAGGAACGGCGCTCCAATTGCACCGCCTTTGCGGATGTAATCTTTCATTTCATCGCTTGCATCACTGGCAAGCGGCGCAGCAAGTTTGAGAAATGTGCTCGGGCGCATCTTAACACGCAAACCAAAATAATCAACATCTTGGTTCATAGGCACTTGCCCACGACCCTTGGCGTTGTCAATTTCAACTTCTTTGACAGCCTTCTTTTTCTTGGGACGAACAAAATTCCAACTAACACTCATTTTTAGTTCTTTGCGTTCCATGCGATAACCAGTTGCTTGTGCAAACTGTCTAGCAAAACGATCATAAAGACGAACACGGCTTTCTGCGTTTGGTGTGTCTTGTTTGTCGCCGCTGAAAAATATTTCACGGGGCTTGGGGCTTTGTTTTTTGAACCATTCTTTGATTGCCGCTACCACAGTGGCAAAAACACGAAACTCATCGCCTGCGCCTGATGCTTTATAGTCGTAATCATCTCCACGCTGGAAGTTGATTTCCCACTCAGTTAAATTGAAATCTGTAGTGTTAAAATTGATGACGAGGTAATCATCACCACTCAACTGTGCTTCAGCCTTCCAAGCTTCGTCACTCTGTTCAATCCATTTGAATGAATATGGTTTATCAAAAAGCTCGTTGATCTGCATTATTTTTTCTTCTTGATACTTTTGGTTTTCTTTTTTGTTTCCGTTACCTCGTCTAGGTAGTATAGATTTTCTTCCATCCATCCTTCAGCGACAACATTATCCCCTTGCCAATCACGATACAATTGCGCCAATTCTTTTGCGTTAACTCCAATTTGATTGAGATTTATTTCTTTAGCAACGTCATATGCGTATCCAGCCAGACTTGATTGATCACGTTTACTTTTGACTTTGCGATCTAGGAATTTGAGTGCCATGTTAAGTATGGCTTCGCGTGGATCTGATAATTTTTCATTGACTTGATATGCTTGCCATGATGCACGAACCATTTCTTGTGTATATTCTGATTCCATTCCTGCCAGGTGCGTATAATAATCTGGCATTTCTTTTAGATGGTCGAGAGCAATTTCCATAGCAGCAAATGGATCATCTGTATGTTCCATTTCTACTTTGAGTCCCATCTGGAGTTGCTGTTCTATCATTTCCAAATCAACACCATGCATTTGCGCGATTTCTTCTGCTGTTGGTGTTTTTACGTCCAGCGGCCGCTCGTCCATTGATTCGTTATAAATTTCGCCCTTACGTCCGCCATGGTTGGGTTTGACTGTTGCCCATCCTTTTTCGACCCAGTAGTGTCGAGGAGCAAGAGCTTCGACATCAAACGTAGCTAGGATCTTTCCTGTTCTGTTAGCAACCACGTCCCAAGTTTGCTTGTCGCCCTCACCAACCAGCTTACCACGCATTGGGTGTGGCTGCTGGCCTTTGTGGCTAGGCTTGGTCATCTTGGGTGTAGAATCACGTCCTCGAACTTGTGTGCCCTTTTTAGCGCCATGCTTTTCTTCCTGTACCTGATCTGCTTTCTGTTTCAGAGCAGCAATCAATTCACGCTTGCTCTTGAAATTTCCGATGTTCTTAAACTTGCCATATGGCACAGTCCAATCACCCCAACTTTCTTTCTTTAGAGGAATCTCTATACCTTTGATTGTGACTTCACTGTTAGATCCTTTTCTTGGAACATGGTCACGATGACGACCTGCTTCGTTCACGCTTTCTACTGGAAGCTCTGGGTTTGGTGTTCGAAAATCTTTTTTGCGCATGACTGTTTTTGCGACAAGGTCTTTCTCCTTGCCATCCTTATTCAATACAAATGGTATGTTGAGTTCGCTGCTGAGATCTTTCATAACAGCTTGTGAGTTAACGGGCATAGCAGAGATCTTACGACCCCAACGACGATATTCTTTAGCGAACAACTCGCCCAGTTCACGTATTGTAATCTGTTTGCGGTTGCGTTCATCGTTAACACGGTCTAGGAAGTGACGCGTAAATTCAATGTCAATACCCAGCTTGCCAAAAACCTTATCGGCTGCTGCTTCGAGTGCATCAAGTTGTGATTTTGTAATTGGTTGTGTCATGAGAAAGCCCTGTCTTTACTATATTTAGCAGCGACAGGGCCTTCAGTCTCTAGAGTGTAGATGGTGATTTTTAGCGGTTAAATGTTCTTCGTGGTCCTATGCTTATTCTTTTTGGCGTGGTAGCCGTTCCTGTGCTACCAGTAGGATCTGCTGAAGTTACGCCATCAGGATTAGGAATTGATATTACATCAGGACCTTCAGTAGATGAAAGGTCAGTAACAACATATGGCCCACCATCAAGAACACCACCATCACTGCCAGATATTGTAATAGTATCACCATCAGATAATCCATGGTTAGTGGAAAATGCAATCAATGTTGTGGTTACATCTGGATCCCAATAAACCATTGTCAAGGTGGATCCATTGCTAATACTCCATTTGGCTTTTGCTGGATCACTGATATCGACGATAGACAATTTGTTATACATTTTGAATGGGCGGGAAGAAGTGCCTTCGCTATCCGCGCCATTCACTGTAAATTCACCATCAGCTAAATCGCCAGCTTGTTCTTTATTAACTAAGAGCATTTGCTCTTTCCATGAATCATCATCAGCAGAAATAATAAATCGTCTGCTTCCTTTTTGTGCTTTAATATATGCGCCGGCCGTAGCCGCCGCAACTCCTGTTCTTTTAAAGGCCGCAATGGGCAGGGCTTCATCGCCCTGACCCATAAATTTCTTTTTTATTGGTCTTCCCATAGATTTTCCTTAAATTTTTATGACGCTTGAACGTCTATACTAGCTGTGCCGCCAACACCAGCAACCACACCACCTGAAGTGTATGTTAGGCCACTTGTATCTGTCCCATCAAGACTGAATGTTGTGCTGTCGATGACTGTAACTGTGTAGCTGTTGCCGTTGAGACCGTTTGTGCCGTCAGTTCCCATATCACCAACAATACCATCAATTGTGACAGTGTCGCCAGTTGTGAGTGTTGCTGTTGATGTAACCGTGACAACAGCTGGATCAGCTGCTGTGATACCACTGATAGCAAGATCTGCTGCTGCGTCGATGCTCCAGGCTGCTTTGATGAATGAATCATCAGCTGAACCTAGGCGTAGTGTGCGGTTGTAAAGACGTGTAACGTTGTAGGCGTTACCTTCTGCATCCTGGCCGTCAATGCGGAATTCACCGTTTAGAAGTGAACCTGCGTCCTTGTCAACTAGTGTGAGCTCTTCGCTCCAACCGCCGCTTGTGTCAGCAACGATAAAGCTATTTGTTGAACGCTGACTAACGATGTATGTATCGTCTTCGCCTGTGACTTCGCTGCCAGTTGAACGACGATAGTGTGATACCTTGATGCTATCTGCGGCATCGCCGAGGTAACGTTTGTTGATTGGTCTACCCATTTTATTTCTCCTATAGTAGAAGCCCAATGCGGGTTCTAGCCGCTACGGGGTGGTGTCCCCATAAGTCCCTAATGAGGGCACAATTGAACTATCACTATTTATGGAGAATGGGTTAGGATTCAAGCTTTCGCATGACTTGATGCCATTCATGCAACTCTGAATCGTAGGTCAAATAATCAGGCCATTGGTCGTCAGGAAAAACATTGCTAAGAGGACCAGAAGTGCCAACACGATTGCAGTTATTGAGTGCGCAACGGTGGTGGCAACGGCCTCCATCAGGACATTGTAGCCTCTCTGTCAAGACCACCATTCCTTGCGGTTATCGACCTCGACCGTCTTGATGCGCTTGCACACCTGTTCTGTGTCCACGTCGTAGATGAATGCAATCATATCGGCTTTTTCGTAGGGAAACGTGGGCATCAGTGCATCGTGAATATTGTTCGAGTATTCACGAGCAACTTTGAGCATGGCTTGATCATACGTTTTCATCACACCACCTCGTATGCGTCAGTGATTTGCAGAACATGGACATAGAGCTCTTCCACAAATGTGGTGTCGCTGAGCCCTGCCTGATGCAGTTGCTCGTATTTTTCCATGAGCGAGCGAACAGTGTGAGCGCATTTCTTGAGATCGCTCACAGTCATAGTGTCGGGGTTGAACGGAAGTTGTGTTTTCTGTTTCATGACAGATCCTCCAGGATGAGGTAGGTTGCGCCCTGCTCCCGGGCATACTCGGCACCCTTCCAGCTGAAGAAGTCTTCCCGGGGTGCGGCCCAATAGGCAATATTGTGTGCCTTGCACCACGCCTGGAACAGTGCGATGCCTTCATCGCTATACTGTTCGACGTCGCCCCAAATCTCCCGGGCCGGCTCGCCGTAGAAGATTTTATACCCATTGAGGGTAGGAACGGTGTAATCACCATCCCAAGTGTTAGCTTCGCCGCTGATGAGTTCATTGATGTTCATAACGTATCTCCTTTGCTTACAGTCTTAATATAGCACCAAAGTGCCTTGGTGTCAAGCCTTAAGGCAAAGTTTTTACAGGAGATGTCGCTTTTTCATGAACCGCACACACGATTCAATGTTGCGGAAGTTGAGGTAATACTCGCCACCGTCTTCAACGCGCACACAAGCAAGGCGGTTGCCCAGCCAGCCAACAGTCACATACTTGCCAGTGGTGCTGTCGCGCTCAAAAACAACGCCGCAAGGCACATCGCCTTGGCGGGTCATAACTCGGTGATTCCAGTCGAGCGCCGCGCGCTTGGCGCGTTCGATCATGGTCTCTTCGCTGATCTTTTTGGGGGCAGTATACTCGCTGGGATGAACACCATACTGCTCAGCAAACTTGCGCTCGAGCAGTGCGGCCGCGCACCCGTTGTCCTGGGCAATCTCTGCCATGATGTCAGCATCAAAGCCGTCGGTCTCAATGTCATCACGCAGGTCTTTGATTGCTTGGGCGAGGTTCATGTCTATCTCCGTTGCTTACAAGACCAATATAGCAAGGCACATTGGTCTTGTCAACAAAAAAGTGACATTCAGTGGAAGTGACTGATGGCCATGAATTTGAAGTCACTGATTGCGAGGTTGAGATCAGGAAACCTCTTAATGATCTCCATGGCGGCAGCGGTGGGGCTTCCGCCCTTGAGTGTGAGTTCAACCCCGTCGTCGAACCCTTCGTAACGATCACCCTCTGCAAGGACCATGCCAGCCCAGGCATATTTGCCGTTCATGCCATCGTATATAATACGGAATTTGGCGTCAGGCGCACCGTCAATTTCGTCCTCAAAGTCGTCATAGTCAACGTTGTCATATCCTAAGTTGACACCGAAAATCACATAGTCGTCTCTATCAACTCCCATAATCAGTCTCCTTATACGAAATATTGCTCAAGATTTTTATCGTAGACACCGCCCATGGCTTCAAGTTCGGCGATTAGAGTGGGAATATCCTTGTCTCCTTTATATTCCCAAGCCTGCTCCATGCATGCCTGCCATTTAGGGTTGTCGTCCAATTCAGGCATAAGCATGTCTTGATCCCAGCTAGGATCAGCCCGAAGGCTCACATAAAGAACAGGCTCACCACCGAGCCCATGTTCGTCCACTATGCAAAACGTGACATCTTCCATGTCCCATTCTACATTGAGAGGGAAATCGTGGACCGCCTCGTCAATCTCATCACTAGGAGGATTATACCAGTCCTGATATGGCGCTTCGATTAATTCTTTGATCAATAGACCATCCAGTTTAGCAGAATTGACTGCCATGCTCATTGTGGGACCACTGCCTCCACATTCGTTGAGCAATTCGCGGGCCTGTTTTGTGTCAAATTTCATTATAGTTCTCCTTCTTGGATTTCAATATGTTTGTCCTTGGCTCGCTGGCGTTCGCATTCAAGTTCTTCACGAATTTCCTCCGACAGCGTTGATTCATCAGTTACTTGTGTGATATCAACATTGAATTGATTTTTGATGCTTTCCGCAATCTCAGCTTGGATAGCTGCTCTTGCTTTCTGTTCTGCATCTGCACGACTCACAGTCGAGGCAACCCAGGGCGTATAGAACGTGTTCCAGGATTCACGATCCCAGCCATCTTCATCATCATAAAACGCAATATAGAGCTTAGTCATTTAGTTCTCCATGAGATAGTTGTAGAGTTCAGTGCTAGCGAGATTCTTGTGCTTGGCCTCGGCCATGATGTCCGCATAGGGCCAGAACTCGGCAATCATATCATTGCTGGCACGATGCGTATAGCGATCTGAATGTGCGCGAAGCTTGTTGCTGGCAAAGCCAGCCTCCTTGAGCACGTTGCGGTCAGGCAGCTCGTCGTCAGCCACGTCGACAAGATACTCCGCACGGCTGACCGAGTAGTGCACAACAGGACGAACACCACGCCACGATGCCACGACACGTTGAAAGTCATCACGCTGCGGGTCGATAAACTCGTTACTATGGATCCAATGGTGATGAGTATCAAACACCAATGCAAACAAGTCTTCGAGTTCGAGTATGTCGCGTATGCCGCTGCTATACTCATCATTCTCCACAGTCATCATGTTTCGCAGTTCGGGACTGAGGCGACTATAATTGTCGCGAAAGCCTTGAGCCCCACGCCGACCAGTCAAGTGAATGTTGATCTTGAAGTCCTGGAACGTGTTGCCATAGCCCATCCAACGTGCGATGTCGGCGTGATATTCGAGCTCGTCAATACTGCGGTCAACCACATCGTCACGGTCACTGCCCAACACAGTAAACTGACCAGGGTGCATACTCAGTCGCACGTCGTGCTCACGCGCAAGGTCACCTACACGGCGATACTGGCGCTCGAGGAAGTCACGGACGTCAGTTCGAGTATAAAACTCACGCCAGGGGTCAAGTGTATAGAATGGGAGTTGGTCGCTGCCGAGTCGCACCATGCGCTGTCCACGTGGCAATCCGCTCACATACTGCACTAGGTTGTAGGCAGCTTGTGTGTTGTGCTGCATAAGCGACCATAGCTTGTCGCGAGCGTCACGCTGTGTCTGACGCTGCATCCATTGGTTGGTTGTAGTAGACTCGGTAAGACGACCCTGCAACTCCTTCAACCGCTTGGCTGGGAGGGATTGGTCAGGGTGCATATATTTGCAGGCAAAGCCTACGCGCTGGATGGATTGATCAAACATACATGTATTTTACGTGGTTACGATTATGATGTCAAACGATAACGATGGTAAGCTTCAACATTTTGCTTGCCAGTTGTCCACTCAAGATTTCTTGGGTGGTAGTCAGTTTTGATATGGTTGATGTGATTCACTTGCCACATTCCCCGAGTCCATGCCTTCACAGAATCTGGAGTTTTGATCCATTCGTATTCGCTGACTCCGGGCGGGTGCGGGGTTTCTGGTTGCATAGTCTCATGAACAATGACATGGGCTTGCACTCGTTTCCTCTTGCCATTTATAGTCATGCTTAACTGCGGGTATTGGGATTTTCCGCTGACTGTGGGCGTCAATTTGAGCCACGTGCCTTCACCACCACGTTTGCTACTCCAAATATCACCAGAATGGATGTCTACGGCATATCCATGGCCGACTTCTCCATTATAGATAATTGGGGTCTTGAGCACGACCACATCGCCATTGAAAGGTGCATATCTGAATGTAATCTGTTCCATGCCACCAACATAGAACAAAATGCCTTGCTTGTCAAACAAAAAGGTGAGGATATGTCTTGAAGAACTTGGTTGCTTGGTCGCGATCCATGACCAGTTCGCGTCGATACTCTTCGCGCAGGTTGTCCCAGTCGCGCATACGCGGGCTGGTCTTGTTCTGGTTATTGGTTTGGATGCCATAACGCCAGCCCTCGTTGACTTGATTTTCGACCCAGCGATTGTGCAAGAACTTGCTCGCACGTCGCTGGATCTCCTCGTGCATTGCGTCGTCTATTTCAACGTCACAGTCATCACAATCAGGGTCATATTCTGCTGAACTTTCAATTTCAAAATCTCTTGGGTAGACATCATTCCATAGCATGACAATCTGCTCTGCTACGCTGGGATCGACATCATCATTTAAGTAGACCACATACACATATGGGTAATCGTCGTCACCTTCAAATTCATCACGTTGGCTTGTGAGTGTATCCAGGAAGTTTTCAGGCTGTGTGCTATACTCAGCGCCCAAGAACTGTTCCACAACCCGATACCAAACCTGCTTTTGTTTGGGATTGAGCTCGACGTCAGTAAGCAATCTCATATAGTGTTCACTCATTATTCGCCCTTTATCTCGTATGTAGGTGTCCCTGGTGGTGAGATTTCATCAGGCACGGATTGATTGTTGGGTGTAGGTTGTGGTTCTATTCTTGTTGTTCTGCGATATTCATATCCAGGTTGTGGAGTTGATCTCACACTCATTGAACCACTGTTGACATAAAGTCCAAACCATGCAGCCCCAGCACCGATCACCGCACTTGCAAATGCAGCTTGACTGGGTCCTGGCGCAGGCAACCCCATGAACCACATTGCAGTTTCAAAAGCTAGCCAAAAATAGAAAATAATAAACGCTCGTGGAAACATTCTCCAACGATTGAAATACTCTGGCGCAAGCCAAAGCCATCCTTCTTTGTTCACTTTTCCATCCTCGTTGATAATCATTCCGAGTCTCCTTTTCCATAGTGATATTTATGGGCGGCCATAGAAAAAGGCGAGCCTAAGCCCGCCCAATTCCGAAGTGTGTTTCTTTAACCTATTATGTGTTTGTCTGGTCTGCCTGGAAGAATGCAGTTTCAGCAACTGTTGTGCCAGTAACGTCAAGGTTTGATGTTCCTGCTGTTGCGCCAAGAGCAACGATGTCAGCCTGTAGCTGTGCAGCGAAGGTTGTGTCGCTTCCGTCGCTGTTGTAGTCATCAGTTGGGAACTCGCCTTCGTAGTAAACGTCGAAGCCGCCTGCTGCGATTGCTGAGATCATAATTGGTGTTGCGCGAAGGCTAAGTGCCTTGACAACAAGATCAACTACATCGTCTGGATCAGTTGCACTTGTGATGTCAACTGCCATTGTTACTGTTAGATGCTGAACGCTCTTGCCAACGAATGAACGTGGAAGAGTTACGTCGTATACTGGGTTAATTTTGTCTACCATTGTGGTATCTCCTTAAAATGTGTGCACTCTATTGTGCTTACATTTATTTATCATTTCAAGACAGAAATCTGCTTATTCGCCGTCTTCGTCTGCTTTGATTACCTCGATCATGGCTTTTGGATCGTTTACGAGCTCTTCCAATACTGCCTCGAGGTTGGTCACTGTGTCTGCGTCAATCATTGCATCAAGTGTTTCGCCGTCTTTGACTAGCTTACTGATCTTGACTACGACCACGCTTTCGCTGAGTTGTGCCATTGTGCTTCTCCTATGCTATATGTATTTAGCATTAAACACTAGGTTAACTCATCAAAAAGCACAACTTCATGATTATTGAGAACGTATTCTGCTGCCATGAGCTTGATATATACATAGTCGTTGCCATCTTCCAAGTAGAGCTGTATCTTGTCAGGTGCTGAGTATGAGCAACGTTTGTAGGGAGAATTTATTAGACTATTCCTAGTCATTGACGTCATTGGTGACCCTAAAGGTCGTGGCCGATTCAATGTCTTTTTCTGGCTGCTGGAACGAGGTGAGGTTGTGCCTTGTGCTGCATGGAGGTCGAAGTGTCTCACACAAGTTTCAAGACGGTTTGCACGCCAGCTTTTATCTTTGGCTTCTGCCAGGTGCTCTAATATTGATCGTGCGGTCTTGACAAAATCCTCACTGAATGGAAATTCGATCATATAACGGTAACGATCATAGTAAAGTTTTTCGCGCATGAGAATATTGCGCTCGTCCATTGTAACTTCATGATTATCGTTAATTGGGCCAGTGACAGAGTTTATAACATCTGTGTAACGTTCAACAAGTGTTAGGACAAGACTTGCATCACGGAAATAGAATAGATTATTTTGGCCACCAGTTCGTCTTTTATATTCTACCTGGGGCAAGCGATCTACATAGTTTTGTATTTCACGAAGATGCTCTACATTGCTGATAATCTTTTCCATTTTTTGGTTAAAATCATTGAGGGCGGCGCGGGCCCGCTCAGGATTGTTAATATCAATTTGACACCCACGTCTGCGTTGAGAGCCAAGTCCCTTAAATTTAGGACTGAGCTCTACTTTGTATGGAAAATTTTGAAAAAAGATCTGTCCAGACGGTAGATATTTTATGCCCGCACCCTGGACTTTTTCTCTTAATTCAGCTGAGTTCAATACTGCCATCATTTACTTTCAGAGTAATTGTCTTGCCGACATCCTCAAAAAGCATTTTACGTGCAAGTGGTTTCTTGATATGTTCGGCAATAGCCCGCTTCATTGGGCGGGCACCCATTGCTGGGTCAAAGCCCTTCTCGGAGAGCCAGGCAAGAACCCCTTTGTTCCACTTGAGCTTGATACCACGCTCTGCTGTGCTTTCTTTAAGCTCAATGAGGAACTTTTCAGCGATCTTGTCGATATTGTCCTTGCCAAGTTTGCCAAATTGCACAATAGCATCAAGACGATTTCGGAATTCAGGAGTGAAGAAACGGTTGACTGCTTCAATTCCTGCATCTGAGTTGTCTTGGCTACCAAAACCAATACGGTTCTTGGCGGCATCAACTGCGCCAACATTGCTGGTCATGATAACCAGTGCATTGCGGGCGCTGACCTTCTTGCCACTGCTTGAACTAACCATACCGTTGTCCATTAGCTGTAGCAAGACGTTGAGCACATCAGGGTGTGCTTTTTCAACCTCATCCAATAGTAAAATGCAGTTGGGGTTCTTTTCTAGTTCAGTAACCAACATGCCGTTACCAGCTTGTCCGTCACCATAACCAACATATCCTGGAGGGCTACCAATGAATCTACTCACAGTATGCTTTTCCATGAACTCGCTCATATCAAAACGAACAAGAGCCATTCCTAGAAGTTGGCTTAGTGCTTTCGCTGTTTCTGTTTTACCAACACCGGTTGGTCCGGTAAACAAGTAGTTACCCATTGGGCGTTCCTTGTCTTTTAGACCAGCTTGTGCGATATAGACAGCGTCACTTAGGGTTGTGAGTGCTTGATCTTGTCCAAATACCTGTAGCCTTAGACCTTCCTCTATGTCGACAACATCACGCTGATCTTTGTCGACTCGAGCGATAACATCAAGTGGCACTCTTGCGAGTCTGCTACATTCGCGTTCGATTGCAGCTTTGTCAATTCGAACTTCACCTATTTTAACTTCGCCCACATCTTCTCCGAGATCTACTGCATCTGGAAAGGTTCTGGCACGGGCAAAGGCGCTGTCAACAAGATCAAAAGCCTTGTCTGGAAGTCGCTTGTCATGCATAAATTGAACGGCAAGATCAACCGCTGTTTCCACAGCCTCTTTATCGATTGGCATGTTGTGGAAACTTTCATACGAAGGCATACTTGCGAGCAAGATTTCTTTTGCTTCTTGAACTGTGGGCTCAGTTACGTTAACCCGTTCAAAACGACGCTTGAGCGCAGCATCCTTCTCGATCTTTTCTTGGTATTCATCCACTGTGGTGCTACCAATGCAGCGCAGGCTTCCTTTTTGCAATGCTGGTTTGAGCAAGTTGGCAACATCCATTGCACTCTGCCCACCACTTCCGGCACCCATGATCATATGGATTTCGTCGATGAAAAGAATGCTGTCTGGTTTATCTTCAAGCTCTTGAAGAACATCCTTCATGCGCTCTTCAAAGTCGCCACGATATTTGCTACCAGCCAGTAGCATGCCAACATCAAGGCTATAGATAGTCTTGCCCATAATAGTATCAGGGACATCTTCCTCAACAATGCGTTTGGCAAGTCCTTCTGCAATTGCAGTTTTACCGACACCGGGATCACCAACCAATACAATGTTGTTCTTTTTGCGGCGGGCAAGTGTTTGGACGACGCTTTCTACTTCCCACTGTCGACCAATCAAATCATCAATATTACCTTTTTCAGCTTCATCGTTGAGATTGACTGTATATTGATCAAGTGCATTCTGTTTGCCTCGGCGAGGTTGGCCGGCATCCATGCCGTGTCCAACGGGTTCTTCCTTGATCTGATCCGCAATGGTCTCAGTGAACGATTCACGTGAAAGACCGTGCTTTTGACAGAAGTAGGCGGCATGGCTGTTCTTCTCGCTGAGAATACTCGAGAGAATGTCGTATGGATCAGCGATCTGCTTGCCTACAAAATAGGTTTGTGCAACAGCTCTCTGGAATACTCGCTCAAGAGCAACTGTCTTTTTAGCGCCACCAATGTCATCTGGCAAGCTTTCAATCTCTGTATCTAGATATGATGTCGCATCTTCTATGATGCCATCTGTTGATACATCCATATCTTCCAGTAATGCAATCACATCTGTATCAGCTAGCAGAGCAACAAGCAAGTGCTCGAGAGTCACGTATTCATGACGACGGTCGATCGCCTCTTTGAAAGCCAATTGCGCAATACGCTGTAGTTTTTCGTCAGACATTCATATACCTTTTTGTTTAATTTCCACAATGATCGTGAGATCACCACGAACTTTAGTAGCTTTGTCGAAAAAACCTGCACCGTCTATATGATATATCAATCTATCAGCGGTGGTCTCAGGAGAAATTTTTACTTTGTGTTTTATGCCGTCGAAGTTTTCAACCTCGAGCTCAGTCCCGACATTTGCTTCAAATCTATTTATTTTATGTCGGATAATGATGTTTGAATCAAGCCTCTTATACTGCTCTGCGAAAATCTCGTTCAATGTAACACGTATTCGGCGGTTTGTCGAGTGTTGGTCATGAAATTCAATCACTGATCCCGGGTAACTATATTTTGGAACCTGGAATTCTATAAGTGTGTCACAGTTACCTATGTCGATCAGTGCCACGGCATTGCATCCATACATAAGGTCCTTGAGGTTCAGTGTTACACTGGTCTCAACGATTTCTTCTCGGACCTGGCCTTTTATTATCATTTCATAGGCTATTTGTATGCGTTGGAAGTGCTCTGGATCGCCGCCTTGGTCTGGGTGGTGACGTTTGGTTTCTTGCACATATGCTCGACGAACAGCCATTTTATCGTTCGTAGGACTGATATTGAGAATACTGTATGGATTCATTAATTCAATGATGAGTTGTGCTGTTCGATTCGTCGATTAACTCGCATATAGTATTGGCGGTAACCGTCAATTTGTGCTTGCTGTTGCATAATTACACGAAGACTTTCTTGGGTATTGATCGCGATATTTTCATATCCTTCTTCGTCAACACCAAAGATTGTTGGTGCCCGTCCCTCAGCTTCCATTTCTGCAAATACTTGATCAGCATTTTCTGGTGTCACTACAACCCACTCAACTGGTCTTGCATTATATGGATCAACTTCAGGTAGATTCAAATTAGGACGCTGTATGGGTTGGCTCTGTATGACAACCGGACGGGTTGGTTCAGACATATCGCCACCCCCACAAGCAACAAGTGCAAGCAAGGGGATTGTTAATAACCATTTCATTGTTCACTCCTCGTAATTCGGATTGGCTAAATCTGGACATTCCGAATTGATCTGACTGGGAAGTGTTGCATTGAGCTCTTCTTCCGTTAGTGGTGCCCCCGCTGCGATCTCAAAACAACGACCAACTTCGTCTGTAGCATCATTGATGATATTTTCAACAAGCCCTGGTCGATTATAAGCTAGAAATCCTAGCTCATGACTTCCTAGACGATCTCTTAGTCGTGTTACGTTGTCTCGTGCATCTTGAAATTGTTCGTTTGTGCTGTTTAGTATCTCGGCCTGCAGACGAAAATCTTCTTGCAAAGATGCAATAGTTTCTTGTTGTTTGGTAATGCCTTCTTCTAACTGAGCAACGTTTGCTTCCAGTGTTGCTTTCTCACTTACAAGCTCAGCTATACGATCATCTTTAGCCTGAATCGATTGGAAGTGAAAGTAAATAGCACCTCCTATTGCTGCTATAACAGCAACAATAGCCAGTCCTTTTAAGAATCTTGGTGATAGAAAACTTAGAAAGTTAATCATTTTTTATGCCTATATGTAATGCGACCTTTTGAGAGGTCATATGGGGTAATTTCTACATCAACTTTGTCACCTAGTAGGATATTGATGTTGAACTTACGTATTTTGCCGCTGATTATGCCAAGTATTTCGTGATTGTTTTCAAGTCGAATTCGAAATGTTGCATTGGGCAAGCATTCGACCACCTCGCCCTGCATGGTTAACGTTTCTTCTTTAGGCATTCAGCTTTTGCATCTCTCTAATGCGACGGAGCCAACTCTCTTCTAGTTCGTCCACTGGCTCGTCATCTGTTTCGTCGTTACTCAAATACTTTTTGCGGTATTCATAACGACTATCTACAACGTCATTGCGGAAATTTTGTTCAGTAAACTTTCTTTTATTTTTGACGTTATAAGCCCGGTATTTCCATTCGCCATCATCGCGGCTGGTGATTTGGTCTACACTATGCAGCATTTCTTCGATTTTTTCGAAGAGATTGTGGTCTCTTTGAAACTCAACGAACACCCTCCAGGTTCCATCTGCGTCTGGTGATCCGGCAACTTCCACGTCAAGATGTTCTAGATTGCCAGTTTCAATGAACGCGCCGAGATCTTTTGCGGGTTCTTCATATGTGACATCAAATGCAACCACAACTGTATCCTCCACATCACCAATTTTTGGTTTGTGTAGATCTATAGTGATTGTGCTGGATACTAGACCTTTAAGGTCTTCGTATTTCAACCCCTCAGATATCCTGTTCTTGATTCGGTTCTTCTTCATCTTCACTACGTGCATTTCTATCTACATCTAGACCCTGGTCATATGCATCTACTACATCGTCCAGATCTACTTCACCAGTCAATGCGCTGATTTTCTTGACGTTGTAATCAGTGAGCAAGTGACGTGGCATAACAATTTTGATAACCCATACATCAATCTTCTTGGTTTTGGGAACGTGTTTGTTTCGTTCTGGATCCATAATGAGATCGTTTGGGCGTTTAATCTTTACATTATCTGTCAACGTATCTTTCTGATAAAATACATAACAGCCGTGCTTGATAAGACGCAATGCTGCTTCTGGGTTTGGCATTTGCTTATAAGGATACATGAGGTAAACTTCAACCCAATATTTTGAAATAATAGGTCCTTTGATTACTTCACCCTTGATCCAATTTTCATATGCGTAAACGTGCAGATCGTCCAAAATGCCTTCGAACTCAAGCAAGACGTCTAGAGTATTGCGATTCTTTTTGACGCCACTAATAGTTGCTGCAATTTCGTTGATATCAATCATGCGGTATTCCTGTGCTTTACACTATTTATGCCGTTTCTAAAAGATCGCATATCTGCGCGATTCATGCTAGTGCTCGCTAAATATTTACGTGAACAGTTGGATTGGCGCTGCACCAACCAACAAGGGAGACATAAAAAGTGTCAAAAAGCAGAAGAAGAGCTCGTAAGGCTCAATATTTAGAACAACAGAACAATCACCAAGTGATTGATTTTAGTAGGTTCAAAAAGCGAGAGAACAGGGTAAAAATTCTACCCAAAAACCTAGCCCAAGAAGATTACCTCGCGCTTCTTGATGATCCCGGTAAAGATATTGTTTTCGCCACCGGACCTGCCGGAACAGGTAAGACCATGATCGCTGTATTGGCAGCTATTCGTGCTCTAAAGGCAGGCGAGTGCGAAAAAATTGTTGTTACTCGTCCGGCTGTTAGTGTGGATGAGCAGCACGGGTTTTTACCAGGAACTCTAGTAGAAAAGATGGCCCCTTGGACAAGGCCAATCTTTGATGTGTTTGAAGAGTATTATTCACCTAAAGAAATTGAAGCATTAATCTCTGAAAATATTATCGAAATCGCGCCGCTTGCATATATGCGAGGCCGCACGTTCAAAAACGCATGGATCCTAGCTGACGAAATGCAAAACGCAACACCCAATCAAATGAAAATGTTGTTGACACGTATTGGTGACAATAGTCGCGTCGTTGTAACAGGCGATGTAACTCAGCACGATAGGGGATTCGAATCAAATGGTTTGAGAGACATCATTTCACGTTTAGCAGACTATTCACAACGTATCGGCGCAGTTGAATTTGATCAACATGACGTTGAACGCCATCCCGCTGTAAAGGAGGTTCTCAAGATCTACGGAGACGAAAGTTAAGAAGTAGGCAAAACTACCCTGCAGATGTCCGCCCAACTGTTCACTCTTTGAATGTCGCCGCCTTCGTCATACTCCTGATTGTAAAGATGATCCATAAGAAATGTCTCGTAGCCAAGGTTGAGTCCAATTTCAGCATTGCTGGGTTTATCTTCAACCCAAAGCAAACGCCCCTTGCCACTCAATTGACGTAGTGGTTCCACTTTGCTGTCAGGATCATACATATCAGTTACAATCACATCTTCAAAGGTATCGTAGCCAAACAGGCGCTCGAGATTGATTTCTCTGATCTGTTTTGCATAGGGATCCAATCCCATCGCAGTAACAGCAATGAATCGATAACCAGCGTCCACGAGTCGCGCGACACCAGAACGAGCATCACGTAAGGGCGGAACGTCAATCATCCACGCGCTGGTATTAAAGTGATAAACCATCTTGCGGGCTTCATCTTGACTTAGGTGACTATATTCGGCTTCCTTCCAATAGCTGCCACTGCCATCATACGCGCGTTCGTGTCCATGGCTTTTCATATAGTCATGAAAATGTCCTTCCCAGTTGACCAAGACTCCGTCCACATCGGTTACAATTAGCTTTTCCAAGTGAACGCCTCCGGATCCATGAATAGATAGAGACCGTTGAGGAATGAATTAACATCATCGATGTCTAATTCTTCCAGCCTTTGTCCGCTCGCGCTTTCAACAACTTCGCGATGCTCGGGCACAATATCTTCAATCAGATTGTATTGGACGACAGTTTCCATTGACATACTCCATGTTTCCACCCGAAACACAGGCTCGGATTTCTTTTGGTTTCATAAATTGATCAGCTACCGCTGGAATCATGACCATGAACGTAAAGAAGATAAAAGCAATTGCTAGCCATTTTTCATCCATTAGTTTTCATCCTCAATCAATTTATCCCAACGAAAACTGCGCCATGCTTGTTTGTCTATGTCCCAGACACTTTGCACTTCAGGATTTTCCTTGCGAGTCTGATTACTTGGATCCTCACTACGGACAGGCATGAGATCTTCAACCAGTGTGCAATTCATTTCGCGCCGTTCACCGTTGACTTTGGTAAACACCACCTTGGCAACGCCCAGATGTAATTGCTCTAATACTCTCTTTTTTAATTCATCCATTTGGTATGCCTTGTTTTAGCTTGTGCATGATTTGTGCTTGTCCGTAAGAATCAGAATATTCTTTCCAATCAACAATTCTGTCACCGTATACTGAAATATTGATAATACTTTCCATTGAACGTGCTGAGTAAAAGACATCAAAGTCTAACATGAAGGTGTTGTTATAGTCAACAGCCCACTCTTCTAGTGTGTTGCTAGGCCACCCCGGAAAGAAAGAAATCATGGCTTGATGATCGGCATGTTTATATAGGCTATTGAACTCGATCTTTAGACTTTGAAGATTTTCACGTCCAGGCTGCTCATTTAAAATCTTTGCCCCTTGCCACTTGAGATCATATAACGTGTTAAGGCAAATGAACAACAAAACCCTGTCATCAAGATCTTTACGATGGGGTGTTAATAGGACATCACAAAATTTTCTTGGACCAGTAAAACACATTAAAGAGACATTTTTGTCATTATAAAAACAGAGCCATATTCTTCTTCAAACTGTTCCCGCGGCATGGGTAGGACGGCATGATATTTACAATTGAGATCAAATCTTCGTGTGAAAGAGGACCAATCGTCTTGAATCGAATAACTGGCGGTCATCCAGGGATAGCGTATTTTATCTTCCAGCCATTCGTCGAATGGACAAGCTGGCCATAACTCAGTAATACGGTCACTCAAACGCTCACGTGGATCATTTAAAGTGTCGTGTTTGATACGTTCGATCAAACGATCCATATACAAACTTAGGCCATCACGGCCGAGCTTTTTTCGATCTGCTGCACTGAACTCAAGCTCGTAGAGATCGTCGAGCAAATCCCCTGATATTGATTGTGTTGTTTGGAATAAAACAGCAACATCTCGTTTGAGATCACTGTTGTATTCAATCGTGCAATAGGGGAAATACAGACGTTGACCGTTCATGGCCAACGTCCATAGTGTTCGATTTATTTCGTTGAAACTTGCTGTATTCTTTATTACCATTCAACCCTAAATCCACCTCGTCCAAGGGCATGTCTGGAACGGATCACGTTGTATCCAACATGAGAATCATGGGACCGTTCAATACGCGCCCTGGCTTCAAAATCGCTGACGCGAAGGCACACATATTCGTGGTTATAGCCTTCAGCGCGGCCTCGCTGATTTTGGTAGCTCAATTCCTGCAGACAAGCAGAATGGCTCATAGTCCAAGCCACCTCTCGAGCAGAATCTACGTTGTGAGACATGGCATTGTAGCCGATCATCACAAGAACAAAAACAATGCTAGAACCCATAGTATGTGCACTCCATTACAGTTGCGTCATCGTAGTTATATGCTTCAGCCTCAGCGTCAACCACATTATCATAGTAACGCACTTTGCCTTCCTTGTCAAGAACGAAACACCAAAGGTCTTCGTCAGGAAATGGACACCTGACACAATATCTTACGCGCTTTTCCATGGTGAGATCTTTATTAGAGCCGCTCGTCGAAGCCGGCCATTTTGAGCATGACCATCATTTCTTCCCATTGCTCACGTATGCCTGGATTTGCAGCTAGTGTGCTGTTTAATCGTTCGGATCGTTTCTCGAGCTGTTGAGCATTGTGTTCAGCCGTCTGCCGTTTTCGATATTCCTCTTCTGTTCTATTCATGAAGTATTTGTATTTTTCCGACATGTCAAGGAAATGGCTAACGAAATTGTCATCAACTTCGAGATCGTAACGGATATCATAATCATATGATGATATAGTTTCTGTGGGGATTTTTTGGTTACCCGACTTGCCCAAAATTTGATAATCTATATACTCCGTGCGTGGCTTGCGCATGATGCGAGTATCTATTACACGAACACCTGCATTACGTAGCTTGTCTACTTGTTTTTGTGTACGATTTTCGATTTCTCTCTGAAGATCGTATGAATATGAGGAGAAACTGCCCCCGTCAATTGCCATTAGATATTCTCCAATTCAATCATCGTTGCGCTTAGGTTGATTTCTGGGTCTGCGACTTGTGTGTGCTTGACCATGCCATTGCGAATGATGACCACAGCGGCGTCTTGTGTAGCGTCGTCATCGCCAAAAAAGTCCAAGTTGCGATAGAGAAATTTGTAAATATCATCGTAATCCTCTGGTGTCGCACTGTTACAGATCAACTGTCGTGCTTCTCGCAGCTTGTTTTCTCTGAACAGCCCGACCATTTGCAGCTTCCAGTCACTTGCTAGCTCTTCGCTGCTCTCTGGGGGCGTCAGCTTGCCATCACTGATGTTTTGTTGCACACTATTAATCGTCTTGCGCAAGTCAGGATAGGTAGCTCGCACATAGCTATCGATAGTATCCAAATCTACTTCCACGCCTTCTTCAATTAGTATCTCAGCCACCCGCGCTGTGAAGTCTGTTTGGTCCTGATTAGTGATGTGAAATTCTTGTAGTCTGCTCTTGACGGCAGGGATAATACGGTTGACGTAGTTACAGGTGAGAATGAAACGAACAATGCTGTGATATTCTTCCATGACTCCACGCAAGGCAGCTTGTCCGTTGGGGCTGATATAATCGGCCTCGTCCAGCAAAACCACCTTGTAGTCACCCCAGGGCATATTGCTTGCGAAGCGAGTGATGCGTTCGCGGATCATATCCACGCCGTTGTCGCGGCTAGCGTTGATGTATAACACATCAGCATCTTCTACGTTTAGGTCATTAATTAGCACTTTGGCAAGTGTTGTCTTGCCCGTGCCGGCACTGCCGTAAAATAGCAAGTGCGGAATGCTCTGGTCTTTAACCCATCCCTCTACAATCTTTTTTTGGCGGTCGTCTTTAAAGACATACTCGCTCAGAGTTTTGGGTCTATATTTTTCAACCCACAGTGCTGATGCTGCCATGTTTAATCCTTGTTGCGATAAGGTGCTATATGATGGTCATATAGCTGTGCCATGCGGTCCCACAGTGCACGACGTTCTTCGTCAGTGTAGCCACCGATGAATTGTATGCCTTCGAGCTCTGGGTCTTTGTCTAAACCAAATCCATGATCCCAAGTATAACACATACTTGTGATGATGTCTTCCCTTGTTTCAGGCGGACGTTTAAGATGGTATTTCATCGCTAACGCCAAGAACATCGTCATGATCAATAAGAAATAACTTTTGATCTTCGCGCATATCGTTTTCGATATTGATTCCTCGACTCCAACGACCAAACGGAACCAAAACGTATTGGTTTACGTAGAGTTCTTCCTGTTCAGGACCAATATGTGTGATTTGGAACCAACGTGGACGAACATGGTCTTCGCTGGTTTCATCCGCAGTAAGGTATACGCCTCCTAATGTTTGACGTGTTCCGCTGAGTGGTTCAATCATAAATCCGAGGACTTTGTCTTTGAGTGGTTTAATCTGTTTCATTTCCTAGCTCTTTCACATCCATACTTCCGTCATCGTATTCAATTTCAAGATAACGGGTTCCATCATCACGTGTTTTTTCTTCTTCGCGCACAACGATTGGTTGAGGATCTTCCGCTGTGGCTTCTTCTGTCTTCTTTTTGGGTGCAGCCTTTTTGGTTGCTCCAGGTGCTTCACTTAGTTTGCGCTTTTCTGGTGCGCTGGTTGTGTTTCGCACCGCACGGCTCTTGGCTTGGACAGTTTCCTTGACATTGCCACTATTGTCCAAACGATCTCCTCGAGCGTTCATTTGTATATTTCCCGGGCTCACTGCCCGTGTTTCTTCATTTTTCTTAGCCAACGCTGCCATGTCAATGACACGCCCTCTAGCTGTTTTGACTTGTTTCATTTAAGGAATTCCTTGATATTCAGATCATACTTGAGACTGTCTACTTTATGCACATCCATGAGGAACAGCACATAACTTGCGACTGAGCTGCCACGTCCGACACCCCAAATCAAGTTGTGTTCTCTCATGGTGTCTACAAAATATTTAAGCCACCTCAAAATGCCCATCATGTCGCGTGATCGAAATTCACTTAGCTCTTCTTGAACTCTTGTGATTTGCTGGGCAGTATTGCATTTACTTAGTAGATAATTTTCTAGATCAAATTGTTGATACTCGATTGGAAGATTCCAATCCGATAGATTGGCTTGAATAAACTCATCAGGAGTTTGGTCGCTTTCTTGTGACCAATTAACGATCTCATCTAGGCCATAATCTCTACAATTTTTGTTGAATCGCTCTATCCAGTGGGGTTGATCAACGACTAGTCCGTTGATTGTGTCATCCCTGTAGAGGACGTCCATCATATCCGCCTCGCTGACTACGACTTGGTGAAGCTCATTGGTCTTCATACGATCCACTGTTCTCCATCTTCATTATCTCTATCATCACGGTTTCTTTGTAATTCTGTTTCCGTATATAGATCTAATTCTGTTTCGGCAATCATGCGATCAAGTTGCTCCATTATATCCTGGCTTGCTCCGGCTCGAAATGCCTTAAGTCGTTTTGACATCAACGTCTGAAGACGCTCATCCAAAACCTGTGCTGGTGTCTTTTTTTGGGTTCGTTTTGTCATTATGATATATACTTATACTATAAAAATAACATGGAGTCAACAATGACCAAGAAAATCAAAAACTTAACGGAGAAGATCGCTAAAACTCGCCGCAAGCTTATCCAGGCCTGTCTCAAGCATGATGAAGATAAAATGATCAAGTATCAACACAAGCTTCTCAAGTTAAATTTGCGGCAGGGGCAACGTTAAACGTCGCCCTCTGCACGGTTCTCTGCACGATCAACACTAAACTTACCACCAGGGTAACGTGCCTCTAGCTTGCCCACGTTCTTCTTTACCACTTTGTCAGGATCGAGTTTAAGTGCTTGGCAAGCCATTATCCAATAGAAAATGATGTCACCCAACTCTTTTTCAAGGTGCTGATGCAGTTCTTCTGTAAACGGCTTCTCGTGCCAGTTTAGTTTCTTGACGATCTCACTGAATTCACCAGTTTCACCACCCAAGCCTTCGCTAGCAGTCAGTAATTGTGTTGAATTGATGCCCAACTTTTCAAGTGCCCTAAGGCGATTTATGAATAGCTCTGTGTCTTTGCTGACAGGGCTAGTTACTTCGTCAACAAAATCGCTGTAACGTTTGAGATCTGCTGTCAATTAATCTACTCCTTCATCATTTCAACAGTAACACCATTCGTGTTGCGGTCATTTACAAAAACCAAGTTATATCTACCTAAAACAGACTGGTTATCTGACTTAAATTTCTGCTTGTCGGTATCATTCTGATAGTTTACTATGAGTGTAGTCATTCTTTTTCCTCTTAAAAGTTAATTGAGACACCACAACCACAGCCGGCTTTAGCCAAAGGATTGTTGACTTCAATATGGCTGCCTGTGATGTCAGTTAGGTAGTCTACTGATGATCCCATAAGGAACATCAAACTTGAACCATCAACAGCAAAGGTAAACCCTTCGTATTCTGTGATGATGTCATCATCGTATAGTTCATCTCTGCTGTCCAGGATTTTCCAAGAATATTGAAACCCTGCACAGCCTCCACCTTCTACGCCAAACTTTACGATCTGATTTTGAGCGATTGATTTGAAATGAGTGACCGCTCGTTCACTCATCACCACTGGATTATCAGTGGGAATAACAAAGTTATCTGTCATTATTAGCCTTCGTGTTCTTGTAGAGCGAGATACTGAGATATCAGCATCTTTTTCTCTGTTTTGAAGTTGAGTTCAACTCCATATCTTTCTAATGCTAAATCACAAATGGTTTTCTTAGTAACGTTGTTCAAGCTTTGTCTGGTTTCAAAATGGGTTTTTGGTTCTTCAGGGCGTGGCTTTACTACCAATTCTGATGTTACATTTTCATCAAGAATTTCAAAATCATCAAAATCCTTGGCGCCGCTGCCTGCCATAATTATTTTATCCCCAATGACCATAAAAGCTCTTTCGAGTTGGTTGAGTATCACTGTCCTGCTCCGTTCCCGCTTACAGTAGCCCCAACTCTAGTTTTCCTTCTTCGGATATTCGGTCGGGACCCCATTCCGGTTGGAATGTTACATTAACCTCAACATCATCCGCTCCAGTTGCATAACTAGCCGCGACGATATCATTGATAATCTCATCGCCAGCCGGACAAAACGGACTAGTCAAAGTCATTAGAATGCTTACCTTACCTTCATCCAAAATGTCAATATTGTAGATCAATCCAAGATCATAAACATTGACACTGACTTCAGGGTCGTAAACATCCTTAAAGCTATTTATTAGATTTTCCTTAGTTAACATGTCTTATCCCATTTTAATTGCTGTAATGCATCTTTAGCATCGTGAAATTTTCTTCATCACGCAGTCTAATGATGGTCCTCATATCGCTAGGAATCGGTCCAGGTGCCCACCGCCCATTTCGCATTTTGGGGCTGTCATATACACCAAATATATAATCTGCTTCGTGGACAAGGCCAATTTCTCTATCAAGTTTTGATATAACTCGTTCGCGAAGGGCTGGGCCGACGGCCTTCAATACGTTTTCTGGGCTGCTACTCAGACAATCAACAGTAAAGAAGTTTAACACGACCACACGGTCATACCCAGATCCATTTGATTCGATCCAGGTTGATTCCAAAGACAGCTTTAAGTCATCATTGATTTCTGTCAACTGTATGTCAACTTTATAATTGTTGCGATCTCTTGATCGAAAACGTATAAGCCAAATGAAAAACGATTGTCATTCATACATGAGGGCGTTTCAACTGTGATATGCCCGGTAACATTTTGATCTATTTCATAGGCAAGTGTGTCGATTATCCACAGTTTTTGTAAAACACTGTCTGCTCGCGGGAACCTAGGTTGCAGGACAGTCATACTAAAATTGTAATAGGCGGGCGTGCTGGGCCAAGGCCCGTTGATTCCACTATGTGTTATCTTAAACGT
>Ga0102929_1000147_pt1 | contig 38707 bp, 33 predicted proteins | sample SalPonR1_B_D2_MG_FD_78510 | JGI IMG/M metagenome (GOLD analysis project Ga0102929, IMG submission 78510) | Salt pond soil microbial communities from South San Francisco under conditions of wetland restoration - Salt Pond MetaG R1_B_D2_MG | ecosystem: Environmental > Aquatic > Marine > Intertidal... | reverse complement strand
CTCCTCCGTCGACAATGACCCGACATCCGTGCCACTGCGAGGTCTCAGACCGCGATTCATTCCTGCTTCCAGTGAGTTCCCCGGCTGTGCCCTAACGGATTGGCATTTCTGCTGCGCAGGATGAAGGAGGAAGCGCGCAGCGCCCCCGGAAGATGTTACCCGCGCTGCAGCAAATGCTAGTTAGAAGGCCCCTACCAGCGCCCGAACCGGCCGTCCACAAAATCCCAATCGCTGAGTATCGCTGAGAGCTCACGTTCGCGGACCGGCGGCCTGACCTCGACGCGCCGATGCTGAACTGAGAACGAGTCAGGCCACTGGGAGAGATCGACGTCCCAGACCAGGACCTCGCCGGGACCGACTTCGAGGTCCGATTCGACGAGGGGTATCGCCCCGACCGTGGCTGTGCCAATACCAACTTCGAACGTCCGTGGCTCGTTATACGCACGGGCCCAGAAGACGCCTGCCGCTCGAGGGAGCATGTGGCTTCCGCCACGGGTGCGCCCCGGAAGATCAACCTCCGAGTCATACCAGGCCTTGTTGGCCAACGCCCGGGCCTTGTCTTCGTTCGGCGGCACCGCCATGCGGAGTTCAGTAGGTAGCTGGACAGCCGCTGCTGCGATCAGGCGAGATCGTTCGCCGCATACTTCCCGCACGTGCGGAATCGAAAACCCAAAGTCGGCATCGACCTGGCCATGGGAGAAGCTAAGCGAGCACGGCGGACCCGAAAGAGCCTCGGTCGCCAGTGCGGCGACGATGACTACGAGTACGACTGTGCCGAGGTGTTTCATTGGGGGCCTTCTAACGGTTCGGCATTTCTGCTGCGCGGGACGAAGGAAGAGGCGCGCAGCGCCCCCCGAAGATGTTGTCCGCGCTGCAGCAAATGCTAGTTAGGAAGTGACTTCGCGCGCTCAGGGGCGGCCGATCAGTTCCCATCGCTGAATCGTCTCTCGCCCGAGTTCGTCCACAGCGACGCCGAGTACATAGTCTGGACCGAAGTAGGCAGGCCCGAACCCGATTGGGAGATTGACGAAATACTGAGGGATACCGTCGGAGTCGAGGGCCATCCACGGGCCGGCCGGTCTCCTCCCCTGACCGCAGCAAGTGGCCCATCGGGGTCCGATCACGACACCGCCATCGTGGCGGAGGACCAGGCCGTCGAACTTGAGCGGAGACGGGGAGAGCGGAATGCTCCGCACCTGCTCCACGATCTCTGGTGGGTACTGGGCAGCTTCGGGGGACGCGAGGGCGGAATCGATCACGCTGTCGGCGAGCGCGCGCGCGTCCCACGGCGCGACGCTCCAGCGCACAACGACCGTTACGGAATCGGTCCACCGCCGAATTTCGGGTACGGCGCTGAACCCCGTCCACGCGCCGTCTGCATCACCGATCAGGTATCCCGACGGTCGAAGGAGGGGCGCGCCGGTTCCCCAGTCGGTATGGAACCACTCGATGTTGGGCATGTGGAATAGAGTGTCGACGTGAGTGGTCGACACGCGGACCACCGGGGCCGGTGGCCGCTGAATCACCTCGTTCGATGGCTCCCATCCAGGACCGGACCCTAGGAAGAGGTGGCCTTCCGAGCTTGGCGCCCAGTCAGCCGTGGCGAGGCCGCGATCGCCCGTGAGCGATCGTTCTGAGACCAGGGAGCCATCGACGTCGAACTCTACTAGACGGCGGCGCCTTGAGTCGACGACCCACACGGAGCCGTCTACGAATCGCACGGCCTGGACCGCACCGATGTCGGCTGGACCGTCTCCAGGAGCTGCGATCCGGGTCCATCGCTCCGCCACGGGGTCCCCGATCCAGACGTGTCCATCGGACTCTCCGACCAGAACACGACCCTCGTCGGCAGGCTGCAGCCGCACGCCTGACCAGTAGTGCGATTCAGGCGCCTTGATGGACTCGATGCTCCAACTGGGTTCAGCTGCGAGGTCGAGGGTGTCGGTGATCCCCTCCGGGCGAATCGATACCACCGGTATCCCAGCGGAATCCGACACGGTGAAGACGGAGCCGTCCGACGTCTGGCCACAGGCGATCAGAACGAGCGCCGCTCCTTGGGCTGCAATGTGTCGGACCTTCACTGTACAGCTCCGGAGCGAAGTCACTTCCTAACGGATCTGCATTTCTGCTGCGCACCGGTGAAGAAGTGCGTGCGCAGCACGCCCAAGATGCTGACCGCGCTGCAGCAAATGCTAGTTAGGACGCGTCGTCGGTCGGCAATGCCGACGCGCATCACACGGTCGAGGGGTACCCTTGGCGAAGCACATGCGCACCGCGCCCAGGTGGCTGATGGTGAGGCCGCAACCGCTACTTCGAGGGACTTCGTTCCAAGCGCCGGAGGGGTCGTTTCACTAGGGATTGAACGTCAAACTCGTCGATCTCAATGCCCCAAGCGCCATCTTCGAGCGGGACACGCAGGTCGAAGCCGGAGGGCACTTCCACACTCATGAGTAGGCCCCGAGGCGTTACGACGTCCCAAGCGGTAGGGACTCCCGGGACTCGTTCCCGCGCGACCCAGACTCGCTCAAGATTCGCTGCCCGTACGGCCGAAACGGGTGGTACTGAACTCGGCGAGAAGATCCCTGCTCGAAATTGTCGCGCCGTGAAGAGAGTGGTCGGTCCCCAAGACGAAGCCACCGAGTCTACTACGGCGTCTGCCAGCGGAAGCAACGGGGTGGACTCGCGCACGCTCCATAGGGTGTCGCCCGACAGGTCGATCACGGTCACGGTGTAGCTCCCGGCGATCGAATCAGAGTCCACGAGTGCAAATCCGTCGCCACCCGGCACTGCATCCCAGTGTGTTCGGAAGGTGAACGGCTGGGGGTAGAAGAAACTGGTGATCCCACGCTCCGTCGTGTCCGCGAACTCGGCGGTCACGTGATCAACGTTCAGCGTGGCGAGCTGCACGAGGCCCGTGGAGTCGGCGAGAAAAAGGCCACCTGGCTCCGGCGATACTCCGGGCCCGCCGTTCATGAAGACATCGGTGGCCAGCACCGCCCGTCCGTCATGGGCCACGGTTGGGACCCGAGCACTGCGGGCTGGATGGCGGTCGGTGGTCACGGGATAGAACGGCGCCTCAACTGTGTCGTTTCGGAATACCGTGGCTCGTCGGGATCGGCTGTCGAGCACCCACGGGTCGCCGCCGGCGAACCCGACGTATGAGACAGTCCGATACTCCCCCGGACCCTCGCCCAGACGACCCACCTCCCGAATCAACTCTCCCGAAGAGTTCAGAAGAAGGACGCGTGGACTACGAGACTCACCGACGAGAATGCGCCCGTCTGCGTCGGCCGACACCGCGCGAATGTTCGAGAAGACGACGTCCTCATCGGTGGCAGAACCGACGACTACTTCAGCCGTCCCGAGCGTATAGCCGGCGGGCGAGCGCGAGGCCGAACCCGTGTCGGCCGATGTACACGCCACAATCAGCGTTGAGAACGCGGGCCATATCACTGAACGAGGGTACATCTCAGACTCCGTCTCGCGGACCGTGGACGATGATGCGCATCAGGATGCCAGCCGAGCGGCTACGACGCGAGTCCCGGAGACGATCGATACCGAGGAAGCCCAAGTTGAGAAGTGCCGGGCGGTCTAGTTCCTGCCGATTCGAGCAAATGCCGGGCGCTCGTCTGACTCGGAGATTTGCCAGTCGTCATACTGGGTCGCGATGACGACGAAGTAGCCTGGGCGGTTGGGCGCCGTGCGCCATCGAGTACCCGACTCCGCCAGCAGGTGGAGTGCGCCCCACTGGTCACGAACACTGGCAAACCGGACTGAACCCCCGCCTCCGAGTTCTGAACCTTCCTCTGAGATGAACGTCCACTCGGCCGACTCGAACTCACCGTCTACCAAGTACAACCGACCACGAATCGCGTCGCCTCCGCGGACCGGGCAGAAGGCGATCGTATCGCGGCTACCCTCGGTGCTCTCGAGCCAGAACTTGTGCCTCGCAGTGAAGGTGGGCGTCGCGAAATGGTACGCGTCAGAGCCATGGAGGGCCGGAAACGGCCAGCCACTGCTGAGTCCTTCGAGCTGGCGGTAGGGCGCATACCCGATGGAGTCGACTCGCGACTCGAAGAGGAGGGATCTCCCGGGCGTTCGTTGTTTGGTCGATCCGACCTGTGCGTGAACGCCTTGAAACCTCCACGCCTCATCCGCGGGAAGCATGATCGCCGGGGATGTTGATGACCGTTCGTGGTGGGACCACCCCAAGCCTCGGAATCCGGTCTGCGGCGAGAACTCTCCAGCGGCAGCCACGAGGCTCGCACGAGCCGCAGGATCGTCAACAGCTGAACATTGAACCGGCTCGACAGTGACGTCGATGCCTGCGAGTTCAACAGGCGCTGTCGCCACGGTGACGAGAAGCGGTGGCTGGATCTCGTGCACGAAGGTTGACGGGGCGCCCTGATGATGTGCTGAGATGCGCCTCACCTCGAACGCGGACACGTCGAAGGAGAACTCTCCCACGGAATCGGAAACGACGCGCCCGAGGACCTCGCCTGTGCCCCATGCTACGACCTCGACGCCAGAGAGCGGCTGATTGAACGAGTCAACCACGCGCCCGCTCACTTGGGCAGCGGCGACGGAAGGCACAGCAAGCGCCGCTGCTGCCGCACAGGCTACAAGAGATGGTTTGAGCACAATAAGACGCGTCCTAACGGATCTGCATTTCTGCTGCGCGAGATGAAGGAAGAGGCGCCCAGCGCCCCCCGAAGATGGTTTCCGCGCTGCAGCAAATGCCAGTTAGGTGGCCAATTCACCACCGTGTGGTTTCCCACTGTTGCACGTAGGGCACACCAAACTCGTCCACTGAAACGCCAGTGACGAGGTCGCCATCGATTGAGCGGATCAAGAATCCCTCTGGCGGCCGCACTTGGCCGAGCAACTGACCGCTCGGATCGAACACGTCCCATTCTCCGTCGAGCTCAGGGGTGTAGGTGACGCGTTCCGCCCAGACATATCCGGTGGACGTGACAACCAAGTCCGAGTAGGCGCTGATGTACTCGGGGACCTCGGCGTGCTCCAGCCGCTGCAGCGCCGCCCGTACCTGATCGGCCGAGCGGTTCGCACGAAGCCCAGCTACGTAGTCGTCTCGAACGGACGCGACCGAAGTCGGGGCACGATCGACCGAAATGCGTCGCTCAAGACTGTCGGGTCCGAACACCTGGATTTCTGCCGAAGGTCCAGCAGAGAGATGGAGTTGATCACCCATGGCCGTCGCGGGCATTCGGGAGAATGGAAGGATCGACGCACCAGTCCGCGACACGACGGACTTAAGGCCCGGAACTGAAACCACGGTGTCGGCTGGTTGGTCAAGCTCTGCCCACGCCAAGACATGAGTCGTGTCCGAGTAGACGCCCCCGCGGTCGAGGGCGCTCACTGGCCAACTCGGCTGGGTCACGCCGACCAGTGACCCCTCTCCGGTCACACCGATGGCTCGCACACGGCCCGGGGCTTGCCACTTCATCGTACCGAGGAGCCGGCCGGACGGGGCATATCGAGTTACGCGCCGAAGCTCCGAGTCGACGGCCATCATCGTTCCATCCGGCTCGGCGCCGACAAAGTTCAGACCCCTAAACTCACCCGGGCCGTCGCCACGGCCTCCCACCGAGAACAAATGGGATCCCTCGGACGAGAACACCCGGAGTTGCTGGGTAGCAGCATCGACCACCCACAGCGAGCCGTCTGGACCAACCTCGATACTGGGCACGCCAGAAAACTGGGTGGGACCGACCACATCGATACCACCGAGCGAGAGCCGCGGCGAGTCCGCGAAGGTGACCGTGGCACGAATCACGTCCTCCGACTCGAGGTCGGTCCCGATCAGGTCGGCGTTCGAAGCCGGCGGGTCAGCGTCACATGCCAACCCGATGAGTAGAGCGAGGCACAGCGTCGTGAGGCGCATCAGCAAGGGATTGAATTGGCTACCTAACTCGTGTCTCTGCAGCCTTCCTATCGGTTTGTAACGTGGATGGGCTGCGGGTGAATCGAGGATAAGCGCTGTATAGTCGCGGTGCCACACCGTGGATGGGCTGCGGTGATGGCTGCGTATCGTGGGGGTGAGGGGGAATGCAGCCTAATCACCCTGGTGGGGCTGGGATCCGGGTCCGTTCGAGGCGGCCCCGGCCTCCTCCGGGTACATCCGGGCGAGGGCGGATTCACTGGCCTGGGCGATTCCACGCTCGGTGATGATGCCGGTGACGAGCCGAGCCGGGGTGATGTCGAAGGCGGGGTTGGCGGCGGCGCTCGTCTCGGGGGTGACGCGGACCTGGGCCGGCGAGCCGTCGCGCGCGAGGCCCGACACCCATGTCAGCTCCTCGCCGCTCCGCTCTTCGATGGGGATGTCGGCGCCGCTCCGCGCGCCGAAGTCGATGGACGGACCGGGTGCGGCGACGTGGAACGGGACGCGGTTGTCGTGGGCGGCGAGGGCGAGGGGATAGGTGCCGATCTTGTTGGCGACGTCGCCGTTGGCGGCGGTGCGGTCGGTGCCGACGATGACGACGTCCACGCGGGCGGTGGCGAGGAGGTGCGCGGCGGCGGAGTCGGCGATGACGGTGTGTGGGACGCCATGCTGGCCGAGCTCCCAGGCGGTGAGGCGGGCGCCCTGGCCACGGGGCCGGGTTTCGTCCACCCAGACGTGCAGCGGCAGGCCCTGGTCGTGCGCATGGTAGATGCCGGCGGTGGCGGTGCCGTGATCGACGGTGGCGAGCCAGCCGGCGTTGCAGTGCGTGAGGACGTGGAGGGGCGCGGTGGACGTGACGGGATGGTCGCGGTCGGCGGCGATCCGGGTGAGGAGGTCGGCGGCGACGGCTCCGAGCGTGCGGTTTCGCTCGACGTCTTCGTCCGCGACGGCCCCGGCTTCGCGGAGCGAGGCGGCGGCGCGCTCTTGGGGTGGGATGTCGGCGAGCACGGCGCGACAGCGGTCGAGTGCCCAGCGGAGATTCACGGCGGTGGGACGGGTGGCGAGCAGCACCTGGAGGGCGCGTTCGAGGCCGGTGTCGGATGGATCCTCGGCCATGGCCAGGGCCAGGCCGTACGCGGCGGCGGCCCCGATGAGGGGGGCGCCGCGGACCTGCATGGTGGAGATGGCGTGCGCGGCTTCCTCGAGCGTCTCGAGCGGGACGATTCGCAGCTCGTGGGGGAGGAGGGTCTGGTCGATGATGCGCACGACGCCGTCCTCCGCCCAGATGGTCCGGTAGTGCCGGTCACCGATCTTCATGCGTGATCCGGGTGGCCCGCGGCGGCGGCGCCTTCGCGCCCGACGTCGCGGCCCGCCCGGTGGGCGGCATCGACGACGGCGCGTGCGGCTGCGGTGACATCGTCGGCCTCCAGTACGCTGCCTCCGATGAGCAGCAGGGTGTCGGGGCCGTAGGTCCGGAACCAGTGCCCGACATCGGCGGCCTGGATGCCGCCTGCGGGGACCGGAAAGGCCCGTCGGTGCGCGCCGAGCGGCTCCCGGGCGCGCTCGTTGATGGTGAGGCACGCGTCGAGCGGCCAGGCGAAGCGCCCACGCGCATTCACGTAGATGACACAGTCCGCCCCGGCCAGTCGCCACAGGGTGCCGATCAGCAGAGGTGGCGCGATTCCGCGCGTGGCTCCGGGGGCGGTGTTGGCGTGGGAGGGATGGGCCATGACGATGGGTGCGTCGGGCAGCTCCCGGACGGCGCGAAGGGCATCGAGGCCGACGAGGCCGGGACACACGACGACACCCTCGGCACCGACCTCGGTCGCGAGCCGGACGCGGTCCAGAAGCTGCCCGTCGGGGGCGGTCACGTTGGGGAAGTAGAGGGTGTGGTGACCGGTACGCTCGTTCTCGTCGCGGATGGCGGCGGTGACGGACTGCACGCGTGCCGCGAAGGGGGCGAGTCCCTGGTCGGCCAGGCCGTGATCGTCCTTGATGACGTCCACGCGGCCCCGCACGAGGTGCCGGGCGAGGTCCGCCAGATCGGACACACCGAGCCCGACCGGTTTGAGGGCGCTCGCGACGAGTGGGCGTGCGTCGCCGTCGGGTATCCGGCCACGGATCCCCTCGATCCCGTGCCGGGGCCCGGGAAAGCGTGCGAGCACGTCCGGCGGAATCCGGAGCTCCTCCAGCCGCACCTCCTCCATGAGCGAGACGTTGCCCCAGACGACGTTCAGGAACTGGGTGAGGGAGCCGTCGAGAAGCTCGGGGGCGTACCCGATCTCGACGCTCGCCGAAGCAGCCGGGCCATGGCGGGCGGCGCCCGTGGCGGGCCGGCCGCCGTCCGACGCGTCCACGGCCTCGACGGACAGTACCCGTCCGAGCAGCGCGGCTTCGATCTCGGGTGTGGCGGCGCCGGAAGGCACTTCGAGGGTCTGCTCGCGCGCGATGGCGAGAGCACGATCCCGCGCGTCCCGCCGGGGATCCGCGGAATCCAGCTCGCCGAGCCGATAGCGCGCTCGGATTAGGTCGGAGGGGGCAGGGGGCGTGGTCACCCGGACATGATATCCGAGTGGCTGCGACGGTGCGACGGTGCGTCCGGGGCGCGGCCCGTCATGTCGGGTCCCGGTCGAGCGGGCTCCGCACACGGAATCCCACCTGATCCACGACGTGCGTGTAGATCATGGTGGTCCGCACGTCCTTGTGCCCGAGCAGCTTCTGAACGGTACGGATGTCGTAGCCGTCGCGGAGCATCTGGGTGGCGAAGCTGTGCCGCAGCGTGTGGCAGGTGGCCGGCTTGAGCAGGCCGGCTCGTCGCACGGCTCGCTTCACGGCACGCTGCAGGGCCGTGACGTGCAGCGGATGTCGCCCCCTCCGTCCGGTGACGGGGTCGGTCTGGATGGCCCGGCTCGCGAACAGGAACTGCCACGCGGGTTCGAAGCCGGCGCGAGGGGTCTTGAGGTGGAGGGCGTCCGGTAGCGGGGCCCAGCCGTGGCCCGCGTCGAGGTCGTTCTGGTGCTGTTCTCGCCGTTTCCGAACGAGCTGTTCGAGGTCCGGCTGGAGTCGGGCCGGGAGCATGACGACCCGCGCGCGTCCGCCCTTGCCGTCGCGAATGGTGATCCTCCCCAGGTCGAAGTCGAGGTCCTTCAGGCGCAGCGAAAGCACCTCGCTGACGCGGGCGCCGGTCCCGTACATGAGTCCGGCGGCGATCTTCTTCCGCCCGCGCAGCTGGTCCAGCACGCGCTGTACCTCGGGGTGGCTCAGGACGACGGGGACGCGGTTTTTCGTACGGGCTCGGGGGACGAAGCCCTCGGTGGGAATCCGGAGGATCTCCCGATACGCGAAGGTGAGGGCGCTCGCGGCCTGATTGCGGGTCTTGGGCGCGAGGCCCCGCACGCTGGAGAGGTGCCGGAGGAAGGCGCGGATGTGTGCGTGGTCGAGTTCTCGCGGGTGAGGGTGGCGGTGGTGGGCGAGGAAGCGACGCAGCCAGTCCGTGTACGTGGTGATGGTTCGAGGCTGGTAGCCACGGGTGACGAGCGCCCGGCGGGTCGCGTCGACGAATCGGTTCGAGAGCTGAAGCGGGGCGTCCATGGGCATGTAAGCTCCCGGTCGGGCCGGGCGGGCGAATGGCGGGATCGGTCCGCGCTCCCTCGCTCCCTCCCTCGATCCCTCCCTTGCGCCCGGAGCCCGCGCGTCGGAGCCTGAGGAGGAGTCGGGCGCTCTCGTTGAGGGAGAGGCCTGGAACGGGAGTCGGGACGCGAGCTCCGGAGCGCGTGCCGCGAGACGGGAGTCGAGGGTGGATCGAACAGTCAGGGGTCCGGTGGAAGCCGGCAGCGATGCGTCCATGCCGGTCTCCGGGGGCGGTGTGCGCGTCCGATTCCTGGGCACGCGCGGCTCGATCGCCTCGCCGGGGCCGCACACCAGCCATTTCGGCGGCAACACCCCCTGCATCGAGGTCGTGGCGGGCGGCCAGCGACTGATCTTCGATGCGGGCACGGGGATTCGTGCGCTGGGCGCGGAGCTGACGGAGGGGGGTGATCCGGTCCGGGCCACGCTCTTTCTGACCCACTTCCACTGGGACCACATCCAGGGGTTCCCCTTCTTCGCCCCGGTCTACGACGAACGCTCGGAGCTGCACGTCGTCGGCCCCGTCCAGACGTCCGCCGACGGAGAGCAGAGCTCGGTGCGGGCGCTCGTGGAGGGCCTGTTCGAATCCAGCTACTTCCCGATCCCGCCGTCCTCGATCGCGGAGGCCTGCACGTTCGGTCACCTGAACGAGGGCGCGTGGCAGCATCACGACGTGACGGTACGGGCGATGCGCGTGAAGCATCCCTCCTTCGCGGTGGGCTACCGCGTGGACTTCGCGGGACGGTCGGTGGCGTACGTGCCCGACAACGAACTGGCCTCGGACGCGTACGACGTGAGCGCCGACTGGTGGCCACGATTCGTGGGCTTCCTGTCGGGCGTGGACGTGCTCGTGCACGACGCGATGTTCACCGACGAGGAGTACGCGTCGCACGCGGGACACGGACACTCGAGCGTGGGCCAGGTGATGGATCTGGCCGACGAGGTCGGTGCGGGGGACCTCGTACTCTTCCATCACGCCCCGAGCCGGACGGACGACGAGCTGGCTGACGTCGTGGACCGTGCGCGGAACGACCTGCTCGCGGGCGGTCGCTCGTTCGGTCTCCGGGCGGCCCGTGAGGGCGAGGTGATCCGGATCGGTGGCGGTTCTTCGGAGGGGAGGGAGGACCTCGATGGCGGCTGATGTCGCGGGGGAATCCGACATCCTCCGCGTGTACACGGCCCCGGGGGAGGCGGCGGATCTCCAGGATATGATCGACGACGACGGCGTCGAGTTCCTCGAGATCGGGCACATCGACGAACTGCGCGTCGCGGCGAATCCGGGCGTGCTCTTCCTGTCTCGCGGTCTGCTCGGAGGAGGTGGGGCGCTCGCGTCGATCGGGCTCCTGCCGGGTCACATCGTGGTCGTTGCGGCGGACGACGGAGGTCGGTCGGCGGCGACGGAGGCGGGGCGGCTCTTTCTCGCGGCACCGGAGCTGGCCCCGGGCGATGCGCCGCTCCTCCGCGCCCTTCGAGCCGCGGGAACGCACGCGGAGGTGGTGAAGCGCGTGCTGGAGGAGGACTCGGCGTGAGCCCGGATGGACCCCCTCGTCCCGTCGGTCACGGACTGCCCCGTCCGGCCGCGGATGGAGGACCGGGACCCACGCCGCGCCCCGCGCCCGGCCGCGTCTTCCACGTGCCCGGCCGAATCGAGGTGCTGGGAAAGCACGTCGACTATGCGGGCGGCCGGAGCCTGCTCTGCGCCACCTCTCTCGGATTCACCTTCGAGGTGCGTCCGACGAGTGACGGACGGGTGCGACTGCGTGATCGGGTGTCCCATCAGCGCACGACGATCGAGGTCGACCCGGTCCACGACGGGACGGGCCGGGGGCCGGTCTGGTCGAAGTATCCGAGGGCCGTGGTCCGGCGGGTGCTGGGAGACTTCCCCGAGGTCGGGCTCGTCGGATGCGACATCGAGTTCTCGAGCGATGTGCCGTCCGCCGCGGGACTGAGCAGCTCGTCGGCCTTCACCACGGGGGTGCTCCTGTGCCTCGATGCGGTGTCGGACGTGCTCGACTCCGATCGGGCCCGTGCGGCCATTCCATCGCTCCCCGATCTCGCGGACTATGTCGGAGCGATCGAGAGCGGCCGGCCCTTTCCCGGGCTCCAGGTGGAGAAGGCGAAGGGCGTCGGAGTCCGCGGGGGAAGTCAGGACCACACGGCCATCCTCTGCTCCAGGCCCGGTGCGCTGCTCCAGGCGCGATTCGGCCCCGTCGAACTCGAGCGGTACGTCGCCATGCCGTCCGGTCTGGTGTTCGTGATCGGGGTGAGCGGGGTGCGTGCCTCGAAGGCGGCCGGCGCTCGTGCCCGGTACAACCGCCTCTCCGACCTCGCGACCCGGATCGCCGAGCTGTGGCGGGCGGATACCGGTTCGTCCGAGCCCCATCTGGGCGCGATCCTCGACACCGGACCCGATGCGAGCGCTCGGCTGAGGGGGATCCTCGAGCGTGACGGGTGGGAGGACGCTGCCGCGATGATCCGGCGAGTGGAGCAGTTCCGCGTGGAGACGCGCGAACTCGTGCCCGGCGTGGTGGAGGCCCTCGAGCGGGAGGATCTCGATGCGCTCGGCGAGAAGGTGGCCATGTCCCAGCGGCTGGCCGAGACCCACCTCGGCAACCAGGTACCGGAGACCGTGCACCTGGCGGAATCCGCGCGGGAGGCGGGAGCGATCGCGGCGTCGGCGTTCGGCGCCGGGTTCGGCGGCGCGGTGTGGGCGCTGGTCGACGAGGGGCGCGTGGAGAGCTTCGTGAACGCCTGGGGCGCCGCCTATCGGACGGCCTTTCCGCGCCGATCCTCCCGTGCGCGCTTCGTCGTCACCCGCCCGTCCGATCCGGCCGGACCGCTCCCCGAGCGTTTCAGATCTCGACGATTCCCAGCGGCTCCCGGGAGCGCCACGCCCCCCGGGTGAAGTCCGGGAAAGGCTGCGGCTCCGAGCGCGCGGCGATCGACTGTTCCGACAGCATGATCACCGCGGTCCATGCGGCGCCGTCGTACACGTCGAAGTCCATCCGCTCGCCGCTCCGCAGGCACTGGATCAGGCGGTAGTCCTCGATGTAGTCCATGCCGCCGTGGCCGGCACCCGCCGACTCCTCCTCGAGCGCCTTCCAGATGGGGTGCTCGTACTGCTCGCGGTAGTCGAGCGCGTCCTCCCACCGGTGTGCCGGGCTCGTGCCCTCGATGTGAATCCGTTGCTCGGGATACTTCCGGATGAGGCCGTTCGTCCCCTGAAGCAGCACCTTCCGCGTGTACGGCCGCGGCGTGTTGGTGTCGTGCGTGATGAGGATGGTCTCGCCGCGCTTCGTCTTGATGAGCGTGTTGACCACGTCGGAGAGCCGGTAGCCGCGCCGGGCCTCCATGCTGTCGGGCCCGATGTGCTCCTCCGCCCACTTCTGGAGCCCCATCGAGGGGGATCCCATCGAGACGAGGTAGTCGAACTGGTTGCCGCGGTTGATGTCGAACCACTGCGCGACCGGGCCGATGCCGTGGGTGGGGTAGAGGTCGCCGTCGCGGCGGACGGAGTGATCCACCCGCCACCGGTTCACGTAGTAGTCGCTCAGCTTGAGCTCGCGCAGGTCGTGCAGGTAGCCGCACTCGGCGTGCAGGAGACCCCCGAACACGCCCTGCCGGACCATGTTCAGGATCATCATCTCGGTGCGGTCGTAGCAGCAGTTCTCCATCATGACGCACTCGAGCCCGGTCGACTCCGACAGCTCGACCAGCTCCCAGCACTCCTCGAGCGAGACCGCCATCGGGACCTCGGTGGCGGCGTGCTTCCCGTGCTCGAGGGCGGCCTTCATGACCGGGTGGTGCAGCTTCCACGGGGTCGCGGTGAAGATCAGGTCGAGATCCTCCTCCGCGGCCATCCGCAGATAGTCCTCCTCCCCGGTGTAGACGCGCGGCGGCTCGGCGCCGGCCTCCTCCACCAGCCGCCGCGAGCGCTCGGCGTGCTCGGGCACGATGTCGGCGATCGCGCGGATCTCCGCGTTCGGGATGCGCAGGAAGTTGCGGACGTGGCCGGTGCCCTGATGGCCCACGCCGACCATGCCGATGCGGACGGTGTCGATGGGGCGGCGGCTGCGGCCCGGAAGCGCGCGCGGGTCCCAGCGGGTGGCGTTCAGCGCGGCGGCGCTCAGGTCGCTGGAGCCGAGTGCGAGCCCGAGGCCGGTGGCGCCGGCGGCGCGCAGGAAGGAGCGGCGGTCGACCGGGGCATGTCCGGGACGGTCGTCAGGCTGGTTCTTCATGAGGCGGTCGGGTCGGTTGGAGTGGATCGTTCGGAGCACGGATCGGGGGTGGGTCAGCCGCTGTCCACCCCTCGCGCCGCGAGTTCCCGTTCGATCACGTCGAGGGCGTTCTGCATCGCTTCGGCCAGCAGGTCACCGTTGCCTGCCACGAACCACAGAAAGATCCGTCGCCGATCGATGACCGCGCGGAAGAAATCGTCTCGAAGCGCTTCCCTTGCAGCGGCAGGCGGCGGCGTGCCGGGCATGGTCTCGGGGGAAAACGGCGGGCCGGGGAGCGGGTGGACGCCCATGTACTGGAGCCAGGTCACCGAGTATGTGTCGTTCCACTGTTGTGTGGCCTGATTCCGGTAGTCGATGTAGAACTGGGCCCGGAAGGTGACCTCGGCCAGCGCGAGGCGGACGTCCTCGTTGGAGATCAGATCGAACGTGCCCGTGGCGATCATGGTCTCGTACGTACGCAGCGTCGGGTAGTAGGCTGCCGTGTAGTTCGCAGCGAGTGCGACGCTGGCCATCGAATCCTCCGGGAAGGCGGCCCCTTCGTCGGCGGGGAATCGGAGGAACCACTCGAGCGTCGCGACTCGCGCCAGGTGCGATGCGTTGTCGTGCTTCAGCGTGTCGAGGCTCAGACGGAGGTCCGTGGCAAGGGACTCCAGCAGGTCCGTCTCGAGCGACGCATCCTGCCGGTCCTCGTACCACCCTTCCACCCACAGCGCCACGAGCACGCCGAGCACGATGACGGAGAACTCGGCCACCAGGCGAAGGGCGAGAGATCCCGTGCGGCTACTGGAGGGTGTGGCCACTCCGGCCTCCCGGAAGGTGAGTATGGTGGGGACGCGATCGCTCCGACCCTCGCGGGCCGACGCCTGCTTCGCGCTCCAACCTATGAGTCGCCCTCACCCGACGACCAGCACCGCGAAGATGGGCGAGTGGTCGGAGGCCACCGGTTCATCGATCACGCGATGCTCGATCACCTCCCACCGCTCCGCGGGGCGGACGAGCATGAAGTCGATCTCACGGACCGGGTCGTCGGACCGGAAGGTCAGTGGGGTGCCGCTCTTGGTCAGGACGCGCCAGCCGAGGGCTGCCAGCGTGTCCATCACCACCGTTCCGGGCTCGGAGTTGAAGTCGCCCGCGAGCAGGGTGGGCGTGATGTCTGCGGGCCCCCCGTCATTCCGGTCCGCAGCGTCTCCCGTGGCGTCCCCCGGGGTGGTCGTGGTCCGGTCGTGCGATCGCAGCAGCCGGTCGAGCGTGAGCGCCTGCGCCAGTCGCTCTTCCTCGGTCCGATAGAAGTGGATGTCGGACAGCACGATCTCCCGCCCGGTGGTCGGTGAGCGGACTCGTACGGTCACGGAGGTCCGCGGCTCGGCCCCCTCCGGCAGCCGGTGATTCCGCGACTCGACGATCGGCCATGCGGACAGCACGGCCATCCCGTAGTCGCCACCCTGGTAGGGCATGAAGGCACCGAAGACGGGCGTCGTCCCGGTCAGCTCGCCGAGCACGGCCGCCTGATCCACGCCCTTGGTCCGCTCGACTCCGCGGTCCACCTCCTGCAGCGCGACGAGGTCGGGCTCCAGGTCACGAATGAGTGCCGCGATGCGCTCGAGGTCGATCACCTCGTCGTTGCCGGCCCCGTGATGGATGTTGTACGCCAGCACGCGGAGTGTGTCGGGTGCCGTGGATTCGGTCGTGCCCCGCTGCTGCGGTGCGTCGGTCAGGGCGTCGCCCGCGGCCCCGGCGGAGCCCTCGGGGGCGGGCCCGCACGAAGCGAGCGCGACGAGACAGGCGACGAGACCAGCGAGAGGTACTGGAGTGGAGACGACGGGGCGGGTTCGCATCCCTCACCTTTCGCCGCGCGTCCCGCATCGTCAACCTGCGGGCATGCCTGCCCCCGCCCTCGTCCTGCTCGCCGCCGGCGCGTCCCGTCGCTACGGCCGCCCCAAGCAGCTCGACCCTCTCGGGCCGTCCGGCGAGACGATCATGGAGCTCACCGCCCGCGATGCGGTCGCGGCCGGGGTCGGGCGTATCGTGCTGGTCGTGAGTGGGGATGAGGGAGCGGGGCGGACGGGAGCGGAGTCCACGGGCACCGCGGTGACGGCCCGGATGCGGGAGGCGGGCCGGCGGGACGGTTACGCCGGCGCGGTCCCGATCGAGGCGGTCGAGCAGCGGCTGGAGGATGTGCCGGCCGGCTTCTCTCCACCGGGCGACCGGACCCGCCCATGGGGCACGGCGCACGCACTCCGCGCCGCCCGGCACGCGCTGGCCGAGTCCGGCGCACCGATCGTGGTCGCCAACGCCGACGACTGGTACGGGCCGGACGCGGTCACCCGAATCGTTCGGAGTGTCGCGCAGAACGAGGATCCGGGGTTCGCCGCACTGGTCCCGTATCCGCTGGAGGTCACCCTCCCTCCCGCGTCCGCACCCGAAGCCGGTGGCGTCTCGAGGGGCATCGTCCGTACCGACGAGGCCGGCCGGGTCGTCGATCTGCGGGAAGTGCTTCAGCTGCGGCGCGCGCCCGGGAGCCCGGGGATGGCGCGGGGACGGGCGGCGGTCGGATGCGAGGTGCACGTGCCGCTCGACGCGCTCTGCTCGATGAACCTCTGGGGCTTCGGTCCGGCGATCTGGGACGCCCTCGAGCAGCGCTTCGAGGAGTTCGTCGCGCATCGCGGCTCCGACCCGGAGGCGGAGTGGTTCCTTCCCGACGTCGTGCTCGCTGCCGCGGCCCACGGACACCTGCATGTGTACGCGCTCGAACCCGGGACCGTCCACCTGGGCATCACGCATCTCGCGGATCGGGAACGGGTGCGGGAGGGGCTGCGTAACGCTCTGCGCGACGGGTAGGTCCCGCCGGATCGCGCTTCCCTCGCGTCCGCCCGGGGATTAGCCTCCCCGCATCCGGGTACCTCACTCCATCAAGGCGATTTCCCGACATCATGCGCATCGCAGTGAACACCGGCGGCGGCGACGCCCCCGGCCTGAACGCCGTCATCCGAGCCGTCACCCTGGGCGCGATTCGTCGCGGATGGGAGGTGCTCGGAATCCGACGCGGCTACGACGGGATCCTCTCGCCGGAGCCCGGCGGCATCATCGAGCTCACCGAGGAGCGCGTGCGGGGCATCACCCACCTGGGCGGCACGATGCTCGGAACGACCAATCGCGGGAACCCGTTGGCGATCGAGGACGGGCGGGACCGCGGAATGGAGATCGTGAAGGGAATCCACGACCTCGGCTGCGACGGCCTCATCGCGATCGGAGGGGACGGCTCGCTGACCATTGCGGCCGAGCTCCAGAAGCGGGGACTCAACGTGATCGGTGTGCCGAAGACGATCGACAACGATCTGGCGGCGACCACCGTCACCTTCGGATTCCATACCGCGGTCCAGACCGCCACGGACGCCATCGGCCGGCTGCACTCGACCGCCGAGGCGCACCGCCGCGTCATGGTGGTCGAGGTGATGGGGCGGGACGCCGGCTGGATCGGCCTCTTCGCCGGACTCGGCGGCACGGCCGACGTGATTCTCATCCCGGAGATTCCGTTCGACTTCGACCGGGTCTGCGAGGCCATCGAGGAGCGGTACGACGACGGGCCCGAGTTCGCCATCGTGGTCGTGTCGGAGGGCGCCCGACCCATCGGCGGCGAAGCCCAGGTGGTCGAGGAGGCGAGCCCCGGACGACCCCGCTACGGCGGGATCGCCGACTTCGTCGCCAAGCAGATCACCGAGCGCACCGGCCACGAGACGCGCTCGCTCGTGCTGGGCCACATCCAGCGCGGTGGCGAGCCGATCGCCTACGACAAGGTGCTGGCCCTGCGCTTCGGATCGGCGGCCGTCGAGCTGGCTGCGCGCGGCGACTGGGGATGCATGGTCGCCCTGGACCCCCCGGACATCAACGCGGTGCCGCTCGCCGAGGCCACGGCGCACCTCAAGCTGGTCGCACTCGACAGCGACATCGTCCAGACGGCGCGCAATCTCGGGGTGAGCTTCGGCGACTGACGCGGAGGTCACCGGCGAGGGGCTGGTCGCGGTCGCCCGGAGCCCGGGGCGATCCTCAGCGCTCCGGGCACTTCGCACGTCCATCGGACAGTATGATCTTCGGACTCCGGTCCGTCTTCCACGATACACCCCCACCCGACATCGCCATGCGTCTCGGATCCCGTTCCGTCCTCGCTCTCGCCGCCGCGCTCTTCGCGGCCACCCTGGCCCTTCCGTCGCCCGGCGCCGCGCAGTCCACGGCCGACTACATCCCCGAGGTCGTGGCCGACGAGACCTTCCCGCTCTCCATCCGCTCGATCATGCGCGCGGAGGAGATCGTGGGGCAGTCTCCGGCTGGTGTGCGCTGGAGCGCGGACGGCGAGACGATCTACTTCACCTGGGTCCCCGGCGGAAACGAGTGGGACGCCGACCGCGAGTGGTACCGGGTGCCGGCCGAGGGGGGTGAGCCGGTTCGGCTCACGGACGACGAGGAAGACGAGCTGAGCATGCTCACCGCGTCGGGTGACATCTCCCCGGACGGCGACTGGGAGCTCATCGGGCTGGGGGGCGACATCTGGCTCCGCAGCCGCGACTCGGGCGAGATGGAGCAGCTCACCGCGACCCGGTCCGGCGAGGGCCAGGCGATGTGGAGCGCGGACGGCAGCGAGATCTTCTACCGGGGCGGCGAGGACCTCTTCGCGATGTCCGTCGAGACCGGTCGCATCCGGCAGCTGACCGACGTCCGCTCCGGCGAGCCGCCCACCTTCGAGGCGGACGAGGAGAGCGACGATCAGCGCCGCTTCCTGATCGAGCAGCAGCGCGAGCTGTTCGAGTTCATCCGTCGCGAGGCACGGCAGGACTCGATCCAGCGGGCCGAGCGGCAGGCCGCCGCGAACGAGCCGCCCGAGGAGGGAGAGCTTCAGCCGACGTACATCCCGAACGGCGAGCGCGTCGGCGCGCTGGTCCCGAATGGAGACGCCTCGTATATTGCGGTCTCGCTGTTCCGGGGCAGCGGGAACGACACGGAGGCCACGCCGGTCCCCTTCTGGATCACCGAGTCCGGCTACACCGAGCCGCGGAACGTGCGCTCCAAGGTGGGCGACTCCGAGCCCGGTGAGAGCCGCGCCGGCTTCATCGACGCCTCGACGGGCGAGGTCACCTTCTTCGACGCCGCTCCCGAGGACTTCGAGGGCGACGTGTCGACCCAGCTCATCGGCTGGAACGACGCCGGTACCCATGCCCTGATCCAGGGCAGCTCGGACGACGACGAGAACCGCTGGCTGTGGACCGTGGCTGCGGCGACGGGCGAGCGCACGCTGGTCGATCACCTGTACGACGAAGCCTGGATCGGCCGGATCTGCGGCGGCTGCCGCGGCTGGCTACCGGGTGAGGACGTCGTCTGGTTCGCCTCTGAGGAGAGCGGCCACAGCCACCTCTACACGGTGAACGCCGACGGCACCGGGCGCACCGCGCTCACCGCCGGACCGTGGGAGGTCCAGGACGCCGACATCCTCGAACTGGACCGCGCCGAGGGCCGCGACCGCTTCTGGGTCGAGACCAACGAGGGCGACCCCGCCAACACCCATCAGGGCTGGCTCGACTACGGCGATCGCGGCGACGAGCCGGTCGAGATCGAGTACGTCACCGAGGGCGACGGCCGCTTCGACGTGACGTGGTCGCCCGATCTCGAGCGCGCCGCCGTCCTGGCCAGCTTCGGCAACCGCCCGACCGAGCTGTTCGTGGCCGAAGCCGACGATGTGATGGAGATGGGGGAGGTCACCACCACGCCGACGGAGGAGTGGCTCTCCTTCAACTGGCTGTGGCCGGAGATCGTCGACATCCCCGCGGACGACGGCATCGATGTGCCGGCGCGCATCTACCGCCCCGCCGACCTGGGCGCCGAGCCCAACGGCGCGGCCGTCATCTTCGTGCACGGCGCGGGCTATCTGCAGAACGTCCACAACGGATGGTCGAGCTACTACCGCGAGTACATGTTCCACCACTTCCTCGCGGCTGCCGGCTACACGGTGCTCGACATCGACTACCGCGGCTCGGCCGGCTACGGCCGCGACTGGCGCACCGCGATCTACCGCTTCATGGGCGGCGCGGATCTGAGCGACCAGGTGGACGGAGCCGAGTGGCTCGTCGCGAACGAGGGCGTGGATGCGGACCGGATCGGCCTGTACGGCGGATCGTACGGCGGCTTCATCACGCTGATGGCGCTCTTCACCGCCGGCGACACCTTCAAGGCGGGTGCGGCGCTGCGCAGTGTGACCGACTGGGCGCACTACAACGACGGCTACACCTCCAACATCCTCAACGACCCGCAGGAGGATGAGGAGGCCTACCGGATGAGCTCACCCATCTACCATGCGGAAGGCTTCGGGCCGGACCAGCACCTCCTGATCCCGCACGGCATGGTCGACACGAACGTCCACTTCAGCGATGTCGTGCGTCTGGCCCAGCGCCTGATCGAGCTCGGGAAGGAGAACTGGGAGATGGCCGTATATCCTGTAGAGAACCACGGCTTCACCGTGCCGAGCAGCTGGACCGACGAGTATCGCCGGATCTTCGAGCTGTTCGAGCGCACGATCAGCCAGCCCGGCTGCACCGACGACGGCGCGCTCTGCGCGGTGCCGGGGCGTTAGGCTGGACCAGGGAGGACGACGGAGACCATGACCGAGCGCCGATTCGACGAGGACCAGTTCGGCGAGATTCTTCGGAAGGCGGCCGAAATGCAGGCTCGTCTGCCGGCGCGCACGACCGACCCGGGGGCGTCCGACGAGTCGGGCAGCCTCACGGCACCGACCGGGATGTCGCTGTCGGAGATCCGGGCGATCGCGGCCGAAGTCGGCATCGACCCGGACCTGGTCACCCGGGCGGCCTCGCTCGTGAGCGACGACTCCGGAGCGACGGAGGGCCTCGGACATCGCTGGGTGCTCGAGAATTCGGCGTCCGGACAGCTGACGGAGGAGGACAAGGTGCGGCTGCTGCGTGCCATCCGTGATGCCACCGGATCCCACGGGGATTCGGACGTCGCCGGCGCCGGCCTGGAGTGGAGGTCCCAGTCGGGGGACGGCGCGATGGTTCTGGTGACGGCCGAGCCGTTCGATGGCCGGACCGAACTCCGTGTGTCCGTCGACGCGAGCGTCCCGGCCGTCGGGTCCCAGCTCTTCTCCACGCTCGCCGGAGGCCTCCTGGGTGTCGCGATCGGCGCGAGCGTCGATCCCGGGGCGGTGGCCGGCATCGCGCTCGTGGCGGGTACCGCGGGTGTGGGACTCGGCGTCGGGCGCCTGATATGGTGGAAGCGGCTTCGCTCGAACGCGGTGGCCCGTTCGAAGAAGATCTTCTCGGCGGCGATGTCCGCGCTTCCGGCGGCGCCACCGCACCGCTGAGCCGCGCCCCGGTCACCGGGGTGCATTCGGGAGTGCAGGCTCCCCGGCGAGCCGATCTCGTCAGGAGCCCTCCTCCAGCCAGAAGATCTCCTCGACGGGCACATCGAAGTACCGGGCGATGAGGAGCGCGATGGTCGTGGATGGGACGAACCTACCGACCTCGATCGTGCTGATGGTCTTCCGCGACACGCCGATCCGTCGGGCGAGGTCGGCCTGGGTCAGCCCGTGTTCGGCGCGGAAGACCTTGATCCGATTCCCGAGCTCGACGTCACGCATCGCCCGGATCGCGATCGAGGTAGAGGAACGCGACCGAGAAGCTGACGAGCATCGTGGCGAGCACGGCCTCCAGCACGAGTCCCGGCGACAGCCACTCGGTCCGCCGCGCGAAGTACTCGAACACGATCAGCGTGAGAAAGAGGACGGTCCACGACGCGCCCTGCGCCCGGACGAGGCTCTCGGCGACGAACCCGTCCGGGTCCCGGTAGAGGCTCCAGTCGGGGCTCGAGCGATTCCGCGCCTTCCAGACGAAAATCGGGATGATGAACCCGACGGCGGCCAGGATGAACCCGATCTCTGCCCAGCCCAGCAGCTCCGCGGTCGATGGATCCACCCGTCGGATGGCGACCGCAGTCATGTACCGGGCACCAAGGAAGAGGAGAGCCCACGCCAGCATGCGGCGGTGGCGGTCGGCGACATCGGGGACGGAGGGAGTGCGCGCGTCGTTCATCGTCAGATCCACTGCCGGACGGAGTCCCGGTACCGGGCGTGCTCCGCACCGAATTCGCGTGCGAGCCAGGCGTCTTCCTTCCGCACGGTGAACCACTGCACCGCGGCCCAGAAGGCGACGGTGAGGATCACGAACCACCAGTCCGATACGTCGAGCGCGAAGCCGAGCAGCAGAAGCGTCAGGGCCACGTAGATGGGATGGCGGCTGAAGCGGTAAGGGCCTGACGTGACCAGCTCCTTCGTGGCGTCCTTATGTTCGAGCGTGGCGCCGTGACGCCGTAGTTCGATGGCGGACCACACGAAGAGGGCGATGCCGGTGACGGTGAGTGTGTTCGCCGCCGTCCCGAGGAACTCGGGCCCCGTGAATTCGAGGGGCTGGATCCAGCGCAGTCCGAAGCCGAGCACGCCCCAGAGGACCAGGAAGAGGGTCGGGTGGATCGCGCCGGAGGGGTTGGTCTCGCTCATGGCACCGTGTCCTGTGGAAGGCCGTCGTCGTGGCGACGCGACTGAGCGCCGTTGCCGTAACGGGTGTGATAACTACAGGTATCATCATGATACCCAAAGGTTTCACATTGGGCCAGACCTCGCGTGGTTCGGAGGTGGCTTCGGCGAAGTCCTCAGGCCCGAGCGGGCTCGCTCGGCGGCGTCATCACGTAGCTCAGCAGCGTCCCGACGCCCATCACCACTCCGACCCCGATCGGATTCCACCACAGCCATCCGATGTCGGTCGTGTAGTAGATGTAGAGGATGGTCCCGAACCCGCACAGGATCCCGATGAAGGCGGGCGTCCCGTGCGCACGCTTCACTCCGAAGGCGAGCAGGAAGCCGCCCAGGATCGAGCCGTAGACGAGGCTGCCGACCTGGTTCACGAGCTCGATCAGCGACCCGCCCTGACCGGCTCGCAGGGCGAAGCCCCACGCGACCAGTCCCCAGAAGAGCGTGGCGAGCCGGGACGCCCAGAGGTAATGGCCGTCGGTCGCGTCCCGTACGAACCAGCGCCGGTAGAAGTCGATCACGGTGGCGCTCGACAGCGCGGTCAGCTCGGAGTCGATCGACGACATCGCGGCCGCGAAGATCGTAGCGATCATCAGCCCGACCAGGCCGATGGGGAAGTACTCGGTCAGGTAGGTCGGGAAGATGTAGTTGGTGTCGTTCGACTCGGCGCCGCGCACGTCGGCGACGATCGCCTTGGCGTCGTCCCGGAGGCCGAGCAGCTCCTCGTCCTGCGCGGCGAGCGTCTGCTCGAGCGCGGGCGGCACGGGGCCGGCGTCGCGCGCATCCAGGATCTCCATGACGGTCGCGCGGCGCTCGGCGTGGGCCTCGGCGAAGGTCACCGAGAGATCCTCGAACTCCTGCGCGCGGTCGCTCTCCATCACGACGCGCACCTCGGCGTCGTTGAAGACGATGGGCGGCTGCTCGAAGTGGTAGAAGGCGAACATCAGCACGCCGATACCGAGGATCGCGATCTGCATCGGCACCTTCATGAAGCCGTTGAAGATCAGCGACAGCCGGCTGTCCCGCTCCGAGTCGGCGGTCAGGTAGCGCTGCACCTGGCTCTGGTCCGCGCCGAAGTACGACAGGAAGAGGAAGGTGCCGCCGATGAGCCCGGACCAGATGGTGTAGCGACTCTTGGGGTCCCAGCTGAAGTCGATGGCGTTCCACATCTGCTGGACCCCGCCGATGTAGGCGGCGTCCGCCACACCGACCCCGTCGGGCAGGCCCGAGATCATGAAGACGATGGCCAGCCCGATGCCGAGGAACATCATCAGCATCTGCACGACATCGGTCCAGATGACCGCGGTGATGCCGCCGGTGACCGTGTAGGCGATGGTCACGACGGCCATGATCGAGATGGTGACGACCTCGTCCCATCCGAGAATCGTGGAGAGCACGATGGCGGGCGCGTACATGATGACGCCGGTCCCCATCGCCCGTCCGATCAGGAAGAGCATCGAGGTGAGCGTGCGCGTCTTGGGGTCGAAGCGCTTCTCGAGATACTCGTACGCGGTGTACAGCTTCGCCCGATAGAAGAAGGGTACGAAGACCACCGAGAGGACGATCATCGCGAAGGGCAGCGGCAGGTACGTCTGCACGAACCGCATGCCGTCCGTGTAGCCCTGGCCCGTCGTGCCGATCAGGGTGATCGCGCTGGCCTGCGTCGCCATGACGCTGAGCCCGATGGCCCACCACGGCATCCGGCGGTTGCCGAGGAAGAAGCCCTCGACACCTTCGTTCCGACGGCTCTGCCACAGCGCGAACGCCATGACGCCGAAGAGGTAGAGCCCGAAGACTCCCCAGTCGATTGCCGTCACGGAGCGACCTCCGGAGCCGACGCCGTGACCGCGGCTTCGGCATCCATCGGCGCCTCACCGACGTCGATGTTCAGCGTCGAGGTGATCCAGATCAGGAACAGGATGCAGACGACGCCCCAGATCGCGAGCGTCGTGTAGATGGACTTCCAGCTCTTCCAGGGCCCGCCGGGTGGATCCACGTCGTCGCCGGGGCGGACCTCGGGTTCGGGGAGGTCGCTCATGGCGTGCGCTCTGGCGTCATCGGTCGGCTCCGTGCATCAGCGATCCCGCTCCTCGTCCATCGAGTCGGCCCAGGCGTCCCACGTCTCGCGGTCGAGCGAGACCAGGTTGGCGAACAGACGATACGCGCCCGGTACACCCGCTGGAAACTGCCGGAAGAAGGAGATGCCGGTGTAGACCCAGAGCCCCTCGCCGAACGGAGCCACGACCAGCGCGCCCTCCTTCCAGTCCTCACCGGGGTCGCGGAAGCGGATCTGCGGCACGTAGGCGTCGTCCCACTCCCCGAGGTAATAGAGCCCGCGCTCCTGTACCCACCCCTCGAAGTCGTCCATCGTCAGGGTGTTCGGGCCGTCGATCACGGGCGAGGTCGGGTGGATGAACTCCACCGGACTGAACTCGTCGGTGGTCCGGTCGTGCGGACGGGAAATGTCGACGGGGTACGGGGCGTACTCGCCGCGCGGGAAGTTGTACTGGTTGTACTGCGTGACGACGGTGCCACCGTCCTCCGCGAACGCGAGGATGCGGTCGTTGAGCGCCGCGATCTCGGGCTGCGTCTCATAGACGCGGATCCCGAGCATGAGAACGTCGAGGTCGTCTAGGTTCCCGTTGCGGAGGTCGTCCGCGGTGACCTCGCGCACGTCGACGCCCATCTGCCGGAGTGCGAGCAGTCCGTCGTCGCCCGGCCCGAAGATGTAGCCGACCGAGACGTCGTCCGCGCGCACGGGCACGACGCTCACCCCGATCTCGGCGGGCTCGAAGAACGCCATCCGTTCGATGTGCGGGTAGTCGAGAAGCGAGAACCCCTCGGTGTACATGTTCGCCTGGAGCATGTCGTCCTCGCTGCGCTCCGGCGAAAGGGCGGTGGCGCGCGCGGTGAAGGTGAATCGGCCCGGATTCACGCGCTGCGGCACGACGTTGAAGGTGAAGGCCTCCTGCTGGCCCGGCGCGTCGAAGTCGAAGGTGTGGTTGCGCGGATTCACCGCCCAGCCCTCGGCCACCTCGAGTCCGACGCTTCCGCGCCGCCCCGCCTCGGCGTGGTTCTCGACCCGCACGGTCACCTGCTTGGCCTCCGCCGGCACGCCGTCCGGCCCGGACGGCCAGACGAGCGAACTCGGCTCGGTCGCGACCGAGATCGCGGGCACCACGAGCGGCGGATGCGTGAACTGGCCGTCGGCCTGGTCGACGCCGACATACTCCCCCTCGACGACGGTCGAAACGGAGGGGGTGCGCAGTGGCACACCCTCCCGCTCTGCCCACCCGGGGGTGTAGTCCTCGAGGAAGGTCACGGCGACCTCGGCGGCGATCGGTCGCGGCGACTTGGGCAGGCCCCAGAGCCGGGGCTCGTCCTCGGGCCACACGTACATGGCGTCCGTGCCCTCGGTCTCACGGTAGTAGAGACGGGAGAGGTCGGCGTCGCTCGGGACGCTGACCGTGTAGTTCCAGCGGACCACCTCACCCGCGGCGACCGAGATGCCCTCGGTGCCCGGCGCCTGACGCACGAAGCCCTCGACCGGCCCGGACTCGATCTCCCACCCCGGGGGCACCCGAAGCGACGTCCCGAGATTCGAGATCCCGAATCCGCCGCCGTTCCAGACCTCGACCTGGACGTCCACCGACTCGCCGGGGACGATCAGGTCGTCCTCGACGCGGACCCGCGTGACGACGCCGGTCATGTCGAGCAGGGCATCCTCGACCGCTTCGGCGCGCCGCAGCAGGTCGGTGAGGTAGGCACGGGCGCCGGGCAGCTGCTGGCCGGCGGCGCTGCCCACGATCGTGATCGCCGACTCCAGAGGCATCCGCGCCTCGGCGAGGGAGCGCACCGCCTCGGCGGCCTGACCCGCACCGAAGTAGCGGCGCGTGTCCATGAGGTGGCCGCGGTAGCGTGCGAGCTCCTGGGCGATCTCGTCGGCTCGGGGGATGTCGAGCGCCTCCGCGGGGCCGGCAAGCGTCGTGTCGACGCCGGCGAAGAACGTCTCGGCGGGATCGACCGCGGAGGTGGGTGCACGCTGGACGTCGGTCACGCGGACCAGTCCACCGTCGGTCGTGTGGAGGGCCTCCAGCAGCAGCCGCGAGCTGCGCTGCCCGAACGGCTGGGCGGCCCCCATGTCCTGGGAACGATGCTGGCTGCGCGAGTCCATCGCGATCTGATAGTGCGAGCGTCCGAGCACGAGGTCGTAGGTGCCGGTCTCGACCCGCGTGTCGGTTTCCTCCGTCCGGCGGTTCAGGAGGTAGAGCTTGGGCGTCGCCCACGCTTCGAGCCCGATGTCCTCGAGCTCCGCGAATCGGGTCGGGTCCGCCGCGACCTCGAAGGCTTCCTTGGTCAGGATCCCGGACGCCTGGTGGTGTCCGTGCCCGTCCGATTCGTTGCCCTGCCAGACGCTCACGATCACGTGCGGCCGGAAACGCCGGATGACCATGACGATGTCGCGCAGGACCTCGTCCTCCTCCCACTTCTCGATCGTCTCCTCGGCGGTCTTCGAATACCCGAAGTCGATCGCGCGGGTGAAGAACTGCACGCCACCGTCCAGCTCGCGTGCCGCGAGCAGCTCACCGGTGCGGATCGCGCCGAGCCCCTCACCCAGCTGCGGCCCGATGAGGTTCTGGCCGCCGTCCCCTCGGGTGATCGAGAGATAGGCGGCCTCCGCACCCTGACCACGGGCCAGGGTGGTGAGCAGTGCGGTGTCCTCGTCGTCGGGGTGGGCGGCGACGAGCAGCACCCGCTTGAGTCCGTCGAGGCCGCGGAGGTCGAGCGCCGCACCGACGAACCCGCGCTCCATCGGGACCTGCGCCGAGGCCGGAGAGACGGAGATCGAGAGCAGCAGCGCGAGTGCCGCACCGAGGATCGGAATATGCCGAAGCGTCATGGTCGTCCCGTGTCGGGTCGAGTCGTCGAATGCGGGGTGGCGGCCATCAGTGACGTCGCGGCCACGGCAGGCCGAGCGCCGCGGGGGCGCGAGATCGACCGATCCAGCCGCCGAGCGCCGCCAGCGTCAGAATGTAGGGCAGCGCGAGGAAAAGCTGATACCCGACGTCCCATCCGAGGGTCTGCAGCAGGAACTGGAGCGCCGATGCCGCGCCGAAGAAGAGCCCCGCGAACAGCACGGCCCAGGGCCGCCACCGTCCGAGCACCACCACCGCGATGGCGATGAAGCCCCGTCCCGCCGACATGTTCTCGGCGAAGGTGCCGGCGTAGGCGAGCGCGAGGTGCGCCCCTGCGAGCCCGGCGAGCAGGGTGCCGAACAGCGCGGCCGCGAGACGCAGGCGGCGCACCGGGAGGCCGGCGGCAGCAGCTGCGTCCGGATCCTCGCCGACCGCACGCACTTCGAGGCCCCACTCCGTCCGGAAGAGAAACCACGCCAGCAGCGGCGCGAGCGCGAAGGTCAGGTACGCGGTGGGCGCGAGGTCGAAGAAGGCGGGCCCGAGCACCGGGATACCGGAGAGCAGCGGAATGGCGATCGGCTCGAGGGTCGGAAGCGTGAGCTGCGTCCCGGTCGCGCCGAAGCGGGACGAGTAGATCGCGGCCGTGCCGCCCAGGCCGAGGAGGGTCACCGCGGTACCCGTGATGATCTGGTCGGTGTTGAGCCACACCACGGGAATCGCGAAGGCCAGACCGACCAGCACGCCGGCTGCTCCGCCCGCGACGACCCCGACGCCCGCCGATCCCGTCGCGAGGGCGCCGAGCGCACCGCCCAGCGCCCCCGCGATGATCGACCCCTCGAGGCCGATGTTGAGCACGCCGGCCCTCTCGCTCACCATCTCGCCGAGCGCGGCCAGCACGAGCGGGATGCCGAGGCGGACGCCCGCCTCCACGAAGGCGGCCCAGCCTGCGCCCGTGGGCGTCGCGGCCTGCAGGAGCGCCTCGATCATGCCGCCGCCTTCTCGCGGGCCGCGATCAGAACGCCGAGCACCGCGATCGCCTCGATCACGTTGACCCACGCGAAGGGTACCCCGGCCGCCCGCTGCATGCCGGCCGCGCCCGCCTGGAGCGCGCCGAAGAAGACCGCGGTCAGCACGACGCCGAGCGGATTCAGCCGGGCGAGCAGCGCGACCGCGATCGCGGTGTAGCCCCACCCGGGCGAGAGGCTCTCGTACAGCTTCAGATCCACCCCGGCGACCTGCACGGCGCCCGCCAGACCCGCCAGGGCGCCGGAGGCCAGGAAGACGCCGGCCGTGACCCGGTTCGACCGCACCTGGCCGGTGATGCGCGCCGCGGCCGGCCCCTCGCCGATGGCGCGCACCAGGAACCCGGCGCGCGTGAACCGGAAGACGACCCAGAGACCGACCGCGAGAACGACCGCGAGGGCGAAACCGACGTGCAGGTCCGTTTCGCCCCAGAGAATGGGCAGGTGCGCCGATTCGGGCAGCGGGGCGGACTCGTTGTAGACGCCGCGTGGCTCCTGGAGCGCACCCTGCACGAGCCACGCGGTGAGGTTGATGGCGACGAAATTCAGCAGGAGGGTGGTGATGACCTCGTTGGTGCCGCCCTTCAGCTTCATGATCGTCGGGAGCGCGGCCCACGCGGCCCCCGCCAGGAGGCTGGCCAGGAGAACCAGTGGGATGAGCACGAACGAGGGCAGCCCGCCCCCGATCAGCCCGACGGTGAAGCCGGCCACCGCCCCCGCGTAGAGCTGCCCCTCGGCGCCGATGTTCCAGATGCCGGCACGGAAGGCGAGCGCGACCGCGAGGCCCGTCAGGAGGAGGGGCACGGACCGCTTCAGCGTGAACGACGCGATCGCCTGCTCCGATCCGAAGGCGCCTCGCCAGAGCGCGGCGAACGCCTCGCCGACGTCGTAGCCTCCGAGCGCGAGCGCCACGCTCGTGACGACCAGGGCGAGTCCGATCCCGAAGAACGGCCCCCACCAGCGAGCGCGGATCATTCGCCCGCCTCCAGCATCCGGGCACCCACGCCCTCCCGCGTCCGCTCGTCCGCGGGCACCTCGGTCAGCCGACCCCGCACGATCGTGCAGATGCGATCGGACAGCGCGAGCACCTCCTCGAGGTCGGTCGACACGAGCACGATCGCGGGGGCGTCGTCGGATCCGCGCAGCCGCCGGAGCTGGTCGTGCACGAAGCGCGCGCCCGCCACGTCGAGGCCGCGGGTCGGGTTCTCGGCCACGACCAGTTCGGGGCGCCCGTGCAGCTCCCGCGCGACGACGAGCCGTTGCTGGTTGCCGCCCGACAGCGACGCGGCCGTGGCGCGGGAGCCCGAGGTCCGGATCCCGAAGGTGTGGATCATCTCGCGGGTGCGGGCGGTGAGCGCATTCCAGCGCAGGAACAGCCGACCCGGCCCGCCGCGCACGGCCGGGTCGGCGTGATGGCCCAGCGCCACGTTCTCCGTCAGGTCGAAGGACCCGATAAGCCCCTCGTGGCCGCGGTCCTGCGGGATGTAGGCGATGCCGTCCGGCAGGTGCACACGCCCGTCATCCGGGAGCTGGCGGCCGGCGAGCGCCCGCGCGAGCGCTCGCTGTCCGTTCCCCTCGACCCCGGCGACGCCGACGATCTCCCCGGCCCGGAGCTCGAGATCGGCTCCGTCGTCGCGGCCGAGCCAGCGCGCACGGATCTCCCCGGGCTCCACCGCGGTGCGTTCGGGTGCATCGAGCGCCTGGGCGTCACCGACCATCGCTTCCGCGACGGACCGCGCGGTCACCTTCCGCCGCTCCTCCTCCAGCACGGTGTGACCGTTGCGGAGCACCGTGATCCGGTCCGCGACCCGCAGGACCTCGTCGAGCTTGTGTGCGACCAGAAGGACGGCGCGGCCCTCGCCGGCGAGACGGCGGAGCAGCGTGAGCAGGCCGTCCACCTCGGAGGGGGCGAGGACGGCGGTCGGTTCGTCGAGCACCAGGATGCGTGGGTCGCGCAGCAGCACCTTCATGATCTCGAGGCGCTGGCGCTCTCCGACCGAGAGCTGCTCGACCGGGGTGCGGAGGTCGACGTCCAGGCCGGTCTCCTCCCGGATCGCCTCGACCCGCTCCCGGATCCAGCCGGTGGGAAGCGCCCAGCCGGCACGGGCCCGACGGACGCCGAGCGAGAGGTTCTCCAGGCCGGTCAGCCGGGGGACGAGCGCGAAGTGCTGATGCACCATGCCGACCCCGCGGTCCCACGCCTCGCGGGTGGTCCAGCCCCGGTCGGGGATGGCCGCGCTGTCGATCTCGATGGTGCCGGAGTCGGGTGTGAGGTGTCCGGCGAGGATCGACAGGAGCGTCGTCTTGCCGGCGCCATTCTCACCGACGAGCGCGTGTACCTCGCCACTTCGCACCTCCAGACGGGCGTCGTCGAGTGCGACGACGGATCCGAAGGTGCGTCGGAGTCCGCGGATCCGGACCGGGACGTCCGGCGATCCGGTCATCCGCCCCCTGTGGTGCCCTCGCCGAATCCCTCCTCCCCCTCGATGAAGGGGACTCGCGGCGGATCGAATTCCCCGACCCGGATCGCCGTGCGCATCGAGTCGATGCGAGCCAGCAGGTCCTCGGGGATCCGGTCCATCACGGCGGGGTTCGCCACGAAGTCGACCACCTCGCTCGACGCGCCGGCGTAGAAGGGCGCACCGCCGATCTCACCGGCCCGCCACGCCTCCGTGATCTCGATGAAGGCGTCCTCGATCCGGATCACCGCGCTTCCGAGCGTGACCTCGGGGGCGATGTCGTTCTGATCGCGATTCATCCCGATGGCCCAGGTGGGATCACCTGCATCGACCGCCTCGCGCACCGCGTTGAAGACCCCGAAGCTCGCGCCGTCCGTGTTGTGGACGATCACGTCGGCGCCCCGCGAGATGTGGCTGACCGCCGCCTCCTTCGCAGCGGCCACATCGTCCCAGCTTCCGATCCACGTCTCGATCACCTCGGCGTCGGGGCGCACCGCCTTCACCCCCGCCTCGAAGGCGAGGAAGACACCCACGGCCGGTGGGATCCGGACTCCGCCGACCATCCCCACGACGTCCGATTCGGTCATGCCACCCGCGGCCATCCCGGCCAGATAGGTGGCGTTCTCGAGGGTGAAGATCAGCGGCACGACGTTGTCGGCGATCTGCCCGCCGCCGCTCACGATGAAGGTCGTCTCGGGGAAGCGCTCACCCGCCCGCATGGCGGCGTCCTGGTACTCGGAGCCGTGGGCGAAGACCAGGTCGTAGCCCTCCGTGCCGTACGCGAGGAAGGCCTCGTCGTACTCCGACGGGGTCCGCGTCTGCTGGTGGCTGATGTCCGCGCCCCAGCGCTCCTCGATCTGGAGCAGCCCTTCGTAGGCACCCGCGTACCAGCCCGCGTCCGACACCGGGCCCGCGGTCAGCAGGGCGGCCCGGAAGGGTGCCTCGGTTCCGGAGTCCGCCGAGGCGTCGCCGGCGTCCGAGCCGGCGCAGGCGGAGAGCCCGAGGATGACGAGCAGTCCGCCGAGACCCTGGAGGGCACGGCTGGCGAGCGCGGGGCGATGGATGGTATCGCGGGACGCCGTGCGGCGAGGGGCGGCGCCACGGGAATCGAGTCGACCGAGGAGGGTTCGCACGCTGGAAACTCCTGTAAACGAAAGAGGGACGGAGCCTTGTAGGCCCCGCCCCTCCCGTGGTTCCTCGCCGGACGAGTCGACGCGGGTCAGCCGCCCAGATACGTGGTCTGGATGACGCTCCACACGTTCATCAGACGATCGTAGATCACGAAGATCACGATCGGCGGGACGATGTAGCGCAGGAAGACGAAGACGACCGGGATGAGCTTTCGGAAGAGCGGCGAGGCGCCCTTCTCGAGCTCCTCCCGTGCGCCCTTCATCCGGTAGCCGACCAGGATCGCGAGTCCGAGCCCGCCGATGACCAGGAACAGTTCGCCCGCGACCGCGTCGATCAACCCGAGCGTGTCGAGGCTCGACGCGGACAGCAGACCGAAGAGCGCGATCAGCGTTCCGGCCCCGAGGGCCGCCTTCTTCCGGGGGATGTCGAACTCGTCGATGATCGACGCCACCACGACCTCGAGCAGCGAGATCGCGGACGTGAGCGCACCCACCATCAGCGCGAGGAAGAACAGCGAGCCGATGATCCGGCCCCCGGACATCTCCGCGAAGGCGCCCGGCAACGCGATGAACAGCGCGCCGACCGTGGACTCGCTGACCGCGCCCTGGAGCCCGAGTGCGAACACGATCGGGAAGACCACGAGACCGGCGATGAAGGCCACGAGGAAGTCGGCGAAGGAGATGACGACCGCCTCGCGGTTCAGATTCTCGTCCTTCGACAGGTAGCTCGCGAAGGTCAGCATCGCGCCCATTCCGAGCGACAGGCTGAAGAACGCCTGCGCCGCGGCCGAGGCGAACGTCCCGCCGTCGAGCAGGTCGCCCCACTGCGGCTGGAGGTAGGCCGCGTAGCCGGCGCCGGCACCGTCGAGCGTGAAGGCCCATGCCGCGAGCCCGACCAGGATGAAGAAGAGCGCCGGCATCATCAGCGAGCTGGCCCGCTCGATCCCCTTCTCGACACCGCCCATCACGATGATGACGGTGAAGATCATGAACAGCAGGTGATAGGACATCGCCTGCGGTCCGGTCGAGATCGCCTCGAAGTGCGCTCCGGCGTCCGCCGGGAAGCCGATCGTGATCGCCTCGAAGGCGTAGCGCACCACCCACCCGGCGATGACCGAGTAGTACGAGAGGATGAGGAAGCCCGCGCCCACATAGAAGAAGGCGACCGGAATCCACTTGGGCCCACCGGCTTCCCGCAGCGCGCCGATCGGAGAACGCCGCGACTTCCGGCCGGCCGCGAACTCGGCCAGCATGATCGGAATCCCGATGATCAGCGTGAGGATGACGTAGAGGAAGACGAAGGCCGCGCCCCCGCCCTCCGACGCCGTGTAGCTGAAGCGCCACATGTTGCCGAGCCCGACCGCGCTTCCGACGGCGGCCAGAATGAATCCGAGCCGGGTCCCGAAGACCTCGCGCTGGATGGAGTCTTCGGCGTGTGCCTGGACTTCTGCGTCGAATCGATCCGACACGTCGCTACCTCTCGGGTGATCGAGGGGCCACGATCCCGGGCCCTTCGGGTCCGCTCCCCTCCGGGCGCGGAACGTCCAGCGAAGAAAGGCCCGCGCAGGGGGAGCGTCAAGCATCGTCCGTTGTCACGCTCTGCCGGCAGGCTGCGGGTCGCATGGCTACCGTGCGGCCGTAAATTGTCGGTTCGACGATCCCGAACACGACCACCGACCCGATACATGACCGACACCCCCGGCAGTCTCCACCTCGGCCGCATCCTCGAGCCCGGCGCCGAGACGTCCGACGACGACCGCCTCCGGATCGACCGCGGGTCCCTCACGACGCACGGCGTCATCGTCGGGATGACGGGCTCGGGAAAGACGGGGCTCGGGGTCGTCCTCCTCGAGGAGATCCTCGGATCCGGCGTACCTGCGCTGATTCTCGATCCGAAGGGAGACATGGGGAACCTGCTCCTCAACTTCCCCGATCTCGAGGCCGACGACTTCGAGCCGTGGGTGGACGCGGCCGAGGCGAAGCGGGAGGGAATGGAGCCCTCGGAGTTCGCGGCGAAGACCGCCGCGAAGTGGAAGAAGGGGCTCGCGGGGTCGGGCATCGACGGCGAGCGGATGCGGGCCCTGCGCGACCGCGTCGACTTCCGGATCTTCACGCCCGGCTCGACGGCGGGCACGCCTCTGAACCTGGTGGGGGACCTCTCGGCCCCGACGGCCGACTGGGACGCCGACGCGGAAGTGCTGCGGGACGAGATCGAGGGGCTCGTGTCCGGCCTGCTCGTCATGGCGGGTATCGAGGCCGACCCCCTCACGAGCCGTGAGCACATCCTGCTGTCCAACCTTGTGGAGCACGCCTGGCGCGCCGGCCAGCGGCTCGACCTCGCCACCCTCATCGGGCAGATCGCGAGCCCGCCCCTCCGCCGCCTAGGCGTCTTCGAGCTGGATACGTTCTATCCGACGAAGGATCGGATGAAGCTCGCGATGCGGCTCAACGGCCTGGTCGCGTCCCCGTCCTTCGCGGAGTGGATGAAGGGCCCATCGGCCGACATCGAGACGCTGCTGTACGCGCCGGACGGGCGACCCAGGGCCGGCATCATCTACCTGTCGCACCTCACCGAGGACGAGCGGCAGTTCGTGGTCACGCTGCTGCTCTCGCGACTGATCACCTGGATGCGGAAGCAGCCGGGCACGTCGGATCTGCGCGCCCTCGTGTACGCCGACGAGGTCATGGGCTTCGCGCCACCCACCGCGCAGCCCCCGACCAAGAAGCCGATCCTGACCCTCTTCAAGCAGGCCCGGGCACATGGTGTGGGCATGGTGCTGTCCACCCAGAATCCCGTCGATCTCGACTACAAGCTGATGTCCAACGCGGGCACCTGGATGGTCGGTCGACTCCAGACGGAGCGGGACAAGGCGCGGATCATCGAAGGGCTCAAGTCGGCGTCCGGCGACGTCGACGTGTCTGAATGGGATGCGCGGATCGGACAGCTGGGGAAGCGGGAGTTCCTGCTGAAGACGGCGAAGTCCGCGACGCCGAGGCTGTTCACGACGCGGTGGGCGATGTCCTACCTGCGCGGGCCGCTGGCCCGGCCGGAGCTGAAGCGGCTGACGGAGGAAGCGGGCCCGGTTGGAACCGGCGGGCCATCCGCCGACTCGCACCCCGCCGGGCGGGCGGGAGAAGGCCGGGCCGGCACGTCCGCGCCGCAGGGCACGTCCGACACCTCCGGCGCGGCCGACCTCGCCCCCGACGAGAGCCCGGTCGAGCCCGTCATCGCCGACGGTGTTCAGGTGCGCTACCTCGCCGCGGACGCGCCGTGGCGACGCGACCTTGGTGTGGGCCGGGGGACGCGCCGTCTCGCACCCGGCCTCGCCGCGCGCATCCACATGGTGTTCGACGAGCGGGTGGGGGACATCCGGGAGGAGGAGGAGTGGGAGGCGATCTTCTTCCCGCTGGGCGAGCCGTTCGATCCGTCGTCGGGTGTGGCCGTCGACTACGACGATCGCGACTTCCAGCGGGAGCCCCCCGAGGACGCCACCTGGCGGCTCGGGGACGTCCCGCTCGACAGGGCGTCCTTCTTCCGGGACGCCGAGCGGGACATCGTCGATGCCCTGGATCACGGGCACACACTGACCCTGCTGCGGAACGCCGAACTGAGGCTGGTCTCGCGTCCCGGGGAATCCGAGGCCGACTTCGAGGCGCGGTGCATGGCGGCGGCCGAAGACGGTGCGGACGAGGACGCCGGGAAGTTGCGGGACCGGTTCGAGAGCAGGCTGCGGACGCTGGAGCGCCGTATGACCTCGTCCGAACGGCGCGTCCGTGAACTCGAGGCCGACGTCGACCGCCGCAGGCAGGACGAACTTCTTCAGGGCGCCGGCCAGGTGCTGTCGATGTTCCTGGGTGGCCGGAAGCGGACCCGCGGTCTGTCGGGGCTGTCCCGCCGCCGTTCGGCCACACGCGGAGTCCAGACCCGACTCGAAAGCGCGCTCGACAAGTTCGAGGAGGACCGCGAGGCGATCGTCGAGCTAGAGGCGGAGCTGGCGGATGAACTCGACGAGATCTGGGAGGAGTGGCGCGAGAAGGCCGAGCGGATCGAGCCGCTCGAGGTCCCGCTCGAGAAGGACGACATTCGAGTGGACGAGGTCGCGCTGTTCTGGGCACCGGTCGCCGAGGGGTAATCGAACCCACGACGGGGCGTGCGGGTAGTACATATCTGTCCGTCAAATCGCTCTCAATGGAGGTATTCCAAGGTATGCGTCATATTCTGACTGCCCTCGCGGGCCTGGCGACCGTGGCCGCACTCGCGCCCGCTTCAGCCAGCGCCCAGATCAGTGAAGACTGTTATGTCGCCCCCGATCGTCCGGTGGAGGGACGAGCCAGCCCGAAGAACTCCATCGAGTTCATGGTGGGCGGTGAGCGGGCGGTGCTCTGCTGGGATGCGCCCGACATGCGTGAGCGCGAGATCTTCGGAGTTCTCGTCCCGTACGGCGAGATGTGGCGGATGGGCGCCAACGAGGCGACGGCCATCCACATGACCTTCGCCGGTGACATCGGTGGCGTCGACGTGGAGCCGGGTAGCTACTCGCTCTACGTGATTCCGGGTGAGGAGAACTTCGAGTTCTTCGTCAGCACGGACTTCGAGCGGTGGGGCGTCCCGATCGGACCCGACGTCCGTGAGAACGAGCTCGGCAGCTTCACCCGTGCACCCACCGTGCTCGAGGAGCCGGTCGAGTCCCTCTCGTTCCGGTGGGAGTCCCACGGCGAGAACATGGGCCACATCGTGATGGAGTGGGAGAACACCCGCGTCGATATCCCGGTGCACAAGGGAATGATGTAGGCCTGCGTTGATTCGCACGGATCTTGCAGAGAGGGAGGGCAGCTTCGGTTGCCCTCCCTTTCTTCATGTGCAGAGAGACGACGAATGAACACGAGACGAATGAACGCGAACGGCCCGCGAACCAGGTCGCGCACGCTGGGGATGCTCCTCGCGGCGCTCCCGGCCGTGGTGCTCGCCGCCTGCGACTCCGATTCGACCGGCCCCGCCGACGGCGAACCCGTCACCATCCGATTCTCGGCCGAGACCTCCGCGTCCGGTGCATCCGCCGGTCCGCTCGCCGTGCTCGTCGACGGAACGAACGGCACGCTCGACATCACCGATCTTCGCGTGATCGTGGCGGAGCTGGAGTTCGAGGGCACCAACGGCACGTGCGGAACCGATGGGGACGACGATGATGACGACGACTGCTTCGAGGTCGAGCTGCCGCCACGTCTGGTGGGTGTCCCCCTCGACGGCTCGCCTCTGACCGTTACGACCGCGGAGCTGCCGGCCGGCAGCTACAACGAGTTCGAGCTGGAGATCGAGGACCTCGAGGACGACGAGGACGATACCGAGTTCGCGCAGGAGATCGCGGCGCTCCGGGCAGAGATTCTCGCCACGTTCCCGGACTGGCCGAGGGAAGCGACCATCCGCGTGGAAGGCACCTTCACGCCCACCGGTGGGGCGGCCGAGTCGTTCGTCGCCTACGTGGAGGGTGAGGTCGAGGTCGAGCTGGACCTCGTGCCGCCGCTCGACATCTCGGATGCCGGCCCGGCCGAGCACACGCTCGACGTCGTCCTGTTCCCGGAGCGGTGGTTCGTGCGCGGGGACGGTTCGGTGATCGACCTCACCGAGTACGACTTCTCCACGACCGGGCGTCTGCTCGAGCTCGAGGTCGAGATCGAGGACGGCTTCGAGGTGGAGTTCGACGACGACTGAGGCGTGCCAGGTCCGTGACGGCCCGATGAACACTGGACAGCGCCTCTGACGGCGGGGTCCTCACGGCTCCGGTCACCCGACATCATGGGGTGGCCGGGGCCGTTTGTCGTTCGGGGGGTGGCCGAGTCATGTTGGGCGGCATGTCGAATTCGACCCCGAACGGCCCCCGGCCCGCCGCCGCTCCCGACCGCGGGGCCTACTGGCGCATCAATCTGCGCTATCTGGCCGTACTGCTCACGATCTGGTTCGCCGTCTCGTACGGCGCAGGCATCCTGTTCGTGGAGCAGCTCAACGCGTTCACGCTTCCGGGCACGAGCTTCCCGCTCGGCTTCTGGTTCGCGCAGCAGGGCAGTATCTACGTCTTCGTGGCGCTGATCTTCGTCTACGTGGTGCTGATGAATCGACTGGATCGTCGGTTCGAGGTGGACGAAGATGAGGGTGAGGTCGGCAGAGCGGCCTCGGCCCCTGATGGGGAGGCGCCCGCATGAACGTCCAGGCGTGGACCTTCGTGCTGGTCGGGCTCTCCTTCGCCCTCTACATCGGCATCGCCGTGTGGTCGCGTGCACGCTCCACGAAGGACTTCTACGTGGCGGGCACCGGCGTGGGCCCCCTCGCCAACGGCATGGCCACGGCAGCCGACTGGATGTCGGCGGCGTCGTTCATCTCGATGGCCGGGATCGTCTCCTTCCTCGGCTACGACGGCTCGGTCTACCTGATGGGATGGACCGGCGGCTACGTGCTTCTGGCGCTCCTGCTCGCGCCGTACCTCCGCAAGTTCGGCGCCTTCACGGTCCCCGACTTCGTGGGCGACCGGTACTACTCGCAGACCGCCCGCGTCGTCGCGGTCATCTGCGCGATCGCGGTGTCGTTCACCTACGTGGCGGGGCAGATGCGCGGCGTCGGCGTCGTCTTCTCGCGCTTCCTCGAGGTGCCCATCGAGCTCGGTGTCGTCATCGGCATGGGCATCGTCTTCTTCTACGCCGTGCTCGGCGGGATGAAGGGGATCACGTACACGCAGGTCGCGCAGTACTGCGTACTGATCTTCGCCTTCATGGTGCCCGCCATCTTCCTGAGCCTGATGATGGCCGGGACGCCCATTCCCCAGCTCGGCTTCGGCGG
>Ga0102929_1000143_pt1 | contig 39002 bp, 38 predicted proteins | sample SalPonR1_B_D2_MG_FD_78510 | JGI IMG/M metagenome (GOLD analysis project Ga0102929, IMG submission 78510) | Salt pond soil microbial communities from South San Francisco under conditions of wetland restoration - Salt Pond MetaG R1_B_D2_MG | ecosystem: Environmental > Aquatic > Marine > Intertidal... | reverse complement strand
TGTGTACGAATTTTCTGGAGAATAACTAAATGATCAGGTTGCTATTTGGAAACCGCAATTTTAATTGTCGCTGAACCTCAAAAATAGTTGTCGTTGAACCTCAATTATAATTGTCGCTGATCAGGGAGGTTCAGAAGAGGTATAATATTGGTTTGCAAACCCTCCGGAACGATAGGTGCCTGGGAAGAGGTTTGCCTTATTACAAATTCGGTCGCAAGGTACTTTATCGAGATGATGAAGTATACCAGGCAATCAATTCAAGAAGGATTAATGTTGATGAATAATATGGACATGTCGTCTGAAGGATTGAGGCTAAATTTTGGTCATTTCAGCTTTGGACGCAAAAAAATGATACTTTTAGAAATACTTATATTGTGAATCCAGCATATTGCGATTTTCGAACTGATCATTCATTTTGGTGACGTATAAATTTCTATTCAATAAAACTTCAATTACATAGGAGATTAAAAATGAAAAATAATAAACCGCAATATCAATTTGAAGCCTTTGTAAGTAATATTCATCTCGCAACGTTCAAAAATAATTTGGACGAAAAGTACACTGTAGATTCTTTATGGATGGATAGGCAAATCTGTTACAAAGGCGAATTTCATCGCTGGTCGGCATCAGATTATGATGAGCTGTACAGCAATTGCGAAAAACTAATCATGATGAAGCTGAAAAGTAACTGCGGGACAAGGAATCTATCCATCCTAAAACCATTACCAACAGAAATTATACCCTATATGCTTTCTATTGATTCTCCGGATAAATATGCAGTCCAATATCTGGAAAATGTGCTGGGGAAATATGGAATTCAAACGTCTTTCACCATGGTGATTTATAAGATGTATTTTTTTCCTGAAAACAAAGAGCATTCGTGGAATGCGGGGGCATTGTATTCGTGGCTTTGTGAAAATACACATTTGAAAAATGAGTTTAGCAGAGAGGTAAGGGACGAGGAAAGTGAAGAACAGCCAACGGCTTTTTTTGATGAAGAGTGTATTATTCTTGCCGAGACAGAAGATTCGGTAAAAAAGGTTCTTATCCGTCCCGCGTTTACCATGGATAAGGGGCATTTTGTTGATCTCAAATTCATTCATCTGAGATCTGAGGAGCAATACAATAAAATAATCGTGCCGGGTTCACTGGATAATTCCTTTTTCCAGGAGATCATTACCGACAGCCTGTATTTCGACAACGGGCATTTTCATGACGAGTTTTTCAATCGGCTAAAATCAATCGAACTATTTTAACTTTACTCACCCGTCAAATCCTACCTGGGGAGAGTCCTGTAAACTGGTTTAGCATGTACATTAGATAAGACCAGTTTAAGCTGATTTTTGGTTATGACTTTCAACGGGATGGCTGTTTTTGAAAATTGATAATTATATAATACTGAAATCAATGTATATTTTAAAATGGAGGTAAAAATAATGCAAGATAATCAAACAGGATACTATTTCGATGCGTACATCGATAGAATCAACATAGCTATAATGAATCCCAATTTGACAGTTCCTGATATTGTAGATTGGGTTCTCTGTGATGACCCTTTCTTTTTTGAAGGAGAGTTTATTCCTTACTATGAATTTCTTGAGCCTGAATGGGACGATTATTACGAAAAATTTGTAAAGGGCGAATTTTTTATGGATGAATATTATCATAGCGCTGTTTTGTGGGTACCTCATGCCCGGTTTAAATCCGTTATGCCATATATGCTCTCAATAGAGTTACCCAATATAAAGATGCTTCGGTATTTGGGTAACTTGCTGGTCCAGTCGAATACAAAGGCTTCACTGTCAATGTTTGATTTCTTTTTTGGAATTTATCCCAGGCAGGAGGACGAGTTTTGGGATGGCATGAAGTTATATCTTTGGTTTCGAGACAATGTATGGCTCAAAGATGAAAACGAAGAATTGTCCGACAGAGATGGATATTTCAAGCTTTTTTCAACTACAGATAGGGCAATAGAAAAGCTTAAACTATATTTAGGAGAAATTGAAGATGAAAAAGGGCTTGAAACTGGAAGAAATTTTGTGCGGTTAGGGTATTCGCATATAAGATTGCTGAATAAAAAAAATAAAATAATTTCTCCCACTTCTCTAAATGAAGCCTATTTTAAGAACCTCATCGGAAAATATGTGCGTTTTAAAGATACTAAATTCAATGATGATTTCCACCGAAACTTGAAAAACGTAAGCATAATTTAGCAGGTTTTAACCTTACACGACAAAATATTGACGTAAAATGCGTCAAAACCAAAACCTTTAGTCTTTCAATAATCAAATTTTCAAAAATTTATAATCTTTACATACGGAGGCAAAATTTATGGAACTTAACATGCTGAATACCGATATCAGTGCTTTTGCAGAGTGTGTCAATTTCAGTTTAAATAAAGAGGGTATGGCGAATAAGTATATCGCAGACACACTCCTTTCAAATAAAAACATTTCTAGAGAATTTGAGTACACTCCGGATGAAGATGTCGAAGACCCTTTTTACGTTATCACGGATAAAGTCATAGAGGGGAAAATCGATATATACGGCAAGGTAAAGCGGTTGAAGTTCCTGGTCAATTCTTCTGTTTCTGAAGGCTTTTCCATACTTGAATTAGAATCCCCTGATCGGGATGTGCTCGATCGCTTCGAAAAAATATTTGATGAAATGGATATAGATTCTAAGGCGACGAGATTCAGGGTTGTTATCAATTTCACGCCAAAGGGCGTGAACAAAACAACACAGAACAATGAAATATTTAAATGGCTGTCCTACCACACCCATTTAAAGCAGGAAATGGCCTCAAGAGGCTCTACTTGCATGTTGATTTCAAAAGACATGGAGAAGCGCCAGGCAACAAGAGTGGATATTAACGAAGCCGATGAAAATGGCGTTAAATTCGTGCGGTTCGAGTTTACCTGGGCGGGCACCTGGCCATCAAGAGTAATCACCCCAAGTTCTTTAGATGAGGAATATATCCAATTTACCATGAAGGAACATCTGCATTTCGATGATATCGGTTTTCAGGATTATTTCTATGATCAATTAATGCAGACTTTAGTGATTTAGTGATCACCTTTAAGCTCTATCGCCGGGAATAAAATATCCCACGGAGATCCCACGAGCTCAAAGACAGAAACCTTCATCTGTTTAGGCACTGTAACAGTCCGCAAATAAAATTGCGGGAGGTGCATATTCTTGGGATCTTTTCAGAACCAAGGGCATAAAGATCAAATAATCAGTTTCTTATGCCCTGATTCCGCAACAAAATTTTCGATCAACGGATCATTCAAAAGGAGAAATTCATATGACCAGCCAAATAAAAACGAAAATCATATATGAACCCCAAGGACGAGCATCCGAATATGCCGGGTTGGCAGCAAACATCTATACAAAATGCACCCATGGCTGTCGGTATTGCTACGCCAACAAAATGCGAAAAATGAAGAAGGAACAATTTCACGCGGAAAACAAAGTCAAAAATAACGCCATAAGGGATTTACGAAAAGATGCCCGCAAGCTTCGGGAGCTTCGGGATGATCGGGAAATCCTGTTTTGCTTTATGGGCGATCCCTACAATCCGGATGAACCGGTTCAAGGCATTACAAGGCAGGCCATAGAAATTATGATTCAAAATAATTTGCGGTTTACCGTCCTTACCAAAGGCGGGGATCGGGCAAGACGGGATCTGGATCTGCTAAGTCACTATCCGAAATGCTCGCTTGGACAAACTATCATCTTCTCAGATCAAGTTTCAGCGGATTACTGGGAACCCAATGCCGCGCCATTATTGGAGAGATTCCAATTGGCAAAAGATGCACATGAAATGGGAATCACAACATGGGTTAGCCTGGAGCCGGTCATTGATCCAAATCAGGCGCTTGAGGTTGTCAGTCTTCTCCATCCTTATGTGGATAAATGGAAAGTAGGGCCGATCAATTATCAGAAAGGCATCGATGTAGACTGGCCGCAATTCAAAAATGACATCGTAAGCTTATTCAAAAAAGTCGGGGCCATTTATTATCTGAAAAAAGAGTTGCTGAAAAAAGCGGCATAAAGCCAGTGCACAAATGATTTAGTTCATTTCAATCATTACAACAAATGATTGATATCTAAAAATTTGCTAAAAAATGGGTTTCCCGGGTCAACCCCAGGAAACCCGCATCAAAATTGAAAGACCACCATTCTCAAATAATTCGTCACTCTTATTTATACCACTGGATACTTCAGGAGATGTCTTCTTTTCATTGTGGCGCTCCCCTGCCATCAAAAATGATGACATGAATGACGACCTGGTGCCGGCCTTATTGAGAATGATGTATCGGCAATTGATGAGAACAGTAATTGGATGGTGCCCAATCATCCAGCCAGTTCTTCGATTGATTTAATGTTACAGAAATTTCACCCGCCAGAAAACCTGAAAGGGTTTGCAATTTATTGAGAATCATAGGGCAGGGGAGTTTTAGAAATAAGCCTGCCCCGTGATTGATTCGGTTATTTGTCGAAAAAAGGGGATTTCTCACTCAAAGGGATTTCCCCTTTTTCATTATGGCGAACACGTATCTGCAGACGTCTTTGATTCAAAATTTTTCGCGGAATCCAGGAGGATAATTTGAATATCTAATGCAACCGCCATTTACTTTAAAAACTTCAATCGACTATATCACTTTATCAATGAAAAATATTGATTTCAGTGGATTACAAAGAATCCTATTAAATGATCCCAATATTTCATTTATCCATAATCATATAGTGAAGGGTAAATTTGATTGGGTCCAGGAATTATATGTCGGCGATCCGTTCAATAAGTCCCTCAAAATTGCCACTTCAAGAAAATCATATTTTTTGCCGGCCACCCTAAAAATAGAGGAGCCGGATAGGGCAGTATTGAATTTTATTCAGCATAAATTTTCTTCGTATAATATCAAGTATGTTATTACCTCAATGGAATTGACATTTGATTATCTGGTAAAGAATGCAAAATCAGTCATGGATATGCATCTAATGTTGGTTCGGCATGCCTATTTAAAGCACCCGGGGAAAAGCTTTAATATTTTTTATGATACGACAATTTATTTAGGCAATTGTCGACTAACGAGAAGTAAGGCCGGCCGGATATATATAAAAGATCCGGAAGGAAAGGCCCGGATGGAGCTAATATTTAAAAGAGCATTTTTAAAGCGGCATAATATTGATACATTGGATGATATAATGGATTATCCAATTGAGCCTATCATGAGAAAATCATTGGCGTTTAAAGAATTGGATTTAAATCGGTATGCAAAAAAATATTATCGGAAAATATCCAAAAATAATGATGATTCAATGGATAATGAATATTATAAGGAAATTGTAAGAGCAGAATTACATGAGATTTTACAGATAAGAGATACTCAAGGGATCAATGAGGCGTTCAGATATATGAATGCAAGAGTCAGTGGTCCTTATGATTGTATAAAAGCGTATGAATTTAATGTCATTTTTTATGACCGGATTAGTGGTCGAAAAATTGTGTGAAATATATATGAGATGTGTAAGTGGAAATGAGAATATTCAATGATGCGAGATGCTTATGAGTGAAAAAATGGAAATTTTTGGGGGTGAGGTGTGTAACTATTTAAAAATATTAGATATGAGGTGAAAAATGGGTAGAGTAGTTTTTGATATAATTATTGGGGTAGAAAAATTTTGATTATAAATGGAATGAGAATTGAATTTTTTGATTTCAGTTAACAGGACACCAGTAATTCAAAAACCGGGTCAATGACTTTGAACATGTCCTGATTTTTTATTTAGCAGAAAGATTTTTTAAGCGAAATCAAAATATAGTAGGTGGAGAAAAATGATACATTATTTCAGAGTAGCTAAATAGGCTATATCTTCAATGCTACCTAATTCTAAAAGCAAGGGATCGAGCGCTTGTCTTGGCTTGGGTGGAAGTAATGCAAATCTCACTTCTTCTTGATAGGCATATCTAAAATGTTTCCAAAATATGATTTTATATTCTTCTGGTGAAATGCACAAAGGATCATAATATTCAACTCTTCCGGCTTTAAGGTGATAATCAGGTTCAGTGTTTCTACATGCGCTGACGAATCTATTCAAAAAAGCGTCCGCGTCTTTTATTATTAAACATGCGTCTGCATCAAAATCTAAAAATAGCCGTGCCCTCAAACTGGATGAAAGACAAAAAACATAAAAATTTGTTTTCATATCTGCCTTCAAATGAAATCTCGGCTTGGAGGTCTTCATTCCGTTAATCATCACATGGAAGACAGAAGTGTCGATATCAAGCTCTTGGCTTAATTCGTTATCTTTTCGGGCTAGATTTAAAGATGGATCAGCATAACTTTGGGCTGGCATCAAACGGATGGTTCCTCTTTTCAAAATATCAACCAAATGCTCACTTTTGCCATATTTCACTAAATAGGGCACATTTGGCACAATTATATTCTGAACGCATTTACTTGCTTTTTGGGGAATATCTGTGCCCGAAGGGTATGGAAATTCTTTATTTATTTGATCGCGTAAAGATTGAGGCGAGATTCCCCTCATGTGCATTTCATGCAATACCTCAGTGAATCGATCAAGCCACCAAAAGATCCTTTGGTCATTTACAATATCCAAGCTTATTTTGCCTTCTTTATCTAGTTGATGCGAATTTATAATGCAATCATGCGCTCTATGAAATAATTGGCCTTTCGATAAATGACTAAGATAACGATCACGTTCATAATGGTATCGGACGAGCATGTGGCGCTCTTTATTGCCTGGGATATGATCCAATTCATTTGTATTAACCGGAATTGAAGGCAATTCTATTTCAAAAGCTTCGCCGGGTTTTGTTATTAAAGGTATATTTGGTGGGGCTGGGGGTAGAAGATCACTCTTTTGTTTCTTTGCGACAATTAAAATATTTTCAAGCAGATGTGAGTATTCGTTACAAAATACCGAAGACAATCGCTTTATTTCTTTAAGCGCCCAATTATCAAAGGTTCTTATGACTTGATGGCGGATACTTCCATCACTCCTCAGGGTGGCTAAACCGGCCCGAAAAGGCATAAATGTGGGGTTAATAAGTGTTATTTTTGAATCCAGAAGAGCCAATCCAAGCAAAGTCGCAATATCATCAATAGTCGATGTTTTTGTATTAGGAGTCATTATTTGAAAGGGGATTAATTCTGTTCCCATCATGCGGCTTACCCACCCAGAGATATGAGGAGGCATGCCATTAAAGGGAAGGAGCACAAGTTTAGGTATGTGCCTATTACTTTTTTCAATAAAAGTGAAGTACTCTGGTTGAAACCAATTTAAGGACATGCGGATTGTCGTGTTGTTTTTATTATTTTCGTGTTTGAAAATTTTTCTACATTTTACCAAATATATATATCTACTTCACAGGGCTATAAATCGTTTCGTTTATAGCCAATCATTCTTATAATTTTTATAGAATCATTATATACCTTCTCGCTAGCGACGACAGTAACCGGCGCCGCCACAATATTTTCCGCGAAGCGCCACAAGCCTTTCCGGCGTCCGGTTTACTGGCTGGTTATTTATCCGCCCCGCATAACCTACTTTGCAATTACATGGGTTGTTGTGACTTCAGCCAAAAGTCTGTCATTGTTGCCAATCAATCGGGTCCTGATAACCAGGACTGTTTTCCCTTTGCTCACAAATCTCGCATCTGCCCATATCTCTCCATCTTTTTGGTTACCGACCAGATTCGTATGAATATCTATAGCAAGAGGGAATCCCTTCCCGTTTTTCCCAATCGTTTGTCCTTCGAGCGCAAGTACCGACGCGGTAACATCAGCCAACCATATCATCGCACCAGCCTGCAACGTGCCATAAGGATTTAGAACGCCGGAGGTAACTGGCATACGGCTAATAACACAATCCGCACTTCGCTCCTCTATGGAAAAATCGATATTTCCAGTTCTTTTGGCCGAGTTGATATGGTCTTGCAAATCACTCATTGCAAACTCCATCGGAAAATAACTCTGAGTTAAGCGGCAATTTTGGAGCGCAGCGAAAAAATTGTCCGACAGCAGCGCTTTGTTATATTTCAAAAACTCTTATGTGTGGGTTTGCTATTCGTTTTCTCCAGTGAAAATGTCCTTAAACAAACCATCCTCGTGTAAGATGCGTATCTTTAAATCATTATTACTATCATTTTTCGGAACTAATTCGTCGATCAAGTTAGTTATTTGGCTAAGTTCATCACCGTTCAATCGCTCTGAAATTTCTTTATAGAGTGGAGCCAAATAATTATCTCCATTATAGAAATATGCTGTTTGTATTACAAGAATTAGGATTTGAATTGGAAATTTCTTGTTAAAACAATACGTTGTGGCATTTACCCAAGTGCTGATATTACCTGGATTTACGAGTCCGCATAAAATAAAACTGAATGCCGCATCTTCAAAATCACCCGCCTTGCTTTGCTCTATAGCGAGGCTAAACCAAGCCACTCCACATAAATTATCTATTTCTATTGCTCTTCTAATCTCGTCAATTTTTGGAGAATCGCCAGTTTTTAAACTTGTTAATATATTAATTGCTTCTTGCTTTTTCCGAACTTGCTTCTCAATCCCCATATGGTCAATCAAGTTCTCAAGGCACAATGCCTTCAAGTGCCATTCAGAATGTTTATCTTTAGTTGATTCCAAATAGTTGGAAAAAACTTGCAGCGCTAATTTATATTCTCCGTGAAACATTAAAGCATCAGCATATAGTGGCTTTATTGACTCATGAAATCCCATATCTAAGGCCTGCTTATACATTTTCGCCGCAAATTTATATTTTTCCAAAGGGAATAAAGCTCCAGCGAGTTCCCTATAATAGTAAGGTTGATTCAAGTATTTCGGTTCGAATCGCCTTGCCCTAAGATAGTGCAAAACTGATTTTTGAAATTGCTTCGTGTTTCTATAGAAATTACCAAGGTTGTAGTGAGAAATGCCAATTTGGGCACTAGATCCCAAATCAACACTTTTTTCCAAGCATTTATTAAGTAGTTGCAGTTTTTTCGTATACTTTTCTTTGTCTTCAGAAGTCACAATGGGAATAGACGAGCAAATAGATGTTAACTGAATTAATTCATAATCATAAGAATCTATTCCCTCAGAAATTGTGTCGATGATCTCTCCGTAAAAGGATGTGTTAATCAACACTGGTATCATGTTGATGAATAAATCTTGTTTTTTGAAAAATCTATATTTTAATTTTTCATCAAGGCATATCCTTGCTGCCATTTCAGCTTGGCCAACACTTATTAAAGATGCTGCTATCCCTAAAAGAATGTCATCAATTATACCTTCAGCAAAGCCTTCTTTTTCTCTATGTTCTATCCTATGAAAAGTACATCCGGTTACATCAGCAAGGCTAATCTTCAATTCTTTGTTGCATAACGTTACAAAAACAGGAGCCTGATCAGGGTCCCTTTTAAATGATGCAAGGTGGGGATAGTTGTTTAGGCGTCGCCTAAATTCAGACATTAAAACGCCACGGAGAAATGCATTCACTTCTTCAGTTTTTACTTCTATATAGATAGATATGGGGAGAGTTATATGGCCGGTTTTAATCTGTCTTATTTTTTTTAAATACCCTATTATTTTTTCAGCAGTATCATCTTTCCAAACATCTTCTTCAGAAAAGGATATCCTCATTGTTTTCGCATTTTCTTTCGCATAAAAAAGATCTATCTCATGCGCCCACTTAAAAAAAAACTTATCTATTTCTGCTGAATATCGTAGAATGAGAACAGGAATGTCTATTTGTTTAAAATATTTAATTGTATCGATATTGAGATCGATGTTTTTAATTCGGGAAATGTTTTTTGATTCGGTTGCTTTGATTTGGGCCCAATAAACCAGTCCAGTTGCCCGCCCTTGCGCATCGAATATTTCCACTTCTATATCAATTCCGTAATCCTTATCTTTGTCACGCATTACCCAGCTTTGTGGGATACCCAAAGCATATTTAGCTCTGGATTTGTCTTCTAATTGGTGCTGTTTAACTCTTTTAGGCATTGTAATTCAAGAAGTCTGGTGTCAGATTATAGACTATCATCAGGTAATATAACGTTGGAAGCCAGGAGCAGCCAGGGCTTCCACTGACTTGGTTAAAATCGTTTAAAGTTCAACTCCCCTCGGTCTGTCAAAACGCCGCCGGCCCTGGCTGTCACCTGGGCTGACTGGTTGGGTGCATTGCTCAGATTCAGACCCTCCACCAATTCTTTCCATGTAAAGGGTTTGATGGACTGGGTTCCCATTTGGGGTCTGAACCAGCCCGCATGTTCTGGCTTTGCCAAAACTCAGACGGGTACACAATATGAACAGTCGTTGCAGACGCCAACCTTTGTATAAACTTATCGTCCCTTGTAAGAAGTGTTGTCATGTTTGCAGCCTCTGCTTCTGCAAGGACCTGACAATCTTTTTCTTTGTTGTGGAAAGACATGAATAGATTTTTTTTACAGAGCATTGTCTGGGGGTCTAGGTTCCAGTCGACCTCTGTTAGTAGAGCCTCTTTAATATGATCATGTAGTTCCCGCCAGTCAATTTTCGATATGCACATGTATTCGCTCTTGACTTGCGGCAACACGTGAAAAGAAATTCCTACATACAAGAACGCACGAAGCATAGAAATACGCTCTTGAGCCAAGGCAGGATCATCAGAGTTAGGGTCGTACGCAGGATCCATAGCCTCTATCAAATATGTCAAAGCATTCGCGTCTATCGCAACTGGCATCTCCATCCTTGCGCACCCAACGCCGAACTGTGCGGCGCGGCTTTTTGCGTTCGAACCAGCGAAAGGTTAGGTGTTCTTCATTCAATCCATATTTGAAATGACTTTCTCAAATTTCCAGGCTGATATCCCTTCAAGTCCATCAATCAAATAGGATTCCTCTGTAACAGACAGAATATCAGCCCAATATTTTGCCCGATTAGCTATTTTCTCTTTACTATCTTTCTCCAATTTGTCCCACCACACTGGTGATATCGCTATATTTTCACAGTTTGTAATCGCTAATCGGAAAAGTGCGTCACCGAGTGATTTTGGATCATTATGAGCTTTGGTTGCTAATGAACGCATAAAATCTATACAAACATCTGAAGAAGTCTGGTGCCATGCAAATATATATGCCCAACCTTTTTTAGTTGGGGCTGAACAAAAGGTAATTAGGTGTAAATTTCGCGAATGATCGCCCAGATTTTGTAGTTGGCGACCTAAAAAGTCAAAATCTGGATAAAAAATTCCTGAAAATGCGATTATGGGTTTTTGTCTCGAGTGAAAAACCACATACTTAATGTCTGAATAAGATTTATTCCTAATGGATTTATCATATTCAAATTTATGACTGTTCAAGTTTTTCAATCCAAATGATTTGCCAGTCACATATCCCGACAACATTTTTTTTATAACATCTTGATTTACGACATTTTCCAACTGTTTTTTGACTAATTCCAACGCGTTTTCAGAAACAAATAACTCTCTACAAAGCGATCGATAGGAGTATAACAAAATCTGCTGATCAGTCGGTATTAGGAGATCATTATCAATTGGTTCAAATAATTCATTGTCATGTTTTTTGCAAAAACCGAAAAATGTAGATACTTTATTTATTCCACATTTCTTGTAGGTTAAACGGCCTTTGTTCTTTTTTAGAGAGCCAATATCTGAACTGATTGTATAGACGTGACCATTTTGTGCGATTGCTGACAAAGATTGGTTTTTCTGTATTGAATGTGCTTTAATTATTTCATCACATCTACGGCCATTCTCATAGTGCAAACAACGGCCTTTTTGAGAAAGTTTGTTTTGGTTATCGATATACTCTGAGATAGGAAATTTGTAAGATTGCTTTAATTTGAAAGGCCCAGCAGTAGTTTTCCCATCTCTTGACCATCCCACATAGGCAATCGAAATGCCTTCTGATTTTGCTTTGAAATAATTTTCTGTCCCGAGGTCTTTTCCTGAAAAATTAGATTCATTTACCTCGATAGGATAGTCTTCAACTCCAGTAATTTCCCAATCACTTTTTGAAACAAAGAACTCTGCTTTTGCATGAGCATTTTGAGGATTGGTTTCTTTAATCCAACAATGGGCAAGTGCTCCTTCAACAAGATCATATTTTTCATTTTTTCTTGTAGGTCTTACCTTAAATTGTAAATAATAAATTTTCATTGTAATTTCAGTTTATTCCACCTAACATTCCGCATAACCGGATGGCAATGGAGCGCAGCGGAATTGCCAATCCGAGTTAATGCGGTTGTTAACCCTTTTTTCCTGTTTTCTTTTCAATTGCCTCACGCAATGATTCATATGCTTTAACAACTATATCATTTTTCATTTCAGGGTTTACCATGGTGACAAGGAGCGGTATCTGAACATCGGAATCGTAAATTAATTTGTCGAAAAACTCTGTCTGATCAATGTTCGACATATGATTTTTAAAAAAATCCAAGACTTCATCGACAAATAGTTCCATCCCGGCAGGCAATTCTTTTTCCATTGCAATCTTATCTACCATTCCTTTTTGGACTGGAACATGCAAAAGCTCCCGAGGGTTTTTCTGGAATTGCCCCAAGCCATGACAAAATTTTGGATATTGAGTCAGTTTTGCGAAATACTGATAATACTCGCGGTAATGTGTGTACATAGCCTGATCTACGAGAACAGTGAAATACAGACAAATTAAAAAAGTGGGCCGTGATTCTATTGGTATTTTATTTAGCCCACGGCAATCAGTACTCCAGCTATGCCCAAAATACGGAACGCTCGTATCAGGCATGAATTTAGTCAGATCAGCTCCAAATTGATTGTGGTAATAATCTTTTACCATTTTTTCACCAGAGGGTTAACGCGAATCTTCAGCGGGCGCGGCTTTTTGCGATCCGCTGAAAGATCATTGTTGGGCAATGCCCTGTTTTGGAAACACTATTCTATTCATACTTCTCACCAAAACTTGTATGAAAATTAAACATTTCTCTGCATAGTCAGGCGTTATTGCTCTCGGTTCATTATTGCTGTCCAGATCGGATTCATGAACAATCTGATTACGCCTCTTAACGTATTTTGAAAGGTCTTTAGTAATCTCGTCCCGGGATTTGTTCTTGTTTTGTTCACGAGCAGCAATTTCAGAAAAAATGTCCCAGATTGAAAGTAGCTTAAACGCCCTGATAACTTTGGCTGGATCTTGGTAAGATTCAAATTTCAGTATATTTTCTCTTAACAGATCCGCCAATAAACGCGGTCCCGCATGGGAACGAATCAAACGAATAGCATCATTGACCTGTTCCGTTTTCTTTGTTGGCATTACGCGTTTAATAAGATCAGCTAATTCGTCAGAAATAACAGCACTTTCGTCACTTAGCAGCTCCGGCAGTTGAAAATATAATATTTGATGGATGTATGCATCGAAAGCCGCTACAGAAGCGACAATTGCCGCCCTCGGAAGCCACATCAAGTATCTATTCTCCTCATCCAGCTTGCCTCGCCTGCCAAGTTCCTTCAGCTTGCGAAGTTCTATATACATTCCAATATAGTTCTCCGCAGATTTAATGTTGATACCAAACTGTTCAAATGGCGTCATTTGCAACACCATACTTAGTTATACTTATTTTGCACAACAAGTTATTCTCCGGTTTTCCGGATATCATTCATATAGTTGATATCGGTTGACATATTTTTGTCTTTCCGCTATTTTCTAACCGTATATCGTTCATCTTTGCATAATATTCAAAATCTATCATGATGAAGCAAATCCCACAAATATTTTTAACGATTTGAATCGCGGCTGAGAAAAAATCAGGCATTATTCCCAATCTTTCTCAAATTTGCATCTTGCTCGCCATATTCTGGACCGTCAATTCCAACCAAGGACTGAGGAATGTAAAAAGAACCTGGCAGTTATCCATTGAAAAATGGAAACACAACATCTTGATTATATGCCAAAACATTTTGACATAAGATTTTTACGCGGTAAAATAAACCGCGATAAAGCCAAATCAACTGTAAGGTTGGGACGGAAGTCACGGATCTTTTCTGCACTGGTTTTTTTGCTTTGGTTCCAAGATAGCCGGACTCCCTTTTCAAAAATGGTGGTCCGGCTTTTTTGTTGACGCCCAGACAAGCAGAAGGGGAAAGTATGAAGATACAGGCAAATGGTGTTGTGACCAATTACGATTTAGTCGGTGAGGGCGATTATCTTGTTCTAATCCATGGTTTCACTGACAATTTGACCATGTGGTACAATCAGGTTCCTGTATTTTCAAAGCAATATAAGGTCCTGACATATGATGTCCGGGGACATGGCCAAACTGATTCACCTGACGACAAGATTTCTTTAGATACCCTCGCTGATGATCTTTATGCACTGCTGAAAGCGCTCAATATTAATAAGACTTTTGTACTGGGCTATTCCATGGGCGGTAGAATCGGCTTGGAGTTTGCCTTAAAACATCCGGACATGACCTCTGGCTTTATTTTTGCTAACAGCGGCATTCCCGGGCCAGTTTTTCAATTGTCGGAAAAGGAGATAACGGAAATGCTGGAAAAGCAAAGTCTTATGGAGAAGCTGATTGAATCAGGCGATATAGAAGGTATTTCCGAGATAATGACCGAATTGTCTTTTTCCCCGGGCTTCAAGGATAGGGAACCTGAGGTTTTTCAAAGATACAAAGATCTGAAGTTAAAAAACGATCCCCGCCATTATCTTCCAATCTTGAAAGCGATTGTCGAGAATTTTCAAAACCCGCCGGATTTAACCCAACTGAAATGTCCGAGCCTGATTATTGCCGGAACCCAGGACTCATTTATGAAGCTGGAAGTTGCCGAGTCCATGGAAAAGGCCATTCCGAATGCCCAGGTTAAAATATTACCCACCGGCCATGCGTCTGCCTTGGAAAAGCCCAAACAATTCAATCAGGCTATACTTGAATTTTTGGAGAGCTTTTAAAGAGTTTAAAATTACTATCTCTTTATTTGAATTAGCCCCGATCAGATCTAACACATGCCACTTGTTTTAAGAGGTGGTCAGGCTGCCCTATCTGGGATCGGCAAACCCATAAACAAAAAAGGAAAAAGACATGATTTTGAATCCCTTGCATTGGAGCTACCCGGCATGGCAATGGTTTTTCATTATTGCGGGTTGTTGGAATCTATTGGGCGCAGTGGATGGAATTTTGAGACCTGCTTTGAATTTGGAAAAATATTACGGCGTTCAAACTGACGATTTTATCACAATATTCTTAAATCGGGCATTTTGGATTGTTGTGCTGATCTTCGGTATTGGTTATTTTTTAATCGCAATCAATCCGATATTGTTTTACGGCATTATTGTGATGGGCATTATTGGTAAAATTGCCGTTGCCGCAAGCTGGATTTACTTGTTCAAAATCGGAAAAGGAGAAAGGATTTCAATTTACGCTGCATCAGGCGATCTATTGTTTACTGTATTTTTTTTATTATGTCTTTTTAGTGACATAATGAATACCTGAACCACGAAGATTTAAATTAACCAGTCTTGATAATTCTGTATCAATTCGAAAGTTTTAGCTTGTGGAATTTTTAAAACTTGATGAACAAATTTTGCCAGAATCCTTTCCGATTATTTCAAACAGGCGGTAAGGATAATAAAAAGCTATACGTATCATTCTTCTAAATGCACCAAACACCGGACATACAAGATCTTGTGGTTTTTAAAGACAGAAAAAATTGGTATGCAAAGGTTAAAAACGTCCAGCGCCGCTAAAACGTCCTCAAGAGTCACGTGTTGAACAATCTTGATTTTCAAAATAAAAAGGCCACTTTATGAGTTTGCTTGCACGGGCCATATTGCTTCGCCGGCAGCTAAAATCAAATAATTTGAAACAATGCGACAGATGCTCTCTTGTTTATGATTGTTCCCAAGCTCAATGCCCTCATTGCAAGGGATTAAATGACCGGCAGGTTGAGGAACTGATTGAGAAACAGAAAAGAATTCAGATCGGTAGCGTGTTGCATATTTTTGTTGTTTTTGGCGTATTGGCCATGTTTTTCGGGATTTTGTTATGGATATTTTAACGATGTGGATGAATTGGCCACCGTCACCTTTTAAAACCTGCCTTGCTATCCCCCTGATACTCAAAAACAGCTACATCAATCACCACGCCGGCCTTATACCCCCTAAATTTACATACTCCTGTAAGCGGTTATTTTGATATTTCTTTGCATGAACTATGAAGATGCAGATTGAATGCCGGCTATTCATGCTCCACGAAAATTAGATTGTTCACGTCAAAGTCCAGTTCCCGGGATCTTTCAATAAACCGGTCAATCCTTTTCTGATCAATCTGAGGCGTCCGCGCCAGAAGCCATAGATAATTCCGATTGGGACCGGACACATATGCATATTGATATTTTTCTTTATCCATCTCAAAAATTACATAAGAACCATAAAATGGGCCAAAAAAAGAAACCTTCAGGTACCCCACATCCGGACTTTGAACAAAATAGGCTTTCCCTTCTGCCTGCTTCCATTGATTTTCCTTCTCAGAAAAGCCTTTGTTGATAACCCTAATCCCGCCATCATCACGTAATGCGTATTCAGCGGATACCCGGCTCAGGCCTCGTTCAAACGAATGATCCAACCGGGCAATCTCGTACCATTTACCCAGGTAGCGATTGACTTCAAAATCGTCAATGGGCTCTATGCCCTCTGGGATACCGAGACAGCCGGATATGAAAAATAATGCTGCAAATAAAAAGATTCGATGCATTTTAATGATTCTTATCGACACGCTCCCGAAGCTCCTTGCCGCATTTAAAGAACGGAAGCTTTTTGGGCTTTATTTTCACCTGCTCACCAGTCTTTGGATTCCGGCCGGTATAGCTTCTATATTTTTTGACATAGAAACTGCAAAAACCCCGTATCTCAATACGCTCTTCTTTAATCAACGCCTCTGTCATTGAATCAAAAAGTGTTTGAACAACCGCAGCCGCCTCTTCTCTGGAAATATCTTGTTCTTTTTTCAAGGCAGAAATCAATTCAAGTTTATTCATCTAATCTCCTTAAGTTTGTCGCCGTTATATCATCCTAATGTCCCTGAATTAATATGATATTTCTCTAAAGTCAAACCTTTTGATTCCAGCCAAAATCATGCTTCAGCTTGAATCTCCTGGCCTTGAGCACTGGTATAAAATGGAATCAGATATATTCATCTTATCCAGAAACCGCATTGCATCGTTTCCGGAAATACTGTTCAATTCAATATCTTTAAAGAACTTTTCCATTTGTCTCTTAATTGCCAGCTTTTCCTGATACGCCTCTTCATCAACATCAAAGGAAGAACCAATCCACGAACTGTATTCTTCACTGATCTTATCCATGTATTCGCCTTCATCATTGAAATAAGCGCAGAGGCAATCAAGCATTGGATTTATGACATCGCGCAATTTGATGTCGTCAAGGGTCTCGGAATATTCTCTTATCGCCATGTCAAAGGTTGTCCAGTACTGAAACAGCCCCCGTAGGTCGCTTCTTGAAATGCCAAAATGCCGGTCACGTTTTTCTTGAAACTCGTCGGCGCGGCGGATCACTTCTTCAAGTGTTGCATCTAAGTTGCCTTCAACCAGAAGAAGGCAGACTGCCACCAAGTCCTGGGTAAGTATTCCTGCCGGCATGATATCCCTTAAATCTTTATTGTATTAAAGCCCTATCCAAGCAACGGATCTTTTAAAACCCGTCAAAATTTGCTTCCATATATATCCATATCGATGGAAAATTTGATCCACTTATTCACCAACCAGCGAGACCGCATTGTCATGAAAAATCTGTTGTTCTACTCTTTTGTCACCCTGGCAGGCCTTCTTCACGATTTTCACAGCCGGCAGCCGATTACCAAAAGGCCAGTCTGATGCATACATTACCCGATCCAGTCCGAAAACCTTGATAAGCTCTTTCACATGCCCTGAAGACTGAAAGGACGTATCCACCATGACATTTTTATAATCTGACAAAAGATCTATAACGGCCCCATATTCATACAGCCCGGCATGACCGGCGATAAAAGTGACGTTGGGGAAAGCCGCTGCCAGATCCCTGGCATATTCAATTTTACCCAGGGCAGCATTTTCTTTTTCAGCTTCTGTCCCAAGATAATAAGAGGATATACCACAGTGAAACAGCACCGGGAGTTGGTACGGGGCAAACTCCTCAATCACCTGAAATGTTTTTTCCGAATTCAAAGAGGTGCGCTGAATAATCGGGTGCAGCTTAAGGCCCTTTGCTCCTTGCTCGATATCATTTTTCAGTTTGGCTGCCACATTATCGAGTTCTGTAAAATCGACTCCGGTAAATGGGATGACGCCGTCGTCTTTTTCCTTTGCCCGTCTTAAATCCTCAAAAGTAAGAAATGGCGGGATTGGCATACAGGCAGTTTTAGTTATTCCGGCTTCATCCATCGATCTACGCATGTTCTCAAGGGTAGCAGTCGCATTTCTGGCGATGGAGGAACGAGTTACCAGATTATAGACTTTGTTATACAACCATCGATCAAACGCATCAGATAACGCGTTGTGCAAAAGGAGTTCGGAAAAACTGATCATGTCAAAAAAGATCTTTTTCTGGACATTTTGCTGATCAATTAACTGACCACCATTCGGATTCAAGATATCGCCCAGGTGGGTATGAATATCGATGATCATGGCTTTCCTTTTGATTCAAGTTGTTGAAATGCTGTGAAACGAAGGGTTGAGATAACTGAAATGATAAAGCCAAATATTTTATCCGGCCGGCCATTATTTATCCGGCAAATTTTTTGAAATCCGTTGAATCAGCTGATCCAGATTCTCTATCTGAACCGGAAACAGCAAGCTTCCATGTTGCTTGCTCTTAACCTTGAATCCGACAAATCCAGTACTTCGGAATCCTTCCAATGAGTCCACTTCATTTATCGGTATCTGCCGCCGGGGAGACCAATAGCTTCTCCCGTATATGATACCGTCTTTGATAACCACTTTATGCGCCGTCAATAATAGCGCTGCAACCAGCATCAATGCGGAACCCGCAATACATCCCACAATAAAAAATCCCAACCAACCCAACGGGGTAAGGTATTTAAAGGTTTCACCATAGTCGAAACCACATTTCATTGCCCTGGCCAGGATCATCAGGGCGAAACCAACCAGTATGGTAATTGAAAAGCCTTTGCTCAAGCCTTTCCATATGTCAATCCACTTGACCTTATACGTCTCCATGCCGCTGCCGTTTTGAAAGTTACCGGATCTCCAGAAGCTATTGATTCCAATATTTTAATATTACCAAAAAATTCATCAGAAATTAAGGACTTCCAGTCGTCAACGAATTGAAATGCTTATATCCTGTTTTAAGTAGGGTAAACCACATTTTGAAAACCCGTATTCAAATCAAAATCTTCCCGATGTATTTTTTTTTAAATGGCGTCCTACTAAAGAAATCCTTTAATATCTTAAGCATCTTGTTTTGCTATCTTTATTTGAAAAATATCCGTTGCTAAACCCTTAAAATTCGTTAAATTGATTATTACTGACATAAACTAAAATTTGTTGATTCCAAGGTTGAAACCTATTATTTAAAAAATTGCTATCCGTAAATTCCTAAATATAAGAACTTTATGATTCCGTACTATTTAAAAAGACAAAATATTATGAGTTCAATCAACATCAAATTTATAGACTATATAACGGCGGCTGAAATTCCAGAATTGCCAAGCACTTTCGCTGAAGAGGATTTAGCTGTAGGCAAAAAGATTACCATTCATCTTTTTATCGGCGGCTGGCGAACTTATAAGATCACAAGAATTGAAGGCGATGATCCCAAAATAGTCTATGTTAAACGAGCTATTAATTTCCGGGGCATCCTTGATCTATTCCGTGGCCAAAACCATTTTCACGCATTCAAAAACAGGAGGTTATTTCATGGCTAAAGGCAAAAAGACAACAAACGAAATGATAATAGATGCCCTGGCCACCGGCAAGTCGCTTTTTTTGTCGGATATCAACGATATGGTAAATGAAAATTCTGACAAGAAGATCAGACAGCAGGATATGTCAAGCCTTGTATCTAAGATATCCAACAGCGATAAATGCGCGCTGGGTCATTTCGTCAAAAGGGAGAAAACTGATAGCGGCTACCTCTATACCCTGGTCAAAGAAGCCCTAAAGCTTGAGCCTAAGCAGCTTTATGATCTTAGCCACAAGGCCAGCAAGAATCGGTTTACATTAGATGAGGCCGTAAAGAAATATCCGAGTCTAAAGAAACACGTGAATGAATCCAAATCAAAGGCGGCCTCCAAGAGCCCCACCAAACAAAAGACTAAGAAAGCGCCGGCATCCGAACCTACAAGTCAGCCCACTTCGAATCCAGAAGTGCATAATGTTCTGGCCGGTTACGTAAAAGAGCTCATCGGCCAGGGCGGTTTAAAAGTGAATATTAATCTGAATGTCCGGGTAAAGGGAGTAGGCAAATATTTATACTTTCCGACCAGTTAACAAGATGTTATAAGCAACAAATATAATGGCATAAAATGTATTCGAACGTTTATAACTCTAAATAATGACCATCTCCACAGATCCCAATAAAGCGAAACAATTAATTCAAATTTTGTTTCACACTTTCAGAATAGAGGGCATTTTCGGGCGGAATGAAATGCCTGAAGATCTTCTGCCTAAAGGAATCGCAAGAGGTTCCTTGGATCATTTGCTTTTTATCACATTGACTGTTGCAGTAGATTATCAGCGTGATGCTATTTCATTGTGGAATGCTTCCCGCAAAACATTTGAAGATCCTGCTACCAGATATCTATACGATCCAAAGGCTGTTCACGAGGCTAAGCCTTCTCAAATTATCAAGGACATGCTGAAACATGGTTTATCCAAAAAATCCAAGAAGGACGCCTATATCTGGCGAACAAATGCGTTAACATTCTATAAAAAATGGAACGGAAATCCACTATGTTTCATTGAAGATTGTAATTGGGATGCTCCGAGCGTTTTAAAAAGATTAAAAACCGACACCCATCTTTATTCTGGAAAAGCTGTTGCCGATTATCCATTTTTGAGAGGTGACAAGATAGGGCCATTATGGATTCGCATGCTTCGGGATAACATTGGCATTGATCGTCTGAAAGGGTTGGATCATATACCGATCCCGGTTGATATCCACATTGCGCGGGCAAGTTTATGTTTAGGCGTCTTAAAAGGAACACTTTACTGAGCACATTTTTAATATTTTTGCTGCTATCAGAGAAGTCTGGGCAAAAGGTGTTGCTGGTCTCCAGTATAAAGCTCGGCCAATGGTAGCATTGGATGTTGACGAACCCTTATGGCATTTATCCAAATTCGGCTGCGTTCATCGCTCAAAAGAAAATTCTGATTGCGCCAACAATAATCAATGTCCAGTGAATCAATGCTGCGTAAGCGGCAATATTTCCATTATTAAAAATAAAGTGGAGTTGGACACTTGAATTCACTCTGTATAATCCCCTGCGGCAAAAGAAAGATATGGGATAAATTCCCGGATATCGGACCAACTGCTGCCCGGGAAGTTTACAGCGGTCCCTTCGCAAAAAAATGCAAAGAATATGCTGAAAAGTTCCATCCTGATTCCTGGATTATACTTTCTGCAAAGCACGGCTTTCTGTTTCCGGATGATATCGTGCCGGGCCCTTATGAAGTTACATTCAATAAAAAAAGCACAAACCCTGTCAGAATTAATGATCTTATTAAACAGGCGAAAGAAAAAGAAATCAGTGGATATCAGCGTTTCATCGTGCTGGGAGGAAAGCAATACGCGGCTATAGCATGTCAGGTATTCGCTGGAAAAACTGTTGAGGCCCCGGTATCTGGTCTATCAGGCCTTGATGAGATTATGCGAAGAATAAAGATAGCAACAGAAAGCAACCAAAGCCTGACTGATCAACTATTGAATAACAAGGTTCGGTCTTTATGCAGTATTCAACCGAGGCGTTCAAAATGATGGGTTCGCAAAATTGCTATGTACAAAACGCAAGGAATTTATGCATGAGAGTGAAGTTAGATTATTAGTTCATGATAACAATAACCATGGGAAAGATGGTTGCTACGAAGTCGACATTGAATATTCCGATATATTTGAGGAAATCTGTCTCGCCCCACGACTATAAGATAGTGAATTCCAAAATCTAAAAACTGAGATTAAAAAATATAGTGGATCAGTCCCAATTACTCAATCTGAATTATACAAAGTGTCTTTTAGCCCGATCCAATTGCAATAAAATCGAATCGGCTAATCATCCTGCTCCACTCCGGCCGGTGTTCCGATGCGCTTCATATCGGCAGGTGAGCAGGTCGTTAGGCCGGAATATCATCCACTAATATATTGACTGAGATTATCGGGGTGATAACATCATTGGAGAAATCACGCATGTCAGAAATCGAAGACTTCAGCGTCGGGATGCAGCTTAAGAACCGTTGGGAGATATTTGAGATTCACCGTGGTGGTATGGGCCAGGTTTTGATCGTATTTGACCCCACACTCAAAGAAGCTTTCGCTGCCAAAACGTATATTGGTGATGCTTTTCTGCTAAATAGCAATGCAGGAGAAAGATTTCGACAAGAGTCCTTAACCTGGATTGGACTGGATAAGCATGAAAATGTTGCTCAGGCTCGATTTGTTGAAAAAATTGAAGGACGAATATTTGTCTTCTTGGAGTATGTCAGTGGCGGTGACTTATCTGGGTGGATTGGATCGCCGCGCCTTACACAAGATCCACCATTGGTTCTTGACCTAATTATACAGCTATGCGATGGCATGCAGCATGCCATTACAAAAGGCATAAAGGCTCACCGCGACCTTAAACCGCAGAATTGTTTATTGACCGAAAATTGGTTGCTCAAAGTAACAGACTTCGGGCTTGCTAAGGCCATTGGTGGTCTTGATTTAAGGAATGACTCAAGTCTCCTGCGTTCTCCATCATGCCTTCAAAGTCGTACGGGGATTGGCGCAGGAACCCCTCCATATATGGCACCAGAACAATTCCTCAATTCCAAACATGTAGATCATCGAGCTGATATATACGCAACTGGTGTAATACTTTTCGAGTTACTAACAGGAAAGCTTCCATTTTTAGGAAAGACTTGGGAAGACTTTGAGACATTGCATTTGCGTGCAAATTTTCCGAATCTTACTTCAATTTTTATTGATGATCCCATTGTAAACGAAATCAATGTGATCATAAAGAAATGTGTAGCGAAAAACCCGGCTGATAGATATCAAGACTTCGCCGCGTTGAGATCAGACCTATCCAATATTTTTCGACGCGTCACGGGAAAAGATGCAAGACGAGCAACAAGCGGAGCTGTGCTGGAGGCCTTCCAACTCAGTAACAAGGCGCTTAGCTTATCCCGGTTAGGTTTTATGGGAGAGGCTTTATCGCTCTACGAACAGGCTTTATTAATGGATTCAGATAATGAAAAAACATGGCTGAATAAGGGAATATTGCTAATTCGTATAGGGCGAAGTAATGACGGACTACGATGCCTTGACCATGCCCTCTCGTTAAACCCAGAGTATGCTTATGCGTGGGCAAATAAAGGTGCCGAATATGTTCAGGCGGGGCGGAGTCAGGAAGCTCTTGCATTTCTAGACAAAGCAATCAAGATTGACCCGCTTCTTGAAGAAGCGTGGTTAAATCGAGGGATGGCTCTTCGCGATCTTGATAGAGGTGAAGACGCTTTGCGTTCCTACGATCAAGCGTTGGAGATTAACCATAGATTATCTGAAGCTTGGTTCAATAAGGGCGCCCTGCTTGGTTCTTTAGGCAGAATCCAGGATGAATTGGCATGTTACGAGCGATGTATCGCACTGAATCGGCAAGATGACCAAGCTTTGACTAATAAAGGGATTGCCTTGGCAGCAGCAGGGGAACAAATTAAGGCTTTGGAGTGCTTTGATGAAGCGCTGAAATTTAATCCGAAGAATAGTCTTGCATGGTTCAATAAAGCCATTTCTCTTATCAAACCACTTAGAGAATACCGGGCGGCCGCCGCTTGCTTGCAGAAGGCACAATCATTAGGGTTAGGTAAGGCTAAGGACGCCCTTGAATACTGTCGGGAAAAAATTGATACCGCTTCAGAATTGGGACATCGCGGCTTATCTGCACGCCGATCAGGGCAGCTTAAAGAAGCCTTACAATATTATGATCAAGCTCTTGATATATATCCTCATGACATAGATGTGCTAATTAACAAAGGGGCGGTACTGTCAGCATTAGGAGATTCAGATGGAGCCTTTGCTGCGTTCGATCATGTTACAAAAATTGATCCTCGCAATCCGACGGCATGGTATAATAAAGGGGCAATTTTAGGGCCATCAGGTCGCCTCAAAGAAGCGCTGCAGTGCTTTGAGAATGCAAGGAGATTTGGGCACTCTGATGCATTTAAAGGTATTCAGCGATGCGAGCGCTTATTGAACCGTAAGTAATGAAAATCCAAAGGGCTAACAGCTACCAGCTAACAGCTAACAAGGCAAATTAACTCGGACTGTCAAAAGCCGCGTCGCTTCGCTCTGCGATTTTTGGCATCCGGTTATTTGCAAAGTTCAACAATCTTCACTACGCCGAAACCTAATCCTCCCACTGAAGCATACAATAGATAATCAACACATTAGCCAATTTCTTGTTCGCATTAAAATAGCTACCGAGCTTGAAGTTTATCCCCAGCATTACGACATAACAAAAATATAGAACCATAGCGTGGATTATTTTAATAATTAATATCCCTCAAGCTTTCTATTTATGTATATTCAGGCAATTTTTCTGAGATCATTTCAATTGTGAAGCTGACAGGATCTCCAAAATAATAATGACAAGCGTCTTCTTCCCCCTCATAATAGGGTTTGTTTACGTCTTCAAAAAATCCTTTGAAACCTTTAAGTTTATCATCCAATTTAAGTTTTCTTGTGGTATCCTCCCCATACAGAACATCAATCCAACTTTTAAGCAGCCTCAACCGTAGTTCAGAGGAATACAAAAAATCTTCTAAGCCATGCAGTTCCCATAAAGATTGGAGGTCTTTTTTTTCAGGCAATTTTATTTTAATCGCGCCATTGTCCAGTTTTTTTATTTTTTTTTTAATCTGGTGCTTCTCGTGCTTTCTAATAGCTATGTTTGGAAAATGAATTATAGATTTAAAAATTAGACTGCCAATACGTACGGGGAAGATATAAGGTGATGGAACGATTTTTTGTCCAGGATCGTCGGACGATGAATTTGCCGTAACAGATCTGCCGAAAACGATTTTTTCCTTCAATTTTTTTTCTTTATTCTCAGCATCTTCCAATTTGGACTCCAAGGATTTCCTTGCACATTCTATTTCTCTTTTGTTCGCCATACTCTCCAATTCCGCTTATCGTTTCTTTGGCTTGTACAACCTGTTTTTCCTATTCCTCAATAAAATAATCAGAATCAATCCGTTTAATCTCAAAGGATATGGCCGTGAATGTACCGACATTAAAATCAATCATGTAATTCGCTAAATCCCTGCCATCTATCAATATGACTTTTGGATCGATATTATCGGCAGATTGCTTGGCATCTTCCGAAAATTTGCCAGTTGTAATAAAAACCCCTTTTTTGGCTTTCTTGCCATGTAGCGCTCCCACAAACTTCTGAATTTCTGGCCGTCCAACAGTACCTTCCCATCTTTTGGCCTGAAGAAAGATAACATCCAACCCAAGACGGTCTTCCTTTATGATCCCATCAATTCCTTCATCACCGCTTTTTCCCAAGGATTTTCCTGCGTCAGCTCTTGAGCCACCATAGCCCATAGCCACCATCAGGTCGACAACGAGTTTTTCAAAAAAGGATGGGCTGTTTGTTTTGATATTTTCAAGGATCTCTCCAGCCAAGTCGCTACGGATGCTTTCATATGCTTTTTGGAGCATTTCTTCCGGGGTTTCTGATGGGCTTTCTTCGGTCTGAGTACTTGGTTGGGCGGATTTATTTTGTTTAGAGGGGGTGTGAAACTCTACAAACTCAGGGAATTGATTCAGCACTTTGACATCAATTTTTTCATGACCTTGAGATAGCATGCTTTTTCCGCGTTCAGTGATTTTAAATCTGGCTCGTTTAGGTGCTTCAAGAGCTTTGGCCTGAACAAGATAACTTTTTGCCCAGGAAACGCGGTTATCAAATTTAGATTGGGTCCCGCTTGGCAGTAACTCAGCACGATCATCTTCACTAATATTAAAGGCGGAGGCTATTTTTTCCCGGGCTTCTCGAAGAGAATGTTCTTCTCCGTCTGCAGCTACTTCAAGTAAGGGTTTGAAAAATGATTGGAAGTCTGGGACTGGCATTTTTGATTCCTGAAATGCTTTTTATAAATAAAATTATTTTATTGATCCCAAAAAGTTACATCGCCAAGTTTTACCCTAAGATTTTTACTTTTATATATTTTAACGTATCCTTCGCGGTCCATCTTTGTTAATTGGTCGTCAACACGTTTTGCAAATTGTTTCAGTGGATTGCCTCGTGACCGAACACTCCATGCTTTCAGAATATATGACGGTAGCTTCTCTTTTATGCAGGAATGATTAGGTCTTTGTTCTAAGGCCTTAATGATTGCCTTTCTAATTAAATCAGGCCTAATTTTGAGGGCTTCTTGAATAGTAGTGGGAGCGTCTTGGTCGGGGAATAAGCCATTTTCATATTGCCAATCATCTTCATTAGAAAAATTTTCAAAGTCTTCTTTCTCGGATTTGGAAGATCCGTTTTCTTTTTTGGATTCGGATTTTTTATCGAAACCATCTTTATCTTTATCGTTTTCAGAATTTTTATTATTTTTAAGAGGTTCTATGCCCATATGATCAAGTAAGGTCCAAAGTTGTTCCAATGATTCTTCAGGGTCAGCGTAGTATCTGCTTTCTCTAATTCTGAAAAAATGCCAACCGCATCTTTCCAATTTTCTTTGCCTTTCCATGTCAGCTGTATATTCATCGGCTCCATGCCAAAAATCGCCATCGCATTCGACAGCTAACTGGGATTTTTCACCTTGAACAACTATATCAATAATCTTGTCAGCAAATTCATATTGAGGCACAACTCGATATCCTTGCGCAGCTATTCTAAGCGCCACATCTACTTCAAACCAGCTATCGAAAGGTTTAGGTGCTTTTTCTATTGACCTGTTTGCATTGTATGCTTTTTTCCTTAATAACTCTACCTCTTCTCCCAATGAGTGAGATATTTGACTTGCAGGACTTAGAAAATGTTCAAGAAGCTTTCTTCTAAAGCAATGCTCACTTAAATGATTTGTCGTAGAGGAATAAAATAACCATATCTGATCCTTTGCACGGCTAGCAGCGACATTGAATCTTCTCTGATCTGCAGCCCTAGTCAATGTTCCTATTGTCTCATTTGGTGCTGCAACCATGCTCAAAAATATTATGTCCCGCTCGTCACCTTGAAAACTATATGGGTTGCCACAAATAAGGCGTCTATTTTCCATTTCGTCGGCACCAATTTGTTTTAGCAGCTTCTCTTCAATATGATAGGCTTGTGCCTCTCCCTGTAAAACAATAACTCCCATGCTCATTTCTTGATACCGATCATCCTTGCAACAATTTTCGATAGTATCAACAACTATATCAGCTTCTGGCCTATTAATTACTCGATTTCCGTGACCTTCTCTGTAACCATTAGGCACATAAACATGTTTGAGTGGCTCTAGTCTATTTGGGGGATATTGGCGGAGTGGAATGAGCGGTGCGGAGCTATAACAAAAATCATTACTGAAACGTATTATTTCGGGCATACATCTGAAATGTTCCCTAAGGCTAATTCTATTATTAAAACGAATCCGGCCGTGATCGAAAACGCTATTTTCAGCATCAAATGAGTCAAAATGCTCAAAGTCGTAAAGATAATTCTGCATCAATTGCTGAATTTGGCTTCTATTAATGCCGACAGCTTCAGGGCTAATTTGTTTATCATCACCAACAACCAAAACTCTTTTGCCGAGATATAATAAAGGCAAAGCTTCTGGTCCGCACTGAGAAGCTTCATCAACAATAATTACATCGAAAATACCAGCACCAGCTTCAACGGCTTCATAAACCCGATGTAGTGGCATAATCCATGCCGGAACGGCATCTTTGCATTGATTTAAATGTCGTTGAGCATTCTGTCTGTGAGTATGAGCATGTTTTCCTGTGCCTTTGCCTAATTTTTTCATGGACTGCTGCCAGGCCATCAAATGTCTCTCGTGTTCAGACCCCATACGATTAAAACAAAACTGCCAAGCCTTGATTGAAGCAAGCTTTGCAAGATCATAATGTATCTCTTCAACAAGTCTGTTCGAATGCCTTTCAAGACTATCAAGATCTGCCAGCAAGAAATCATTAAGCCAACTCATGCCCTGCGCCCATGCCCAAGCCTTATCAAGTTGATTAAGCCTCTCGACCCATAGATGAATATTCTCATTGCTGTATAGATTCTCTGCTAAATTAGGTGCAATTTCATGAATTTTTCCAATTAGGTGTCTTTTTTCATTCGCTTTTTCCGCTTCTTTAAAAAGGCCTTTTAGATCCTCAACCAACTTACAATATGTATCAAAATTCCTTTCCTGAAAGGCCTTTAAAATAAGATTATTGATTGGATGAGCATCATTTCTATTAGCAAAATTAGATAAATAATTTTGAGTGTTATTCAATTTTTTATGAATTGATAGATAATCAATCCTTGCAATTGCAACCCGACAATTTTCCCTTAAAGAATTTAAAGATGAAACATCCTCCCAGCGCGGAGCCGCTATTCCATTGATTTTAAGAAGATTCTCTCTAATTTTTTCCCGCTTTTCATAGAGGTTAATCACACTTTCTAAAGCTTCGTTTAATTCATCAATTTCGGCCAGTTGTAAAGGAAAAGAGCCTTCTGATCGTTCAGTTTTTCCGGACCAAAGCGACCATAAATAATTTAACTCTTGCTCAACAGTAAAAAAAACAATCAGTTTTTCAAGAGTATTAGCATCTTTGCAATCCAAACCATCTACTTTAACTTTACCAATTAAATCACCATGCTCTTTTATTATTTTGGGTTTAAAAAACAAAAAACCTTTTCGCCCTCCAGTCTCAAAATGAGCTTTGAGCGCTCTTGCATCATAAAGCACTTTTTTTCTATCCAGCCCTTGAGGCAGATAAATCTCAGTTTCATCCGCGTGGGCCACAATTTCTTTTAAACCTGCCGAATGTTGACGTGATAATTTTAGCAATTCTCTCCATGGGGCATCTTTATCTGTCAGAACATCATATACGGCATTTTCAATCCATGGCATGGGTCTTTGTTTTATCGTCTCAATCGCAGCGATAAAATCAGAAAGCTCACTGAGGAGTAGCTCAATTTTTTCTTTACCTGCATCCAGTAAGACGGCACATTCATTATTTTTTAATCTTTCTTTGCCATTTTCAGCTTTTTTATGTGCCTCATATTCTTTTTGAAAATTGATTCTGACAGTATTGGCCTCAGGCAAATCTTTTTGAATGTCAGGAAGGAATAGTTTCAGATAACTCTCTGCTTCATAGTCAATTTCCCTTAGATAATGGCATAGTTTTTTTATTTCCTCTTCAGACAAGGGCAATGAAGTTTTAGAACTTATTGAATCTGTGAACCAGTTATACTGATCAGTGTCTTGTTTTAAATCTCTCGCAATTTGGGCTGCTGTGCCTGTGTATCGACCGTTACAGAGGGTGTGTTTGTAGGTTTCTGCTTCGCGTAGTTCAATTATTTTTTTGTCAGTTTTTGCTTGCTCCCTGCGGTGCGCCTCTAACTGATTTTCCAATGTTTGGATAATATTTTCATTATTGGATTCTTCAGGCCCGTCCAATTTTGTTAAAATCCCAGAAACACTTTTTTCAAGAGACTCTCTTTCTTCAGCACCTTGACCAAGGAGATTTATGCAAAGTGGTTTGATCTCATCAGGAAGCTTTTCATGAAGAACTTTTAATGCTCGTGGAGTCTTTGCTGTAACAAGAACACGTTTTCCGGTTGCCAATAAATGGCAGATCAGATTATTAATAGTATGCGATTTGCCAGTACCTGGAGGCCCTTGTACAAGCACTCCTTTTTGCATATCTAAGGTTCTTATTATTCTTTTTTGCTCGTCATTGGCAGGCAAGGGGAAATAAACTTCTTCATCCAGTGAATTACTGGTTTTCGTTGTATCAACAGAATCTTGATTTTTATGTTTTTCTGTTAGAATTTCAGAGAGATCAAGGAATTCATCAGGAATTTTAACACCTGCGTCAATCTGGTCTTTAATTGCAGCAAGAACCTGTTCAAGTCCACGCATTGATCTTTTTCGCAGGATCAACGCAGGCGCATATTCAATGGACGGTTTTCTTGTCGAGGATCTTGTTTTGGGCTTTATAGCCTCTGGATGATATTCGCCTTCTCCACTATCAGCTAAAGAATTAGCAATAGAATTTAGAACCGCATTGATATTAGGACGATCCCAAAGGTTTGCCCCTAAAATTTGGCGCCCGTTCTCAATTAATTGATAAGCATTTTGGGGTTGATCCTCAATGTCAAGCATATCAAGTTCAATATCAATTTGACCGCCATCGACAGCGGGTTTGACAGTAAATTTTCCAAGGTGAGCTTCAAATTCAAGAGAGGCTTTTGCGACAATAATATGTCTGTTTACTTCATGACCGGTAGGAGTTTTCCAGTTCAGAAAGCCAATACAAAAAACTAGTTCGTATTGTTCTCCGAGTTTTTGCTGTTCTTGATAGATATGAAAGAGATCAGCATACACTTTCTGAACAGAGAGATACCGATTGTATAATTCTACCCAGGGGAGCCAATGTTTTTCAAGGTAAGCATCCCAAGCTTTTTGTATATTTGGATAGTGCTCAAGATACAGTGTTTTTTGGTATTTAAATTCTTCCCCAGTTTCAGGGTCTTCTTCAAGCTGTTCAACAATTATGGAATCAAATAATTCCGGTAAATCTGCTGTATTCCTCAAATTTTCTCGGTCGACCCAATCAACACATTCTTCTGGTATTTTTGGTAATTCTGGCTCTTGAAATTTTTTGACTTCTATCCAGACATCATTGTCCTTTTCTTCTTCCTGTCCCCAGACTTGGGTGAAGCAGTGCTTGGTTTCGTGAGGTATATTGTGAATCCAAAGAACTTTTCTATAATCTTCAACGCTTCTGATGATTTTCGAATTAATTTTTGCAAGGGCAGATAGGTAATCAACAAGGCGAGTTGCTTTTTCTGATGATTGATTTTTTTCTTCAGACATAATTTATCGGAAAAACGAAAATTATTAATAGATTGATGGCAAAAATTTGCTGAGAATTTTAACAAAAAACTCAGAATAAATCAAAAAATCCAATAAATTTTTTATGTTATGTAAACATATCATTATACTCTGATTTCCCGCCATTATGGGGAACTATTAGATTACGTTCATTGTGTGTATATTATTCCCTCCCAGCAATTCCTCAGGCTAAAATTCATTACCAAGCCGTTCAATCGATTGAACAGTAAGCTGGGAAAATGAAATACCCGGTAAAATATCATGGCTCTTTAATTTCTATCGTTATTTCAAAACTTTCATAGGCGGATAATATCCGTTGCAGATCCGCCATAGTGATTTTGTTTCCGTCAACCTGCAGCACCACCTCATCATCGTCAATTGAATAATCAATCCTTCCGACCAATTTATCATGAGTAAGCTCGGGCAATTGGTCTGTATAGTCGATATATTTGGTGGCAAGGCGTTTACGAATTGTGCTCCGGATCTCCCCAAGAGCCTGATATGGAGATGCCGGCGAGAATTTTGTAAAACTGTAGCCCATTTGTTTTTTCTTGGATTTCTTTGTTTCTTCCGCTTCAACGAGAAATCCGGTCGGAGCCTGGCTCGCTGTGATCTTAAATGTGATTGTCCTGCCATCAGCAGATTTATAGGATTCCTCAATTGGAAAATCCTTTTCCCATTCTTGGTTGAAGTCATCGAAATCCATTCTTATTGAACCTTTCACTTAGCGTTTCAGAAGATTTGAGGTCCAATATTAGCCGCCATTAGGCTTTTATTGGATACTCAAGTTTGAGCGCGTACGGTGTGTGTGTATATATAATTCCCTCTCGGCAGTTTCTCTTGAATTAGTCAGTTTGTAAATGCTTGATTGTAAATGGTTTTTTAGCCTAATAATATTATAATTTATAATAGAAGGTTATATGTTTTAAGCTTGCATCACCATCCCCTATCTCCCCCAATACAATCTCCTTGGTTTCGGAAGGATTTTGCCGAGGAAAAATGCAGGGAAAATCAATGGTAATAAATAAATTTATATCATTGGTTATAGGGTATTACTGTTCACTCGAGTAAAAAAATCATTATTCAATCGGAGTGGATCTCTTTGTTAATGAGCCTTAATCAGGAGAACTGAATCATTAACTCCTTGAACAGCTTCTTCAAGATTCTTAAATGGCCCTTTATCAGTTTCAAGCACTTCAAATTTTTGAGAAATTTCAGTGCTGGCAATTAGCGCAGCGATATAGTGGCTTTTTATGGCGTAATTAATTCCTTCAGTTAAGTCACCGGTATATTGAAAAACTTTAACAGCATCTAATTTGCTTGTTGCTATGCCAATGGCCTCCCCATCCATATTAAGTAAGGGGCCGCCGCTGTTACCAGCCTGCAATTGCACTGTGGTTTGGTACAATCTTGGATCATCTCGGAGGCCTGTTTTTGAACTAATAATGCCGCTAGTTACTTTCGCGTTAGAGCCTAAAATATTAGTGTGCGGATATCCGACTGTAAAAACGGTTTCCCCGACCGAGGCGACATCATTTGCGAGAGGCAATGATTTAGGAAATTTCCCCTTTTGTTGTTTTTTTGGCAATAGCAAGGCGATGTCATTTATCGGGTCAGAAGCTGCTATTGACAGTTTTATAGACTTTCCATTCTTAAAATGTCCTGTTATTTTTTCAGTTTCATCAATTAAATGATTGTTCGTTACTATGAATCCAGGAGAAACAACCCACCCGGTCCCGGCCATTAAAATGTCTTTTTCTTCAATTTTTTCTTCCTTTGGTTGTTGCTTTTTGTGTTCTGTTCCTTGTAGGCTGCTGATAATTGATTGATCCTTGATTTTAATTGCATCCCCAACGCAGACAACAGATTGCCAACAATTTCTTATCCAATCAACCTCATGATTTTCTTCGCACATTACATTCAATACTGCGTTTGCTCCTAATTTAGCTGCTCGTATCTTTACGCCTTGCCTTGCCTTGTTTATAGTTGGCGCTCCTGAAGCGTACAAATTCCTCTTGCACGCCAACCCCTCTACTGTGCCAAGGTTTTCATAACTGTCTTTTGGTATTTCCTTTGTTTCTAAAAAAATTATATTTTGAACTCTTTCTCTTTCTTGATTTGTAAGGGATGAAATTGGTGGATTTGAGGCACATCCGCTGAACATTAACACCAAGGCAACAATATATACATAAAAATTTATTTTTCTTAACAAGTTTTCTTCCTCCCTTTTTTACTAAAATTCTGATTCAAACTTCCACGTCCGTCATTAACACATCTTCATCGGTGATCCTTAAGTCTTCAATAAGCCACCTGCCATCAACCATTTCTAGGATGTAAATTTCCTTGTGGCTTGTTTCTCCAGCGGCCGTTTTGATCTTGCCCTGGACTATGACGATAGCCTTATTCCCTTCAATTTTTGTTTCAAGGATCTTGGTCTCCAGTTTTTTAAATTCCAATTTATGGAGTTTTTTCCAAGTGTCATTAACCCACACGGATATGGGTTTTCCGTCTCGGAAATTTTCAGTGACTATATCGCCGGTTTCATCCATCCGGGCTGTGCCGTAAGTATCAGCGTATAAATGAATAATTTGGTTTATGGAAAGCGGTGGATCGGTCTTGTTATTAAAAGAACAAGCGGCAATGACTGAAAACAGGAGAACTGCAACAAATATTTTTCGGTGCATTTGTAAAATAGACCTTTTGGAGTTGATAAATTGTTGAAATGCTACAGCGTTCAGTATTAAATTGCAAGAGGCATGCAAAAATGGGCTTTCAACAAATCGAAGCGCTTAGTGGAGATGAATAAGCAATGGCCGACTATTTCTCAGAAATAGCAGCTTATAATATCCGGGAAGCCAGGCCAAGACCATCAAGGTGTGCACTTATGGTTATTGATATGCAGAAATATTTCCAATCCATTGCATCCCCCATCCTCGAAAACGTTATGTCTATTATTGATACCGGCGGTGGACCCAATGCTTTAGACAACATTGGGGGTTGGTTAAGGTGTAAACCATTGGGTTAATCTGAGGGCGGTATCCCTCACCAGCTTTACCTACTGCCTGGGCCGAGGGGCCAGGGGGTCCCCAATATCCCCCTGGCCCCGTCGAGCTGGCAGAACTCAACTCCAGGGCACCAGCCATCTTTTCAGGCGACCTTGGCAAGTGGGGACGAAAGGCCATAGTAAACCTCATCCGGGGTCATGTTGTCAAGGGCCTGATGAAAACGCTGGCTGTTATAAAATTTAAACCACTGCTTCAAACCGGCACGCAATTGCGCTCCATTGTCAAATGCGTGCAAATAAAGATAGTGATGCTTAACTGTCCACCACAGGCGTTCAATAAAAATATTGTCTTGAACCCGGCGGCGGCCGTCCATGCTGACACGAATGCCATTGGATTCTAAAGTTTGAATAAAGTCTTTACTGGTAAACTGGGCGCCTTGATCCGTGTTAAAGATCTGGGGCGGCCCGTAACGATCTAATGCCTCATTAAGGGCGTCCACACAGAAATTGGCATCCAGAGTATTGGATAATTTAAACGACAGCACTTTACGGCTGTGCCAGTCCATGACAGCCACAAGATACATAAAGCCTCTGGCCATTGGTACGTAGGTAATATCTGCAGCCCAGACCTGATTCGGCTGCTCAATGGCCAGGTCTTTGAGCAGATAGGGATATACCTTATGCTCGGGATGCGGCCGACTGGTCCTGGGTTTCGGATAAATGGCTTCCAGGCCCATGAGCCGCATCAAACGCTGAACACGCTTGCGGTTGATCTTGTAGCCCAACCGGCGAAGATAGGTTCGCATGGATCGGCTCCCGAAATAAGGGGTCCGCATATATTGTTCATCGATCAGCCGCATGATCTCCAAATCTTCCGGGCTTGTCGGCCTCGGTTGATAATAGAACGAAGACCGACTGACATCTAAAAGATGGCATTGGTGAGATATGCTCAGCTCTTTATTATCAGGATCTATCATTTGCTTACGCTGCCTGCGGTCTAAGAGCCGAGCTTTCGAGACAAAAAATCGTTCTCAACCTTTAACTCACCAATCTGCCGGTGCAGTTCATCAATTTTGGAGTCTGTCTGTTTGCGCTTGTTCTGGTTTTTACCGAAAATGTCACCGGCACCTTCGAGAAGGGCTTTTTTCCAGGTGGTGATCATGTTCGGGTGTACACCAAAACGCTGGGCCAGCTCAGCGGTGGTCTCTTCGTTCTTAATGGCGGCCAGGGCGACCTTGGCCTTGAATTCAGGACTGTGTTGTCGGCGTTTCTTGCTCATGTTAGGCTCCTTTCATTACAGAGTCTGCTACACCTTAACACATTGTCCAAATTTTTGGGACCACCGCCACCTGCCGGTCCCGGAACATGCGGATCATTTTTACACGCCACGGCCATGAGGATATATCAAAAGACGGCGGCATGCTCGATAAATGGTGGGGTGATTATATTCAATATGGTTCAAAGGACTGGGAGTTGATAAAGGCGCTTCAGCCGGAGGACAATGACGCTGTTTTTGATAAGAAAAGATACAATGCATTTCACGGCACCGGCCTTGATGACAGCCTGAGATCTATTGGTGTGGAGGAGCTGATCATTACGGGGGTTTTAACCAACTGCTGCTGTGAGACCACGGCCAGGGATGCGTTTGTAAGGGATTATCGTGTGTTCTTTGTTAGCGACGCTACAGCCACTGTGAATGATGATCTGCATCTTGCCACTTTGAAGAATTTGGCGTTTGGGTTCGCCCATGTGATGAGTGCAGAGCAGGTCTGTGAGGGTTTGAACCTCCTGAGGTGAGTTGAAGAATTATAAATAAGATTTTATGACATCTGCTATTAGATTACTAAGGTTTAACTTTACATTTCCTTCTTCTACCTCATCATCCGATTGGAAAAACAATAATTGCCCATCGGAGTATCCAATTTCACGAAATCTAATAGGTTCTGCTTCTAATATCCTATAACTGCCATTGTCAGAACGAGCCAGTATTAATGAAACTGGATTCAATTTCAAATCTTTCAAGCGCCTCATAGTATTAACAAAAAAGAATAATATCCTCTCTTTTTGGTCAAAACTCATTACATCAAAACCCATAAACCAAGTACGTGAAACTTTTTTCCCACTGCAAAGGTCTAAATATTTATCAAAAGATAACAGATCATATTCAAGAACCTTCATCTTAAAGCCAGCAGAACGGTATCTCTCGTTAGAGTTGAAAGCCTCATTGATTGAAAACAATTCGGACTTCAAAAATAAGAAACTGTTTTTCCATGATTCATATTCAACCTTCATTAAATTTTCATGTTTTTCAATCTTCGGCTGCATAGCCAGTTCTATCGGGTCTGATTCAAGATCTGCACCAATCTCTTTTAGTGCTAAATTTATTGGATTGTCAGATGGATCAACTGGTTCGACACCACAAGCCGGATCTGCTTCTCTATCTTTGTCGCCTGATTCCTCAGGAGCATTGAGCCAATTTTTATAATCTTCTAAAGACTCATAAAAACATTCTATGAAAAAATCCAATAAACCAGAAAGATCGCCTTTATTCGAACCCTCAAGCCCAAAGAGATACCTCTGCTTGTCAGCATAATTAACAATTATTGGGGGAAGGTTATGGTTTAAGAGGATAGAGTTCACAAGGAGCCTTGCTGTTCTGCCGTTGCCATCTACAAAGGGATGGATTGCGACGAATTTCGTGTGTACAGATGTTGCAAATTCTATTACCGAACGATCTTCGCATCCGTTTTTCAGTTCCTTTGATAATTCCTCCATGAATGAAGGAATGGATGAACTTATGGGAGGGTTAAAATCAACACCGGAGATTTTAACGAATTTTTTTCTATAGTTCCCATTTTCCTCAAAAATCCCTTTGAGAATCATTTTATTTATGTTTCTAAGGAATCCTTCTGGTTCTGTTCGCCAAGCTCCATGATTTGCGATCATCCAATCGTATGCCTCTTGTAAATTAAATGCTTCGCGCTCTCTTGTCGATAGTTCAGCGGCTGATGTCTTTTCTAATACCCTTTCGGTCTCGCCCTGGGTTAAAGGATTGCCTTCTATTTTATTTGAATGAAATACTAGTTTTAGCATTTGATTGTGCGAATACTTGATTAATCTCTCTTCATCTAATTCATGACTATCCTTTAATTCAATTAATTCGGACTCAAGTTTCCTGACCTTATTGAGGATGTCTGAGCTAATTTCAAATTGGGGATATTTAATATCTTGATACTCATCATCTGTTTTTATGAATTGAACGACGTAGCTGTTGGTTGTGCCAAAATCGATACCGATAAAAGATTTACCTTCCTTTAAATTAAAATTCTGGAATTGAAATTCAGGCAAATTTTTCCTAATACCTTCCTTTTTAGCCCCTTTTCCCTTTTCTTTAAAAGTAATTGCTGGTTTTATAATGCCATTCTTATTAATATTAATCTCAAGTTTCCATTTTTTTACTATTTTATTTTGAGAGTTGATTGATACAACATCATTACCTGCGTTTAGAGGGATTAAATCGTAACTGTCAAAAGGGCGATCACTAAAATAATAAAATAGCTTATCATTTACCTCGAATGGCATTTCAAACTCATATTCAAGCACATAATCCTCAATTATGAATGGCTCTGATATAAGCTGTCCGTCTTTTAAAATTTTATCTCCATATCTGATTTTTGGTACTACAACTGAAGATTTCCGGTCTTTCTTAAAACCAATGTATAACTCATTCAATAGGCAGGGAACGATTTTATTTGTGCTTAAATTTGTATTCCTTGATATTTGTTCAAGACCCTCGAATGCTAAACCATAGGCAACCGACCTGCCCAGATAAGGGGCAATAAATATTTCATTTTCATCAACCATGGTGGGAATTACTGTTTTGATTTCTTCTCTCATAAAAGGCAATTTTGAAGAACCACCTGCAACAATAACCTTGTCTATTTTTTGAGAATGAAAATTTAAATTTTTGAGTTTTTCTTTTGCCTCGCTAATTGTCTGTATAATTATATGACCATATTTTCTTCGCCATAAATTTCGTATTACTGATTTCAGGTCCTCTCCATTAAGCGTTACATCTATGTTTTCTTCTGGATGCAATTCACCCTTTTCAAAAAAAAGATGGGCTTCAACATGCGATTGGTCTTCTGCTAACTTGGCCGATGAGCCTATATCATCAGATAATTGTATTTTAGCGTCTTCAATTTTTAACAATACTGGTGATCCTTCTCTTTCTGCCCTACTTTTAGGATCATCTTTCCAATTTAATCCATTTTCTTCTGCTTTTTTTATTATTATATTGAGAAGATCTCGGTCAATTGTAGCCCCCCCACAGATTTCAGCTTGCAGGCCTAAAGGTACACTTGTACCGCCTCCCCTTGATAAGTACCCATCATCGGTTGTTTTTATAATACATGAGTTAAAAGTACCACCCCCTATATCGACAATTAAGACTATTTCCGAGGACGAACTTTTTTCAAGATACTCATTTCGATAATATTGAAATACAGCAAACGGCTCTGGGAAAAAAAGAGGTTGTGTATTTACGTCCAATTCCTTATGATTATGATAACCGAAAACTGATCAATTTTTGGCCTTGTGATAATCGAAAATTGACCACCCTCAGCAAACCATCCATCTTGCAGAAAAACGCGAACCGCAAGATGGAGGGAAGGAGGAATGC
>Ga0102929_1000140_pt1 | contig 39123 bp, 37 predicted proteins | sample SalPonR1_B_D2_MG_FD_78510 | JGI IMG/M metagenome (GOLD analysis project Ga0102929, IMG submission 78510) | Salt pond soil microbial communities from South San Francisco under conditions of wetland restoration - Salt Pond MetaG R1_B_D2_MG | ecosystem: Environmental > Aquatic > Marine > Intertidal... | reverse complement strand
CTTGTCGATGGCCACGGCGGTTCCTCTGCATTCGGGAAAGTCTCCCCACCGCTGATACCGGAGGCATTCCTCAATGAAAACAGCCGGTTGAAGAGGTTAGCGCAAACAAGAGGAATGTTAGCGCAAAACGTCCTGTTTGTGTTCGACTCGTGGACAATGCTGAGGTGGCCTAGAGTCGGCCAGGACCGGGGAGGGCTGACGTCCGACGACAGTGAGGCTCGCCTGTCGACGACTGTCAGCCTTCCTCCATGTCCGCGAGGATTCGTCGTGCCTCGGCGCTGTCGACGTCCATCCGCGAGATCAGCGCGTCCACGCTCTTGAAGGCCATCTCCGGTCGCAGGTACTCGACCAGCGCCACCGACAGATGCGCGCCGTAGAGGTCGCCCTTGAAGTCGAAAAGGAACGTCTCGAGGTTCGGCAGGTTCACCCCGAACATCGGCCGGACGCCCAGCGACGCGACGGCGTCGTAGCACCCCGCGTGGGGGCCCGTGAGCACGTCGGCCTTCACCGCGTAGACCCCGAACTTCGGCGGGTGGAGCCCTGCGATCGACATGTTCGCGGTGGGATAGCCGAGTTCGCGGCCGCGCTGGTCGCCCTTGACGACCTCGCCCTCGATCCTGTGGAGATGGCCGAGCATCCGCGCCGCGTCGCGGGGTCGGCCGGCGCTCAGGGCATCGCGAATCCGGGTGGAGGACACCTCGACCCCGCCGGTCTCTAGGAGCGGCGTGACCGTCACGCCGAAGCCCATCTCGGCGCCGAAACGTTCGAGATCGGCTGCGGTCCCGGTCCGGCCCTTGCCGAAGCAGAAGTCGCTGCCCACGACGACATGCGCGAGGCCGAGGCCCGTCGACAGAACGTCCCGGGCGAAGTCGCGCGGCGAGAGCCCGGACAGAACCTTGTTGAAGTTCAGCTCATAAAGCCGCCCGATGCCGAGCTTCTCCAACCGATGCGCCTTTGCCTCGGCGTTCATCAGCCTGAACGTTGGCGTCGCCGGCGCGAAATACTCCCGCGGATGCGGTTCGAACGTCACGACGCCGAGCGGCGCGCCGAGCCGCTCAGCCACGTCGCGCGCGATCGCGATCACCGCCTGATGGCCAAGGTGGACGCCGTCGAAATTGCCGATTGCGGCGCTCGCGCCGCGATCCTCTGGCCTGACGTACTGATAGTCCCGGACGGTCCGCATGGGCCTCCGATAGCCGGGCGCCCGCGGGGGTGCAAGGTCAGTCGAACTTGCCCGACGGGGCCAGCACCACGGCCTCGCCCTTCAGCACCACCTTGCCCTCGACCTCGCACCGGGTCTCGAGTGTGACGCGCCGCTTCGCATAGTCGATGTCGGAGACGGTGACGACGGCACGGACCATGTCGCCGGGTCTCACGGGCGCCATGAACTTGAGCGTCTGTCCGAGATACACCGTCCCGTGTCCCGGAAGCTGTTCTCCGATCACGGCCGAGACGAGCCCCGCGGTCAGCATCCCGTGCGCGATCCGTCCCTCGAAGATCGTGTCCATCGCGTAGGTGTCGTCGAGATGCACCGGGTTTCTGTCGGTCGACACCTCGGCGAAGAGCTCGATGTCTCGGTCGGTCACCTCCTTCAGGAGGTCGCGCGACATGCCGATCTCGAGATCCTCGATGACGATGGTGCCGCGCGGCGCGTTGTCCAACATCCCAAACTCCGGTTCGCAATTTTCGGACACTTAGTGGCCGAAATTTGAAAGGAAATTACTTTGCGAACGCAGAAAGTCAAGAGGAGTTCCGTCAGCGGAGCTGGCCGATGGCGAAGGTTGGCGTCACCTTTTCCTTTTCGATGTAGGCTTCTAACGCGTCCGAATCCGGCTGATGGGACGTTTTCGTCTCCGTCGCTGCGAGCCCGCCGGTGACAAAGAGAGAATCGATGTCCTCCTGCAATGCCCCCTTGATGTCGGTGTGGATTCCGTCCCCGACCGCCAGGATGCGGCTTTCGGAGACTGGCTGGCCCGACCGGGCGAGCCGCCGCCGGGCGAGATCGTAGACCGGGGGATGCGGCTTTCCGAAGTAGAGGCTCTTGCCCCCCATCTCGGTATAGAGCGCGGCGAGGGCTCCCGCGCACCATTCCCGCGTGTCGCCGCGGTCGACCACGATGTCGGGGTTCGCGCAGAGAAGCTTCAGCGCCTTATGCTTCGCATAGAGGAACTCGGGCCGGTAGACCGACGGGTCCTCGTGACTGTCGCGCGGGCCGGTGCAGACGATGCCCTCGGCCTCCGGGAGCGGAACGCGCTCGATGTCGATCGCGTCGCCCGCGATCTCCATCGGCTCGAAGAACGTGAGATCCCGTTCCTCCCCGATGAAGTGGACGCGTGTGCCCACAACGCCCTGAAACATCGCGAGCCGTGCGCTGTCGCCCGAGGTCGCTATGACGTCCCACGCCTCGGGCGGCACAGCGAGCTGTTGGAGTTGTTTCTCGACTTCTCGCCAGGGCCGCGGGGCATTCGTCAGAAGAACGACCTTGCCCCCTCCGGCGCGGAAGCCCTTGAGCGCCGCGACCGCCTCGGGGAAGGCGGCTATTCCGTTGTGGAGGCAGCCCCAGAGATCACAGAAGAGCGCATCGTAGTCGGCCGCGATGTCGGCTAGGCTTTCGATGATGCGTGTCATGTCGTCTCCGAAGGTGGTGGTTCGATCCGTGCTCAGGTCTGACGGTTCTGCATCCGGAAGGGAAGAGGCGCGCGCCATGGGCTGCGTGTCATGACGGCGCGACGCGTCCTCATCGGGCTTGCGTACCTCGCAATGCTGGGGGCCGGCTTCGGGATGTCCGCTCTGCTTCACGACGTGGTCGCGGAGGCGGAAACAGGCGCCGTCGCGACAGGCATGGTGGCGTTGGGGCTCCTCGCCTACATCCTCTTCTCCGCGGTCCCCTTCGTTCCCGGGGCCGAGATCGGTTTCGGCCTCCTGATGATCATGGGCGCGCGCGGGGCGGCCGTCGTCTATGGCGGCATGATCAGCGCGCTTCTTCTCGCGTTCGTGGTCGGTCGCTTCGTGCCGATCGGTTGGGTCGCGGGGCTGCTCGGCGCCGTCGGTTTCGAACGGGCGCGGTCCCTCGTCCTGAGGTCCGGCGACATGTCATACGGAGACCGCACCCGCTTCATCGAGACGCACGCTCCCACACGCTGGGTGCCGTTCCTGCTCCGTCACCGCTATGTCGCGATGGCGCTGCTTCTCAACATGCCCGGGAACGTCATACTGGGCGGAGGCGGCGGCATAGCTTTCGCGGCCGGAGCCTGTCGTCTGTTCTCGACCGGGGGGTTCGTCCTGACGATCCTGATCGCGGTGGCGCCGGTCCCTCTCGGCTTTCTGTTGTTCGGGGCCGGCGGCTGGATCGTCAGACCTTGAGAGTCGGGATGATCTGCTTCTTCCGGCTGACGATGCCCGGCAGGACAACCGTGTCGCCCTCGACGGTCGCGTCGAAGCTCTTCTCGGCGATCGACTTCGCAAGGTCGTTTGGCACCAGAAGCGTCGCTTCCTCGTTGAGGATGTCGATGACGAAGAGCAGGACCTGGTCGGCGTCATCCTCCTTCGCGATGTCTTCCATCGCCTGCATCAGGCTGTCCTTGCGGTCGAGCACGGTCTTCGGCGCCGTCGTCTCGAGGACCGAGATCCGGAGATTCTTGCCCCCGACGGTGTATTCCTTCGAATCCATGCGAAGGAGTTCGGCATCCGAGAAGGCCGAGACGTCCGACTTCGCCGCGAACATCTCTTCGGCGTAGTCCGGGATGGAGATGCCAAGGTCGGCTGCCAGCTTCACAGCCACCTGCTTGTCGTGGTCGGTCGTCGTCGGAGACCGGAACTCGAGCGTGTCCGAAAGGATGCAGGACAGCATCGCGCACTTGATCGCGTCCGGCATCCTTTCCGCGTCCTCGGCCATCAGATCGTGGAGGATGGTCGCGGTGCATGCGAGCGGGCGCAAGGTTATGTCGATCGGCCCCTTCGTCTCGAGCCCGCCCACCAGCTTGTGGTGGTCGATGATCGCCAGGATGTCGGCGTCATTGATGCCGTCGGGCAGTTCCGCGGGGTTGTTCGTGTCCACGATGACGACAGGTTCGCCCGCTTCGATGCCCGAGACGATCTCGGGCGTCTCGAGGTTCCAGCGCTTCAGCACGAAAGCGGCTTCGGTGTTCGGTGCTCCGAGCAGGACGGGCTTGGCCGGCGTCCCCTTTACCTCGTTCAGGTACCAGGCCCAGATGATGGGCGATCCGGTGGAATCGGTATCCGGAGACTTGTGGCCGAAGATCTTGATCGTCATGGAAGCACCTGCACAGCCGCGTTTTCGCGGGACTTATAGGCGCGCGTCCGGTAGATGTTAAGGGGGCGGCGCGGTCCTTTTGACGTCTTCATGATCTGCGTCATCACGGCCCGTGCGACCGTCCGGCATACTGCAAGCGTGCCATGCTGAAGGAGGTTCTCAATGGAAGACGTCGAGACGCTGCTCAAGGGAACCGTGGCCGAGCTTGACAGGCTCCTGAACGCGAAGAACGTCCTCGGCGATCCGATCGAGCGCGACGGCGCCACAGTGATCCCGATCGTCAGCTACGGCTTCGGGTTCGGTGTCGGGGGTGGAACGGGGAGCGACAAGCCCGACAGATCCGGCAATGGCGCCGCAACGGCGGCGGGAGGCGGTATCCGGCCGGTCGGCGCGATCATCATCGACAAGAACGGCGCGCGCGTCGAGCCGGTGAAGGGTGTCGCCACGAGCCTTGCCGAGATCGCGGCGGAGACCGCGTCGCGCGCGATGGGCCGTCGTGGCCGGACGGGCGACGAGTCGACCGAAACCTGACGCCGATGCTCGCCGTCCTTTTCTGGACGATGCTGGCGATCGTCGGACTGATCGTGATTCTGGCGCTCCTGCCGCTCAGGGTGCGGGTCGTGGCGCGGTCGGCGCCGAGGGCGCATGCGCGCGTCGAGCTTCGCCTGTTCGGCGGTCTGTCACCCTGGATCGGCATCTTCGACAGCGCGCGCTCCGGCAGGCCGGAGATGGAGGAGCCCGAGGGCGCGCAAGACCATGAGGAGGCGAAGGCCCCAAAGCGCAAGAAAGGACGCGCCCGCCGCGTCGACGTCTGGCGGATGATCGGCGCCCTGCCGGACCTCGCCCGCGGTCTTCTTCGGGTGTTCCGCGTCGACCGTCTCGACGTCGAGGGCGTCTTCGGGCTCGGCGACCCGGCCGATACCGGCGCGGCTTATGGCATGATCGCTCCACCGCTCGTCGCCGCGGGTTATGCTCTCGGTCGCCCGCATGCGGTTCGCGTCACGCCGGACTTCGACCGTCTGGCCGTCGAAGGCCGTGCGGAGGCCGAAATCACCGTCATGCCCGCCCGGGCCGTTCCTCCCGCCCTCCGGTTCCTCTGGACCGTTTTCGGACCGCGCCGATGACCCTGGCGCTCGAGCGGCCGGTCTTCGCAGGACGCATGGCCATCGCCGCGATCGCCCGGACCGAGGTCCTGCACCACCGGGCGGGTTGCCTGGGGTCCAAGCAGGCTGTCGCGCTTCTCATCCGTCGCGAGGAGGGCGTTCAGGCCTTCACGCCTCGCGGCCGGCGGATGTCGCCGGAGGAGGTCGAGGCTCTCTGCCCCGGCGCGCTCGCCCGCTTCTTGAAGGTGACGCGGCACGTCGCCTCGTGAGCCATCCCGTCCCATGACTTGCCGGGGCAGATGCGAGAGGGCAGGGTTGCCGCATGCGCGAGACCGATCTCTATGGCCCCGTCAAGGGCCTCTTCGAAGCACAGGGCTACGAGGTCAAGGGCGAGATCGGCGCGGCCGACGTCGTCGCGGTGCGGGGGGACGAGGAGCCCGTCGTCGTCGAGCTGAAACTCCGGTTTTCGCTCGCGCTTTTTCATCAGGCAGTCGCGCGTCTCACGATGTGCGACCTCGTCTACATCGCCGTCGCGCACCCCCTGGGGCCGGCGGCGCAGCGCACGCTGCGCGACAACGTCGCGCTCTGCCGCCGGATCGGGCTCGGTCTGATCACGGTGCGGGCGCGCGACGGTCATACAGAGGTCCATTGCGATCCGTCCGACCGGCAGCCGCGCCGTTCGCCCGGACGCCGGGCGCGGCTTCTGCGCGAGTTCGCCCGCCGCCGGGGCGATCCGAACGACGGCGGCGCCACGCGCCATGGCCTCGTCACCGGCTACCGGCAGGACGCGGTGCGCTGCGCCGTCTATCTCGCCGAATACGGTCCCTCGCGCGGTGCCGCCGTCGCGCGCGACACCGGTGTTCGTGTGGCGACGCGGATCATGTCGGACAATTACTACGGCTGGTTCGAACGCAGCCGACGCGGCGTCTACGCGCTCTCCGATGCCGGGCGGCGCGGCCTCTCAGACTGGGCCGACGCCTTGCCGGACGCGACCGTTCGCTGACCGCCGGAAGATCCGCGAATTCTGCAGTTGACACGCCCGTGAGCCTTCCCTATCTCCGCGTCGTTGGCACTCTCCTGTGGTGAGTGCCAACGCGAAGAAAACGTGAACCAAGGAGCGTTCAAAGATGGCATTCACTCCGCTTCATGACCGTGTGCTGGTCCGCCGCGTCGAGAGCGACGAGAAAACCAAGGGCGGGCTGATCATCCCCGACACCGCCAAGGAAAAGCCCGCCGAAGGCGAAGTCGTCTCCGTCGGTTCCGGCGCCAGGGACGAGGACGGCGACCGGATCTCGATGGACGTCAAGGCCGGCGACCGCATTCTCTTCGGCAAGTGGTCGGGCACCGAGATCACGCTCGACGGCGAAGAGCTTCTCATCATGAAGGAGTCGGACATCCTCGGCATCATCAGCTGAGAACCGGCGACCCTTTTTCGAACACGATAACCGAAGACAAGCAGGAGTAACCGAGATGTCTGCAAAGGACGTCAAGTTCAACACGGATGCCCGCAACCGCATGCTCAAGGGCGTTAACGTCCTCGCCGATGCGGTGAAGGTCACGCTCGGCCCCAAGGGCCGCAACGTCGTCATCGAGAAATCGTTCGGCGCCCCCCGGATCACCAAGGACGGCGTCACCGTCGCCAAGGAGATCGAACTCGAGGACAAGTTCGAGAACATGGGTGCGCAGATGGTCAAGGAAGTGGCCAGCCGCACCAACGACGAAGCCGGTGACGGCACCACGACCGCGACGGTTCTGGCCCAGGCCATCGTCCGCGAAGGCATGAAGGCGGTCGCCGCCGGCATGAACCCGATGGATCTCAAGCGCGGCGTCGACGTGGCCGTCGCAAAGGTCGTCGAGCACATCAAGGCCTCGGCCCGCCCGGTCGAGAACTCCGACGAGGTCGCGCAGGTCGGCACCATCTCGTCCAACGGCGAGAAGGAAATCGGCCAGCAGATCGCCGACGCGATGCAGAAGGTCGGCAACGACGGCGTCATTACCGTCGAAGAGAACAAGGGCCTCGTGACGGAGACCGAAGTCGTCGAAGGCATGCAGTTCGACCGCGGGTACCTGTCGCCCTACTTCGTGACCAACCCCGAGAAGATGACGACCGAGCTTGAGGACGTGATCATCCTCCTGCACGAGAAGAAGCTGTCGTCGCTTCAGCCGATGGTTCCGCTGCTCGAGTCGGTCATTCAGTCCGGCAAGCCGCTCCTCATCATCTCCGAGGACGTGGAAGGCGAGGCGCTGGCCACGCTGGTGGTCAACAAGCTGCGCGGCGGCCTCAAGATCGCTGCCGTCAAGGCACCGGGCTTCGGCGACCGCCGCAAGGCCATGCTCCAGGACATCGCGATCCTGACCGGTGGTCAGGTGATCTCCGAAGATCTCGGCATGAAGCTCGAGAACGTCACCATCGACATGCTCGGCTCGGCCAAGCGCGTGTCGATCACCAAGGACGAGACCACGATCGTCGACGGTCACGGCGAGAAGTCGGAAATCGAAGCCCGGGTCTCCCAGATCCGTCAGCAGATCGAAGAGACGACCTCGGACTACGACCGTGAAAAGCTGCAGGAGCGGGTCGCGAAGCTCGCGGGCGGCGTTGCCGTCATCCGCGTCGGCGGCATGACCGAAGTCGAGGTGAAGGAGCGCAAGGACCGCGTCGACGACGCGCTGAACGCGACCCGTGCGGCCGTTCAGGAAGGCATCGTCGTCGGTGGCGGCGTGGCGCTCGTTCAGGGTGCCAAGATCCTCGAGGGTCTGACCGGCGAGAACAGCGATCAGAACGCCGGCATCGCCATCGTGCGCCGTGCGCTCGAGGCGCCGCTGCGCCAGATCGCCGAGAACTCGGGCGTTGACGGCTCGGTCGTCGCGGGCAAGATCCGCGAATCCGACGACGTCAAGTTCGGCTTCAACGCGCAGACCGAAGAGTATGGCGACCTGTTCAAGTTCGGCGTGATCGACCCGGCCAAGGTTGTGCGCACCGCGCTCGAGGATGCCGCGTCGGTTGCCGGCCTTCTCATCACCACCGAGGCGATGGTGGCCGACAAGCCGCAGAAGGAAGGCGCCGGCGGCGGCGGCGGCGGCATGCCCGACATGGGCGGCATGGGCGGCATGATGTAATCCTGCCGGTCAGGACATCCGGAAAGGGCGCCTTCGGGCGCCCTTTTCTTTCTGATGGAGGCTCAAACCCGGTGATCGCGCGGATCTCGGGACTGGTCCTCGGGTCCGTTCTGCGGAAGGTGTGGCGGAAGCGGAACTGCTCCGGGAAAGCCTCGGTGGTCGCGCCGCGTTGAAGGACAGACCCGTGGCGGGCGCGAGTGCACCGGCGGCGCGTGGCGGATGCGCCCCTGCCGGCGGGGTCGAACGCGTCTGCGACCGCTTGCCCTTCAAGTTCCGCTCGGGCACAACGAGGGACCTGCCGAAAGCCGGTTCTTCATGCGCCTGATCGATCCGTCCCACCTCTTCTTCCGCCAGGCATGGCGCCGCTACGCGGTGGTCGGCGTCTCCTTTGCCTGGGCCTTCGTCGAGTACAGCCAGGACAATGCGCTCTGGGCCTACCTCTTTGCCGCGATCGGCGGATATCTCGCCTGGCACCTCATCGTCAGGTGGCGCGGGAGTGACGATGGCTAGCTTGGCGGAATGTCCACGGGCTGGCCCGTCTCGCGCGCGAGCGTGGCGGCGTCCGCGAGGATCTGCGCCTGCAGCCCGTCCCTGATCCCGGGATCGGGGGCCGTTCCGTCCGCGACCGCCTCGACGAAGGCGCGCATCTCGGAGAGATAGGCGGCTTCGTAGCGTTCCAGGAAGAAGTGTAGTGCGGGCGAGCGGCGGAAGCCGGAGCCGGTGGCGAGTTCCACCGTCGTCTCGAGCAGGTTCTCGGCCCGAAGCATGCCGCCCTCTCCGTGCACCTCGATCCGCTGGTCGTATCCGTACGCGGCGCGGCGGGAGTTGGAAATCTGGCAGATCCGTCCGCCGGCGGTGGTCAGGATCACCGCGGCCGTGTCCACGTCCCCGACAGCGCCGATCGCGGGATCGACGAGAGACGAACCGACCGCGTGCAGCCGCACGAACTCTTCGCCCATGAGGAACCGCGCCATGTCGAAGTCATGGATCATCATGTCCCTGAACAGGCCGCCGGACCTCTCGATATAGGAGATCGGCGGCGGGGCGGGATCCCGCGACGTGATGGTGACAAGTTCGAGCACGCCGACGTCGCCGGCGGCGATCCGGTCGCGCAGATATGCGAAGTTCGGGTCGAAGCGGCGGTTGAAGCCTGTCATGAAGATGACGCCCGACGCGTCGACGACCTCTATGCAGGCACGGATGTTGTCGACGGACATGTCGATGGGTTTCTCGCAGAAGATCGCCTTGCCGGCTCGCGCCGCGCCTTGGATGAGATCGAAATGCGTGTCGGTGGGCGTGCCGATGACGACGGCGTCCACGTCGTCCGAGGCGAGGATCGCCTCCGCTGTCCGCACCTCGGCCCCGGTTGCCGAGGCAAGCGCCTCCGCCGCCTCCGGCAGCGCGTCCGCCACTGCCGTGACGGTGGCCGCGTCGAGCGCCTTGATGCTGCGCGCGTGGACCTGTCCGATCCTCCCGCAGCCGAGCAGTCCGATCTTGAGCATGTGTCAGGCCCTCCCCGAGGCGCCGAGCCCGCGGATGACCGCCCGCGCGGCCTCCAAGACGGGATCGTGTGTGTCTTTCAGGATCGCCACCCGGTCGAAACGGTCAGCATCCGCCAGAACCGCCGCCCGGAGCGCGGCGCCGAAGGCCATCCGGAGCTCGGTGCCGATGTTGAACTTGCAGATGTGCGATGTCGCGGCAAGGTCCGCCCGCTGGCCGGGCGGTACGCCGGAGCCGCCGTGGATGACGAGGGGCACGTCGGTTTCCGCTTCGATGGCGCGGATCCGCGCCGCGTCTAGTCTGCCTTCGTGGTCCTGCTGGAGGTGGACGTTGCCCACGGAAATGGCCATGGCGTCTACGCCGGACTCGCGGGCGAAGATCGCGGCCTCTTCGGGATCTGTTCCAGCCGAGCCCTCGCCGCCGGCGTAGCCCACGAACCCGATCTCTCCCTCGCAGGAAATGTCCGCCGCATGCGCGAATTCTGCGATCGCGGCCGTCTCGTCGATGTTCTGTGCAAGCGGCTTGCGCGACCCGTCGTACATCAGCGAAGTGAACCCCGCGTCGAGCGCCTCGCGGCACTCCTGCGTGGTGTAGCCGTGGTCCAGATGGGCCACGACCGGCACGTCGACGCTTTGGGCGAGGTTGCGGAACATGGCGCCCAGAACGGGCAGGGGGGTATGCGCCCGGCACGAGGGGCCGGCCTGAAGGATGACCGGCGCGCGCTCGGCCTGCGCCGCCGTCACATAGGCGCGCGTGTCTTCCCAGCCGAGGCAGACAAGGCCCGGCACCGCGTAGCCGCCGGCGAGTGCCGGTTTCAGGACCTCCGCAAGCGTGGCGAGCGTCATTTGAACTTCGCCACCATGTCCATGATGCCGGGGATCGTGTGCAGTTGCTCCGCGTGGGTCGGCTGGAAGTACTGCTTGAGACTGCGCTGGCTGAGACCGCCGAGGATCGTGAAATAGTACATCTCGTAGCCCGGCAGCACGCAGCAGGGATGATATCCGGTATCGATCAGCACGGTGGAGCCGTCGACGATGTGGTAGGCGTCGCCCGGTTCGTTGTCGATCCGCTGGAGCATCTGAAGCCCCGAGCCGTAGTTCGGCTTGAAGCGGAAGTTGTAGCATTCATCGTGGCGGGTTTCCTCCGGTAGACGGTCGGTGTCGTGCTTGTGGCTTGGAAAGCCGGACCACCCGCCCGCGCCCACCGTGAAAAGTTCGCTGACGAGAAGCCGGCCCACGCGGTCGTGATGGTTCGCCCCGAGGATGTGCTTGATCTTTCGGTGGGTCTTTGTGTCGTCGGAGCCGTACTGGACAAGATCGATCTCGTCCCGGCGAACCGCGAACGGCTTGAGCGTTTCGCCGAACTTCGCCCCGGCGATGAACGTCTCGGTGTCCGTCAGCGCGGTGATGCGGGCGCCGGTGTCCGTCGGCACGTAGACGCCTTCGGGATCCCCGTCCCAGACATCCGCGCCGCGCGTGCCGATGCCGGAATAGGTCTCGCCGGCCGCCTCGACGGTGACGGTTCCGGTGGCCGGGACGACGCAGGTCTCGTAGCCCGGGATGCGGTAGTCGAAAGTCTCGCCGGCGGTCAGCCGGACGATGTTGAAATAGACGAGCGGCACATGGGCGTCCTCGACGTCGACGATGGGCCGGTTCCGGTTCTCGTAGGGCGGGATATGCATCTGGTCGTCCTTTCAGGCCGCGCTCGTTGCGGAATGTTCCGCGAGAAACGCCTCGAGTTCGGCGCAGGTGGGCATCGCCGGAGCGCAGCCGACGCGGGCGACCACCATCGCGGCGGCCGCGGAGCCCCTGAGCACGGCGTCCCGGACGGGCAGCCCGTCGGACAGCCCGGTGACGAAGCCGCCCATGAAGCTGTCGCCTGCACCGGTGGGTTTCAGCGCATCGGTCCGGTAGATCCCGGTCCTGATCTCCGCCTGGGGCGTGATCGTGATCGCACCCTTCTCGCCCATCTTGTAGACGGCGATCTGCGCACCGTTCGCGACGAGGTCGCGCGCCTTGTCGAGCCCGCGGTCGTAGTCGCCGGCCATGAACCCGAACTCCACGTCATTGCCCACGATCACGTCGCACATCGCGCCCGCCCGGGAATAGACGTCCGCGGCGACCTCTTCCGAGGGCCAGGAATAGGGCCGATAGTCGATGTCGAAGATGAGAGGCAGACCCGCTTCGCGCGCCAGATCGAAGGCGCGGAAGGCTGCGCTGCGCGAGGGCTCGGCGGCGAAGACGGTGCCGGTGGTGATCAGCGCCGAGTGGGCGCCGTAGTCGACAGCCTCGACATCCTCAACCGACATCTCGAAGTCGGCAGCACCGTTGCGGTAGATGACCGACTGGTGATCCTCGACCGTGGTTTCGACGACGGCGAGCGAGTTGCGCGCCTCCCCGCCCACGGCACGGACATGGGAGCGCCCCACGCCGTACCTGTCAAGCTCGTTCAGAGCGAAGCGCCCGATCGCGTCGTCCGAGACGCAGGTCACGAGGTCGGCCTGCCCGCCGAATTTGACGATGGCGACCCCGATGTTCGCCGACGACCCGCCGAGGCAGGAGAAGAACTGCGTCGCGTGCTCGGTCTTCGTGCCGGGAGGATCGGGATAGAAATCCATCCCCGCCCGGCCGACGATCACGAAGTTGCGGCCGGCAAGTCGTGACAGGTCCGGCATCAGACGCCCTGCCTCTGCTTCGCGCGCTCGGCCTCGAGTTCTGCATGCTTCTCCCGGACGCTTTCACTGTGGGAAACCTGCGGCGTGCCGACCTCCCACCAGGTGTGGCCCTCGGAGGTCCAGCCTTCGTAGGGGTCCACCTGCATGACGATGACGGAGGTCTTGTCAGCCGCTTTGGCCCGGTTGAACGCCTCCCCGAGTTCGGCGGGGTTCGCGACCGTCACGGCATCCGCGCCCATCGACCGCGCGTGATCCTCGAAGTTGACCGCGAAGGGGGCGGGCACGGTGGGGCAGTCCTTGATCAGGTTGTTGAAGCTTTCGTTTCCGGTGTTGTTCTGGAGCTTGTTGATGACGGCGAAACCGCCGTTGTCGAGCACGAGGATGATGAGCTTCTTCTTCGTCAAGACAGATGAATAGATGTCGGAGTTCATCATCAGATAGCTGCCGTCACCCACGAAGACGATCGTGTCACGATCGGGCTCCACCTCGGCCTGGGCGATCCGCGCGCCCCAGCCGCCGGCGATCTCGTAGCCCATGCAGGAGAAGCCGAACTCGACGTCGACCGTGCCGATGTCGAGCGTGCGCCAGTTGGCGGTCACCTCGGCCGGAAGCCCGCCTGCGGCCGTCACGATCCGGTCGCGCGGATCGCAGTGCTCGTTCACCACGCCGATCGCCTGTGCGTAGGAATTGGGGCGGTTTCCATGGGCGACGTTGCCGGCCACGTAGGCGTCCCACTTGCGGCGTTCGGCCTGCGCGGCGGTGGTCCACGCTTCGGGCGCGCGATACCCGGACATCGCCGTCTTGAGCGCGCCAAGTGCCAGTTTCGCGTCGCCGACGACTGGCAGCGAAAGGTGCTTGATCGCGTCATGCCGGCCCGCGTTCACGCCGATGAAACGGGCGTCCTTCGCAAAGGCGGTCCAGGAGCCGGTGGTGAAGTCCTGAAGACGCGTGCCCACGGCGACCACCACATCGGCCCGCTCGCCGATCGCGTTGGCGCTGTCCGACCCGGTGACCCCGATGGGGCCGATGTTCAGCGGATGCGCGGCGAGCATGTTGGCGCGCCCCGCGATGGTTTCGACCACCGGGATGCCGTGCGCCTCGGCGAAGGCGGTCAGCTCGGCGACGGCGCCGGAATACTGCACACCGCCGCCCGCGACGATCATCGGCCGTTCGGCGGACCGCAGAAGCCCCGCCGCTTCGGCGATTTCCTCCGCGTCGGGCGACTGGCGTCGGATCCGGTGTACGCACCGCGCGAACACCTCCTCCGGGTAGTCCCAGGCCCAGCCCTGAACGTCCTGCGGCAGGCCGAGGAAGGCCGGCCCGCAATCGGCGGGATCGAGCATCGTGGCGAGCGCGGCCGGCAGCGACTGGATCACCTGGGCGGGATGCGTGATGCGGTCCCAGTAGCGCGTCACCGCCTTGAACGCATCGTTCAGGCCGAGCGTCGGATTCCCGAAGTGCTCGAGTTGCTGGAGCACCGGGTCCGGCAGGCGGGTGAGGAACGTGTCCCCGCAAAGGAGCAGCATCGGCAGCCGGTTCGCATGGCCAAGCGCCGCCGCCGTCAGGAGGTTCGCCGTGCCCGGACCCGCGCTCGCCGTGCAGAACATGAAGCGCCGGCGCAGGTTATACTTGGCATACCCCGCGGCGGCGTGGCCCATGCTCTGCTCGTTCTGTCCGCGGTAGAGCGGCAGCGCATCGCGCACGGGGTAGAGTGCCTCTCCGAGGCAGGGAACGTTGCCGTGACCGAAGATCCCGAAGCCGCCGCCGCAGATGCGCGTTTCAACGCCGTCGATCTCGATGAACTGGTTCATCAGGTAGCGCACGATGGCCTGCGCCGTCGTCAGCCTGATCGTCGTCCCGGATCCGCTCATGTCACCTCCCTGCGCATCGGCTGGCCCTGTTCTGCCGTGGATTGGCGGTTGCGAAGCGTACCTTGCAAGGATACGACTTTTGCAACCGGTTGCAACCGGATGATGCACGGGAGGACGGGTCTTGACCGAGATCGGGATCGGACTGATCGGTGGCGGCTACATGGGCAAGGCCCATGCTGTCGCGATGGCGTCGGTTGGCGCCGTCTTCGACACGGCGCTGCGCCCGCGGCTCGAAGTGATCGCGGCGTCGAGCCCTGAGTCGGCCGAGCGGTACAGGACGGCCTTCGGGTTCTCCCGCGCCGCGGCCGATTGGCAGGATCTGGTCGACGATCCCTCGGTCGAGGCCGTCGTGATCGCCTCCCCGCAGACGACCCACCGCGCCATCGCGGAGGCGGCCTTCGCGGCGGGCAAACCCGTCTTCTGCGAAAAGCCGCTCGGGGCGTCGCTCGCCGATGCCGAGGCGATCGTCGCGGCGGCCGAGGCCTCGGGTCTCGTGAACATGATCGGGTTCAATTACGTCCGAACACCTGCCACGCAGTTCGCACGACATCTTCTGGCCGAGGGCGCCATCGGCGCGGTGACGTGGTTTCGGGGAGAGCATACCGAGGATTTCCTCGCGGACCCCGGTACCCCCGCCAACTGGCGCACGTCCGGCCGGGCCAACGGCACGATGGGCGACCTCGCGCCCCACATGATCAACTGCGCGATGGCGCTGATCGGGCCGGTCGCATCGCTTTCGGCCCAGATCGAGACCGTCCATCCGACCCGTCCCGGCCCGGACGGTTCCACTGCCGTCGACAACGACGATCAGGCGCAGATGATGGTGCGCTTCGCGTCAGGGCCGATGGGGCATCTCTACTTCAGCCGTGCCGCCACGGGCCGCAAGATGGGTTACGCCTACGAGATCCACGGCACCAAGGGCGCGATCCGCTTCGACCAGGAGGATCAGAACGCGATCTGGCTCTATCGGGCGGAAGGACCGGAGGCCACGCGCGGCTTCACGAAAATCCTGACCGGCCCCGCGCACCCCGACTACCTGCCGTTCTGCCAGGGCCCGGGGCACGGCACGGGGTACCAGGACCAGATCATCATCGAAGCGCGCGACTTCCTGCAGGCCATCGCGACAGGCAAACCGGTCTGGCCCACCTTCCGCGACGGGCTCGCCGTCGCGCGCGTCATAGACACCGCCTTCAAGTCGGCCGAAAGCAGCCGCTGGCACACCGTACCGCAAGACTGAAAGGGTCTCCGGCCATGACGATCCGCATCGGCAACGCTCCCTGTTCCTGGGGCGTCGAGTTTCCGAACGATCCCCGCAATCCGCCGTGGCGCCAGGTGCTGAAGGACTGCGCAGAGGCCGGCTACACCGGCATCGAACTCGGTCCCGTCGGCTACATGCCCGAGGACCCCGCCATCCTGTCCGAGGCGCTGTCCGAGCACGGGCTCGCGCTCATCGGTGGCGTCGTCTTCCGGGCGTTTCACGATCCCGACCAGTGGGAGGACGTGCTCGACGGCGCGGTGCGCACGTGCAAGGCGCTGACCGCCCACGGGGCAAGGCATCTGGTTCTCATCGATTCGATCTCGCCCCGGCGCGCGCCGACGGCGGGCCGGGCGGAGGCGGCCGAACGGATGGGGGCCGACGAGTGGGCCGCATTCCGCGACCGCATCGCCCGTGTCGCGCGAATGGGGGCGGAGGACTACGGCCTGACAGTCGGCATCCACGCCCATGCCGCCGGCTTTATGGACTTCGAGCCGGAGCTCGAGCGGCTGCTCGACGAAGTGGACGAGGACATTCTCAAAATCTGCTTCGATACCGGGCACCACTCCTATGCGGGCTTCGATCCCGCGGCTTTCATGGAGCGGCATATGGATCGCATTTCCTACGTGCACTTCAAGGATATAGACCCCGAGGTGAAGGCCGACGCCATTGCGAAAGGAACCGGGTTCTACGACGCCTGCGGTCAGGGCATCTTCTGCAATCTGGGGCAGGGCGACGTGGACTTTCCGGCGGTGCGGCGCATCCTGCTCGACGCAGGATTCGAGGGCTGGTGCACGGTGGAGCAGGACTGCGACCCGACGCTCGACGTGAGCCCTGTGGACGACGCGCGGGCCAACCGAGAGTATCTCGACTCCATCGGTTTCAACTGAGGACCTGGCGATGGCGAAATTGAACTGGGGCCTCATCGGGGGCGGAGAAGGCAGCCAGATCGGGCCGGCGCACCGGCTTGGCGCAGGCCTCGACGGAGCGTTCGATTTCGTGGCGGGCGCGCTAGATCACCGGCCCGATGCGGGGCGCGACTACGGTCGCAGGCTGGGTCTCGACGCCGACCGGTCCTACGGCCACTGGCGGGAGATGCTCGAAGGTGAGACGGCACGGGCCGACCGGGTCGACCTCGTGACCGTCGCGACGCCCAACTCCACGCATTTCGAGATCACGAAGGCCTTCCTCGAGGCGGGCTTCCACGTGCTTTGCGAGAAACCGATGACGATGACCGTGGAGGAGGGTGAGGAGATCGTGAGGCTCTCGAATGCGACGGGAAGTATCTGCGCGGTGAACTACGGCTACTCTGGCTATTCGCTGGTCCGGCAGATGCGGGCGATGGTGGCGCGGGGCGATCTCGGGAAGATCCGGATGGTGGTGGCGGAGTTCGCGCACGGGCATCATGCCGACGCGGCGGACGCCGACAATCCGCGCGTCCGGTGGCGCTACGACCCGGCGCAGGCCGGCGTTTCGGCGCAGTTCGCGGACTGTGGGATCCACGCGCTGCACATGGCATCGTTCGTCTTGAATCAACAGGTTGAGCGGCTGTCTTCGGATATCGTCTCCTGTATCACGAGCAGGGTTCTGGAGGATGATGCGCAAGTCAACCTGCGGTTCGACGGCGGGGCCGCGGGCCGGCTCTGGACGTCATCCATCGCGGTGGGACGGCAGCACGGCCTGTCCCTGCAGGTCTTTGGCGAGACGGGTGGATTGCGCTGGGCGCAGGAGCAGCCGAACCAGCTTTTCTGGATGCCGCTGGGACAGCGGCTTCAGGTGATCGAGCGGGGCGAGGCGGGGCTGAGCCCGGAGGCAGACCGGACGAGCCGCGTCACGATCGGTCATGCCGAGGGGATGCCGCTCGCCTTCGCCAACATTTACAAGGATCTGGCGGAAGCCATTCACGCAAAGAACGAAGGACGGGCGCCCGATCCGGCGGCCGATCTCTATCCCCGGGCCGAGGACGGGCTGCGGTCCATGGCGGCGGTCTTCGCGGTCGCCGAAAGCGGCAGGGCCGAGGGCCGGTGGGTCGACGCGCGGCCGCCGATGTTTCGCTGAGGCCGGGCTCGGAGTCGACGCGGCGCGGTCACACCGCAACTGTGCGCAAGGAGACCGGCCGCAGGGTGCCCCGCTCGATGACCCGGCAGAGGAAGAGCCGCGTTTCCGGATTGCGCTCGGGTCGTTCGATCGTTCCGACGACGAGGTCGATCGACGCCTCGATGATATCGGCAACGGGCTGACGGATCGTGGTCAGGTCGATGTTCTGCCACCCCGCCATTTCCATGTCGTTGAGGCCGATGAGACCGACATCCTCGGGGACGGAAAGGCCGACCTCCTCGATCGCGCTGAGCGCGCCGATGGACAGGATGTCGTCACCGCAGAAATAGGCTTCCGCCGGGGCCTCCATCAGCTGCCGGGTCATTTCGACCCGCCCGGCGTCGAAGGAATACGCAGTGGCGTAGCTCACGCTCAACTCGATGTCCGGGTGCGCGCGCAGAGCGCTGACGAAGCCGAGCGCGCGGTCCTGGGTCGAGGTTGCGGTTTCCGGTCCGCCGAGGAAGGCCACGCGACGGTATCCGCGTTCCAACAGGGCTCCGGCCGCCATGCGTCCGCAGGCGACGTTGTCGATGCCCACGACATGGACATTGGGCGAGGTCGAATAGCGTCCGAAGGAATGAACGACCGGCATTCCGGCCTCCTTGAACGCCTCGGCGAAACTCGGGGGCAGCGTGGAAGAGGCGACGATCACACCGTCGACGGAATACTGGCGCAGCATCCGGACCGAATTCGCGGGATCGGTTTCGTCGCTGAGATTGACGAGGAGGGGCCGCAGCCCGCGCTCCTGCAATCCGCGCGTGAACAGGTCGAAGACCTCAAGGAAGATCGGATTGTGGAAGTTGTTCGAGATCAGGCCGATCAGCTTGGTGCGCCCGGTTGTGAGGCTCGAGGCGAGCGCGTTCGGGCTGTAGCCGAGATGGGCGGCGGCGCGTTCGACCTTGGCGCGGGTCTTGAGCGACACCGACGCGCCGTCGGTGAAGGTCCGTGAAACGGCCGATCGGGACACGCCCGCCAGTTCGGCGACATCTTTCAAGGTCACAGGCATGAGGGAACATAAGCCTCAAGGACGGAAACAGGCAAGGCGCTTTGCAACCGGTTGCAAAGCACATCAAGGTGTGCTTGTCTGAAGTCAGGAGAGGCGGGCTTACCGCCCCGCATTCCGGACGTGACCCCAGGGAGGAACTAATGAAGTCACTTTTCACACCCATTGCAGTCGCTGCGTCGGTGTTCACGACGCCGCTCGCGGCGCAGGCGCAGGAGCAGCTCAACTACGTTCTCGTGAGCCACGCGCCAGACAGCGACAGCTGGTGGAACACGATCAAGAACGGCATCGCGCTTGCGGGCGAACAGATGGACGTGACAGTCGAGTACCGCAATCCGCCGACGGGCGATCTCGCCGACATGGCGCGGATCATCGAACAGGCGACGGCCAGCGGTCCCAACGGCATCATCACGACGCTCGCCGACTTCGACGTGTTGTCGGGCCCGATCAGGGACGCCGTCGCGAGCGGCGTGGATGTCATCATCATCAACTCCGGTACGCCCGAGCAGGCGCGCGAACTGGGCGCGTTGATGTACGTGGGCCAGCCCGAATACGATGCGGGCTACGCTGCGGGGCAGCGCGCGGCCGGCGACGGCGTCGAGAGCTTCCTGTGCGTGAACCACTTCATCGCGCAGCCTGCCTCGACCGAACGCTGCACCGGCTTTGCCGACGGGCTGGGCGTCGACCTCGGCAACCAGATGATCGACAGCGGTCAGGATCCGGCGGAGATCAAGAACCGCGTCATGGCCTATCTGAACGCCAATCCCGCCACCGACGCGGTGCTGACGCTCGGTCCAACCCCGGCCGACCCGACGATGCTCGCGCTCGAGGAGATGGGTCTGGCCGGCGACATCTATTTCGGCACGTTCGACCTCGGCGGTAACATCGTCGAGGGCATCAAGTCCGGTGTCATCGAGTGGGGCATAGACCAGCAGCCCTACCTGCAGGCATATCTCCCGGTCATCGTGATGGCAAATTACCACCGTTACGGCGTTCTGCCTGGCAACAACATCAACTCGGGCCCCGGCTTCGTCACGAAGGACGGCCTCGAGAAGGTGGAAGAATTCGCCGGCGAGTACCGGTAACGTACATCGCGGGCGGCTCCAACGGGTCGCCCGCTTTCGTTCCAGATGCATTCCAAAGCCAGGGGGTGAGCGATGTCGGAGACAGCGCAACCGGCACCTGCAAGCGACGAACGGGTCAAGGATCTCGGCTGGCGGAAGCTTCTCATCCGGCCCGAGCTCGGCGGAATCGTCGGAACGATTGCAGTCTTTGCCTTCTTCCTACTCTTCGCCTTCGACAGCGGCATGTTCAGCGCGCAGGGCGTGCTCAACTGGTCCGTCGTCTCGGCGCAATTCATGATCATCGCGGTCGGCGCCTGTCTGCTGATGATCGCCGGCGAGTTCGATCTCTCGGTCGGGTCCATGATCGGCTTCTCGGGGATGATGATCGCCATCTTCACGGTCACGCTCGGCTGGCCGGTGTGGATAGCGATCCTCGTCACCTTCGGGATGGCGGTCGCGATCGGGGCCCTGAACGGCCTGATCGTGATCCGGACCGGCCTGCCGAGCTTCATAGTGACGCTCGCATTCCTGTTCATCCTGCGCGGTTTCGCGATCTATCTGCCGCAGACGATCGAACGCAAGACGATCATCGGCGGCGTCTCGGATTCGGCGCAGGGCGATTGGCTGGCGCCTCTCTTCGGCGGCAAGATCCTCCAAGGCGTTTTCACGTGGATGGGCGACAACGGTCTGATCTCGGTCTTCGAGCGGGGCACACGGGCAGGGCAGCCCGTGATCGACGGCATCCCGATGCTGATCGTCTGGGCGCTTGTCCTGGCTGCCTTCGGGCATGTCCTGTTGACCCGCACGCGGTTTGGAAACTGGATCTTCGCGGCAGGCGGCGATGCGCAGGCGGCGCGCTACGTGGGCGTGCCGGTGAACCGCGTGAAGATCCTGATGTTCATGTTCACCGCCTTCTGCGCGACGGTCTTCGCGACCTGCCAGGTGATGGAGTTCGGATCGGCCGGAGCCGACCGGGGGCTTCTCAAGGAGTTCGAGGCGATCATCGCCGTGGTGATCGGCGGCGCGCTTCTGACGGGCGGCTACGGGTCGGTCATCGGGGCGGCGCTCGGCGCGCTGATCTTCGGCGTGGTGCAGCAGGGCCTCTTCTTCGCGGGCGTCGAGTCGAGCCTGTTCCGGGTGTTTCTCGGCGTCATCCTGCTCTTCGCAGTGATCCTGAACACCTACATCCGGCGGATGATCACGGGGGAACGCTGACATGACGACGCGGAGCAAGCACGATCCCATCGTCGAGATGCGCAACATCGAGAAGCACTTCGGCAGCGTGATCGCGCTGGCGGGCGTGTCGGTCGATGTCTGCCCCGGGGAATGCCACTGCCTTCTCGGCGACAACGGCGCGGGCAAGTCGACGTTCATCAAGACGTTGTCGGGCGTGCACAAGCCGACGCGGGGAGAGATCCTGCTCGAGGGCAAGCCGATGAATTTCGACGATCCGCGCGACGCGATATCGGCCGGGATCGCGACGGTCTATCAGGATCTGGCGATGATCCCGCTGATGTCGGTGAGCCGGAACTTCTTCATGGGCAACGAGCCGGTGAAGAAGGTGGCGGGCCTCCCGTTCTACGACAAGGAGCATGCCGACCGGGTGACGCTGGAGGAGATGCGCAAGATGTGCATCAATCTCCGCGGCGCGGACCAGGCGGTGGGCACGCTCTCGGGCGGGGAGCGCCAGACGGTCGCGATCGCCCGCGCGGTTCATTTCGGCGCGAAGGTGCTGATCCTCGACGAGCCGACGTCGGCGCTCGGCGTGCGGCAGACGGCGAACGTGCTGGCCACCATCGACAAGGTGCGCAAGCAGGACATCGCCGTCGTCTTCATCACCCATAACGTGCGCCACGCGCTCGCGGTGGGCGACCGGTTCACGGTGCTGAACCGGGGCAAGACGCTCGGCACCGCGCAGCGCGGGCAGATCACGCCCGAGGAACTCCAGGACATGATGGCCGGCGGGCAGGAGATGGTCGAACTCGAAGGGTCGCTCGGGGGAACCGTCTGACGCGTCACGGGCGGCGTTATCGCTCAGAAGAGGCGCGGGACAGGAGGAAACACGATGGATGGCGGGTATTTCGACGTCGAAAGTTGCGCGCTCGACGCGTTCCGGGATCTGACGGAGCGAACACTCGATCCGGGCGCGCTGGCGTCCGCGGCGGCGGTGCAGGACAACGTGCCGCTCTACGACATGGCGGATCTCGAAGCCGTCCTTGGCGACGCGGGAGGGCGGCAGGCGCTCCTGTCGGAATGGGCGCGGGTTCTGGGGCAGCTTTCCGGCGTCCTCGTTCTGAAGGGCGCTTATGCCGACACCGGCGTTCTGGACGACGCGACGGCGGCCTATGAACGCGTCATCTCGCGCGAGGCCGAATCGGGCGGCGGAAAAGGCGACCACTTCGCGGCGGCGGGATCGAACGCGCGGGTCTGGAATTCCTTGCAGAAGCTCTGCGAGGAGGACCCCTCGCTCTTCGCCCGCTACTTCGGAAACGTCGCAATCGCGGCGGTCTGCGAGGCGTGGCTCGGCCCGTTCTACCAGATGACCGCGCAGGTGAACCTCGTGCGGCCCGGCGGCAAGGCGCAGGAAGCCCACCGTGACTATCATCTCGGCTTCCAGACCGAGGCGGTCGCCGCCCGGTTTCCGGCGCATATCCATGATCTCTCGGCGGCGATGACGCTGCAGGGCGCGGTCGCCCATTGCGATATGCCGGTCGAGAGCGGACCGACGAAGCTGCTCCCGTTCTCGCAGCTATACCGGCCCGGCTACATGGCCTACCGGCGCGACGATTTCCGCGCGTATTTCGAGGAGCGGCATGTGCAGCTTCCGCTGGAGAAGGGCGACGCGCTGTTCTTCAACCCTGCGCTCTTCCATGCCGCAGGCGAGAACCGGAGCGCGGACATCGCTCGGATGGCGAACCTCCTGCAGGTGTCCTCGGCCTTCGGGCGCGCGATGGAAGCCGTGGACAGGGAAGGCATGTGCCGGAGTCTCTACCCAGCGGTCCGGGCGCTTCTCGACGAGGAGCGGCTCAGCGCGGACGAGGCGGATGCCGCGATCGCCGCGGCGGCGGAGGGGTATTCGTTCCCGACGAACCTCGACATCGATCCGCCGGTCGGCGGCCTCGCGCCCGAGACGCAGGCGGCGCTTTTCCGGCGAGCACTTGGCAACCGGATGCTCCTGGAGGAGTTCGAGACAGAGTTGTCGCGCCAGACCGCGCGGCGGGGAGCCTGACGGAGGAGGATCGCTTGGCAGATCTGCACATCCGGCCGGCGGGTCACCGAGGCAAGGTCCACGCGATCTCGCCAGCAATGGCGGGCTGGTCCTATGTCGGCTTCGATCTCTACAGGCTCGACGCGCAGGAGGTCATATCGGACGAGACCGGCGGGCGCGAGGCGATCCTCGTGCTCGTCGAAGGCAAGGCGCGCATCGGCGCGGACAGACGGGACTTCGGCGAGCTTGGAGACCGGATGGACGTCTTCGAGAAGCGGCCGCCGCATTGCGTCTACGTGCCGTCGGACAGCCGCTGGGAGGCCGTGGCGACAACGCAGTGCACGCTCGCTGTCTGTACCGCGCCGGGGCAGGGCGGGCATGCCGCGCAGATCATCGGGCCCGCGGGCATCTCGCTGGCTGAGCGGGGGCGGGGCACCAACACGCGCCATATCCACAACATCGCGATGGAAGATCGCGACGTGGCCGACAGCCTCCTCGTCACGGAAGTCTACACGCCGGCAGGGCACTGGTCCTCCTATCCGCCGCACCGGCACGACGAGGACGACTATCCGCGGATGACCTATCTCGAGGAGACCTACTATCACCGCCTGAACCCCGCGCAGGGCTTCGGGGTCCAGCGGGTCTTCACCGAGGACGGGGCGCTCGACGAGACGATGGCGGTCGGCGACCACGATGTCGTCCTCGTGCCGCGCGGCTACCACCCCTGCGCCGCGCCCTATGGCTACGAGATGTACTACCTCAACGTGATGGCCGGGCCGGAGCGGAAGTGGCGCTTCCGAAATCACCCGGACCACGAATGGATCGTGGAACGCGACAGCGTTTGAGCCACGCCGACCCCTTAAGTGCGTCGGCGGGCGCGCCGGCCCGCCGTTCCTGCGGCCCTCGACGGCCTCGCACAACTAGCCCTCGCCGATCCCGCAATGACGGCCGGTGGGCTTCGGGTCTCTGTCCGGGATCGAAATGCCCTACTGCTCCCGAAACGCCTTCGAGAAGCTGTCCGTTATGGGCTTCGTGATGTAATCGGCGAAGGTCCGCTCCTGCGTCTGGATCATTACCTCAACCGGCATGCCGGGCGTCGGTGCGAACCCGGGGATGCGGTCCAGTTCTTTCGTCGGGATCGAGATCCGGGCGAGGTAGACCTCTTGCGGCATGCCGCTGACATCCTCGGAGAGGGAGTCCGCCGACAGGTAGAAGACCTCGCCTTCCAGGACCGGCGTGGTTCTCTGGTTCAGCGCGATCAGGCGGACGGTCGCCTGCTGGCCGCGCCGGACGGTGTCGATGTCGGTGCGCGCGATCTGGGTCTCGATGATGAGCGGTGCGTCGGAGGGGAGGATTTCGGCGATCGCCTTCCCGGTCTCGATCACGCCTTTCGGGGTATGGTAATGCATCCTGACGACGGTGCCCGTTACCGGCGACCGCACGATCGAACGGTCGAGGACGCTGCGTGCCTGGCGGGCCTTTTCGCGCACGCTCTCAAGCTCGGCCGCGATCGGTCCCAGTTCGTCAAGCGCGGCTTCGCGATAGGCGGACCGGGCCCGGTCGATCTGGCTTTCGTGCTTGAGAAGCATCTGCTGCACCTCTTCAAGCTCCGCCGTGAGGCGCGCAACCTGGCCCTCGGCCTCCGCCTGCACCCGGCGCAGCGCGTTGACTTCGGACTTCCGCACGAGTCCCCGGTCTAGGAGCGTCGTCTTGTCCTCGATGTCCTCGGCGATGATCTCCGACCGGAGCGCGAAGGATTCGAGCTGCGCGGCATAGCCGCCCTCGCGGATTTTCAGCGCCTCGATGTTGCGTTCCAGCAGCGCGATGTCGTTCAGGAGCGACTTGCGGGTGATGTCGAAGGTGAGTTTCTGGCCGTCGAGCATCGCGGCGACCTCGACATCGGCGGCCTCCGCGTCGAGAAGGCGCCGCGAGAACCGCAGATCGTCAGCCTCCTGGTACTCGGCCAGCAGCCGCTCGGAGGTTGCCTGAAGGCGGATCTCGCGCAGGAACAGCTCCCGCTCCGACGTTTCCGCGGAGGTCTGATCGAGGCTGAGGATTTCGTCGCCCGCTTCCACGAACTGACCTTCGGAGACATAGATGTTCTCGATGATGCCGCCCTCGAGGTGCTGCACGATCTTGTTGCGCCCGGTGGCGACGAAACTGCCCTGTGCGATCACCGCCGCGGCGAGCGGCGCGGTGAACGCCCACCAGGAGAAGCCTCCGAAGGCCACCGCCATCAGCGTGAGCCCGATGATCGTATGGCGCCGGATCGAGCGCGGGACCTCGAAATACCACTCGCGGCCCGGGTCGTATGTCGTGATGTCAGCCATTGCCCGCCTCGCTGCCTTGAATTCGACCGCTGGGGGCCTTCGGACCGTTCAGCTTGTGAAGGACCTGGTCCTTCGTCCCGAAGAGCGCGACGCGGCCGTCGGTGAGAAGCATGATCTTGTCCACTAGGTTCAGGACGGCCGGTTTCTGCGTGATGAGGACAAGGGTGATCCCGTTCGCTCGCGCGTGCTCGATCGCCTGGGCGAGCGCCTTGTCGCCGGCGACGTCGAGGTTCGAGTTCGGCTCGTCCAGCACGACCAGCCGCGGACCGCCGAAGAACGCGCGCGCCAATGCGATGCGCTGCTTCTGTCCGCCCGACAGTGGCGATCCGTCGGCGGCGACCATCGTCTCGTACCCGTGCGGGAGCGACGCGATCATGTTGTGGACGTCGGCGAGGACGGCCGCCTCGTGGATTTGCTCGTCGGTGGCGTCGTCGCGCATCCGGCCGATGTTGTCCTTGATCGAGCCGGGGAAAAGCTGCACGTCCTGCGGCAGATAGCCGATGTTCTCGCCCAGCTGACGCGGATCCCAGTTCCGCAGATCCATGAGGTCGAGCCGGACGCTCCCGGAGGTGGGCATGATCGACCCCACGAGCATCTTTCCCATCGTCGTCTTGCCCGCGCCGGAGTTTCCGATGACGGCGAGCGTCTCGCCCGGGTTCAGCGAGAAGGACACGCCGTTGAGCACGACCTGCTTCGTGCCGCCTGGCACGTAGAGGAGGCGTTCGACATCCAGCCGTCCTTCGGGGTGCGGGAGCCGGAGCTTCTCGAACTTGTTCTCCGTCGAATGCAGAAGCTGGCGGATGCGCCCGTAGGCGCCTTTCGTCAGCACGAAGGTGTTCCAGCCCTCGATCGACCCTTCGATCGGCGCAAAGGCGCGTCCTGCGATGATCGAGGCGGCGATGACCATGCCGCCGGTGAGGCTTCCGCCGATCGCGAGGAACGCGCCCCAGCCGAGGATCGCCACCTGCGTGAGCAGTCGAACCGCGCGCGAGATCGCCGCGAAGGTGACGTTGCGGTCCTGTGCCGTGACCTGCGATGTCAGGGAGGCGGCGGTGTCGCGCCCCCAGATCCGCACAGCTTCCGGGATCATCGCCATCGCGTTGATCACCTGACTGTTGCGGGACATCGAATCGAGGTGCTGGTTCGCCTTCGCCTGCGCGGTGTTCGCCTCGGCGAACGGGGCGGCGGTTGCCCGCTGGTTGATCAGCGCGATCGTCATCAGAAGCCCCGCCGTCGTCAGGACGATCAGGCCGAGGTCGGGGTGAATGAGGAAGATCGCCAGGATGAAGAGCGGCGCGAACGGGACATCGAGAAACGAGATGAGCGTTCCGGACACCAGAAAGCCGCGCACGGTCTGCAGGTCGCCGACCGTCTGGTATTCGCGTCCGGTCCCATGGAGCGAGGCGTGCGCCGCCGCACGCAGGATCGGCGCGCCGAGACGGCCGGCGACCTCGACCGCCGTCCTCATCAGGATGAAGCGCCGGATCGCGTCGAAGATCGACTGGAACACGACCGCGCCGGCGATGATCACCGTCAGCATCACGAGCGTGTCGACGGAGCGACTCGTGAGAACGCGGTCGCTGATCTGGAAGAGGTAGACCGGGATCGCGAGAACAAGCAGGTTCGTCGCGAAGGTCAGGGCGAAGACGACACTCATGTTGCGCGAGACGGCCGCCCGCGCGTTCTGGAGCATCCTCGCGTGGCGCTCGGGTTCGTTGCGGCGGTGAAACGGATCGCGCGGGCCGCCGGAGCCGCCCGAGCCCGAGGACCGACGCATCGGTTCGTTCGCCTTGGCCTCGACGGTCTCACCGAGGCCCTTGACCTTCGGCTGACCACCGGGCGCGCCGGGACGCATGTCGCTGCGCGCGTCCGCGCCGATCGTTCCGTCGGACGGCTGTTCTTCATTGCGCCGGGATGTGAAGGTGACGCTGGCGGTTTCGGGCGAGGCTGCGTGCCCCCGGCCGCCCGTGCGGGGCGTTTCCTTAGGCGGGGGGCTGTCCCCGCGGGGACACTTGGCCGATGTGCCCGCCACGGTCTCCTCGCGTGGCACCAGCATCTCCTGGTTGAGGATCAGGCGATTTCCCGGTGCGGCTTCGATGCCGCGGCCGAGGTCAATGCTCTTGGTATCGATCGTCTTCAGAGGGGCGTTCACTTGGGGCTCCGTCGTCAGGTGACTGCGCTGCTCATCACATCGTAGGCATCGGACGTCGTGTCTCCGGATGCGCCTATCTCGTCCGTCTTTCCGGCGACGGTGCTCTCGGTCTCTTCCATCAGGAAGGCCACGGCCTCGCTGACGAGCGCCTGATCCCCCTCCTGGGGCGCATCCGGCTCGTCGATCAGGCTCGCCTGATGGATCAGGAGATCCGAGTAGCCGTCGTTTCCGGTCATCACCTGGGAATCGACGCCGTGGGTGGAGATCGAGGCGGCATTGAGAAGCGCGTTCGAACTCGCGATCATCTCGAGATTCGACGGCGCGGCGCCGTCGACGCGGATATCGTCCCGATCCGATGCAAGGATGATCTGCTCGATCGTGTTCGACTGGATCAGGCTGCCGTCAATCTTGAGGACCCTTGCATGTTCGAGACCGGCGAGCGCGGGATCGGTCAGCAATTTTTCCTTCAGTGTCTCCAGGTCGGGTGCCGCCCCCGACAGGATCTCGGCGAGGGCCGACGACAGTTCGGCGCCCGTGTCCGTGCCGATGGAGGTCAGCTTCGCGTGGTTCATGAGAAGGTTGCTGGGCGCGGGCTCCAGCGTGTCCTCGTCCGCGCCGTCCTCGACACCCACGTCCACGTCCTTGGCGAACCGGCCGCCGTCGGCCGCGGTCGCCTCTCCCGCCGTCGCGGTCGCGCTTGCCGTGTCGAACGGACCGGACGGCGCGTCCGGCGGCGCGAAGGTTTCCTCAATCCAGTCGTCGTCCAGCAGCACGAGGCTTTGGGTGATCGAGTCGACCGTGATGAAGTCGCCGCCCACGATGATCAGGTCATAGCCCAGACCCGCGGTAACGAGGCCGGTGACGTTGAATACGGTGTTGTCGCCCAGAATGTAGGCCGAGTTCGCCGCCTCGATCGACATTCCGAACGAGTCGTTGTCGAAGAATTCGATGGTCTGCGTGACGTAGTTCGACACGAAGAGATCGCCGGTCACGACCTCGACCGACAGAAGCTTCGGCGCGGCGGAGGCACCGTCTTCGGACTTGGCCTGCCAGGTTGCGGTGTTCGAGCGCTCCTCGATCTCGACCACCTGATAGACGCCGGACCGGCCGGCGTCCGTCGCCGCGGCCCCTGTGTCGTGGTTCGAGACGGCCGCGACCTGGCTGATGATGTCGAGGTTGATCCATTTCCCGCCGACCGCGAAGAACGGCGCGTCGAGATAGGAGACGCCGATCTGCGCCTGGTTCACCAGAAGGTTGCCTCCCGCCACGATCGTGTGGCCCTCGGGCGTCTCGGCGTCGGGCGTGTATCCGGGGGGAAGTTCCCAAGCCTCAAGATCGTCGGCCGCCTCGCCCTCTTCGTCCTCCCGGTGATACGCGGGCAGAAGCGTCTTCCATTCGGGCGCGCTCTCGGCCGCCTCGCCATTGACGATCAGTGCGGGCGCATCCCCGCCGCGGAAGGTGTGCACAACGAAGCCTTCCGGTGCCTGCCCGGAAAACGAGAGCATCGCGTCGGCAAGCGCCTCCGCGTCCGCCAGCGTCGGAATCTCCGCGGGTCCGAACCCTTTGGGCGCATGAAGAGCCGACACGACCGCGGCGAACTCTGCGAGGTCGGCCGTGTGTTCGGCCGCGTCGCGGAAGGCGCCGTGACCGAGGACGTCGTTGTCCGACAGCGCGGCCGTCTGTTCGGTGACGGTCAGCATCGAGCCCGGGATCATGAGCGGCGGCGGGACGGGGTCGCGGACGATGAGAACCTGTTCGAAGTCGAATCCCGAGGCGTCGTCCCCGGCGTTGCCTCCGCCGAAGATCGGCGGTGTGCCGCCACCGGCACCGCCGTCCCAGGCGTGAACGGGTGTCCAACTGCCAAGCGTGTGCGCAACCGGACCGATTTGGACGGCAAGCGGGTGATGGTCGCCGGCCCGCATGTCGAAGTCGGCCCGCACATCGGCGGCGAGCCCTTCGATGTCTTCGAGTTCCGCCTTCCGGCGGAGCGCCGTGAATTCCTCGTAGCTGTCGCGGAGCCTGCCCTGAGCCGTCTGGAGTTCGAATAAGCCGATGAAATGCGAGATGGCTTCAGTCGTTCGATCGACGCCCATTTCTACCTCTCACTCTGTACAGGAAACCGGCAGCTCTTCCAGATGCGCCGGGGCCCGAGGGCCCCGGCGCTTTTCGTTCGTGACGATCAGGTCTCCGAGTCGTCGCCGGCGTAGGACGACGACATCGCGCCTCCGACCATGGTCATGTCGACCGAGTTGCCGAGCACGTTGGCACCCATGACGATCGACTGGTTGAAGGCATTGGTGTCCACGACCGCAGCAGCGGACGCGTAGGACTCTCCGGTGACGAAGCCGTCGTCGCCGTTGTTGGAGCCCCAGACACCGGCGTCTCCGCCCGTGCCGCCGGCACCCGAGTAGGCGCCGCTCGCGTCTCCCCCGGCGACCGCGCCGCCTTCGGCCGCGCCGCCGCTGGCGGTGGCTTCGGCATAGCCGCTCGTGCCGCCCATCGCGTCGCCGTAGCCGCCGGCGCCGCCGGTGCCGCTGTCGGTCATCGTGTCGACTTCGCCCGACCCGGCCGAGCTTGCGTCGTCATCGGTGCCCGACTGCCCGCCGTAGCCCGCGATGGCTTCGGCCATGCTGTCGGCCGATCCGTCGGTGTCGCTGTCGGAGAACACGTCGGCATAGCCGCCGTCGCCGGAGTCGTTCGCGGCGTCCCCGGTTCCGGTGCCGTTTCCGGCCGCGTCGGAGGCGGTATCGGTCGCCCCGCCGTCGCCGGCTGTGCCATCGGAGGCCGAGTTCGCGGCGCTCGATCCGTCGGCATCACCGTCCGCCGCGTTCGAGCCGCCGGCGCCGCCGGAGGACGCGGTGTCCTGCGTGCTGTCGGCCGTCGGGCTGCTGTTGCCGCCGGTCTGCGTGACGTTCGGTCCATCGCCGGTCGACTGGTCGCCGGTGCCTTCGATGTCCTGCGCCGCGTTCGCCGTGCCGCCGGTGCCGTCTCCACCCGTGGTGTCGCCGCCTTCCGAGCTTCCGCCGCCGCCGGTGGTCGCCGTGCCGGTGTCACCACCGTCGTCGTCACCGTCGTCATCGTCGCCGTCCGACAGCTCCTCGAAGAGCGCGGCGATCGCCGCTTCCACGAGGCCGGAGAAGCCGCCGTCGCCGGCGTCCCCGCCTTCACCTTCGGCATCCGACTCGTTGCCGCCGAGGCCGAGCCCGAGCGCGCCATTGCTGCCGCCGGTGTTGTCGTCGGTCTCGGTCTCGCTTTCACCTTCCGCACCGGTCAGGCCAACGCCGATCCCGGCGGAATCGCCGCCCTCGGCTCCGTCGGAGTCGTTGCTCGTCGAGGCGTCGCCATCGGAGTCGGCGTCGCTGTCGGAGTCGCTGTCGCCGCCTTCGGAGTCGCCTTCGGCGTCCGATCCGGCAAGGCCGAGGCCCACGCCGACGCCGGTGCTCGTGCCGTCACCGCCGTCGCCGCCGGTTCCGGAGTTGCTGGCGTCACTGGAGTTGTCGTTGTCGGCGTCCGAGTCGCTGTCGCCGTCACCGCCGTCACCGCCCTCGCTGTCACTGTCTGTCTCGGCTCCCGAGATGCCAAGGCCAAGCCCGAGACCGTTCGCGTCGCCGGTGGCTCCACCGTCGCCCCCGTCGGCTTCCGCTTCGGACTCACCAGTCTCGCCGCCGTAGGCATCGGCGTATCCCGCTTCGGCGTTGGCGTTGCCGCCTGCTCCGGCGTAGGTCTCGCCACCCGCGCCGGATGCGCCGCCGTCGGCTTCGGCATCGATGCCTTCTTCGGCGTAGGCGTAACCGCCATTGGCGCTTCCGTTCTGCTGGAAGTCGGCATAGTTCCCGACAGTGGCGTTCTCGAGGATGTCGTTGTCGGTGAGCTCGGCCGACAGGAAGTTGAGCGAGGCCATGTCGTTGCCTTCGCCCGCGAGCGCGCCGTCCATGTCGATGTCGTCGCCGGGATCGTAGTTCAGATCGCCGCCCGCCGTGATGACGTCATTCATCTGGGCGTCTTTCTGAAGGTCGATATCGACCACATCGTCATCGGACCACGGCATCTCGCCGTCACCGATGCTGATGTCGATCGCGTTGTTGAGCGCGTTCGAGTTGTCGTTGTTACCGTTCACGTTGTCGACCGACTGGGCCTGCTCTTGGCCCTGATCCTGGTCTTGGCCCTGGTCCTGATCCTGTCCCTGTTCCTGACCTTGATCCTGGTCCTGGGCGTTCGTGTCGGTGGTATCGACGTCCGTGACCTGCTCCTGACCTTGTTCCTGGCTGTTGAGATCGGCTTCGATCTCGGCCTCCTCGACTTCGATGTTCGTGTCGAAATCAGCGTCGATCGAGTCGATGTTGACCTCTTCGAAGTCGGCGATGTTGACAGATTGTCTCTTACTCATGGGAGTACCTCTGAATGCGTGGACACCGCATCGCCATTCATCTCAAAAGCGATGATCAGGTGTTCCGGATTGTGATTGATACGGGGTCGGATTGTGTTTGTGCGGATCACCCCGTGCGATCCCATCCCGTCGCGGTCACCCCCCTTCCATACTCGTTCAACTCGAAAAACCGGGCGAGTCGTGTTCTGCACCGGGTGCAGCCGCTCACTCAAATTCTGGACACTCAGCGTCGCAACTCGCGCACGGCATTCCAATTCATCGGATGGTCAGGTCCGTTTAGAGGGCAGAAAAAGATCAAGAAATCAATTGCTTGACGAATACAGGCACGTGATGCCCGCCGATCCTTCGCACTCTCGATCTTCGTCCTGATCGTTTGGGTAGGTTACATGCCGCCAGTCTCGAGTCATTCTGCTGTGGCTTGGTTCGTGCCGTCCTCGCGACATCGCGGAGATCTATCGTTGAGAGGATGCTCAAGATGTGATAGGAAGATGGTTGTCTAACCAATTGGGGGATTGGGATTAAGGTATAGGGACGCAACAGTTTTGGGTCGGAGGGTTTATCTCCGGCGCGCGCAGGTGTGTAATTGGGGGTCCGAAATGCGCGAGATACTGCAGTCTATAAATTCGACGACAAGAGATAAACTTTCGAATGTGGGAATCGCGGTGGTGGGCAGCGGCCCATTTTTTACACGCCAGACCTGCAATCATCTGGAGAACGAATTCGATACCGGCTGCGTCCGGTTGAATTCGCTCGACGAGCTGGACGGGATTACCGAGGAATTGACGCGGTTGCGTCTGGTCGTGATCGACGAGACGCTGGCCGATGATCTTCTGGCCCGTCCCGAGGCGTATCGGGAGATCAATTCCCTGGCGGCCATCGCTTTGGGGTATCGCGACATCGACACCGCCCGCCGGTTCCACGAAAGCCTCGATCCCGCCGTGCACGGAGCGGTGGGCTATCTTCCGCTGAACGCGCCGTTCGAGGTGGTTCTGTCCACGATCAGGCTCCTGCTGCACAAGGAACTCTTCGTTCCCGCCTGCCTGATCCGCACCTTGTCCGAGCGCAAGGCCGAGGGCAGGGTGATCGAAAGGGTCGAGACCGAACCGCCTTGCAAGAAGGATGCCGACACCGAGTTCTTCCGTCTCACGGACCGGGAACGACAGGTCCTGCGCCGCGCATCGGTCGGCGAGAGCAACAAGATGATCGCCCGCGCGCTCAGCATCTCCGAACACACGGTGAAGCTCCACATGCACAACGTCTATGAGAAGCTCAACGTCTCGAACCGCACGGCCGCGGCATCCCTGTACCTCGCGACGAATGGTGGACGGGGTGGAACCGCAAACCGACCCGCATAGGCTGTTCGAGCGCCTTCTCCTTCTGACGGGCCGGATGAACTACATGTGGACCAACACCGAAAGCCTGCTGATCCACGTGATCGCCGGGCTGGCGAAGGTCGACAAGGACACCGCCGTGATCATCTTTCTGACGCTGAACACGACGCGCGCCCGGCTGGATCTTGTCGAGCGCCTCGCCAAGATGCCCATTCGTGACGCCGACGAACGGGACAGCGTTCTGGCCTGCACACGAGAACTCGGCCGACTTTCGGGAACGCGGAACCACTACAACCACTGCATCTATTCGTTCGATGCCGAAAGCGGAAACCCGCAGACCATTCTGATGCGCATCGCGGATCGCAAAGGCGATATACGCGTCGGACGGAAGGGGCTGATCGATGAAGGCGAACTCGAACGCATAGAGGGCGTCCTGTCGCAGCTTGCGGGCCTGAACACAAAAATCTGGGGATTGATCAGCCGCTGCGGTTATCCCGCCTGATCGGTCGCCTGGAGCTTTTCCGGTGGTCGGGGCGGGGGCGGCTCAGCGTCCTGAGGATGCATCCGAGATGACGTAGAACTCCTCGACTCCCACCAGCCAGCCTTTTCCCGCACCGACCTGAAGCTGGACGTAACTCGACGTCCAGTTCCGAAGCGAGCCGGCCAGAGACAACCTGTTGTCGGCGATCCCGCGTTCGGCGTCGATGAGGTCGAGGACGGTTGCCTGACCCGCGTCATACGCCTCGCGGGAGAGATCGCGCAGATCGGTGGCGGCATCGACCGCCCTCTGGAAAGCGGCAGTCTGGCGTGCCCACTGGCGCGACAGGGAAAGCGCCGCCTGAGTCTCTTCCACAGCCGTCAGAACGGAAGAACGCCAAATCAGTTCGGCCTCCCGCGCGGTCGATTGCGCGATGCGCCGGTTGGCCCGAAGCGTCGGCTGGTTGAACACGGGCAAGGTGAGGAACGGCCCGAAGCTCCAGCTTTCCCGGTCACCCGCCGTCACCGCGCCGCTGAGCGCGAGAGAGGGATAGAGCTCCGCCTCCGCGATGCCGATCGCCGCCGTCGCCGACGCCAGACTGCGCTCCGCTGCCCTGACGTCTGGGCGATTTCGCAAGACGTCTGCGGGAACGCCGATGTCCGGCTGCCCGCGCGGTCTCGGCTGAGGCCCTCCCCGGTCGAGGCGCGCCTTGATGGTCGCGCCCGGTTCGCCCAAAAGCGTTGCGATCCGAAACACGTTTTCCTCGTAGCGCCCGATCAGGATCGGCAGGCTCGCTTCCGCGGTCGCGAGCAACGACCGTGCCTGCGCCTGTTCCAGCGCCGTCGCCTCGCCGACCTCTACCCGGCGCTCGACCAGGTCCAGCGTCTGCCGCCGACCGGCGATAGAGTCCCGCGTGATCGCCGCGGCCGCCTGGAAGTAGCGCGCCTGGTTGTAGGCATCGATGACCTCGGCGAGGTAGGCCAGCCTCACCGTCCCTGCGTCGAACTGCACGGCCTCCAGATCGGCCGCTGCGGCTTGCCGCTCGCGGGTGAAGCGTCCGAAGAGATCGAAGACGAAGGATGCGTCGGCGGCACCGAAGCTCTCGTTCTCGACCCCTGCGTTCTCCACCTCCCCCCGTCGCGCGTTCAGCGACAGATCGCCACCAATCTGTGCGGGTACGCCGGTTCGTGCCAGGCGGGCCCGCGCGGCGGAGATCCGCTCGGTCGCCGCACGAACATCGAGGTTTTGCCGGAGCCCGATCGCGACGATGTCGTCGAGCGTCCGGTCGCCAAGAGCAGACCACCACGCTCGCGTTGCCGCGTTCTCAAGGGCGCCGGAGCTCCCGTCAACATACGATGCGGGAACTTCAATGCCCGGCGTCCGGTAATCGGGCCCTATCGGGGTACAGGCACTGATCCCGCATCCAAGAATTGCCGTGAGACAGAGGTTTCTTTTCAATGTCTTCGCGCCATTATGAATTCAATTCGAACCGGACGCTACCAGATCGGCGCCCGTTTTTCTCCAGTCAGTTCCAACGATTCTCCAAGGTGTGCCCAAAGTTCATCACCTTTCGAATGAGACCACTACGCGCGCGTCGCGCGCTGAACGGATCTATCCGTTCCAGCTTGGCGTGCTCCACGGATTGGAAGCTCGCTATTCGACTTTGCGGTGAGTTCCTGCATCTATGAAGGCCATGACACTGTTGAAGATCGCGGCCGGCCTTGCGGCTCTCTACCTCGTCTTCGTCCTGCTGATCGCCGCGGTCCAGGATTGGCTGCTGTTTCCGCGATGGTTGATGGCAAGCGGAGCGGTCTCCCTGCCAGCGGACGCCGAGCGTGTCTCGATCGAGGTTCCGGATGTCGGTGCGCTGGTCGGCGTCGTACTGCCTGCCGAACGCGCCCCGCCGGAAGGATCGGCTCCGGTTCTCGGGTTCGGCGGGAACGCATGGGATGCGGACCTCCTCGCGATCTACCTCAGGTCGCTCTTTCCGAACCGGGACATCGTTACCGTCCATTACCGTGGATACGGACCGAGCGCCGGCCGACCGAGTGCCGAGGTCATCCTCGACGACGCCGAACTCATCTTCGACGAGATCATCGCTCCACGCGATGGCGACCGGACGGTCGTCGTGGGACTGAGCCTCGGAGCAGGACCGGCGGCGCATCTGGCCAGCCGTCGCCCCGTCGCCGGCATGATCCTCGTCACGCCATTCGATTCGATCGAGGCGCTCGCCGGCGACCTCTATCCCTGGCTTCCGGTTCGCCAGCTTCTGCGGCACCGAATGGACGTGGCGGAGGCCGTTGATGGGTCGTCGGCGCACGTCGCGATCATCGCGGCGGAACGCGACCAGATCGTCCCGGCCCGGCGTACAGAGGCGCTTCGGCGCGCGTCAGGAGATCTCGTTCTCGACCGCGTCATACCGGGCGTCGGACACAACGACATCTACGACAGCAAGGATTTCGCCCAGGCGATGCGCGACGCCCTTGCCGTCATCGAGGATCGGAGCGGCCGAGACAAATGAAAGGCCGCCTGCCGGATGACGCAACAGCGTCCAGGGCGCGTCGAGCCGGATCCATGCCGCTCGGCGCGAGGTCCGAGGCGGCGGTCGAGGTCCGGCCGTGACCATACAGCGGAAGACGTCCGTCCGAAACGATAAGGTGAACGCATGAAGGCCGAGTCGGATCATGAATCGGGGCGCGATGCGCTCCTGTCGCACGGGGTTCTCTCGGACCATCCGGAGGATCTTTTTCATGCGACGGGATGGCGCGCGCTATGGGCCGTGCTTCGAGAATCGGGGCTCCGCCTCTGGAGCGACGACGCGTTCGGCCTGGCCGGGAACATCGCCTTCCGGGCACTCCTCGCAATCTTCCCGTTTCTGATCTTCACGAGCGCGTTGACCGCGTTCATCGGCGACCGCAGCATGGCCGACACGCTCATCGAGTTCCTGATCGCGATCGTGCCGCAGGAGCTGCTCGAGCCCATCGTGGCCGAAGTCGAGAACGTGATGACGGTGCCGCGCGGCGGTGTCCTCAGCATCGGTATCCTGCTGACGATCTGGTTCGCGACCGGCGGCGTCGATGGCGTCCGGGTCGGGCTCAACCGGGCGTACGGAATTCACGAGACCAGATCGACGGTGAAGCTTTATGCCGTGCAGGTCTCAGTCGTCGTTGTGGCCGGACTTGCGCTTGTGCTCGTCGGCTACCTGCTGGTTCTCGCGCCGTGGGCCGGATCGCTGGTGCACGATGTGATCCCACGGTTCGAGCCCGCATCGGTGACGCTGGGTGTGATCCGATACCCGGCGGCCATCGTGATTCTGATCGCCGCGCTGCTCGTCGCGCACGTGTTCCTGCCGGCGCGACGCAGTCGGTTCGCGAACATCTGGCCCGGCGTTCTCTTCACACTCTCCCTCTGGGCCATGCTGGCGGCCGCCTTCTCGTTCTATCTTGGCAACTACGCCAGCTATTCAAGCTACTACGCGGGTCTGGCCGGTATCGTGGCCACTCTCTACTTCATGTATCTCGCGGCGCTCGTCCTGATCTTCGGCGGAGAATTCAACCGCGCCCTCAGAATCCGCCGCCTCGCACGGCTTGTCAGCGAAGACGGCCGACGGCGAAAACGCTCCACGACCTAGCCGGCTTCGAGTTCGAGACCGTGCCGGCGCGGCCGGCGCTTCGGGAAACGGCCCAGTGCGGACCTCCTGCGAGACACGGAGGAATCCTCCTTGAGATCCTCCGTCACTCATCCGACGCCTTGCCGCACCGGCCCTCGGACGACGCCCGCGGCAAATCCGCGACACCAGGCTCGGCCCGGAAAGATCCTGCTAGACGACCTTCACGGTCATCGAGCCGAGCTTCTCGATCGCGATCTTCATGGTGTCGCCTCTTGCCACCGGTGCGACGCCCGACGGCGTCCCCGAGAGGATCACGTCGCCCGGGGCGAGCTGAAAATACTCCGAAAGATACGAGATCATCTCCGGCACCTTCCAGATCATCTGGTTCAGGTCGCCTTCCTGGCGGAGGTCTCCGTTGACCTCGAGGGTGATCCTGCCTTCGTCGAGATGCCCGACCGTCTCCACCGGATGGACCGGTCCGACCGGGGCGGAGCGCTCGACCGCCTTTCCAATCTCCCACGGGCGTCCGAGCTTCTTCGCCTCGCCCTGCAGATCCCTGCGCGTCATGTCGAGTGCCAGAGCATAGCCAAAGACATGGTCCAGCGCCGCCTCCACGGGAATGTTCATGCCGCCTGACTTGAGCATCACCGCGAGCTCGGCCTCATGGTGAACGTCCGAGGTCTTGCTTGGATACGGAAACTCGCCGGACGGATCCAGGTTGTCGGGGTTTTTCTGAAAGAAGAAGGGTGGCTCCTTGTCAGGGTCATGCCCCATCTCCACGACGTGGGCGGCATAGTTGCGGCCGATGCAATAGACCCTGCGCACAGGAAACGAGCCGCCGCCCGCCACCGGCAGAGTGGTCATCGGCGGTGCAGCGATCACGGTATCGGTCATCGAGGTCTCCCTTCCTTCGGTCTTGATGTCTTGTCATAGGGCGGCCTTGTGTTAAGATCAATCCAAACCAATCGGGCAAGTCGGGCGACTGAAAATTTGATCTTTGCGGAATAACAGGAATAGAAGTCGGTTATGAACCAATTGCGCGACCAATATGATGGTTTGGCGGGCGTGTCCGCGCCGGAGGTGCAGGAGGAAGACGTGGTCGCGCGGCTCAGGGAGTACATTCGCGACGGCGAATACTCGCCGGGCGACCGTCTGCCGCCGGAGCGGGAACTCATCGGCAAGCTGGAGCTGACCCGGACGGCCCTGCGCAGGGGGCTCGATGCGCTCGAACGGGAGGGCGCGATCTGGCGCCATGTCGGCAAGGGGACGTTCGTGTCGAGCTTGGAGGCCGGGGCGCACGGTGGATCCCTGGTCGAGCTTGGCCGGCAGTTGACGCCGTTCCGAATGATGCGCGCCCGGATCTGCATCGAGCCCGCGATCGCGCGGGAGGCGGCGATAAACGCGTCCGGAGAGGCGATGACGCGAATGCGCATCGCGATGGAGCGCGCCGCCGCGGCGTCGACCTGGGCCGAGAACGAGGCGCAGGACGACAGGTTTCACCGGTCGATCGCGGAGGGGAGCGACAACGTTCTTCTGCTCGCGCTTTTCGATCAACTGAACCAGGTGCGCCGGACGGTCGCCTGGGGGGCGGTCACGCGCGAGACGGTGCGGCCGGCGGAGGATCACAAGAGTTTCGCCGAGCACGAGGCAATCGCCCAGGCGATCGGGAG
>Ga0102929_1000139_pt1 | contig 39147 bp, 38 predicted proteins | sample SalPonR1_B_D2_MG_FD_78510 | JGI IMG/M metagenome (GOLD analysis project Ga0102929, IMG submission 78510) | Salt pond soil microbial communities from South San Francisco under conditions of wetland restoration - Salt Pond MetaG R1_B_D2_MG | ecosystem: Environmental > Aquatic > Marine > Intertidal... | reverse complement strand
CGTGTTCTGGGTGTCGTCGAACATCCGGGCGAGACTGCCGTCGGCATCGTGGACGATGTCGAAGGGCATGCCCTGGCTGCGTACCACCCGCGCGATCTCGTCCCTCCGGTCGTAGGGCATCGCAACCGCGAGCGTGACCAGGCCCTCGCGCGCATACCGGCGATGCACGGCGATCAGCGACGGCATCTCGTTCATGCAGGGACCGCACGTGGTCGACCAGAAGCTGACCAGGACCGGACGACCGGCCAGGGTCTCGAGGGTCTTCGCTTCGCCCGCGAGTGTCGTCATCGCGAAATCGGGCGCCGGCCGCGGCCGGCTTGCGAGAAACGGCAGGGCCGCCAGCATCGCGATCAAGGTGAGCGCGACGACGACGTAGACGAGCGCGCCGCGGCGGGGGTTCTCGGCGTTCGGCGCTGCTTTCGGGGGCACGGTCTGGCTCATGTCGTTCCTCATCGGCCGGTGCTCGGTCGGTTAGTGAGTTCCAACGTCCAAAGGTTCCCGAAAAACGGATCGTAAGACAAGCGGATGTGGAACGTGGAGCGGCCGAACCGGGGGGCGGAACCGCCACCACGCGACATCGTGATTCGACTTGGGTGTGCCCACCATTTAATCGTCCGCATTGAATTTGCTGGATTTTTTCCGGCCTGCTATTTAGCTTCCGTTGATGACTAAATGGCTCTCCGTATTCCTGAATTCCTTCGTTTCATTGGTGCGGTTCCGTCGCGAACCGGTATTCGAGAACCTGCTGTTGCGGCAGCAGCTGGCGGTCCTGACAGAGGCGGGCGTTCGGCCTCCGCTATCCGCGGCCGATCGTTCATTCTGGATGCTGGTCTCGATGGTGTGGCCCGGGTGGCCAGAGGCGCTCTGTATCGTCAGACCTGAAATGGTGATTCGTTGACACCGGGAAGGCTCTCGGCGCTACTGGGCCCGGAAATGCAGGCGCCAGGGCAGGCCGGTTACCACTGTCAATTGTGAACCCAGCGGCAGGGGGCAATGTCATGAACAGCGGTCGGCGGTATGCGATTTCGTTCCATGTCTTCGGTACAGCCGTGGCGCTTTTCGTGCTCGGCGCAATCGTTGGCGCCATCGTGTGGGCTCAGAACGCCGACGAAATCCTCGTCATCGCACAGGCGGTCGACAACGATGTTTACGCGGCGCGCCGCGAGGTCAATGTCCAGGCGGTTATCGATGGAGATCTCGTGGCCGCCGGAAACCGTGTCACGGTCCTTGGTGAGGTGACGGGCGACATTCTCGCGGCCGCGAAAAATATCGAAATTCGCTCCGCGGTGGATGATGACGTGCGAGTAGCAGGTCAGAACGTGCTCGTCACGGGACCGGTCGCGGGCCATATCGTCGCTGCCGGCCAGACCGTCAAGATTGAGCAACCGCTGCCCGAAGTCCCGGACGGTCGGAGCGTTAGCGGCGGGCTGGTCTTCACGTTCAGCATCTTCGTTCTGAAGCTGGAGAACGATCTGTCTCTCCGCGAGAGCGGACGTGGACCCGAGCCGGCTCCCCGGCTAACGTGCCGTGTGCTGCCAGGATGCGTATGCAACTGATTGCGTCTCTCCATCGAATAGAGTGCTGCGGGGACGTCGGCCTGATCGGCGCCGGGGAACGGGGGCAACAGGGAAGGAGTGCATCGGAATGAAACGGATGATCTGGATCGTGCTGGCGGTCCTGTGCCTGCCGGGCGCCGTCATGGCGGACGAGCGCAGCGGCGGGTTGCGCATCGAGGTGATCAGCGCCGAGACGCAGCGGCCGCTCCAGGGCGTGGCCGTGACCGTGACCGACCGCGAGGGCAACGCCGTCGAGGGCCGTACGACGGAGGACGGGGTGCTGGAGCTGGAGGGTCTCGAGCCGGGCCTCTACGCGGTCACGGCGGAGGGGCCGGGTCTGGTGACAGCGACGGAGCCGAGCGTGCGCATCGTGCGACGCAGGGTCACGCCGCTGGGCCTGGAGATGCTTGCCGCCGAGGAGGCCATCGAGGAGATCGTCGTGCGTGCCCGCGCCCGGGTCGCAGACCCCTATGGTCCGGTGAGCAATTCCTTCTTCAACCGGGAGGAACTGCGTAGCGCCGTAGGGGCGGGCAGCGACGTCATGCGCGCGCTGGACGGGCTCCCGGGGCTGGTATCCACGGGCGAGTTCGCGAACTTCTCGGTGCGCGGCCGCGGGCCGAGAGACAACCTGATCTTCATCGACGGCCTGCCGTTCGACCGGGTCGTGCACTTCGACCAGACCCTCGGTGAGGAGGAGGACATCGGCGGCGGCGGGCGATTCTCCATTTTCGCGCCGAACTCCATCGCGGGGGCCGAATTCTCGCCGGGCGGCTGGAGTGCCGCCTACGGAGGCCGGTCTGGCTCGCTGCTGCGTCTGGATGTAGCCGGCGGCGGCCCCACGCCGAGCGCCAGCCTGCGGGTGGATATCGCGGGGGTCGAGGTGGGCTACGAGGGACCGAGCGGCATCCGTGACGACACCACGATGTTCTTCACGGCGCGCAATTTCGATTTCGGCCGGGTGTTCGACGCGATCGACGAGAAGGACATCGGGCAGCCCGAACTCACCGACGTGGTCCTGAAGACCGTGACCGAGCTGGACCAGGACAATTCGATCGAGTTTCTCGGCATCTACGCGCCCGAGGAATACACCCGCGACATCGACAACGTGCTGGCTTCCCCGAACTTCGAGGACGTCTCGCTGATCGACGCCGAGCAGGATCTCTCCCTCGTGGGCCTGACCTGGCGGCGGCTCACGGGCGAGACGGGCGAATGGACCAACCGGCTCTACGTGCGCGCCAGCGACAAGACCTCGTCGGAGGGCGAGGCCTACCCGGACCTGGTGCCGCCCGGCACGCCCGCAGAGGCCATCCCCGTGCGCGAGCGCCTCATTACGGTGGTCGAGAAAGAGACCGAGATTGGCTGGCGCAGCGACTACGTCACGCAGAATCGCTACGGGCAGGGGTCCGTGGGGGTCCGCGTGTGGCAGATCGATGCCGATTACTCGGTGCTGCTGCGCGAGGAATGGGATCGCTTCGTCTACCGCAGCACCGATCCGCGGCCGCCGGGCCAGGACTACATCACCCTCACGCCGGAGAATCTGAACTCGGATTTCGACGCCAGCGAGATGAGCTATGCCGCCTACGGCGAGCAGGTTTTCGAGTTCGGCCACTGGGACCTGCGCACGGGGCTGCGCTACGACCGGGACGGATTCTCGGACGAATCACTCGTCTCGCCGCGGCTGGCTGCCAACTGGCGCCTCGCGCCGGGCACGCGCGTCTCCGCGACGGCCGGCGTGTTCTACCAGTCGCCGCGTTTCCTGGTCCGCTCGGCCAGCCCGGAGAACTTCGATATCGAGAACGAGCGCATCACCCACGTCAGTGTCGGCTTTGAAAGGGATTTTGGCGAGACCTGGTCGCTGCTGGTCGAGCCGTACTATCAGTGGCTGGACGACCTGGTCGTCGAGGAGGGCCGCACCAGCGGCCGCGTGACCAACGCCGGCGAAGGCACCAACCTGGGCGTCGACGTGGTGCTGTCCCGGCGCTTCGCGGACGGCTGGTTCGGCAACGTGGTCTACGCCTACAACGATGCGCGTATCGACGAGAACGACGGCGCCGGCGACTACCCCACGGACTTCAACCGGGAGCATTTCTTCTCCATCGGCGGCAGCTGGGAGATCAGCGAGCGCTGGAAGGTGGGGGCGCGCTGGAAATGGGCGACGGGACGTCCGACGGACGACTTCGTCATCAACGAGGACGTCCTCGGGCCGGGCGAGCCGTTACGCTATTCGAAGGAGCTCACGCGGCAGAACGCCCTGCGGCTGGATGACTATCACTCGCTCAATATCCGCGTGGACTACCGGCGCGCCATCGGTCCGGTGGACCTGGTCGCCTTCATCGACGTCGTCAACGTCTACGGCGGGCCGGGTGCCGGCTCCCGCGAGTTCGACCCGCGGCGCGGCATCAACGTGGAGGAAGAGGAGGAGGCGTTCCCGATCATCGGCCTGATCTTCGAGCGCTCGTGGTGAGCGCCCGACACCGGTGACAAGGCCGGGCGACAGGGGGGCCGGACGATAGCGGCGGGCGACAGGGCCGCGGCTGCCGCGCGTGTCAGTCCGAAGCGGCGCCTGAAGCCAGGACTTCGTCCAGCATTGCCACGAGTTCGTCGCGGCTGTGGCTGTACGGTCCCCACTGGTTCAGCTGCACGAGTTCGCTGAGCTTGGTGCGGATGGTGGCCACGTGCTCCTCCTCGTTCGGCGTGACCACGTAGCGGCGCAGCGGTTCCTCGTCGAACAGCGCATGCATGAAGGCCTCGGATACCTCGTCCGGCTCCTTGTAGGAGAGTTCCCGCTCGACGGTGGCCTCCCGCAATTGCCGCATTTCTTCCGTGATCTCGCCGCCGGCGGCCTCGGCCTGCGCGAAGGCGCGCGACACGGCGCTGCGGCGGATGTGGGACTTGAAGTTACCCGGCTCCACGACGCTGACGTGCACTCCCAGCGGCTCCATCTCTGCCGCCAGCGCATCAGTGAACGCCTCGATCCAGTGCTTGCTGCCGCTGTACGCGTTGCCGCCCGCCCAGGACATGGTGCCGGCGATGGAACCCGTGGTGACGATGCGGCCTTTCTGCTCGGCGACCAGCGGCGCGAAGGCCTTGGTCGTCCGGTAGACGCCCTCGACGTTGACCGTGTAGACGAAGGTCTGCCCGGCTACCGGCGTCTCCAGCACCTTGCCGCCGCCGCCGACGCCCGCGTTGTTGACCAGACCATAGAGGCCGGTATCGCTCTCGCTGATCATCTCCACGACCGCGTCGATCTCGTCCTGTTTCGTGACGTCGAGGCGGACCGCGGTGATGTTGTCGATGGCGTCGAGTGACGCCAGGTCCTCGTCCGAGCGTGCCCCGGCGTAGACGTGATAGCCGCTCTCCGCGAGGGTCTCGGCAAGGTTGCGGCCGATGCCGGTGCTCGCGCCCGTGACCAGCACCCATTTTTCGCCCTCGGCGAGGGATGTCTGTGGCGCCGCCAGGGCGACGAGGAGGAGCGCTGCAGCCGCAGCACAATGGAGAAACCGGTTCATGGCTGTTTCCTTGTTCTTGTCCGGGGGGAGGGAACGATAGCACGGTTCCCGGCGCGGCCGCCGGGCCGCCCCCGGGCCGCCGCCGGTGCGGGCTCACTCCCCGACGAAAGCCCGATGGGCAAGGAACTGCATCCAGCGGATATAGTCCTTCGTCGACCAGCCGCATTCGAGCGTCAGGTTCTCCCAGTTCGGCACCAGCAGCATGGTCCACAGCGTCTCGGTGGCCTTCGGCCGGGTCCAGCCCTGCGCAAGGGTGCCGTCGGCATGCAACGCATCGATGGCCGCGCGGCAGCCGTCCTTCATCGCGACCATGCGGTCCCGCCAGGCGGCAGCGGCCGCCTCGTCGGCATCCTGTGCCGCCATCAGCGCCTTGCCTACGCCGTAGATCTCCGGGATGAAGTTGCCCCAGAACTCGATGTAGAGGCGGAGACGCTCGACGCCTGTCTTCGCGGCACGCGAGGGCGCGAGCCGTGCCTCCACGTCGAGCAGTTCGTCGCGGTAGAGGGTGGCTGCAATCAGCAGTTCCGTGCGGGAGCCGAAATGCAGGTAGACCGCCTGACGCGAGATTCCCGCCGCCTTCGCGATGTCGCCCATCCGTACGGCGTGGCCGCCCTCCTGCTCGAGCATCCTGATGGTGGCTTCCAGGATCCGGTCGCGGGTCTGCGAATTTGCACTTGACATGGTGTAAAGACTGACCTAAGGTTGACGCCGTGTCAATTGACACGGTGTCAAGTCGACCGGAGCAACGGTCATGGATTCGAGAAGAAGAGCCACAGGAGAAAAACGATGAAAGAGAACAACCAGAACAGGACGACTGCAGGGCTTACCCTGCTGACCGGCGGCAACGGCAAGGTGGGCCGCCGGGTGGCCCGGCGCCTCGAGTCACGGGCAGTGGAGCTTCGCATCGGGTCTCGATCCGGAAACCCCGCCTTCGATTGGGAGGACACCGGCACGTGGGATGCAGCGCTCGATGGCGTCACCGCCGCCTATATCGCCTACGTCCCCGACCTGGCGGTACCCGGTGCGGCAACCACCATCCGCGACTTCGTCGCCCGGGCGGTCGACGCCGGCGTCCGGCGACTGGTGCTGCTGTCCGGCCGCGGCGAGGAAGAGGCGCAGGCCTGCGAGCGGATCGTGCAGGCATCGGGCGTGGACTGGACGGTGGTGCGTGCCGGGTGGTTCATGCAGAACTTTTCCGAGGGCGAGTTCCTGCCGATGGTCCTGGACGGCGCCATCACGCTGCCGGCGAGAGAGATTCCCGAGCCGTTCATCGATGTGAACGACATTGCGGACGTGGTGGCGGCGGCGCTCAGCGAGGACGGCCATGCCGGCGAGGTTTACGAGGTCACCGGCCCGCGTTCGTTGACCTTCGCGGATCTGGCCGGTGAGATCTCGGCGGCGACCGGTCGCGAGGTGCCGTTTGTGCAGATTCCGCAGGAGGCGTTCACCGCCGCACTGGCCGAGGCCGGTGTTCCGGGTGACGTGGCTTGGCTGCTGGACTACCTCTTCGGCACGGTGCTCGACGGGCGCAACACGGAGGTCTGCGACGGCGTGCAGCGCGCGCTCGGCCGCGAACCCGCGGATTTCACCGACTTCGTGCGCCGGGTCGCTGCCCGCGGCAGCTGGGATGCGGACACCGCGGAGGCGGTGGCATGAGCGCGGTCACGGAGCTCGCGGTCACCGCGTCGCTGCTCGGCTCGGCGCTGGTCGCCGGGGTCTTCTTCGCCTTCTCGAGCTTCATCATGGGCGCACTCGCGCGCCTGCCGGCGGCCGAGGGGATCGCGGCGATGCAGTCGATCAACGTCGTCGTGCTGAACCGGTCGTTCCTCGCTCTGTTCATGGGCACGGCAGCATTGTCGCTCGTGGTCGCGGTGCTGGCGGTGCTGGCCTGGGAGGCTTCGTCGGCGCCCTGGTACCTGGCAGGCGCGCTCTGCTACCTGGCGGGTACCTTCGCCGTGACCGGGCTCGGCAATGTGCCCCTGAACGACCGGCTGGCCGTGGTCGCCGGGGAACCTCCGGTCGCTGTCCCCGTGTGGGAGCACTACCTGGCGCGGTGGACCCGGCTGAACACGCTCAGGACCGCGGCGGCGGCGGCGGCGGCGCTGGCGCTCGTCGTCGGCCTCGTGCAGGAGGCCGGCATCTGAACGGTCGCCCGCTGCCGGCGGACGGGAACGGCCGGGTGCCGACCCGTCCACCGGCGGCGGATTTTCCTTGTGCCTCATTAAGTTAAAGGCGCCGACTCGGGAGGCCTGGCGTTCCGATCGCTTTCACCGGGTACAGTGTTCAATAAATTGAATCGCCAACCGGGCATTCATCCGGTTTAATGGATTAGCGCAACGCACCTGTCTAACCGAGGAGGGGAACTGGAATGCGTAAGAAACCGATACTAGTACTTGCGGCCATGGCGGTGACCATATCGCCCGTGGTGGCATCCGAGATGACGCCCGTGGTCGCATCGGAGACGGCGTTCGGCCAGAGCGAGGCCAAGCCGAACAGCTTCTGGTGGCCCGAGCAGCTGGACCTCACGCCGCTGCGTCAGCACGACGCCGAGTCGAATCCCTACGGCGAGGACTTCGACTATGCGGCCGAATTCGCCAGTCTCGACCTGGACCAGGTCAAGGCCGACATCGAGACTCTGCTGACCGACTCCCAGGAGTGGTGGCCCGCCGACTGGGGTCACTATGGTCCGCTGATGATCCGCATGGCCTGGCACAGCGCCGGCACGTACCGCGTGCATGACGGGCGGGGCGGCGCCGGCGGCGGCCAGCAGCGCTTCGATCCGCTCAACAGCTGGCCGGACAACGCCAACCTGGACAAGGCCCGCCGCCTGCTGTGGCCGATCAAGCAGAAATACGGCCGCGCGCTCTCTTGGGCCGACCTGATGATTCTGGCGGGCAACGTCTCGCTGGAGTCCATGGGCTTCGAGACCTTCGGTTTCGCCGGTGGTCGCGAGGACGACTGGGAGCCGGAGATCGTGAACTGGGGTCCCGAGCGTGAAATGCTCGGCCGTGAGCGTTTCGACGAGAAGGGCGACCTGGCTGGTCCGCTGGCTGCCACCCAGATGGGTCTCATCTACGTGAACCCGGAAGGCCCCGGCGGCGATCCCGACCCGCTGGCGTCTGCCAAGCAGATCCGCCACAGCTTCGGACGCATGGCCATGAACGACGAGGAGACCGTCGCCCTGATCGCGGGCGGTCACACCTTCGGCAAGGTGCATGGCGCGGCCAAACCCGACGAATGCGTGGGAGCCGAACCCGCCGCTGCCGGCATCGAGCAGCAGGGGCTGGGCTGGAAGAACGAGTGCGGCAAGGGCAACGCGGAGGACACCATCACGAGTGGCCTGGAAGGTGCCTGGACCCAGACGCCGACCCAGTGGTCGATGCTGTATCTCGCCAACCTGTTCAACTTCGAGTGGGAGAAGACCCGCAGCCCGGCCGGCGCCATCCAGTGGGTGCCGAAGGACGGTGCGGCGGCGGATGCGGTCCCCGACGCGCACGTCGAGGGCAAGCGTAACCCGCCGATCATGCTGACCACGGACATCGCCCTGAAGGAAGATCCGGCCTACCGCAAGATCTCGAAGCGGTTCCTGGAGAATCCGGACGAGTTCGAGGACGCCTTCGCCCGGGCCTGGTTCAAGCTGACCCACCGTGACATGGGCCCCCGTGCCCGTTATGCGGGCGCCGAAGTGCCGGACGAGGCGCTGCTCTGGCAGGATCCCATCCCCGCCGTCGATCACCAGCTGATCGAGGCCGGCGAAATCGCCGACCTGAAGGCGGATATCCTGGATTCCGGCCTGACCATCCCCGAGCTGGTCCGCACGGCCTGGGCCTCGGCCTCCACTTACCGCGGCACGGACATGCGCGGCGGCGCGAACGGGGCGCGTATTCGCCTTGCGCCGCAGCGGGACTGGCCGGTGAACAACCCGAAGGAACTCGACAAGGTGCTGGGCAAGCTCGAGAGCATCCAGCAGGACTTCAATGAGTCCCAGTCGGGTGACAAACGCGTCTCGCTGGCCGACGTGATCGTACTCGGCGGTGCTGCCGCCATCGAGCAGGCCGCGAAGAAGGCCGGCTACGAGGTGCAGGTGCCGTTCGTGCCCGGCCGCATGGACGCGAGCCAGGAGCAGACCGACGTCGAGTCCTTCGCGGTGCTGAAGCCGACCGCCGATGCCTTCCGCAACTACTACGGCGAGAACAACTACATTTCGCCGGCGGAGATGATGGTGGAGAAGGCCGACCTGCTGACGCTCACGGTGCCGGAAATGACGGTGCTGGTGGGCGGCATGCGGGCCCTGGACGCCAACACCGGTGGCGCCGAGCACGGCGTGTTCACCGACCGTCCCGGGGCGCTCAGCAATGATTTCTTCGTGAATCTGCTGGACATGTCCACGAAGTGGCAGAAGGCTTCCACCGAGGGCATCTACGAGGGCCGTGACCGTGCGACGGGCGAGGTGAAGTGGACCGCCACCCCGGTGGATCTCATCTTCGGCTCGAACTCGGAGCTGCGGTCGGTGTCCGAGGCCTACGCCTCCGACGATGCGCGCGAGAAATTCGTGCGTGACTTCGTCGATGCCTGGGCCAAGGTGATGACCCTGGACCGCTTCGACATCGAGGAAGTCCCGTCTGCCGGCATGGTGGCCAGCCGCTGATCGGCGGAGTCATCTGCTGACGGATGACCGGGCCGCGGCGTGCGGCCCGGTCATCCGGCGAAAGCGGGAACGGCGGCGCGTGATGCGCCGCCGTTCCTTTTTTTTGCGCAACGATTCGGCGGCCGGCCGCGGCTTTTGGCCGTTCGCCGTGCGCACCGCGGCCGTCAGTCCATCATGGAAAGGATGACGATCGCTATTGCGGGTGCAACGATGATCCAGAGCCAGATAAGCATGACATCTCCCCTGTCGTGATCGGTCCTTCCCTGGACTGCCGTGAACAGCTTTTGTCGATATTTTGTATCGCAGATCCGGCGAGACATCAAATCGCTCGCCGGGTGAGGCCGCCCCGGTAGCGGCCGGTCTTCTTGTATTCGGCCACCAGCCGGTCGGCCAGCCGGGTGGGTTCCGGCAGCCGGTAACCTGCGCCGCAGGCCAGTACCCATTCGATGCTCGATGCGTGGTCGCTCAGGTGCCCCGGGCTCACGTACAGCGGTTTCACGCCGTCCCGGGTGCGCAGCACCGAGCCGATGCGTTCGCCCTCGTCCATCAGGGGCGCCACCGCTCCGCGGCGCCGGCCGGGCTCCCGGTGAGTCCCGCACAACCGCGACTTGGCGCAACCCACGGTGGGGAGACCGGCGATCAGCCCGAGGTGCGTGGCGAGGCCCAGCCGCCGGGGATGCGCGATGCCCTGGCCGTCGCACAGCAGGCCGCCCACCGGTGTCTGCAACCGGCGCAGCACCTGCAGCAGAACCGGCACCTCGCGGAAGGAGAGCAGGCCGGGCACGTAGGAGAAGCGTAGCGGCGCGCGGGCGGCGCGGGTCTCCACGACCGTCTGCCCGGCGGTATCCCAGACGACGCCGACCGCGATGACGGAGTCGTGCAGGAATGCGCAGTCCAGCCCGGCGATGCGACGGGGAAGCGGCGCAGGCCGCAGTTGGATGCGGTCCCGCAGGCGGCGCTGAACGGCCATAGCCTGCTTCGGTGTCAGGTTCCACTTGTGCGGTGAGCGCGGGATCTTCATCCGGAAACCGCTTTCAGTGCCGCTTCAGGTCCTTCAGCATCTCCCGTGCCGCGTTGCGGCCCGGGTTGCCGCTGACGCCGCCGCCCGGATGGGCGCCCGAAGCGCACAGATAGAGATGGCGGATCGGCATGCGGTAGTCCGCGTAACCGGCAACGGGGCGCATGCTGTAGAGCTGATCGAGCCCGAGGCAGCCGTGCATGATGTCGCCGCCGACGAGGCCGTAGTCGCGTTCCAGGTCGAGCGGAGTCAGCACCTGCGTGCCGAGCAGGATATCGCGGAGGTTCGGCGCGTAGCCGGCGACGAAGTCGATGACGTGGCCGGCGGCCGCCTGCTTTTCGTCGTCCCACTGACGCCCGTCCGGCAACTCGTAGGCGAAGTGCTGGCAGAAGAGGCTCGCGACGTGCTTGCCCGGCGGTGTCAGCGTGTCGTCGATGACGCTCGGCATGTACATCTCGATGATCGGGCGCTCGGACCAGCCCCGCGTGCGGGCGTCGTGGTAGGCGTCCTCGCAGTACTGCCAGTCGCCGTTGAACAGGGTCATGCCCTGCAGCCGCGCGAGCTGCTCCCGGTCGGAGAGATGGCCGATGCAGGTGAACCGGGGCAGACCGTCCAGCGCCAGGTTCATGCGCAGCGTGCCGGAATGGCAGCGGAAATTGTCCATGCGCCGGCGGAAATCGCCGGGCAGGGCCAGGGGCGGTACGAGCTTGGAGAACAGGAGCTTCGGGTTGGTGCCCGCCGCGACGATCTTCGCACGGATCTCGCGGCCATCTTCCAGCCGCACGCCGCGGGCGACGCCGTCCTCGACCAGCACCTCGGCCACCGGCGCGTCCACCTCGATCGTTGCGCCGTGCGCCTCGGCGGAGCGGGCCATCGCCTGGCTGATCGCGCCCATCCCGCCCCTGGCATGGCCCCAGGCACCGAGTTTGCCGTTCACCTCGCCGAAGAAGTGATAGATGAGGACGAAGGCCGAGCCGGCCGAGTACGGGCTCACCATATTGCCCACGAAGGCCTGCTGGGAGTACTGGGATCTCAGTTCCTCGCTCTCGAACCACTCGTCCATGTATTCGGCCACGCTCATGGTCATGAGCTTCATGAACTCGGCCTGCATCGCGGGGCCGAGCCTGCGCAGCTGATTGGCGAGCCTGCCGGCACGAATCAGGTCGAGCAGCCCGCCGCCGAGGTTGGGCGGCGTCTCGACGACCAGCTGTCTCATCATCTCCGCTGCCATCTCCAGCGTGCGCTCGAAGCGGGGGAAGACCTCGGCATCCTTCGGCGACAATGCGGCGACCACGCGCAGGTAGTCGTCCGCGTCGTCCGGGAAGAAGCAGCCGCTGCCGGGCTCGTAGCCCGGCAGCAGGGTGGAGTCGGCGCCGTCCATGATCTCGAGGCCGTAGCGGTGCAGCTCCAGGTCCTCGATGACAACGGGATTCAGCAGGCTGACCACGTAGGCGCAAACGGAGTTGCGGAAGCCCGGATGGAATTCCTCCGTGACGGCGGCCCCGCCGACGGTGCCGCGACGCTCGAGCACGGTCACGGAGCGCCCGGCACGGGCGAGATAACCGGCCGCCACCAGGCCGTTGTGGCCGGCGCCGATGACGACTGCGTCGAGCGTGCTCACGGCGCCGATGTCTCCGTGCTCAGCCGGCGGGTGCGAGCCTGAGCAGGCGGCCCCGGCTGTCCCCGCGTTCGTCCTCCAGCACCCAGATGGCGCCGTCCGGCCCTTCCGCCAGGGCGCGGATGCGTGCCCCCATGTCCCAGCGCTCCGCCTCGCTGGCGCTGTCGCCGTCCAGTTCGATGCGCACGATGGTCCGGGAGGAAAGCCCGGCGGCAAAGGCGTCGCCGCGCCAGCCGCCGAACAGCTCGCCCTTGTAGATCATGAGATCGCCCGGCGAGATGGCCGGCACCCAGGCGACGGCCGGCTCGGCGAACTCCGGCCGGGTGTCGTGGTCGGGGATCTCGCGGCCGTCGTAGTGATCGCCCTCCGAGACCGTGGGATAGCCGTAGTTCTCCGCACGTGCGATGAGGTTCAGCTCGTCGCCATGGGCCGGGCCCATCTCGATCACCCACAGCCGGCCGTCGAGGCCGAAGTCGATGCCGAGGGGATTGCGGTGGCCCAGCGACCAGAACTCGCCGTAGACGCCGATGTCGTCCACCAGCGGGTTCTGCTCGATGTAGTTCACGAACGGGTTGTCCGCCGGTTCCGAGCCGTCCTCGAGCAGGCGCAGCACCTTGCCCATGTTGCTTTGCATGTCCTGGGCGGGGGTGAACTTCTGCCGGTCGCCGGAGGTGATCCACAGGTAGCCTTCGTCGTCGAAGGCGAGGCGGTGGCCGTAATGGCCGTAGCCGACCACCTTCGGATACTGGCGCCAGATCACCTCGGCGTCTTCGAGTCTGCCGCCGCGCTCGGTCAGGTTCAGCGTCGCGCGCAGCACTGCCGCGCCCCGCGTATCGGCGACCCCGGCCTCCGCGTAGCTCAGATAGATGACGCCGTTGTCCGCGAAATCCGGGTGCAGCACGACGTCGCCGAGGCCGCCCTGGCCGCCGTAGTCCACGTCCGGCACGCCGCGGATCGGGCGGGATTTCCCGCCGTCCTGCGTCACCACCAGCAGGTTGCCCTTCTTCTCGGTGACCAGCAGGCGCTCGTCCGGCAAAAAGGCCATCGCCCAGGGCTCGTCGAACGAGGTGACCGGTTCGACGGCGAAGGGCTTGTCGCCTTGTGCCTGGACACAGGCCGCGAGGAGCAGGGCCGCAACCGCTGCGATGCCCCGCAGCGGCGGCCGGAGCAAGGGTTGCCGATGGATCATGGGATCTCCCTGTGTGGCTTCTCGGGTGTAGTGCCGGTCAATGTAACCAATGACCGGCGCGGCCGCCACACGGCTAGTCTTCGCCATCCCGGGTGAAGGGCACGAAACGCACGGGCAGCACGTGGCGGGAGTTCACCGAGCCGTCGGCGTTCTTCTCCAGCACCTCCAGCGACTGGGCGCCGCCCTCCGGGCCCACCGGGATCACGAGGTGGCCACCCACCTTCAGCTGCTCGATCAGCGGGGCCGGCACGGTCTCGGGTGCGGCCGTGACGACGATGGCATCGAAGGGCGCCGCCTCGGGCCAGCCCTGGTAGCCGTCGCCGATGCGCACGCTGACGTTGTCGTAGCCGAGCCGCTCCAGCGTCTCCGCCGCACGCTCGCCCAGGGGTGCGACGATCTCGATCGTGTAGACGTGATCGGCGATTTCGGCCAGCACGGCCGCCTGGTAGCCCGAGCCCGTGCCCACCTCGAGTACCGCGGAGTCCGGCCCCACCGACGCGAGGTCGGTCATCAGCGCGACGATATAGGGCTGGGAGATCGTCTGTCCCTCGCCGATCGGCAGGGGTCGGTCGTCGTAGGCGTACTCCCGGTAGGCGGGCAGCACGAATTCGTGCCGCGGCACGGCGCGAATGGCCGCCAGCACCGCCGGGTCGAGCTGCTCTTTGCCCGTGTAGTCGCTGGTCTCGCGCACCTGCTGCTCCACCGCGCGGGCCAGCGCCTCGCGCCGGTCCTGCCAGGACGTCTCGCCGCAGGCGGCCAGCGGCGCGCCCAGGCCGAGCACGGCGGCCAGCGCCAGCCAGCGGAGCAACGTCGGGAACCGCCTCGTCTCGTCCATGCTCTCCGACGTTAATCCTGCACCCGCTGCCGGTCAATCGGGGCGGCCGGTCAACCGGGCCGCCGGTGCCTGGCGCGGGTCAGACGGCAGCGGCGAGCCCAGGTCGGCGAGGGCGAAGCCGGAGGTCGTGAACACCCCGGCGCCGATCATATTGCCGAGCGCGACCAGCGACCAGAGCCCTTGGGCCGAGTTCTTCGTCACCGGGCTCCGCGCGAGACGGGCAGCAACAGGTCCTTCAGCAGGTTGTCCCAGTCGCCGATGCCGCAGCCGTCGTCCCGGGTCACCACGGCGTTGACCGCCTGTCCCTCCAGCGTGCCGCTCAGCATCGCCGTCTGCGGGCCGCCGTAGACCTGGGTGCAGGCGCGCTCGGAGGAAGGGCCGCGGATGAGCCGGTTCTGCACCGCGGGCCGGGCGAGGGCCCTGCAGGCGTCCCGCGCGTCTATGACCGCGGTGCCCTCGACGCTCGCCTCGCCGGTGCCGGCGCAGCGGATGGTGTAGGACGACGACGTGCCGTGGGGATTCTGGATGACCACGCTGAGATCGGCCTGAACCCCTGCGCCGGGACCGGGCCCGTTACCGGCGCAGGCCGTCCCCAGCAGCGCGACGGCGGCGAGCAGCGCGTGGCGCGCGGATTGCGGGTGCTGCAAGGCCATCGCCGCGCTACCCCGCGGCCCGCCGCCGCTTGCCGCCGAGGGCGGGCTGCGTCTCTTCCATGAACTGTGCGAGCCGCTCGAGCAGTTGCACCCGCTCCTCCGGGCTCTCGACGGTGCGCGGGGAGAGGTGGCTCGGATGCTGCTCGCGGTCGAGCCAGAACTGCCCGGAGACCTCGCCCGCCTCGGTGGCGGACGCCAGCCAGACCGCGGTGTCCGCCCCTTCCTCCGGGTTGCGCAGCACGTACTTCGTCAGGCGATGAAACTCCGGCAGGGATTCCTCCACGCCCGGGGTGTCCGCCCAGCCGGGGTGCATGGCGTTCACGGCGATGCCGTCTGCGGCCCAGCGCTCCGCCCACGCCTCGGTGAGGATCATCAGCCCGCGCTTGGCCCGCGCGTAGGCCGCCGAGCCCGAGTAGCTGCCACGCTCGCTCTGCAGGTCCCGAACCCGGATCTTCTGGGTGTACATGCCGCCGGAGAGGACGTTCACCACCCGCGGCGAAACTGCACGGGTCAGCAGCGGGTGCAGGCGCTCGGTGAGGATGTAGGGGGAGAGCAGCAGCAGGGCGAAACTCTTCTCCAGGCCCTCCGCCGTCTCCTGGCGGGGATTGAACAGGGCGCCGGCATTGTTGATCAGCGCGTCCAGGGGCTCGCCGGCGGCGAGCAGTCGGTCGCACAGGGCGTGGACGTCGGCCATCAGGGAGAGGTCGGCGATCTCGTAGCCGATGCCCCGGTTGCCGGTACGCTCCTGTAATTCGGCGACGAGGTCGGCGGCCTTGTCCTCGTCCCTTGCCACCAGCGTCAGCCGCGCGCCGAGGGTGGCCAGCTGCCGTGCGGCGGCCTCGCCGATGCCGGAGGTGGCGCCCGTGACCAGCATGTGCCGGTCGCCCAGGTAGGCGGAGACGGGTTTCCAGTTGCGGCGGGATGCGCAGTAGCCGAGGCGGGTGAAGCGCCAGATGCCCGGCAGCACCAGCCGGTCGGCCATGGCCGTGAGGGCGGAGGCCTTCGGCGGCTCGAAATCATCTTCCAGTGCGGCCTTCAGGCCGCCGACCGCGCTCTTGCCGACCCGCTCCATGGCCGCCGGGAAGAGCCGGTTCAGGGTGGCCAGCGCAGCGGGGAAATCGAAGCGGGCGATATAGCGCACCCGGCTGCCGTCGCCCGCGCGCTCGAACAGGATCTCCTCTCGCGCCGTGAACAGGCGCGAGTCCACCGTCATCAGCATGCGCCGGTCTTGCTCGAACTCGACCACCCGGTAATGCAGCGAGAATCCCGCCTTCATGTCGATGCGGTACTCGGCGCCCACACCGGGTCCGCCCTCGCTGAGGCGCGTGGCCCGCGCAACCGCGGGGTCCCATTCCTCGATGCGGGCGAAATCGGAGACGTAGGCGAAGACTTCGTGCAGCGGCCGTTCGACCTCGATGGTTTCGTCCAGTACGACAGGTTCACTCATGGCAGTTGTCCGTAACGCTGGGGTGTCGGAATGTGTCGGCGCCTTTCATAGCGGCACGTCGGCGGTGAAGCCCACGAATGCCAGCGTATCGAAGCCGTCGCCGTCACTCACCCCAGCATACACGCCGAGGAGGGTGCCTGCGGGACGGTACAGATTCAGGCCGAGGGTCAGCGTCTGCGATTCCAGGCCCTGGAAACGCTCCTCCGCGCGGTCGTAGCGTAACCAGTAGCCGCTCGCGCTGCGCTCCAGGCCCGCCTGGATTCCCCAGCGGTGATCCAGGAAGGCGTTGTCCGCCCGGAGCCGGAAGCCGGCCGAGCGGGAGAGAGTCTGGCCGATGCGCCCGGCCAGCTGGGCGAATACCCGGCGGCCGGCCCTGGCCAGGGCGTCGAGCACCGGTGCGTCGAAGGTGCAGTCGGCGGCGTCGTAGTCGTAGCTCATCCCGTCGACGGCCGCGTACCAGCCGCCGCCCAGCCAGCCCGCCTCGGCGCCCGTGCCGGTGTCGTCCAGTTCGCAATCGGCCGTCGCGAACACCGGCACCGGATCCCGGTTCGGCAGGTCGATGAGCCCGGCGACGCGGAAAGGCTCGAAATCGCTGCGGCGCTGCTCGAGCAGGACGGCGGCGAAGAAGGACTCCCCTTCGTAGGAGACGGCGCCGCCGTAGACGAGGGCGTCCACCACGTCCTCGTCCTGCCACCAGCCGAGCGAGGCGTCCACCGCGACGGCGCCGAAGCGGTGGCGGAGGCCGGCGTCCAGGCGAGTGGTCGTCAGGCCGGAGAGATCGTCCTCCAGCTCGGAGCGGGACGCCCCGAGGTCCCAGCGGGTCGCGGCGCCGATATCTCCGCGCAGACCGGCAGCGAGGCGCCAGCCGCCCTCCTGGTCGAGTTCGGCCGTGGCGCTTGCCGTGAGCTCACCGGCGAGCCCGGCGCCGGGCAGCAGCGACAGGGCGGCCGCACAGAGACATGCCGTGGTGGGCGGCCGGCTCCGGCCGGCCTGTTCGCGTGCGCTCATGGGACGACCTCACTGGTCTTCCAGTTCGCCGTTATCGTACCGCTTGAGGAATCGCTTTATGAAACGGCGCACTTCCCGCGCTGCGGAGGTATCCAGGTCCTGGCAGGCATCGAGGAAGCGGTCGCGCAGGTCACCGTCGAGTCGCAGTACGAGCTGTGCGTCCTTTTTCTTCTTCTTGTCCTTGTCTTTCTTGGCCACGTTGCTCGGTGCGGTCATCGCTGCACTCCCTGCGTGCATCGCCGGAGCGTCTGCGCGGGAGGGTATTTCAATGTATATACGTTGACTTGGCAAGAGCAACGTCCGGTTGGATCGCCGCCGCTGCGGTAAACCCTTATTTTCCGAGAAGATAGCATGGATATATACATCATGTTGATACTAGATGTACAATGTATATACGTTGTAATGCAAAAGGGGGGATATGATGGACAAGATGCGACGCCTGATCACCGTAACCGCCGCCGGCTGCCTGCTGACGGGACTGTCGGGCTGCGCCAGCACGGCGAGTCATATCGACTCGGCGGCCGAACTGGCGCGGCAGGCGGGCGACCCGGCCGCCACCGTGGTTTTCGGCCGCTTCGAACTGCTGCGTAACGGCCATGCCGCGGACTTCGGCAACGGTAATTTTGCCAGCTCCGCCACGCTGAACCTGACCGCGTCCGGCAGCGCGACGCCCGTCGTCGGTCACATCGGCCGCAACGGCGAGTTCGCCTGGCTGCTCGAGCCGGGCACCTACCAGGTGACGAGCATCGGCTTCCGCTATCACGGCCAGAAGATCGAGCCGTCCACCGGCTTCACTTTCACGGTGCCGGAGGGGTACCGCTCCAGCTACGTCGGGACGATCACGCTGGAGACTTCCTTCGACCGGGGCCTGCTGGGTACCCGCGCCCGGGTGGATCGCTATCTGATCGACGACGACTGCGCGGCCGTCTGCGAGACCCGCCTGACACGACTCGGTCTCACCGCAGACGGGTCGACGCGGGCGCTGTTCTCCTGGGACCAGAGTCTCGCCGCCGCGGAATAGAACCGGAGCAGGCCACGGAGTGATCCGGGGCTGATCCGCAGGTGAGTCGCCGCCGGGTTCCAGGCCCCGGCAGCGAGCTGACGAGACGGGGCTTCGCCATGCGCGGGGTCCCGCCTCTTTTTTGTTGTGGTCCGGCCGGGCGGGCCGTAGCATCGCCGCCATGAATGCCGATTTCCGCAATCGCTATCTCACGTACGAGGAGCTCACCGCCACCCTGCAGCACTGGTCCGAGAGCTGGCCGCAGTTCGCCCGCCTCGAGTCCCTCGGCCGCAGTGAGGAAGGCCGCGAACTCTGGCTGCTCACGATCGGGCCGCGCCCGGACGAGGTGCGCCCCGCCGTCTGGGTGGACGGCAACATGCACGCCGCCGAGCTGTGCGGTTCCAGCGTGGCTCTCGGCATCGCCGAGGACATGCTCCGCTTCCATGCCGAGGGCATCGTCCCCCACAACCTCTCGCCGGCGGTCTGCGAGACGCTCCGCGAGGTGCTCTTCTACGTAATGCCCCGCATCTCGCCGGACGGCGCCGAGCGCATGCTCTCCGAGTGTCGCTACGTGCGTTCCAATACCCGCGACCGGCGCCCCGACGAGAGCCGTTCCTACTGGCGGCCCCGGGACCTGGACGGCGATGGCGTGGCGCTGGCCATGCGGGTGGAGGACCCGACCGGGGAGTTCGTCGAATCCACGGAGGTGGAGAACCTGATGGTGCTGCGCACCGTCGACGACGAGGGGCCGTTCTACAAGCTCTATCCCGAGGGCGTCATCGAGAACTACGACGGCCGCAGCATCCCGTCGCCGTCGTTTCTCTCGGACAGCCCGATCGACCTGAACCGGAATTTCCCCTGGTCCTGGGCGCCGGACCACGACCAGCCCGGCGCCGGCGACTACCCCGGCAGCGAGGCGGAGTCCCGCGCCGTTATCGAGTTCACCACGGCCCACCCCAACATCTTCGCCTGGCTGAATCTGCACACTTTCGGCGGCGTGGGCATCCGGCCGCCGGGACACCAGCCGGATGCGAAGATGGACCAGGAGGACCTGGCCATCTTCCGCCAGGTGGGCGAATGGCTGGAGAGCCACACCGGCTATCCCCTGGTGAGCGGCTACGAGGAATTCCTGTACGAGCCGGACAAGCCGCTGCACGGCGATCTCACCGATTACGCCTACCACCAGCGCGGCTGTATCGGCTACGTGGTGGAGCTCTGGGACCTGTTCGCCAAGGTGGGACTCGAGCGGAAGAAGCCGTTCGTGAAGGCCTACACCGACCTGGACCGGGAAGACATGGTGGCCATCGCGCGCTGGGACCGGGAGCAGAACGCGGGCCGCGCCGTGCTGGCGTGGCGCGGTTTCGACCATCCCCAGCTCGGATCCGTGGAACTCGGCGGGATCGACCCGCGGGTGGGCATGTGGAATCCGCCCTACGAACTGCTGCCCGGCATCTGCAACCAGCATGCAGCGGCCTTCCTGCGCGTCGCCGCCATGGCGCCCCGGCTGCGCATCGGGGCGGTGGAGGCCGTGCCGCTGGGCGACGGACTCACCCGGCTGGACGTCGCCGTCGAGAACCTGGGCTACCTGCCGAGCTACGTGCTGAGTTCCGCGAAGAAGCTGTCCTGGAACGAGGAACTCTATCTCGACGTCGAGTGCGAGGGCTGCGAGCTGGCCGAGGGCGGCCGGCGCCGCCCTCTCGGCCACCTGGACGGCTGGGGACGCGGGGCGGGCGAGGGCACGGGTGCGCTCTATTACCCCTATGGCCGGGGCAGTACCGGCCGCGTCCGCCAATCGCTCGTCGTGCGTGGCAGCGGCCGCGTCACGCTGCGCGCCCGCTCCTGCCGCATGGGCGAGACCCGCGCCGACGTCGAGGTGGCCTGAGCCCCGCCGTCAGCTCCGGTCCAGATCCTCCGGGCGCTTGCTCGCGCCCGGCGCGATGGGCTCGCCCGAATCCCGCTCGCGCACGGCTTCGCGGAAACCGGCCTGCCGGGCCCGCTCGCGGAACCACACGCCCTCCGGTGAGTGGCGGGCGATGCCGTCGAAGAAGTTCGCGAACATCTGTGTGGTGGCGAGGCCCATGTTCTCGTAGGCCTGGTTCACGGCCAGCTTCGACATCATCAGCTGGTTGCGCGGCACGCCCTTGATGCGTTCGCACAACGCGTGTACCTCGTCGTCGAGGCGTTCGGCCGGCACCGCCTTCAGTATCAGCCCCATGGCCTCGGCCTCCCGGCCGCTGACCAGATCGCCGGTGAAGAGCATGTGTTTGGCGCGTTCCAGGCCGAGCCGGTAGACCCACATCATGGTGGTGGGGATGCCCCAGACCCGCGCCGGCGGATAGCCGATACGCGCATCCTCGGCCGCGATAACGAGGTCGCAGCAGAGCGCGATGTCGCTGCCGCCGGCGACTGCCGCACCGTGGATTTTGCCGACGACCGGTTTCGACGCGCGCCACAGGGACATGAAGTCACCCGTGTTGCGGGACATCATCGCGTAGTCCAGCGTGGGGTCCCAGGGCATGTCCTGGGTGCCGTGACTCTCACCCTCGCTCTCGGCATAGCGGGTCAGGTCGTAGCCGCCGCAAAAGCCCTTGCCGGCGCCCTGCAGCACGATCACGTGCACATCGGCGTCCGCATCCGCGCGCTCGACCGCGCTGCGCAGTTCGCCGGGCATCACGTCGTCGATGGCATTCAGCCGCTCGGGCCGGTTCAGGGTGATGGTGGCGACCCGGTCGGCCGCCTCGTAGCGCAGCGTCTCGTACATACCCGCCAGTATAGGCGAGTTACGGGGACAGTTGACTCAACCTGGAGTTGAGTCAACTGTCCCCGTAATCGACCAGGGCGCCGGAGCGGTAGTCCGCGATGGCCTGCTCGATCTCTTCGCGGGTGTTCATCACGAAGGGGCCGCACTGGGCGACGGGTTCGCCGATCGGCCTGCCGGCCAGCAGGATAAAGCGGGCCATGTCGCCGACGGATTCCACGGCCACCGCGTCGCCGTCGCCGAGGATGCCGGCCGAGCGCGGCGGCAGCTCCCGGCTGTCGGCGCCCCGGCCGACCGTGACGCTGCCTTCGTAGACGTAGATAAACGCGTTGTGGCCCGCCGGCACGGGGCACTCGAGCAGGTGTTCGGCGCCCAGTTCGACGTCGACGAACAGCGGCTCGGTGCTGAGACCGTGGATCGGGCCGGTCACGCGCCGCCCTTCCAGCGGGATCTCGCCGGCGATGACCTTGACGCGGCCGCCGGGAACATCGGCCTCCGGGATCTGCGCCGCGGGCAGGTCCCGGTAGGCGGCGGGCTTCATCTTCTCGGCCGCCGGCAGGTTGATCCAGAGCTGGAACCCGCGCATGCGGCCCTCGCGCTGCTGTGGCATCTCGGAGTGGATGACGCCGCGGCCCGCGGTCATCCACTGCACACCGCCTTCCGTCAGTTCGCCGACGCTGCCCATGTGGTCCTCGTGGCGCATATGGCCATTCAGCATGTAGGTGACCGTCTCGAAGCCACGGTGCGGGTGGGGCGGGAACCCCGCGATGTAGTCGTCCGGGTTGTCGGTGCCGAACTCGTCCAGCAGGAGAAAGGGGTCGAGCCGGCCGGCCTGGCCGGTGCCGAGGCTGCGGCGCAGGCGCACGCCCGCGCCGTCGGAGGTCTCCACGCCGGGGACGACCCGGCTCAGTGTGCGTTCCGCCATGATTCGGGCTCCTTTCGCAATCTGCCCAGCTTACCGCGCCGCCCGGCCGTCCGGCGATGGAGCGGGTATCATGGGCCCGTTTTTCCGGACCACTATCCGCAGAACACCGGAGGAGAGACGTGCCGATGACCAGACCATCTTCCGCCAGCCTCGTCGCCGCGACCCTGTCGTTCGCCCTGGTCGCCGCGGCCGCCGTTGCCGCGCCCGAGCGCCCGTTCGGGCGCATGGACGTATTCGAGCTGGAGTGGGCGTCGGATCCGCAGATCTCGCCGGACGGAAAGCACATCGTCTACGTGCGCAACGGCATGGACATCATGACCGACGAGCCCGCGGCCCGGCTCTGGCTGGTGGCGGCAGACGGCAGCCGGCACGAGCCGCTGACCGGTGACGACCGGGGCGAGTCGGGGGCCGTGTGGTCGCCGGACGGTACCCGCATCGCCTACGTGGCGGAGGCGGGCGACGACGGCGGCGAGATCTTCGTCCACTGGCTGGCTTCCGGCAGGCGCACGAGCCTCACGCAGCTGGCGACGCCGCCGTCGGGTCTGAGCTGGTCGCCGGACGGCGAGCGGCTCGCCTTCTCCATGCGGGTGCCCGAGGCGCCGCCGTCGCTGGCGGACCCGCCGCAAAAACCCGAGGGCGCCGAATGGGCCGAGCCGCCCAGGGTCACCACCCGGGTGACCTACGAGCGCGACGGCAAGGGTTACCTGGAGCCCGGGTTCCATCATTACTTCGTGGTGCCGGCCACCGGCGGCACGCCGCGGCAGGTGACCGCCGGGCCGTTCCATCACCGCGGCACGCCCCGCTGGACGCCCGACGGCGAGTCCCTCGTCTTCTCCGCCAACCGGAACCCGGGCTGGCAGCTGGACTTCGTGGAATCCGACGTCTACCGGCTCGACGTCGACAGCGGCGAGATCACCGCGCTCACCGACCGGGACGGCCCGGACAGCGACCCCGTGGTGTCCCCGGACGGTCGCCATATCGCCTGGAGGGGCTACGACGACGAGGTGCAGACCTACCAGGTGCACCGTCTCTACGTCATGGAGGCCGACGGCGGCGGCAAGCGGGAACTGCTGCCGGAGCTCGACCGCAGCTTGTCCGGGCTGGCCTGGAACCGCGAGGGCGACGGCGTGTATTTCCAGTATGCCGATCAGGGCGTGACCCGTATCGGCTACACGACCCTGGGCGGCAAGTTCCGCGTGATGGCGGAGGGCGTGGGCGGCACCGTCATCGGCCGCCCGTATGTGCGCGGCTCCTTCTCGGTGTCCGGCGAGGGCCGGATCGCCTACACCCGCGCCACCGCCCGGCGCCCGGCGGACGTCGCCGTCGTGTCCTGGCTGGGCGGGGCGCCGACGGCGGTGACCGCGCTCAACGAGGACCTCCTGGCCGGGCGCGCGCTTGGCACGATCGAGGAGGTCCGCTATCCCTCCACCCTGGACAAGCGCGAGATCCAGGGCTGGCTGGTCAAGCCCCCCGGCTACGATCCGCAGCAGGACTATCCGCTGCTGGTCGAGATCCATGGCGGTCCCATCTCCCACTACGGGCCGGTGTTCTCGCCGGAGATCCAGTTGTATGCGGCCGCGGGCTACGTGGTGTTCTATTCCAACCCTCGTGGCAGTACGAGCTACGGCGAGGCATTCGGCAACCTGCTGTATCACGATTATCCGGGGGGCGACTACCAGGACATCATCGACGGGGTGGATTCCCTGATCGAGGCGGGCGTCGCCGCCGAGGACCGCCTGTACGTGACCGGCGGCAGCGCGGGCGGCACGATGACTGCGTGGATCGTCGGCAAGACCGACCGCTTCCGCGCCGCCGCGGTGATCAAGCCGGTGATGAACTGGATCAGCAAGACGCTCACGGCCGACAACTACTACCGGTACGCAGACTACCGCTATCCCGGCCAGCCCTGGGAGAGCATCGAGGCGTACATGCAGTATTCGCCCGTGTCGCTGCTGGGCGAGATCGAGACCCCGACGCTGGTCATGGTGGGCACGGCCGACCTGCGCACGCCGCCGTCCGAGGCGAAACAGCTCTACAGCGCGCTGAAGATCCGGGGCGTCGACACGGCTCTGGTGGAGATCCCCGGCGCGGCCCACAATATCGCGCGGCGGCCGAGCCAGCTCATCGCCAAGGTGGACCACATACTCGCGTGGCTGGCGCGGTACCCCTCGGAATGAGGAGGGGAGTGATACCGGCCGGTGATGCGGGGCGACGATGACGGCAGCGACGGCGATGGCACGCAGGCGGACCGGCATCCTGGTATTCGACGACGTGGAGGTGCTCGACTTCTGCGGGCCCTTCGAGGTGTTCCTGGTGGTGCGGCCGGACGAGACCGCCCCCTACATGGAATACGCCTGGTCGCAGTCCGATGAGCGGCGCATAGCGATGGCCGGCAATTCCGGCGACGGTTGACCCGACTCCGGGCCGAGTCGTGCGTCCCGTATCGTCCCGAATCTAGGCGAGGTCGCGGACGAGGGCGCGCATGCGCCGGCGCGTCTTCGCGTCCGGCAGCGGGCCGAAGCCGCCGCCGATGTTGTCCACGGCGTGGCGGGGGTTGGACGTCTCGGTCAGCACGCAGGTTACCGCCGGGTGGGACAGGATGAACTTGAGCGAGAACTGCGCCCAGCTGTCACAGTCGAACTCGGCCGTCCAGGGCGGCAGCTTCCGCCCGCGGGTCACCCTGAACCAGTCGCCGTTCACGAAGGGCCGGTTGATGACCGCGGCGACGCCCAGGTCCCGGGCCATGGGCAGGATGCGTTCCTCCGCCTCCGGTTCCATCAGCGAGTAGTTCACCTGCAGCACGTCCACCGTGCCGGTGGCCATGAGCTGCATCATGACCGGGTAGTAGTCGCTGCGATGCCGGGCGACGCCGACGTGGCGGGCCAGGCCCTCTTCCTTCCAGCGCCGGAACGTCCGCCAGTGGGGGACGGCCGTCTCGGGATAGGCCTGCATCAGGTCCAGCGCCGGTTTGCCGGTCTTCGCCAGCAGCCGGGCCGCCTCGTCGCGGGCCCGTGGCTCGTCGTCGACGTCGAAGTAGGTGCCCATGAAGACGCGGCCGCCGAGTTCGCGTCGGGCCACGACGTCCGCCACCACGAAGCGGCTGTCGCCGGCACAATCCACGTAGCGCGAGCCATAGCGCTGGAAGATCTTCATGACGTCCCAGGAGGCGTGCGGATCGCCGCTGCGAAAGGCGGCGGAGTTACCCATGCCGATGACCGGCAGTGTCTCGAGCGTGCCCGGGATCGGCCGCGCCGGCAGTTGCCTGTGCTCGGCGATCAGCACGGGCAACGGCGCCGTCGCCGCGAATGCGGCGGCGCCACCGTACTTGAGAACCTGACGTCGCGTAGCCATGAGCCGATGAGGTGCGATGAGGTGCCGGACCGAACTTATGCAAGTTTCGCAACTTTTCAGACTTCCGGCCCGACCGCAAGTCGGGAATTCCGCAGGGTGGCCTAAAGAATTTCCCAGGACTCCCGGTCGACGACGCCCGTCAGTTCCACCTGCTGGCCTCCACGCAAGACCTTGATGACAAAAGTATCCCCGTCACGCAAGGATTCCAGGTCGTCGCGGATGTTCGAGAAATCGTGAGGCTGCGTACACGTGGTTCCGTGTATCGACAGGATGATGTCACCGCCGAGGATCACCTCCCGGTTGAACAGCGTAGTCGTCTGCGTTCCGGCATGCAGTCCGGCGCGGTCGGCCATCGAGTTGCGCGCTACGTGCTGCACCAGCAGCCCCCCGTCCGCCGGCACATTCAGAAGTGCCGCGAATTCGGGTCCGAGGAATATCCCGTCGAATCCGGTCCATAGCGATGAACCGCTCAGCAGGCTGCTCCTGGCTGAGTTGATCGCCACGGCGAAACTGATGCCATCGAAGCCGCCGCCCTTGCTCGCTATGGAAGTGACAATGCCGACCAAATTGCCTTCTTCATCGAACATGGGACCGCCCGAGTTGCCCTGATTGACGGCGGCATCGGTCTGGAGAACCTGCAACAAGGCACCGTCAGCCAGCCTGTCTCGCTCGAGTTTTCCGCTAATGTAACCGACCGACAGGGAATGGCTGAGCCCGAAAGGCGAACCGATGACGAAGACCTGGTTGCCGACGTCGACATCATCAGAGTCCCCGAGTTTCGCCACCGCGACGTCCGGAGGCACGTAAGCCAGCTTCAGCAGTGCCAGATCGGCGTTGGCAAGCGACGTGATGATCTCGGCCGGGATGATCCGGTCATCATGGAGACGCACGGCGATCTCATTTGCGCCGTGCACCACGTGAGCGGCGGTCATGACCAGCCCCTCGGAACTGATGACGACTCCGCTGCCCAGGCCGCCGCTACGGGTGGCGGCTTCTCTCGTCAGCACGGTGACCACGCTCGGCTTCAGGCTGCGATAGAGCTCGGACAGATCGTCACTGGCCTGGGCGGACGCCGCCAGGGCGACGAGTGAGAGGGCGAAAAGCATGCGCATGGGCTAGACCTTGTGCGAGGTGACAGCGGATCTCACGGTCCCAGAACAAGCCCGGACATGCAACCCGGCTTTGCCCCCTGCAGGTCACTTCTGGGGCGCGTTACCGTCGAGCCGGAGCCGGAGTCTCGGAGGACTGACGACTCTCGGGATTCGCGGCCAGTCGGGTTCGGGAATTCCGCAGGGTGGGTCTGGTTGCGGTCAGGGCAGCTCGGTGCGGTCCCGGGCGAGAACCACGCCGGACTGCGCGGCCATCGATTCGTAATAGCGTACGAACCGCCGGGTCTCGGGCGCGTCGTAGGGCGCGAGGTTGCGGGCCCACCGGTACGCGATCGGCTGGTACCAGAGCGCGGCCTCGACGGTGAACGGCCCCTCGGCCCCTTGTGTATCCACGCGATAGCGCACCACGTCGCCCCCTCCGGCAAAGTCGGTGTCGTCCGCGGCGCTGCCCTGCACGGCGATGTCCTCTGCCGCCGTGGTCTTGTCGAAGCCGGTCGGGAGCAGCCGGTTGTCCTTGGTGTAATGGGTTGCGGTGAGCAGCCCCGTCGTCACGCGGCCGTCCGGGTCCGCGAGTATGCCCTCGTAGACCTGGACTTCCGACGGGTCGTCGATGATCTTGCGATGAGGCTCGAAGCGCCGCGGGTCTTCGTCGTTGTCGTTGCCCGAGATGGAGCCGTCGCTGCGCAGCCGTCCGGACTCGAATACGACGTCGCCGTCCCCATCGGTGACCGTCAGATGCAGCCATGCGCGGCGTGAGGGGTAGGCGGTAGGCAGTTTGTGCCCCGCCTCGTTGCGGATGCGGATCACGGCCTCGAGCGAGGTCCCGCTGCCGCGGACGGCTTCGGTCTCTATCTCTGCCGATGCGCTCTGCAGATGCTCGATGGTGCGGCGCGCCGCCTCTTCCAGGTCGCGGGGAGCGGCCGTCACGCCGAGTTCTCCGCGATAGCGGTTCAGTATGCGCATCATGAAGAAATTGCCGCCGCGGAACACGTGCTGCGAGACCGACTCGCGCGGTTCACCGAGTACGGCGCTGACCGGTGTCTCGCCCTCGACCACGGGCATGTGGCAGCTCTGGCAGGTTTCACGGCCCGGGTAGTCGCTGTGCTCCCATTCCAGGTAGGGCATCTGCTCCGGCAGCGTGGCGATGATCTCGCCGTCTTCACCGCGGCTGTGGGTATAGAGGGTGTGGCAGCTGCCGCACAGCCCGGAATCCTGCATGTGGCCGCCTTCGCCGGGTTCGAACAGGGAGGCCGAACTCATGACGTGTTTCCGGCCCGCGGTGATCTCGAACGGCCCGAAGATCTGCCGTCCGCCCTTCGCCGTGTCTTCGTCGATGATGAAGCCCGCGGTGAAGCTTGCAGCCGTACCGAGGCCATCCGGCAGGATCTGGTGGCACATGGCGCAAGACACCCCCTCGTGCGCCAGCGCGGATGCGCCGCCAGCGCCGGGTGCGACGGGCAGATGGGCGAATACCTGCCCCTTGCGACCCGAAGCCTTCGCCTCGTAACGGGCCATGGGCATGTGACAGGCGGAGCACTCGTCCTGGATCTCGGCGCTGGCCTCGGGGTGATCCATGATTTCCCGGCGCACCGCCGCCTGCCAGTACGGATCCCGCGCGGAGTTCGCCATCATCGAGGCGCTCCAGTCGTCGCCGATGGAGATGTCGCGCCCGTCTGCCGTTACGAGACCGTTGTGGCAGGCAACGCAGTTCTCGCTGGTGGCGAACAACTCGGTGACGACCGCCTGGGCGAGCGCGAGGCCGGGCACGGCGATGGCGAGCACCATAATGATCGGCGCAATCCGTGCGATCTTCGCCATCCGCGACGGGAAAGCGGGGAAACCCGTGTGGGACAGAACTCTCATGTCTACCAGCCGTCCGTGAGTCCGCCGTCGAAGAAATCCCAGAGCAGGTACAGCCGCACCAGCGGGTCCCGCTCGCCGGTGTTGTTCAGCGGCAGCCGCACGCCGACGCCCAGGCGGACGTGCTGGCGCCGGTTGAGCGTGACCTGGATCTGGGGCACCGCATCCCAGTCGGTGTCGGCGCCGTCGGCCAGCTCACGGCTGCCCAGTACCTCGATCATGGGCGCCCAGCGACGCCCCCAGCGGCCCTCCGTGATCGCCCGGCCCGCCGCCAGCCGCCAGAACGCCTCGTCCTCGGCCTCGTCACTGTCCAGCGGCAGCCCGAAACCCGCCTGGCCGTGCACGAAATAGCCCCGCGGCAGTAGCTGGCCGACGAGCAGCATCGGCTCGACGATCACCGTGCCGGCAGAGGCGCCGGCATCCTCGTCACCGGTGGGCACGACCACCTCGGTGGCGAAGCTGACGATGGTGCCGCGGTCCAGGCTGTCGTAGACCACGCGCTTGTACCCCAGCACGACGTCGCCGAGCACCGAGCGCCAGTCGCCCGTGCCCTCACCATCCGCCGTACGCGACTCACGCCACACCGCCGGTACTGCGATCTCCACCTGGTTGCGCGCGCCGATCCGCTTCTCGTAGATCGCCTCGATCGCAACACTGCCCGGATCCTCGGTGGCGACGGTGCTCTGCACGATGATCTCGTCCTCCGGGAATGCCTTGGTGGTGTACAGCGGCAGGGGCAGGTTCAGCTCGCCCCGCGGCCAGGCGCCGCTGTCGCAGAAGCTCCGTATGTGCCCGACCGCCGCTTCCAGCTGCGCTTCGCTCAGCGCTTCGCCGAACGCGGGCATGAACCGGGCGAAAGCACGCACCGGCCCGCCATCGTGCGCCACCGCCACCCAGTCCGCGTCCGCCTCGCGGGTGGCGAAATTGCAATCGGTGAAATCGGGTGTAGGCACGTCGAATCCCAGTTGCTCCTGCCTGACACCCGTGCCGTCGGCGCCGTGACAGGCCGCGCAGGCCTCGGTGTAGATCCGCTTGCCGCGCCGCAGTGCGGCCGGGTCCGCCACACCGGGCGCTTGTGTGTCTGCCGCGGCGTCCGCGTCCGCAGGGGAGGCGACCGTAGACACCGTCGCCGCCGCCGCCGTCATCGCGGCCCAGGTCAGTAGCAGGCCGTATACCGAGCGTCCGATCATCGACTTTCATTGTGCGGAGCCGGTGGCGGCACGCATTGAAGTTCCGCAATGTTGGAGGGCTTCGAGCGCCCTAGAGTGTCCGCTGAGTGGCCTTCAGCTGCCGGTCCCAGCCATCACGGAGAGTGCCATCATGCAGTACTACCGCATCCCGGATACCAACCTGGAAGTCTCCCGCATCGCGCTCGGTACCTGGGCGATCGGCGGCTGGATGTGGGGCGGTACCGAGAAACGGCGCTCCATCGAGACCGTGCATGCCGCCCTCGACCGCGGCGTCAACCTCGTCGATACGGCCCCGGTCTACGGCTTCGGCACGTCCGAGCGGATCGTCGGCGAGGCACTGCGTGAATACGACAAAGACCAGCCGGTGTACGTCTCCACGAAGGTGGGTCTGGACTGGACCGATGACGAGCGCATCTTGCGCAACGGCAGCCGCGACCGGGTGCGCTACGAGATCGACGCCTCCCTGCAGCGCCTCGACCGGGACGCCGTCGACATCCACTTCGTGCACTGGCCCGACTGCACCCGGCCCGTGGCCGAGACCGCGCGGGCGATGCGCGAGTTGCTCGACGAGGGGCTTATCCGGGCCGTCGGCGTCAGCAATTTCACGCCGGACCAGATGGCCGCGTTCCGAGACGAGTGTCCGGTGCACGTCTGCCAGCCGCCGTACAACCTCTTCGAGCGCGGCATCGAGACGAGCGTCAAGCCGTACTGCGAGCGCAACGGCCTGCCGCTGATGACCTACGGCGCACTATGCCGCGGCCTGCTCTCGGGCAAGATGTCACGGGACCGGGAGTTCGAGGGCGACGATCTGCGCAACGCCGACCCCAAGTTCGCCGAGCCCCGGTTCGAGCGCTACCTGGCCGCGGCCGCCGACCTGGAGACACTCGCACGCAGGAAAACCGACCGCTCGCTGCTGGCGTTCAGCCTGCGCTGGGTGCTGGAGCAGGGCGCGGCGATCGCGATCTGGGGCGGTCGCGAGCCGTCACAGATGGAGCCCATCGGCGAGATCCTCGGCTGGTCCATGGACCTCGCGCTGCTCTCCTCGGTGGACAGCATCCTCAACGAGCACCTCGACCATCCGGTGGGCCCGGAGTTCATGGCGCCGCCCACCGGGCTGGAGGGATAGCGCGCGCCGACGGTCGCCGGTAATGGTTGCCCACGGCATGGCTGGCCTTGATCTGCCGCGGGCCCCCGCTCAGGCGAGGACGTAACGCTGGAAAGCCAGCAGGGCCGCGAACGCCAGCACCACCGCGACGCCGGCGGTCGACCCGGAGATGCGGTCCAGCGTATCCGGGATCAGTTCGGAGAAGACCATCCAGATCATCGCGCCCGCCGCCAGGCCCAGGCCGACGGGCAGCCACGGCTCGAACGCGAGCACGAACAGGTAGGCCGGCACCGCCATGAGCGGCTGGGGCAGGCTGGTGAAGATGCTCCAGGCGCCGGCTTTCCACACCGGCGTGCCCCGCGGGATCAGCACCAGGCTGATGGCGAGACCTTCGGGTACGTTGTGCACGGCGATGGCGGAAGCGATGAACAGGCCCAGGGCATCGCTGCCGCCGAAGGAGACACCGACGCCGATACCCTCGGCGAAGGAATGGGCGGTCATGATACCGAGGATGAGCAGCGCCTTGCGGGCGTCGGCCCCCCGTAGCTCGGCGACATCGACCTCGCCCCGCCTCGCCAGCCCGCGGTCCGCCAGCACGACGAGCACGAGCCCCAGCAGGATGCCGCCGATGGTGCGTACCGGCGAAGCGTTGAAGCCCTCGGCCACGAGGCTGTGGCTCGCGGCCAGCATCAGGCCCGCCGCGACGGCCGTGGACACGCCGAGCCACCAGCGGCTGATGCCGCTGACGAACAGGAAGGGCAGCGCGCCGAGACCGGTCGCCGCGGCCGTGATGAACGCTGCCAGCGTCACCGTCCAGACGTTCACCTCGATCATGTTCTCGGCCTCGGCTCAGGGCGATCGACGCGGCGCAGCACGCCGGCAGGCCGCGTCGCGCGCGCTCGTCTTCAGACGTTGTCGGTGGCGCCGACGACGCCCTGCTCACCGGCGCAATGCGCGCTGCAGAAGTAGCGGTCCTCGTCCTCGACGCCGTGGCCGATGACGCGGGTAGCGCAGTTCGCGCACACCGGCGCCAGTGCGCTGATGGCGCACTCGAAGGAATCGAACGTGTGATCCTCTCCGTTCATGCGCACGGTGAACGCCTTGGCATAGTCGTTGCCGCAGGTCTCGCAGACAGTCATATCGTTACCTCCGTTACTCAGGCCGCGCGCCCGCTCTCGACCGGATAGCCTGCCTCTTTCCATTCGCTCATGCCGGCCTCGTAGTCGCGGACGTTGTCGAAACCGCGGTCAGCCAGTTCCCTGGCGACCGTGGGCGAGGCATCGCAATCCGGGGAAGCGCAGTAGACAATGATCTCCTTGTCTTTCTCGAAGCGGCGTTCGAATTCCCCTTCCTCGCCCTTCGGAATATTGATGGAACCGGGAATGTGCTGCTCCCGGAACGCATCCTCACCGAGGACGTTGACCAGCGCGTAGCCCGAGCGGGGGTCCTCGTTGTCGGGTTGCTCGCTGTTCAGGCGCTCGCGCAGCACTTCTTTCGAAAGCGTCTCGAAATCCTTCTCGGCCATGGCTTGCTCCTTTCTGATTCCCGAATCTACCTACCGGCGCTGCAATGTTCGTGCCACGGGCCCATCGGCGCCGCCGCCGCGAAGGCGTGTCGGTGCGGGCGCTGGAGCGTGCCGCTGCCGCGCCCGCTCGGGTGCCTCTGAAAACCTTGCAGGCCGGCCGGCAATCATTGCAGCGCACCGCCGTCACGCGCCCCGGAACAGGCACCCTTCCGGACACGAGGCACTGGCATGCGACTTGCAGCGTTTCTGCCCGTCTATCGCGGTGCCGTCCGGTTTGGCCGGCCGGCAGAAACCAACAGGCAGAGTCGGGAGATTACGACCATGAGTGAGAGACCATCGCTGGCAGGCAAGAAGGTCGCTTTCCTGGCCACGGATGGCGTGGAGCAGGTGGAGCTGACCAGGCCCTGGACGGAAGTGAAGGAAGCCGGCGGCGATGCCGAGCTGGTCTCGCCGAAGAGCGGCAGGATCCAGGGCTTCCGTCATCTCGACAAGGGGGACACTTTCGACGTCGATCGCCAGGTCGGGGAGGCTCGCGCCGAGGACTATGATGCCCTCGTTCTTCCCGGCGGTGTCGCGAACCCGGACTCGCTGCGTCTGGACAAGGATGCCGTGCAGTTCACCCGGGAATTCTTCCGCCTCGGCAAGCCCATCGCGGCCATCTGCCACGGGCCGTGGGTGCTGGTCGAGGCGGCGGTCGTGGACGGGCGCAAGCTGACCTCCTGGCCGAGCCTGCAGACCGATATTCGCAATGCCGGCGGTCGCTGGGTGGATGAGGAGGTCGTGACGGACGACGGGTTCATCACCAGCCGCAAACCCGACGACCTGGATGCCTTCTGCCACGCCCTGCTCGAGCAACTCGCGCCGCCGGAGCGCCAGGAGGCAGGCTGATGCGGAGAATGAGAAGGTGCCGGACCGAACTTATGCAACTTTCCCAACTTGTTGTCGTTGGCGTGGCGCTGCTTCTCGGCGCCTGCGCCCGGACGCCGCAGCTGGAGCCCGCTCCGGGCGCCGAGATGGTCCAATTGAACGGGACCGCGGCCACGGCCTCGTCCGAAGGCGTCACGGTAACGGCCGCGGCCTCGGGCTGGCCGGGCCCGGTGGATATCGAGGATGTCGTAACGCCGATGCGGGTTACGATCGAGAACCGCAGCGACAGGGCGATCCGCATCCGCTATTCGGAATTCGCGCTCGTATCCGATCCGGGCCGGCGCTACGCTGCGCTGCCGCCCTACGGAGTGAAAGGCACGGTCAGTGAACCGCTCATGGCGCGGCGCTATCGTCCGATTGACCCCATCGGTTTCGACTATCGCTACTTCCGCGTCGCCCCGCACTACCGGGCCGTGTATCCGTCGCTGTCCGTGTATACGGCGGATCCATTCTTCTTCGACCCTTACTATTACTCGCATTACTACCCGTACTGGCAGAGAGTGCGTATCGAGCTGCCTACTCGCGAGATGCTGCGCCGTGTGCTGCCGGAAGGGGTGCTCGCCCAGGGAGGCCGGCTGGAGGGCTTCCTCTACTTCGAGAGGGTTGAGGAGACCCGCGATGCCATGCCCGTGCGCTTCCATGCCGACCTGGTGGACGCGGCGACCGGGCAGATGTTCGCCACGATTCACATCCCCTTCGTCGCCAATCCCGACGACTGAGCGACCGAAAGTCGCCCGGGAGGAGCTCAGTCCTCGAGCTCCTCCTCGGTCTCTTCTGCCACTTCCTCGAGTCCCTCCCCGGCCGCCTCGACATCCTGGCCGATGCCGCGCGTGGTGTTGCAGCCGGCGATTCCTGCAAAGAGCAGCGTAAATATCAGGGTTGTCAGGATGCGCATGCTTCCTCCTTGGTGATCAGGTACCCGTATCGGAGCATGCAGGTTTCGTACCATGAATCGTCGCTAGCCGGGGGTCGGAAAGCGTGCGGCGACCTGATACAGTCGCGATCTAAACGGTTCCGGGTGTAACTAACTGCTCATTGCCGGTGAATTGCCGGTTGCCGGTGCCGGTCCGAACTTTTGCAACTTTCCGAACTTTCTGCCGGGTAAACGGACTCTATTGCAGCAACACGGTGCAAAAGTTCGGAAAGTTGCAAAAGTTCGGACCGGCACCCAAGCCCACCCAAGCGAAAGCACCCAAGCGAGGAGGGGTAATGTCGTTCAAGAAGGTAGCGGTTCTGGGTATCGGCAAGGTGGGCCAGCTGGGGGCGCTGCTGCTGGAGGAGTCCGGTTTCGATGTGACCGGCATCGACAGCCGCAAGCTCGATCCCGGCACCTCGTTCCCCATCATCCAGGCCGACATGGGCGACACGGCCGACCTCGCCGAGGTACTCGAGCCCTACGAGGCGGTGCTCTCCTGCCTCCCGTATGCGCTGAACACCGAAGTCGCTCGCGCCGCGCACGCTCTCGGCATCCACTATTTCGACCTCACCGAGGACGTGCCCACCACGGTGGCCATCCGCGAACTCAGCGAGACCTCGGAGGGCATCATGGCGCCCCAGTGCGGTCTCGCGCCCGGCTTCGTCGGCATCGTCGCCTCCCATCTCGCCCGCCGGTTCGACCGCGTCCGCTCCATCAAGATGCGCGTCGGCGCGCTGCCGCAGAACCCGACGGGCCTGCTCGGCTACAACTTCAACTGGTCGCCCGAAGGCGTGGTCAACGAGTACCTGAACGACTGCGAGGTCATCGAGGAAGGCGTCCACAAGTGGGTCTCGCCAATGGAGTGGGTGGAGACCGTCTTCGTCAACGGCCGCAAGCTCGAGGCCTTCACCACCTCGGGCGGCCTCGGCACCATGTGCGAGACCTTCAAGGACCACGTCGAGAACCTCGACTACAAGACCATGCGCTATCCGGGCCACGTGGATCTCATGAACTTTTTCTTCCACGAATTGCTGATGCGCGAGCGCCGGGAGCTGGCCGGCGAGATCCTCACCAACGCCAAACCGCCGGTGGACGAGGATGTGGTGCACGTCCATATTTCGGCCGAAGGCTGGAAGGGCGACGAGCTCTCCCGCCGCGAGTTCGTGCGCTCCTACTACCCGCAGAAGGTCCGCGATGAACGCTTCACTGCGATTGCCTGGACGACCTCGGCGTCCGTCACCGCCGTCATCGAAATGGTACGCGACGGCAAACTGCCGCAGCAGGGTTTCCTGAAGCAGGAGGACATCCCCGTGACGCCGTACCTGCAGACGCGCACCGGCGGCATGTTCGGCGAAAAAGTCTAGGCGTATCGAAAGCACGGGACGGAAGGCTACACTTCGTGGGTGGCAGTTTCGCGGACAAGGATCTGGCCGGCAGCCGTTCTGTGCGTGGCTGCGCTCGCGGCCATCTTCGCTCTGTCGGGCAACGATGACGGGGCCAGCGATAGCGGAGGTGACCAGGCCGGCGTTCCTCGTTCGGCCGCCGAGCGTCCAATCCCGTCTGAGCCGCGCGCAGCCCCGTCAGTGCCTGCCGAGGACGAGCTGCAACGCCGCGAGGTAGCCACTGCCACCAACCGTCACTTCGCCTGCGATCCGTATCCGGATGACCTGCCATCGGCGGAAGACACGGCTGATCGTCTTGAGCGCCACCAGCGCGAATCGCAACGCCGGGCCAGGGCGTTGGAAGGATCGGAGGACGTGGAACTACGGCTCGCAGCCGCGTTGATCACCGACAAACGCAGCCCCGAGCATCTGCAGCGTCTGCTCTCGGCGCTTGCGTTAGATCCCGACGACCCCCTCATCCTGGAGCGTCTGCTCGATGCCTGCATCAACCGACCCGCGTCGCGTGTCTGCGAAGAACGGGGCGTTGTCGAGCGCGCGGCGGAGGCCGACGGCGATAACGGTGAGATGTGGGGTGCCATCGCCGGGTACCGGGCCAGCCGCGGCGACACAGATGGCGCTCTTCAGGCGCTGCGCCGGGGTGCCAGTGCCGGCTCTCATCGGGAGTATTTCGCCGATGTGGTCCGGGTCATCGAACTGGGGCTGGCGGCCACCGCCGGGGATCTGTCCTATGTCGACAGGGTTATTGAGGCCATTGGCTGGGCGGCTGCTTCCACGTCGCCCTGGCTCACCGCCTACGCCGAGTGTCGCGATCGGGTCGTGGCGGACCCGCTCTGGCACGACGCCTGCCTGGACTTCGCGAGGCACCTCGAGGAACGCAGCCAGACCGTTCTGAATCGGGGAATCGGGATCGGCTTGCAGGCGATGATCGCCGAGGAATCGGGAGATGAAGCGGCATTGGCGGCCGTGCGGGAGCGAGAGCGGGAATACCGCAACTGGCGGGTTGAACATCTCACCACGGACGGTCAGATCGTGCTGATGGGTGACGAGCGCGTCCTGCGACAGTATCTGGATGAGTTCGACGCCCACGGTGAACTGGCGTCGCTCGAATATCTGCGCGAGGAGGTCGAGCGGTTGAAGCGATTGCCGGGTTACGACCCGTGTCCGGCGGTCATATCCTCGTCCGGCGAATAACTTTCAAAAGTTGCAAAAGTTCGGTCCGGCACCTACCACCCCACCTACCACCCTGCCTTCTCCGCGCTGCGGCAGCCGCGCCAGCATCCCGGCCAGCTCCCGGCGGGTGTCGGCCGGGTCGATGACGGCGTCGATCTCCAGGTGTGCGGCCGCCTCGGTGGCCTTGCCGGCCTCGTACATTTGCTGGACCAGCTTGTCGAACAGCGCTTCTCGTTCTGCGCGGTCCTCCACGGCCTCCAGTTCCTTCCGGTAGCCCAGCCGCACGGCGCCCTCCAGACCCATGCCGCCGAACTCGCCGGTGGGCCAGGACGCGGTCCAGACCGGAGCCGCCAGGCTGCCGCCGGCCATCGCCATGGCGCCCAGGCCGTAGCCCTTGCGCAGCACCACGGCCAGGATCGGCACCGTTACGTTCGCGCCCACCACGAACAGCCGCGACATGCGGCGCACCGCCGCCTCCTGCTCGCTGTCCGGTCCCACCATGAAGCCCGGCGTGTCGATGAGGGACAGTACCGGCAGGCCCCAGCCGTCGCAGAGCTGCAGGAACCCGGCCGCCTTCTCCGCGGCGTGCGCGGTGATGGCGCCGCCGAGCTGCCGGCAGTCGTTGGCGATCAGCCCCACCGACCGTCCCTCGATGCGCAGGAAGCCGGTGATGACCGGCGCGCCGTAGCGCCGGCGCAGCTCGATGAAGCTGCCCGTGTCGCCCAGCATCTCGATCACGTCGCGCACCGGGTACACCCAGCGCCGGTCGGCCGGGATGAGATCGCGCATCGCCGCCTGGTCGGCGCATTCCCAGTCGCCGGTGCGGCCCTGGTACAGCGCCAGCAGGCGACGGGCGATATCCGTCGCACGGGCCTCGTCGTCGGCGACGATGTCGACGACGCCGTTGTCTTCCTGTACCTCCACCGGTCCGATCTCGGTGGGCGCGTGCTTGCCCAGGCCGCCGCCCTCGATCATGGCGGGCCCGGCCATGCCGATCCAGGAACTTTTCGTGGCGATCGTGACGTCGGCGGAGCCGAACAGCGCCGCGTTGCCCGCGAAGCAATAGCCGTTGGCGATGGCGATACGCGGCACCCGTCCCGACAGCTGCCCCCAGCTGCGGAAGGACGAGAGATTCAGTCCGGCGATCTGGGTCATGACGTCGGTGTCGCCGGGCCGCCCGCCGCCGCCTTCGGTGTACATGACCACCGGCAGGTGCCACTGCTCGGCCAGCTCGAAGATGCGGTCCAGCTTGCGGTGATGGAAGTAGCCCTGGGTGCCGGCCAGCACGCTGTAGTCGTACACCACCGCCGCCGCCCTCGCATTCTCCCGGCCGAACAGCTCCGCGTTGATGGTGCCGATGCCGGTGATGACGGCATCCGCCGGCGTGTTCTCCTCGAGGTCGGCAATATCCCGGCGGCTGCGCTGGGCGGCGACGGCGAGCTGGCCGTATTCGGTGAACGAACCGGCGTCCACCAGGTCGTCCAGGTTCTCGCGCGCGGTCCGGTACCCCTTCGCATGCCGCTTCTCGACCATCTCCGGCCGGTTGCGGTCGAGGGTCTTCGCGAGGCGCTCCCGCAGCGCCTCGGTGCGTTCGTCGGTCACGGCAGCTCAGCCCTCGCCGCTGCCGCGCACCGTCAGCACCGGGCATTCGGCGTGGCGCACCACGCCTTCGGCCGTGCTGCCGATCAGCAGGTGCCGCAGGCCGCTGCGCCCGTGGGTGGACATCACGATCATCGCGGCGCCCACCTCTTTCGCATAGCCGGTGATCTCGTCCACCGGCCGGCCCTCCAGCACCTTCGCCACCGGCGGGTTGGTAAAGCCGGTGAGCCTGTTGCGGGTGAACTCGTCCAGCTGTGCCCGGGCCTGAGCGGCCAGTTCCTCCACGGTGGGCACCGCCGTGGGCACCTCCATGGAGGTATAGACGATGGGCGGCTCCACGACGGTGATGCAATGCAGCTCGCCGCCCAGCTGTTCGGTCATCTTGTGCGCCCAGTCGAGGGCGCTGGCCGAGGTGGCGGAGAAATCGGTGGGAAATACGATCGGTGTCTGGCTGGCCATGTTCTGCTCTCCTGCCGGGTGGCTCGTGCTCGCTGATTATCCCGATGCTAGACAGGAAACGGCGGGTTTTCCATCGTGGTAACGTGCGCCGGGCTGCGTACGGTCTTGCCCGGCGTCAGTCTCCGGCGTTGCCGGCGCAACGGCTCGCCGCCGCGGCCTCAGTCCGGCTTGCCCATTACGCGCAAACGCGAGAACAGCAGCGGCAGCAGCGAGAGGTTGGCCACGAGCGCCACGGCCATCGCCAGTCCGGTGAGCAGCCCGAAGTAGATGGTGGGCACGAAATTCGACAGGGCGAGGATGGAGAAGCCCAGCATGATGGTGATGGAGGTGTAGTACATCGCGTGGCCGATGCTGCGGTGGCAGCGCTCG
>Ga0102929_1000138_pt1 | contig 39281 bp, 41 predicted proteins | sample SalPonR1_B_D2_MG_FD_78510 | JGI IMG/M metagenome (GOLD analysis project Ga0102929, IMG submission 78510) | Salt pond soil microbial communities from South San Francisco under conditions of wetland restoration - Salt Pond MetaG R1_B_D2_MG | ecosystem: Environmental > Aquatic > Marine > Intertidal... | reverse complement strand
TCTGCTGCAACCGACATTTGACCATCATCTCCCGCCGTGCTCGCGCCTGGCGCTTCGACGGACTGTCCAGTCCGCCTCCAGGGCCAGTCGCTGTGCTTGCCGGTTTCGCGACAAAGACTCATGAATAATGCGGGCTAGGCTTGCTTCCCTGAAAACGGGCTCTGTCAGGTAAACAGAGCAAGTGACATGCCAGTTTTTCAGGCAACTCACGGTTGAGCCATAAATTACCCGGCTTTTCTCTTCAGGCCGACCTCTTCACAATGGCAGGGAATTTCGACGTCATTGTCCGCGAGAATTTTTCCTTCCGGACTCATTTGCGGCGTAGCATCCGAACCATGCAGCTCTTTGTACATTTTGCGAACGCACTGATCCATGTAATCACCTTTGCAGAACAGATCCTTGAGCCGCTCCGCTTCCTCAGTGCTGAGGTCCTTGTATTTCTGAAAGAAAGGGCAGCTCATCAATCTCGAACATTCTCTGGACATCGTCTTTCCGCTTTCTGTCGGTAAAGAATAACTTGCCCTATATATATCCATACCACAGTTAAAAACTATGGTGCCAGCCCACCCTCATATTTATTTAATGATTTTTTTCTCGGCATTCTTTAATCACCGACCGTTCCATGACAACTCGGCGCATGGTCGAGCCGGATTTTCAATCCTTTCCGGCTATTTGACCTGTGTCAAAATCGGCACATCGCGGAATGAGTTATGGCTTTCCTGCAACAGTTTCCATGTCAGGATCTCCATAGCAAACAAAAATGATAATGTTTTCAGGGGCCTTATATGGAGTCGCTTTATTGGCAAAGGATTTGCAAAAGAACACTGACGTTGTTCAACTCCTTGGGGAGTGACACCGAGCAATGCCCTGCCCGGAACCGACCGGGGCATTGCTCGATGTCCAGCAGCACAGCCATTCCATTCACCTTTAGAAAGACGGGGACGACATCTTGAAAAAGACCTCTTTCTTCCTTCTGCTCCTGCTGGCCCTGACCGTTCTCTTTGCTGCCAACGCCGCAGCCGAAAGCTATGTTTCCGGCAGCATCGGACTGGCTTCGGTGAGCGATGCGGATATCCGAGGCTCCGAGGATTCCGGTGAAATCGAATTCGACAGCGGTTTTGCCGCGACCGGCGCCTACGGACAGACTCTCGGCCAGGCCGGCCGCCTGGAACTGGAATTAGGCTACCGCAACAACGACATTGACAAGGTCATCCTCGACGGAGTGGGAACCGTTTCCGACACAGATGGCGACGTCGCGACCATCTCTCTGATGGCCAATGCCTTCTACGGTCTCAACAACGACAGCCGCTTCACGCCGTTTATCGGCGGCGGGATCGGCATCGCCAATATCGAAGCAGAGCTCGAAACCGGCAATGAGGAGGACGACACCGTCTTCGCCTACCAGCTTGCCGCCGGTGCCAGTATGGCCGTGACCGAGAATCTGGACATCGATCTGCAGTATCGCTATTTTGCCACTGAAGATCCTGAATTCGATGGCCTGGAAGCCGAATACGACTCCCACAACCTGATGTTCGGCCTGACCCTTTATTTTTAAACTCCCCTGCCCTCCTGCCAGTTTTCAGAACCTCCTTCGGGTGCCCCGACAGGAGGTTTATGACTTTTCCGCCTGTTCTGTATTATAATGACCGGAAAGCGCAATCTTTTATCGGGGCAAGTCCCTTCCCAGGAGGCTGGTTTCGGTCGGACATATGATGGCAATCTTTAAAAAGTACCGGTGGGCTGTGGTTCCGTTTGCTGTTCTGGGCGCCGTTTTGCTGGCCGCGTGCAGCGATTTCGGCTATTACGTCCAGTCCGCCCGAGGACATATGGAGGTCATGTCCCTCGCCCAACCGATCGAGGACCTGATCGCCAATTCAGCGACCTCCGCTTCGGTCAGAGAGGAACTGTCCGAAGTTCTGGCCATCAGGCAGTTCGCCGTGGATGAACTGGCCCTGCCCGACAACGGCAGTTATCGGCACTATGCAGATATCGGCCGCCCTTACGTTATCTGGAACGTCGTCGCTGCTTATGAATTCTCCCTGAAACCAAGAGAATGGTGCTTTCCCGTCGCGGGCTGCGTCTCTTACCGCGGCTATTTCGAGGAGAGCGATGCAGAAGAGTTCGCCGATTCCCTGGAAAAAGAGGGCATGGATGTCACTGTTTTCGGCGTGCCGGCTTATTCAACCCTGCGCTGGTTCGACGACCCGGTGCTGAACACCTTCCTGGCCGCCCCGACCGCCCGGACGGCCGCCCTGATCTTTCATGAGCTGGCGCATCAGGTGGTCTATGTGCCCGGCGATTCCTCCTTCAACGAAGCATTCGCCAAGACCGTCGAGATGGAAGGCGTGCGCCGCTGGCTGCAGGCGACGGCGCCTGCGGAGAAATGGCACGAATACCTCGAGCGGCAAGCCCAGGTGCGGGTTTTCCAGCAATTTCTGCAAGCGACCCGGGAGGATCTCAAGGCGCTTTACCAGAGGCCCATGGGCTTCAGTGAGAAACGCCAGGCGAAACTGGATTTCTTCGAAGGGGCCGGAGATCGCTACCGCCAACTGAAAGAATCCGGCGAACTCGACAACCGGTTCGACCACTGGATGGCCCGCGGCCTGAACAACGCCCGGCTGGCATCGGTCGCCACCTATCGCGACTTCGTGCCCGCCTTCCAGGTCATCCTGGAGCGCAGCGGCAATGACCTGAAGCGTTTTTACGCTGAAGTCGAGCGGATCAGCAATTATCCCAGAGAGGAGCGGCTAGCCGTGCTGCGGCACTGGATGCAGACCGAACGGCATGCCGCCCTGACATCGCCTGGAGAAGAAAGCCAAAGCGTTGTCGATTAAGCCCGCCCCCGGTTTAGTTTTAGCCTTGCCCTGAAGACGCCTCGCCTTTGTTTCCCAAATCGATGATCCGCGGCCTCGTCAGACTCAAACGCATACCAAATGGCCCTGGATAATCCAAGGACGAGTTGCGACAGGACTTTTGGTAAACGTTGGCTAGCAGACAACGGCTTTCCGAAATGTTGTTCAATTGAAGAAAGCCCCTAACCAAAGGGTCAGGGGCTTCGTTATTTCTCTGAGAGCAAACACGCCTGCTAATGTTACCACTGATAATAAAGAGGTTTTTTAGAGATTACTTAGCTGCTGAGAATGTAATTCTCGAGTTGGCTGATCATAAATTCTTTTTCAGCAACATTGGCCTCAACGAGATCACCAATCGAGACAACACCGATCAGTTTGTCACCTTCGAATACAGGAAGATGACGACAGCGTTTCTCCGACATTAACGCTAACCCTTCTTCCACACTTTTGTCCGGATTGATATAAAGTATTTTGTTAGTCATGATTTTCTCAACAGATGTTTTAAGTGATGACCGACCTTCCAAAATTACCTTTCTAGCATAGTCGCGTTCTGAAATAATGCCCGTCAGTTTTTCCCCTTTCATGACAAGTAAGGCGCCAACATTTTCCTTCGCCATCAATTCCAAGGCCTTATAAACTGTCTCATCGGCACTGATACTAACAACTGAGGCTCCCTTTTTTTGTAATACATCACGAATTAATTTCGCCATGGCGCGCTCCTTTCACGAGTCATGAATTGATTGTTATTTTAATCTTATCTGGAACAATATAGATGTCAAAAGACTGGGGGATACAAACTTTGGAAGCCATTTTCACATAGCAAAAAATCCCCTCGGGCTCCGGACTTCATTCTATAAATCCTTTTGAATGTTTTGATAAGTTCAAAACGAGAATGGCCCTCTGGAAACCCGTGACATATGAAAAACTGAGGTTGCACTTACTGTACACTGAGCCTTGAAGTAATACACTATTCGCCGACAACATCTCGTGTCTTATAAATCATTTTATTTTTTTGGTCAGCACCCGTAAATAGAGACCCCTTTAGGAGCAAGAGCAAATAAATTCCAACCACAGCGAGAATAAGGATTCCAAAGAGTTTCATCATCGACTTAAATTTGAAAAATGTCAAAAGTGCGAGTACCGCAGCACCAACTAAAACCACTGTCATGTTGCGATGGGCGTAACCAAACAGCTCTTGCAAAATTACTTCAAAATCCATAATGCGATCCGTTGTCTCCTGGACTCGAAATGATTTGTAGTTAAAAGGGTATTCCCCTAATCTCAATTCGGCAGGGGCTTAATCTTTCAGGCAAATCAAGAAGCGGCCACCTATCTCTAAGCGACCACTTTGTTTGGGTTGAATGGCCTCTCGAATATCTCTATCAATCAGAGGCCGTCTCTTCCTCTTGCAACCCGTCATCAATAAGAGGTCGATTTTCCTCTCGGAACCCGTGCAAAACGAGAAAAGCCTAGTTCAGGTTGTCTTTTTAGAAATATTTTTTAATTCAACGCGCTGAATTGCCGCTTCAAGAATTGAATTACTTACCCCCATACCGATATATCCTGTTTGGCCATAGGTGTCGTAAAGAGGGAGCATCTCAACGATCTTGAGTATGTCCTCATTGGCGTCCGGGTAAAAATGAGGGTTATCAGCAATTGATAACAACCGCTCCGCGAGAAAATTTGGCAGTTCATTTTCTTGCTCTGCTGAAAGGGTCTCTTTCCGCAGTTGGTAAAATATATCCATTCTTTTATTCCTCCTGATGCCCGGAAAAACCAATCCAAATCCAAAGGCCACCCCTGCCTTCGACTAAAGGGTACGCCGATTTTCAGGTCAGGTTTGAGCGACTACAGATTAAAAGACTTAGTTTCCGTCCGGAAACTGCACTGTGTCCATCCAGAGTTTCCGGATGGACACGACTTAGAAGTGCTTGGCATGCTCGTACGGCAAGCCTCTAAAACCAGAATCGGGGAGAGGAAAAACGAACATGTCGCCAGAAAAAGAAACGGGAACCTACAAATCAATGTAAGCCCCCGTTTTCATTGGCGGCCCCGTCGGGATTCGAACCCAAGGCCTGCCGCTTAGGAGGCGGCTGCTCTATCCAGCTGAGCTACGGGGCCGATGCTGCAATCGACAAGCGCTGAGCGCAAGGCACAGACTCTGAATTGACCCGCCAGGAGTCTGTCGGACTATACGGACTGAAGCGAAAATTCGAGGCTTCGAGAACAGATTTCAGCTCGTTTGCAGGCGCATAGCCATCGCTATGGGCCAAAAAGAAGCTGAAGTATGGGCCGAAGAATCGGATTTGCAGCCAGTTCATGGATAGTCCGACAGCCTCCTAGAACTTGAGAAGACTGAAGACCTTGCCGTCGGGAAGCTTCTGGCGTCCCTTGAGAAACTCCAGTTCAGTCATGAAACAACATTCCACCAGCTCAAGGTCCTGCCCCTCGAGCAGTTGAACCACGGCAGCCACCGTGCCGCCGGTGGCCAGCAGGTCGTCGGCAACCACGACCCGGTCGCCGGGATGGAAAGCGTCCTCGTGGATTTCTAGACTGTCGGTCCCGTATTCCAGTTCGTAGGTGACCTGACGGGTTTTGTGCGGCAGCTTGCCCGCTTTGCGGACCAGAGTGATGCCGGTGCCCAGTTTGTAGGCCAGGGCCGAGCCCAGAATGAAACCACGGGCCTCGATGCCCACCACTTTGTCAACGTGCTTGCCGACATAGCGATGGGCGATCAGATCGATCATCCGATGGAAGCTGGGGCCATCGGACAACAGGGTGGTGATGTCCTTGAAGATGATGCCCTTTTTCGGAAAATCGGGAATGTCGCGGATAATATTTTTCAGTTCTTCCATGGCAATGCTGCCTCCGGGAAATGGCTGAACTGCTCAGCTGTCGCCTTCTTCGTAAAAAGTCAGGTCCGCTTCCGTCAGGACGGTCCGCAGCTTCTCCAGGGTCTTGGACTCAATCTGCCGGATGCGTTCACGGGTCACGCCGAACTGCCGGCCGATGGTGTCGAGAGTCTGTGGTTCGCGATCATCCAGCCCGAAGCGCAGAGCGAGGATTTCCCTTTCATTTTCATTCAGGCTGTTGATCAACTCGGTCACCACCCGATATTTGTTGAGCTGCTCGGTGAGGTCGAGGGGATTGACCACGCTGGTGTCCTCGATGGTATCGATCAGGCTGTAATCGCTGTTTTCACCCATCGGATGTTCGATGGAATAGGTCTTTTTGAGCAGCACCATGAGCCGCCGCACGACGGCAGGGTCCACACCCATGGCATCGGCCACCTCTTTGACCTGCGGTTCCCGGTTCAGCTCATGCCCGAGCTCGCGCGAGACCTTGATCAGCTTGTTGATCTCGTCGGAGATATGCACCGGCAAACGTATCGTGCGACTCTGGTTGACCAGGGCCCGCTCGATGGACTGTCGGATCCACCAGGTCGCATAGGTGGAAAAGCGGCAGCCCTTGCTCAGCTTGAAGCGCTCCACGGCCTTGATCAGGCCGAGATTGCCCTCTTCGATCAGATCCAGAAACGGCAAGCCCCTGTTCATGTAGCGCTTGGCGATCTTGACGACCAGCCGCAGGTTCGATTCGATCATCCGGTTGCGGGCTTGCATATCGCCCGTGGAGATCTTCCTGGCCAGCTCCCGTTCCTGTTCGGCAGTCAGAAGCGACGTCTTCTGAATATCCTTAAGGTACAGTTTGATCGCATCGGCCGCATAGGAGCCTTCTTCGCTGGCCGCTTGCCTGGTGTTTTTGGCGCTGCCGCCGGTTTCGGCCGAGTCTTCGGAATCGCTCAGGCCCGGTTCACCCTCATCCAATTGAACTTTGTCGTTTTCGCTCAAGCTTATTCTCCTTATTTTTAAAACTAACCGTAAATACTACGGAAAAACAGAGATTATGGCAAGTACAAAATCGGATTTACAGCCTGTTTGCCTTTTCGGACTTCGAAGTGCAGCCGCGAATTTTTCGAAGAAGGCGGCTGGCCGCAGACAGCGATGCGATCGCTCTGGCTGACGTAGTCGTTGGTCTTTGCCAGGTTTTTCCGGTTGTAGCCGTAAACGGTAAAAAAATCGTCCGCGTGTTCGACGATGATCAGATTTCCGTAGCCACGAATGCCGTTGCCGCTGTAAATCACTTTGCCCGGAGCAGCGGCGAGAATCGGGTCCCCCTCGCTGCAGCTGATCTCGATGCCCTTGGTCGCGGCCCCCTTGCTGGTGCCGAACTGCCGGACCACCTGTCCTTTGAGCGGCCAGACAAACCCCGGCTTCTTCGCCGCCGGTGCTGAGACAACCGGCTCGGGCGTTTTCGCCGGCTGGGGTGGTCTGCGCTTGCTCGGCTCGGCAACCGCAGCCGAAGGTTTCGAGGTTTTGATCGCGGGCTTCGCCGGCTTAACAGCGGCAGGAGGACTTTTAGGCTCTTGTGCTGCAACCGAGACCTGGCGCAGATGGCTGGTACCAGGAATATACAGCTTTTGCCCTACCTGCAGACGGGTAGGATCTTCGATCCGGTTCAGGCGGGCCAGTTCCGCTTCAGGGATTTCATACGCTCGGGCAATCCGGTAGAGGGTCTGTCCGGGCTGGATTGTGTGGTAAACACCTGTCGGCGCACAGCCGGTCAACCCCGCCAGGTTCAACCCGAAAGCCAGCAGCGCGATCAGCAGGAAATCCCGGATGTTACCGACAGCAAGTGGAGTCATGCAACGAATTTAGACAATTCAAGGACGCGCGTCAATCTTTCCCGCCAGGGGCGGGTCGAGCCGCTCAATGCCCCCATCCAAGAATCAGGAAGCCGCCGATCAAAAGTGCGACGAAGAGCAGGCAGAGCAGGTTGAAGTATTTTTCGATAAAGGACCGGATTCCCGGTCCGAAACGAAAAACCAGCCCGGCCACCAGAAAGAAGCGCAGGCCTCGGCTGATCGCCGAAGCCAGCAGAAACATGAAAAAATCAACCTGAAAAACGCCGGCGCCGATGGTAATGACTTTGTAGGGAATCGGCGTGAAGCCGGCGGTAAACACCACCCAGAAATTATATTCGGCAAACAGCGACTGGACCCGGCTGAAGAGAACCGGGCTAAAACCGGGGACGTAGGCAAAGAAAAGATCGGCGACCAACGCCCATATCCCCCAACCGATCATATAGCCGAGACACCCGCCGAGCACCGAGCCGAGCGTAGCCAGCAGAGCGAACCGCCAGGATTTTAAGGGGACCGCGATGCATAAAGCGATCAGCAGGATATCCGGCGGCACCGGGAAAACCGAAGCCTCGATCACAGCCAGCAGGAAAAGCGCCGGCGGGCCATAAGGCGTCGCCGCCCAGTGCAGCACCCAATCGTATAGTCGTCGGATTATCTTCATCGCCGGAGACTATGCGTTTTTCCATCCCCGGTCGCCGACCAGGGGCACAAAACGGCACTCGAACAGGTCTTCGGTTCGATAGTCGTTAGCCGCCATTTTGGTGACCCGCTTCAGAACCTGACTGCTGCGTTCGCCGACCGGAATGACCAGACGCCCGCCCAAAGCCAACTGCTGGAGATAGGTTGGAGGGATTTCCGGAGGCGCGCCGGCCGTCACCAGGATGCCATCGAAGGGAGCCTCGTCTTCCCAGCCGTAGGTGCCGTCGGTCAGTCTGACATGAACCTTGAAAAATCCGTTTTGGTTAAGAATAGTCCGGGCGCGGCGAGCCAGTTCGGGAATTCTTTCCAGCGAAAAAACCTCCTCGGCGAGGAGGGAAAGAATCGCGGCCTGATAGCCTGAGCCGGTGCCGACTTCCAGAACCTTTTCGTCCCCCTGCAGCTGCAGAGCTTCACTCATGGCGGCAACCATATAAGGCTGGGAAATCGTCTGCCGCTCGCCGATCGGCAGCGGATAGTCGCTGTATGCCTGATCAGCCAGTCCCTCTTCGACGAACTTGTGCCGGGGAACCTTGCGCATCGCATCCAGGACCCGTGGATCGCGAACGCCTCGTGCCTGGATCTGACGCTCCACCATTCTCCGGCGGGCAATCGTATAATCACTCATTTCTCGACGTATCCTCCCCGGGATCGAGATCCAGGTCAAGCTGCCATTGCCTGAGACGCTCCAGGGCCGCATAGTTGGTCAGATCGAGGTGCAGGGGCGTGACCGCCACCTGACCGGACTGGACGACATTGAAATCGGTGCCGTCAAGATCCTGAAATCCCAGTTCCCCCGCACCGATCCAATAGTAATCGTTGCCGCGGGGATCACTCTTGCGAATCACCGCCCCCTCATAAACACGCTTACCCTGACGGGCGAGCTGCATACCGGAGGGCCGGCCGGCCGGCACATTGACGTTCAGGAAGGTATCCGCGGGCAGACCCTGCTCCTGCACGGTCCGGGCGATGACTGCGGCGACCTGGCCCGCCCAGACGAACGCCTCCCGATTGAACTCATGGCTGTCCAGTGAGATTGCAAAAGCCGGGACCCCCATCAGCGTGGCCTCCATGGCGGCCGCGACCGTTCCCGAATAGGTCAGGTCATCGCCCATATTTGCCCCCCGGTTAATCCCTGAGATCACCAGATCGGGGCTTTCTTTGAGCAGGCCATGGATGCCGAGACTCACACAGTCGGTGGGAGTCCCGTCGATGGCCCACCAGTCCTCGCGGATCTTCTGGGCGCGCAGGGGTGCATGCAGGGTCAGCGCATGGCCGACGGCACTTCGTTCCCGATCCGGAGCAACCACGACCACGCGGCCCAGATCGGCGACCTGCTCGGCGAGAACCTGCAGGCCGGGGGATTGGATGCCGTCGTCATTGGAGATCAGGATCAGCAAGGGAAACCTCAGTCATGACAGCCGGGAGCGAACAGGAGCTCACGCTGAGGCATCAAGGGAAGCTTTCAGCCGGCGAATATCCTGCTTGATTTCATTGAGCAGAGCGCGGTCCAGCGGAGCCGCAAGGGGGAGAGTCATCTGGCCGACGGCTTTTCTTACCTTCGCTGCCTGCGAAGTGGTTTCATCGGCAGCGGACTTGCGGCGCAGCTGCTTGCGGGCACCTGATATGGTGAAGCCCTGATTGTAAAGGAGATCTTTCAGACGCAGGATGAGTTCGATGTCCTGCCGGCGATAGAGGCGCTGCTTGCTGCGGCTCTTCGTGGGACGGATCGATGCGAACTCGGACTCCCAATACCGCAGCACATGGGGCTTGACCCCGGCGATATCGGCAACTTCGCCAATTTTGAAGTACAGCTTGTCCGGAATCTTCGGATCCATGCGCGCACCACGGGTGGAGCGAAGTGGACAATCCGTCAGGGATTGTTGATGGATGCCTTGAGCACCTGACTGGGCTTGAAGGTCAGGATCCGCCGGGAGCTGATCTCGATCTCCTCGCCGGTCTGGGGATTTCTGCCCCGCCGGGTCGACTTGTCCTTGACGACGAAATTACCGAAACCGGCGATTTTGATCTTTTCCCCACCCTCGAGAGTATTCTTCATGATATCGAAAACCATCTCGACGATATCAGCGGACTCCTTCTTGGAAAAACCGGTTTTCAAATACACATTTTCGACAAGGTCCGCTTTAGTCATAACGTCGCCACCTCCTGTTATATCTACTTGAATTTTCTGGTTTTTATATCATAGGCTCAAAACCACCGCAACGGTTTTTTTTACCGCAGGACGGCGCCGAGCTCTTTTTCGAGGATTTTAATCAATTTGTCATGCTGTTTCTGGATCATTTCGTCGGTCAGAGTCCGCTCGAGTGACCGGTAGCGGGCCCGAATCGCCAGGCTCTTTTTGCCGGCCGGCACGCCCTCGCCCCGGTAAACATCGAACAGGACGATATCTTCCAGGTCTTTGAGTTGCATCCGCTGCAAAACATCCAGAACGCGTCGAAACGGGATTTCGTCCTCGACCAGCAATGCACTGTCGCGGGCGATGTCCGGAAAGCGGGACAGGGGCCTGAACCCCGGGAACTCACCGGTCAGTCTGAAAGCCGCCTCCAGATCGAGGTCGCAAAGGATCACCCTGCGGCTCAAATCGAAGACCTGGTTGAGCCCGGGATGCAATTCGCCGAGCGTGCCGAGCAGGGTCTCGCCGGCAAAGAGAGAGGCCGATTTGCCGGGGTGATAAAAACTGTCGCTGGTCGAGGCCTGCCAACGAACCTCGGTCACCCGGAGCATGTTCAGCAAATCCTCCACGCATCCCTTGAGATCGAAGAAGTCGCACGCTTCCGACACCTGCGCCCAGCCTTCGGGATCGCGGCGGCCGGACATCAGCGCAACCAGGCGCAGCGCCTCCCGGGGCAGTTCCTCGCCCGTCTGAGGCAGGAACACCGGACGCAGTTCGAACAGGGCCAGATCTTCGTTGCGGTAGGCCAGGTTGCCGGCCGCGGTTTCCAGGAGACCGGGCACCAGTGTTGTGCGCATGACCGCCTGATCTTCGCTCAATGGATTGAGGATGGGAACATGCGCCCGGCGGGGATCATCGGCCGCCAGACCAAGCTTGTCGAGCGCCTCCGCAGCAACGAATGAGTAGTTGATCACCTCGGCAAAGCCGTCACCGATCATCAGGTCCCGGACCGCTTGTTCCAGAGCGAGGTGGCGCGGCAGTCGCTGGCAGGCCAGGCGACTGGAGGGCATGCTCGCCGGAATTTGATCATAGCCGTACAGGCGGGCGACTTCCTCGATCAGGTCGACCTCCCGCTCGAGGTCCGGGCGGTAATTGGGGACGGTGATTTGCAGCTGACCGGGATCACCGTTATCGACTTCGCCCGTCAAGCCGATGCTGCCCAGCAACTCCCGCACCTCGGCAAGGGCAATCTCGATACCCAGCAGTTGGCTGCAGCGGGCAACCGACAGACCGATAACGCGGCGGGGGATCGTTCTGGGATATTCATCCAGCATGCCCCGGGCCACATGGCCGTCGGCCAGTTCGGCAATCAGCGCTGCGGCCCGGTCGAGGGCCATGGGCACCATATCGACATCAGCACCGCGCTCGAAGCGATGGGATGACTCCGTGTGCAGGCCAAGGCGCTTGCTGGTCCGGCGGATGGCAGTCGGATTGAAGTAGGCGCTTTCCAGGAGAATGTCGGCGGTCTTCTCTTCGACCTCGGAATTCAGACCGCCCATGATCCCGGCCAGGGCCACCGGCCCAGCGCCGTCGCAGATCATCAGGTCGTCCGCCTGCAGTTGTCTGATCTGGCCGTCGAGGGTCGTAAACTGCTCACCCTGCTCGGCGCGGCGGACAACGATCCGCTGTTCCCGCAGGCGATTGAAATCGAAGGCGTGCAGCGGATGGCCGAGTTCCATCATGACGAAGTTGGTGACATCGACTACATTGTTGATGGAACGCATACCGACAGCTTCCACCCGGCGCACCAGCCAGTCCGGAGAAGGTCCGATGGTGACCCCCTCGATGAGGCGGGCGGCATAACGGGGACACAAATCGGCATCTTCAATCACGACCGAGCTGCGGCTACCGGCTTCATGGTCCGATTCTTTGATTCCGGAGTCGGGCAGTTGCAGCGGCTGCCCACTCATGGCCGCAACTTCCCGCGCCACGCCGACCGCACTGAGACAATCGGGACGGTTGGGCGTCAAGCCGAGTTCGAACAGCACATCCTTCAGGCCGCTCGCTTCGAAAAAGGGCTTGCCCAGCGGCAGACCGGCCGGCAGGATCAGGATGCCCGCCGCTTCTTCGGCGAGGCCCAGTTCCGAGGCTGAGCAGAGCATGCCCTGGGACTCCTGGCCGCGGATCTTCGACTTTTTGATTTTGAAATCTCCCGGCAGGACGGTCCCGACCCGGGCCAGAGCGACCAGGTCGCCGGTCTTGTGATTGGTGGCCCCGCAGACGACCTGACAAGTGTCCCTGCCGGTCTCAACCGTACAGACCGTCAGCCGGTCGGCGTCGGGATGCGGGCGGACATCGGCCAGCCTGGCGACGATGACGCTGTCGAGCCCTTCCCCGAGCTTTTCCATGGCATCGACTTCGAGGCCGGTCATGGTCAGCCGGTGGGCCAGTTCTTCCGCCGAAAAATCAAAATCGACATATTCCCTGAGCCAGTTGAGCGTTACCTTCATGACATCAAGTCCTTTATCACCTAATCACATTTAAGTGCTTGAAAAAATTTCAAAACTGCTGCAGGAAGCGCAGGTCGTTTTCGAAGAACAGCCGCAAGTCGTTGACCCCGTATTTGAGCATGGCAATGCGCTCGAGCCCCATGCCGAAAGCAAAGCCGGAATAGACCTGGGGATCGTAACCGACCGCTTTGAAAACCTCGGGATCGATCATGCCGCTGCCGAGAATTTCCAGCCAGCCTGACTGCTTGCAGACCCGGCAGCCGGAACCACCGCAGATGACGCAGGCGATGTCGACCTCGGCGCTCGGCTCCGTAAACGGGAAAAAGGAGGGACGGAAGCGGACGCCGGTGCCCTTGCCGAAGCACTCGTCGACGAAGGTGGTGAGAATGCCCTTGAGATCGCCGAAAGTGATGTCGCGATCAACCAGAAAGCCTTCCACCTGATGAAACATCGGGCTGTGCGTGAGGTCTGAGTCTCGGCGATAGACGGTGCCCGGGGCGATGACCCGCACCGGCGGCGGCTGCTGCAGCATGGTGCGAATCTGGACCGGAGAGGTGTGCGTCCGCAGCACCACCTCGTCGGAAATGTAGAAGGTGTCCTGCATATCCCGGGCCGGGTGATCTTTGGGAATATTGAGCGCCTCGAAATTGTAGAAGTCCTTTTCGACTTCGGGACCTTCGGCCACCCCGAAGCCGAGCGAGGCGAAAATATCGATGATTTCTTCGGTGATTTTGGTGATCGGATGCTTGCTGCCCATCCGGGAGCGCCTACCGGGCAAGGTCACATCAATCTTTTCGGTCGACAACCGACGGTCAAGCTCCTGCCGGCGCAATTCTTCCTGGCGGCGGCCAAACAGCGCTTCGATACGCTCTTTGACCTGGTTGGCCAGCGCGCCGACCTGCGGGCGTTCCTCGGCCGAAAGCCGGCCCATGCCCTTCATGATCGCAGTCAGCTCACCCTTGCGTCCGAGAAAGCGGGCTTTTTCCTGCTGGAGTTCCGCTTCGGAGGAAAGGGTCCTGGCGACCTCGGTGGCAGTTTGTTCGATTTCGGCAAGTTTCTGTTTCATAATCAACCGGTGACCGTCGTTATTTAATTGAAGAGAGGAAAGGACAGATGCTTTATTTAACGCAGAGGCGCAAAGCCCCTGAGAAAAGGCGTTCAGGGGAAGTTTAAATAACAGCCCGGGCCATCTCTGCTGAGTCCTTCAATGAAGATTTGTCCAATGCAATGCGACTGAGAAAATCCAGCAGTTGTGTCCGGATACAGAGATAGACCAAAAAGTTTTTCTAAGCTTTGTGTCTCTGCGTCTCTGCGTTAAAAAAATTTCCGAAACCCATAAAAAAAAGATGGGGACGAGCCCCATCTTTCTTTCTTCGCCGTTTACTGGAGCTGGTTTTTGGCTTTTTCGACGATACTGCCAAAACCGCCAGGGTCCGTCACGGCCAGCTGGGCCAGAATTTTCCTGTCGATGGCGACATCGGCCTGTTTCAGGCCGTGGATCAGGCGGCTGTAGGAAAGACCGTTGTCACGGGCGGCTGCATTGATTCGGGCAATCCACAAAGCCCGGAAGTCACGCTTGCGCACCCGGCGGTCCCGGTAGGCATAGTTGAGGGCCCGATCGACCGCTTCGGTAGCGCTCCGGAACAGCTTGCCACGGGCACCACGGTACCCTTTGGCCAGCTTAAGAACCTTGTTCCGTCTGCGTCTCGCTTTGAAACCTCGCTTTACTCTTGGCATGTTGCAACTCCTTCAATGGTTTGCGCTATGCGGCCGAAGCCGCGGCCGGATCTGCAGGAGGAGACAGGGCCCCGCAGTTCACGACACAAGAGGCCGACGACCCCGTAAACGGACTTAAACGTACGGGATCAAGCGACTGATGTTTTTGGCGTCTCTGGCATCCACCAGGGTGGCACGCCGCAGACCACGCTTGCGCTTGGTGGTCTTTTTGGTCAAAATATGGCTGGCGTAAGCCTTGTTGCGGCGGATTTTGCCGGTCCCCGTTTTGCCGAAGCGCTTGGCAGCGCCGCGATTGGTCTTGATCTTAGGCATTTTGCCTTCTCCTTTATGCAAAAATACTCGGTGCGGGCGGTGCGGCCCGGCACCAGCCGGCCCGCCTGCCCACACCGAAGAAGTGATTCTATCTCGTCCGCATTATTTTTTGTGCGGGCCAACCACCATGGACATGAAGCGCCCGGACATGCTCGGCCTGCTTTCCGCCTGGGCAATGTCTGCAACCTCTTCGACCAACCGCTCCAGCAGCTTGCGGCCGAACTCCGGATGGGTCACCTCGCGGCCGCGGAACATGATGGTGAATTTGACCTTGTTGCCGGCCTCAAGAAATTTGCGAGCATTTTTCAGCTTGAACTGAAAATCGTGCTCTTCGGTCTTGGGTCGCATCTTGACTTCCTTGACTTCGACCTTGACCTGCTTTTTCTTGGCTTCAGCAGCCCGTTTGCTCTGCTGATATTTGTACTTGCCGTAGTCCATAACCCGACAGACCGGCGGGTCGGCGTTGGGCGAAACTTCGACCAGATCCAGGCCCCGTTCTTCAGCAGCAGCGAGGGCGCTCTCCAGGTCCATGACCCCGAGCTGTTCGCCTTCGTCATCAACGACCCGAACTTCACGAGCCCGAATGGCACGATTGATATTGGTCTTGTCCTTGCTTATGACACACCTCCTCAGTGATACAGCCGGCATTCTTCCCTGATGAAATCTGCAAAGGCTTCCGGGGTCATCGCATCAAGCGTTTTTCCGGAACGGTGACGGGGAGACAAAGTACCGGCCTCCATCTCCTGATCGCCGATCACCAGCATATACGGCACTTTCTCGACCTGGGCTTCGCGAATCTTGAAGCCAAGCTTCTCATTGCGCAAATCGGCCTGAACCCTGACCCCCTCCTGCCGCAGCTGGTCACAGACTTGCTGGGCATAGGCGGCCTGGTTGTCCGTCACGTTGACAACCTTGGCCTGGACCGGAGAAATCCAGAGAGGGAAGTTGCCTGCAAAATGTTCGATGAGTACGCCGACGAACCGCTCAATGGCTCCCAGAATGACCCGGTGCACCATGACCGGACGGTGCTTCTCGCCGTCGCTGCCGACATACGTCAGGTCAAAACGCTCGGGGAGCGTAAAATCGCACTGGATTGTAGCACACTGCCACTTCCTGTCAAGAGCGTCCTTGAGCTTGACATCGATCTTCGGCCCGTAGAAGGCCCCATCCCCTTCATTGATTTCGTAGTCGAGACCGGTGTCGTCCAGAGCGCTGTGCAGGGCGCTGGTGGCGCGGTTCCAGTCCTCGTCGGAACCGATCGATTTTTCCGGTCGCGTCGACAGTTCCAACTCGTATTCGAAGCCGAAGATACCCATGATATCCTGGACGAATTTCAAAACACCCTTGATCTCGCCGTCGAGTTGGCCGGGAGTACAGAGGATATGCGCGTCGTCCTGGGTGAAACCGCGCACGCGCAGCAAACCGTGCAGAACGCCGCTCTTTTCATGGCGATGCACCATGCCCAATTCAAAATAGCGCTGCGGCAGATCCCGATAGGAGCGTTTCTTCGATTTGTAGATCAGCATGTGGGCCAGACAGTTCATCGGCTTGACGCCATAGCTCTGTTCATCGACCTCGGTGAAATACATGTTTTCCCGATAATTGTCGAAGTGCCCGGAGGTCTTCCAGAGCTCGGTGCGCAGAATCTGGGGCCCCATGACGATGTCGTAGCCGCGTTTGAGATGTTCTTCCCGTTCGAAGTTCTCGATCAGGGTCCGCAGTAAAGCGCCCTTCGGATGCCAGATGACCAGGCCGGCGCCGGCCTCCTCGTTGAAGGAGAAAAGGTCGAGTTCGCGTCCCAGCTTGCGGTGGTCCCGCTTGCGGGCCTCTTCGAGGCGGGCAAGGTATTTTTTGAGATCCTTCTTGTCGGGAAATGCAGTGGCATACAACCTCTGCAGCATGGCATTGTCTTCACTGCCCCGCCAGTAGGCACCGGCCACGCTGGTCAGTTTGAAAGCCTTGAGCATGCCGGTGGATGGCACATGCGGTCCCCGACACAGATCCACGAAAGAGCCCTGCCGGTAGAGCGAGACCGTGTCTTCCTCGAGGTCTTCGATCAGCTCAACCTTGTAATCCTCATCCATTTCGCGGAACAGAGCAATGGCTTCGTCCCGGTGCACGTCTTCCCGGACCAGGGGCAGATCGGCGGCCGCCAGTTCAGCCATCTTGCTTTCGATCCGGTCGAATTCCTCGGGCGTGAAGGTATGATTTTCACTGTAGAAATCGTAATAGAAGCCACCTTCGATCGCCGGACCGATGGTGACCTGAACCTCTTTGCCGAACAGTTCTTTGACAGCGTGCGCCATCAGGTGCGCCGTGGAATGGCGGTAGATTTCCAGCCCTTCCGGAGTATTCAGGGTCACCAGCTGCAGAGCGGCGTCTTGCCGAATCGGTGCATTGGCATCGACCAGCCGGTCGTTAAGGCGGGCTGCGACCGTCTGGCGGGCCAGTCCTGCGCCGATCGAGCGTGCGATGTCGAGCGGCGTGGTGCCTTGTTCGACGTCCTGCACGGCACCGTCGGGCAGAGTGATCTTCACTGTCGCCATAAGGCATCCTTCTCCATGCGGCATGAACAAAAAGAGGCATCCGGGGATGCCTCTACGTGCGGTCTTGGGTCAGGGAAATGGTAGGCACGGGCGGGATTGAACCGCCGACCCCTACCGTGTCAAGGTAGTGCTCTCCCACTGAGCTACGTGCCTGCACCCGAAATGCGGGACAGTATTAGCAGAAGCATCCGAAGGTTGTCAAGCTCTTTTCACGGCAGCGTCAAGGCAGGCCGGGAACCGGCTCAGGTTACCGCCGAGGACCGCCGGCCGTCCGGCCGCGCAGGAACCTGTCGCGCAGGTAGCGTCCGCCCTGGCGGATTTCGTCAACCCCAAACAGCCAGCAGCCGAAAGCATAAGCCAAGGCACCGCTGCAGACGGCTCCGGCAAGGATCCCCAATCTCGTCCAGAAAGGCCCCGGGACCGTCCAGTCGATCAAGCCCAGAAACTGGACCACGACAATCGCCATCAGAGCCATCGCCGGCAGCATCCGTCCCAGGTAACGCAACAGGCGGCCGGCGCCGAAATCGCCGAGACGGCCAACCAGCAGGGCCAGCAGCACCAGGGCATTGAAGACGCTGGCCAGGGTCAGCGCCAATGCCAGCCCGACATGTCCCAGAGGTCCCATCAACAGCAAGCCGAGCCCGGCATTGACCAGCAGGGTCCAGAAGGAAACCGCCACCGGAGTCCGGGTATCTTTGAGGGCGTAGAAAGTCGGCGCGACGATCCGGCTGATGCCGACGAACAACAGTCCGGGCGCATACCAGATGAGTGCCTGAGCTGCCTGCCTGACATCATGCGCAGTGAAGGCGCCGCCCATGAAAAACAGGCTGTAGACGGGTTCGGCGCAGAGCACCAGGCCGATGGAGGCCGGCAGCGCAACCAGCATGATGACCAGCAGTGCAAAACGCAGCGAATCCCGGAAGCCCTCCTGGTCCCGTGCGGCCAGCTGGCGGCTCATGCTGGGCAGAACGGCCTGGGCCAGAGAGACGATGAAGATCCCCTGAGGAAATTCGAACAGCCGCTGCCCGTAGTACAGCCAGGAAACACTGCCCTCTTCGAGGAAGGAGGCCAGCAGACGGGTAACGATGACATTGATCTGGTAAATGGCCACTCCGGCAATGCCCGGCAGCATCAGGCGGGCGACCTGCAAGACCCGTGGATTCCGGAAAGCCAGGCTGAACTTCAGGTCGAACCCGACCCGGTAGACGGCCGGAAACTGCATCAACAACTGAATGACGCCGCCGACCAGAACCCCGATGGCAAGCGCGAGGATCGGCTGCTCGAAATGCGGGGCGAGAAACAAGGCACTGCCGATCATGGCCAGGTTGAGCAGGATCGGCGACAGGGCCGGCAGCAGGAAATGATCCGCGACATTCAGGACGCCGGTCAGCAGGGCCAGCAGACTGACGAATAAAATGTAGGGGAACATGAGCCGATTGAGCAGGTCGGTCAGGGCCAGCTTTCCCTCGACGCCGGTGAAACCGAAGCCGATCGCCTGGACCACCCAGGGGGAGGCGAGGACACCCAGCAGGGTAATGCCGACCAGGACCAGCAGCAGCAGCGTCCAGCAGGCCCGAAACATCCGGCGGGCAGCCTCCCGCCCCTCGTGGTGATAAACATCTGAAAAAGTCGGGACAAAGGCCGCGGTCAAAGCCCCTTCGGCAAAAAAACGCCGCAGCAGATTGGGGATGGTAAAGGCGACGAAGAAGGCATCGGTGACGAAGCCGGCGCCGAAGACGACGGCGATCACCATATCCCTGGCCAGACCGGCAATCCGGCTCAAGGTCGTTGCGGCCGCCATGATGCCGGTGGCCCGGGCAATATTGGTCTGTTCTTTCGCCATCAAATCCCCTGGCGCTGTTTCGGCGGCCTGCCACCAAGGCCATGCTCCTTGGCAGCCGCAATCCCCCATCAGTAGGATTATTTTTATTTAATGCACCACTTTACCATTCTAATCGTCTTAAATAACTCGATTTTTCGAGCTGCATTGGATTTTTTTTATCTTGACTGCCCGAGGCGGCAGTGCTATAAATCCAGGCGCGACAAACCTGAAACCCATCCTGCCCCTCGGGCAGAGACTTTACACCCCGGAGGAAGCTCGTGGCCAATCATAAATCAGCGCTTAAGCGCAATCGTCAGGACAAGGTCCGGAACGCCCGGAATACGCATATCCGCACCACCATGCGCACCTATGTCAAAAAGGTCCGCAACGCGGTGGCGGAAGGCAACCAGGAAAATGCCAAAACTTTCCTGGAGCAGGCTGTCCCCTACATCGACAAGGCTGCGGCCAAAGGTGTCATTCACAAGGCGACGGCCAGCCGCAAGATCAGCCGGCTGAACAAGCTGGTCAATTCGCTTGGCGAAGGCTGATCGGTACGGCTTGCCTGCACCGGCGAGCGGACGAATACTATCAAGGGGCGCAGCTGCGCCCCTTGCTTTTTGTTTAGACTGCTGCAGCCGCCTCACCTCCGGGCCGTTGCTCCGCAGATGGTCAGGATCAACCCTTCCAGGAGAATCCGGGGGTCCCCCCCGCTCGACTTCAAAGCCAGATCCGTTTCGAGAAATTTTTCGAAAAACAACCGGTATTCGGCTGAGCCGTAATAGGTCGACTGCCTGATCAGGCCCTTCAAAAAATAGGGGCTGATGCCGACCCTGCTGGAGATCTCCTTCTGGGACGCATCCCGGGCCACCAGTTCCCTGGCCTTCCAGAGCTGGCGAAAATGGCGGCTCAGCATGGCCAGCACCATCAGGGGCGCCTGCCCATCCTCGAGCAGGCGACTGAGCAGCCGCAGGGCTTCGGCCCGTTGCCCCTCGCCGAGGGCATCCGTCAGATCGAAAACACTTTCAATCCTGGAGTCGGAAACCACGGCCGCAACATCATCTTCTTCGATGAGGCTCCCCTCCCCCGCATAGCTGATCAGTTTCTCGAGTTCGCCGTTCGCTTCAGAAAGATTGGTTCCCACCCGCTTGCAGAACAACTGAAGCGCATCGGCGGTCAAGGTGACATCCCGTTTTCCGGCAAGATCCTTGATGATCGAAGGCAGCTGATTGTCGTAAATCCGCTTGAATTCGATGGCGGCACCCGCCTCTTTGAATCTCTTGAAAAACTTTCGCCGGGCATCAAGTTTCCCCCCCGTTACCAGCAGCACGGTTTCCGGAACCGGGTCGTCGAGGTAGGGGATTAAATCCTCCAGCTGATCAGTCGGGACCTCCTCCACATTCTTCAGGAGGATCAGCCGTCGGGGGGAAAAGACCGGAAAAGTGCGCGCCTCTTCCAGCAACTCGCGCGTCTGGAGACCGCGGCCATGAAAGATGGAAAGGTTGAAATCGCGGTTCTCGGCGGACACTGCAGCATCGCACACCAGACGTACCGCTGCTTCGACAAAAAAGTTCTCTTCGCCGAACAAGAGCAGCAATGGCGGGATTTTGCCCGATTTTATCGCTTTATTAAGATCGCCGTAATTCATTGCGGTTCGTAATCAGAAGGCATCGAGCAGACGGGCTTGCAGGTCTTCGGCCAGGCGGGCGGCTGCCAGTCCGGCGACCCGGGAACGGAATTCCAGTTGCCGGTTTTTGTCATCGGCCGCCGGGTAGTTCTCGCTGCGCAACAGCTCTTCCTGCCATAAAACACTGCCGTCGCCGGTTTCCTCAAGACGGGCACGAATTTCCAGCACCGCTTCGTACTCAGCGATCCGGTCCTGGCGATCGTAGGCCGAGGGACGGCTTTCGAAGCGCAGCGCGCTGCCGGTCAGAACCAGATCCGCAGCCTGGCGGTCTTCGGTGAGTTCGAATTGCCGGGAGCGGGCCAACTGGCGGACGACCGCCTCGGTCAGGAAGTGATCGAGGTAAGGCTCCGCCGTATGGTTGACGAAGAACTCCACGTACAGCAGCCGATGGTCCAGACCGACCCAGGCCGTTTTCTGTGCCGGCACCCGGTAGCCGCAGCCGCCGACCACCATCAGCAGCAACAGGCAAAGAGCCGGCAGACGCTTCATGAAACCACCACGTTGACCAGCCGGCCGGGAACCACGATCACTTTACGAACTTGCTTGCCTTCGACATAGCGCCTGACGTTGGAGTCTTCGAGTGCGGCCTGTTCGATGACGTGGCGGTCGGCTTCGGCGGGCACGACCACCTTGCCGCGCACCTTGCCATTGACCTGCACCACCATCAAAAGGGTCTCGGTCTCCAGAGCTTTTTCATCCCAGGCCGGCCAGCCCGGAGTGTCCACACCCTGGTCATGGCCAAGATGCTGCCAGAGTTCTTCGGCGACATGCGGCACGAAAGGATTGAGCAGGCGCACCACCGTCTCGAAAGCCTCCTTCAGGACCTCAGGGTGCTCTGTCTTGCCGGAAAATGCGGAAATGGCATTGACCAGTTCCATCACTGCGGCGATGGCCGTATTGAAATGAAAGCGGCCGTCGATATCTTCGGTGACTTTTTTAATCGTTTTGTGCACCTGCTGCCGCAGATCGCGCGCAGGGCCCTGCAAGCTGCTCTCTTCCGGCAGGGCGGCCCCGACAACCAGCTCGTGATGCTCGTAGATCAGCCTCCAGACCCGATTAAGAAAGCGGGAGCAGCCCTCGACACCCTGTTCGTTCCATTCCAGGTCTTTTTCCGGGGGCGATGCGAACAGGGTGAACAGGCGGGCGGTATCGGCCCCATAGCGCTGAATGAGCCCATCGGGGTCAATGACGTTTTTCTTCGACTTGCTCATCTTTTCGTTGCGCCCGGTGGTGACCGGTGACCCGCATTTCAGGCACTGGTTCCCGGCATCGATCTCTTCCGGGTAGAGCCAGCCATGCTCGGGGCAGGACCGCGTTTCCATGCAGACCATACCCTGGGTCAGCAGATTGGTGAACGGCTCGTCAATGCCGACCATGTCGAGGTCGCGCATGACCTTCGTCCAGAAACGTGCGTACAGCAGGTGCAGGACGGCATGCTCGACACCACCGATGTACTGGTCGATCGGCAGCCAGTAATCGACTGCCTGGCGGTCGACCGGTCCCTGGTCATAATGGGGACTGGCATAGCGCAGGAAATACCAGGAGCTTTCGACGAAGGTATCGAAGGTGTCGGTTTCGCGGCGGGCCGGCTGGCTGCAGACGGGACAATCGGTTTCGATGAAGCTGGCCTGACTCTTCAGGGGGCTGCCGCCCGCCCCGCTAAATTTAACGTCGGTCGGCAGCGTCACCGGCAGGTCCTCGGCGGGGACCGGTACGGTGCCGCAGGCAGCGCAATAAATCACCGGTATCGGGGTGCCCCAATAACGCTGCCGGGAGACCAGCCAGTCCCGCAAACGATAATTGATGGTCGGCTCGCCCCGGCCCTCCGCCTTGAGGAAGTCGGCAACCCGTTGCTTGCCCTCCTCGTTCGGCAGACCGTCGAAAGGACCCGAGTTGACCATCCGTCCTTCGCCTGTCCAGGCTTCCTGCATGCGTTCGGGGTCGAGCAGCTCGCCCTCGGGTTGAATGACCACCTGCACCGGCAGCTGGTATTTTCGCGCGAACTCGAAATCGCGCTGGTCATGGGCCGGCACCGCCATAACGGCCCCGGTGCCGTAATCCATCAATACAAAATTGGCCAGAAAAACCGGAACCTGCTGGCCGGTCAGCGGATTGACGCAGTAGCTGCCGGTGAAAACCCCCTCTTTTTCGAGATCCTCGCTGGTCCGGTCGATCTTCTCGACTTTGCCGACCTTATCGATAAAGGCCCGCACGGAGTCCCTCTGCCCGGCAGTGGCCAGCTTGAGAGCCATCGGGTGTTCCGGCGCCAGACTCATGAAAGTCGCTCCCGCAAGGGTGTCCTGACGGGTGGTGAAGACCCGGATTGCTGAGTCGGTACCTTCGACCGGAAAATCGATTTCGCAACCATGGCTGCGGCCGATCCAGTTGCGCTGCATGGTCAGCACGGATTCCGGCCAGCCCGGCAGCTGCTCGGTCCGGTCAAGCAGCTCGTCGGCATAACGGGTGATGCGGAAAAACCACTGATCCAGCTGTTTCTGTTCGACGGCGTTGTCGCAGCGCCAGCAGCAGCCGTCCTCGACCTGTTCATTGGCAAGCACCGTTTCGCAGTCGGGGCACCAGTTGACCGCGGCACTCTTCTTGTAGGCCAGCCCTTTTTCGAGCATCTTCAGAAAAATCAGCTGCTCCCAACGGTAGTATTCCGGAGAACAGGTGGCCAGCTCGCGGTTCCAGTCGTAGGACAGCCCCATCCTTCGCAGCTGCAGGCGCATGTTCCGAATGTTCTCCTCGGTCCAGAGGGCGGGATGGGTGCCATGCTGAATCGCGGCGTTTTCCGCCGGCATGCCGAAAGCATCCCAGCCCATGGGGTGGAGAACATTGTAGCCCTGCAAGCGCTTGAAACGGGCGACCACGTCACCGATTGAATAATTGCGGACGTGGCCCATATGGATGCGCCCGGAAGGATAAGGGAACATTTCGAGCAGATAGTATTTCGGCCGGTCGGAATCGGTTTCGGCTTGGTAAGCTTGCCGCTTCTCCCAAACCTGCTGCCAGCGCTGTTCTATCTCGGCGGGATTGTAGCGTTCCTGCATAAAACCTCCGCAGCCTGCGGCTGCCTGAACAGGAAAAACCGGCGCATGCCGGTTCCTCTTGCAGTGGTCGCGGATCCAGACGGGCAGAATCCACCCGCCTGCGTCAGCAAGCTATTTCGACCGGTAGGTGATTCTTCCCCGGCTCAGATCGTACGGTGAGAGCTCGACGGTGACCCGGTCGCCGGGCAGGATCCGGATGTAGTACTTGCGCATTTTTCCGGAAATATGCGCCAGAACGACGTGACCATTGTCGAGTTCGACACGAAACATGGCATTGGGAAGAGGTTCGACAACGGTTCCTTCGACTTCAATGGCTTCTTCTTTAGTCAAGCTGTCCTCCTTGCAGAATCAATGACGACATGTTCACAAAGGCAGCAGCCTTTTCACGGTATCAAGAATTGTCGTGGTTTGAATGGGTTTGGTGATGTATTCGTTGGCCCCTAGCGACAGGGCTCTCTCCCGGTCTTCGACGGCGCCTTCCGTAGTAATGACCACGATCGGCACCTCCTTGTATTTTGGATCGTTGCGCACCATGCTGACCAGTTTGAGACCATCCATGATCGGCATATTGATGTCGGTGAGGATCAGGTCGAAGGTCTCGGCGCTGAGTTTCTTCAACCCGTCGACCCCGTCGCTGGCTTCGGCGATCTTCAGTCCCCTGATCCTTTTCAGGGCAAATACGATCAGTTGTCGCATGGTCGGTGAATCCTCGACAACCAGAACCTTATGAACGTCCATCAACTCCCTCCAGTCACTTGGTCAGCAGATCGATGAAACCCTGGATCGTGGACAGCTTGCGCTCCGAATCGGAATACAGGCGCGAAGAGAAGACCGCGGTCGCAGCATGCCCGGCCAACAGGGTGAACAATTCATAGTCGACGCCGGTGAACTCTTCTTTCTGAACCAGCAGCTTGTAGATGGTAATCACCCCGATGACCTGATCCTTGATTTTCAAAGGGATGCAGACCAGCGGCTTTTCATAATCCCGGACATAACCGGAGATCGAAGCGATGAAATAGTTCTCGCCGGTTTCCGCGGCTTCGCCGATGATGCCCTGACCGACCGGGACAGCCGGAATATCCGAGGTGGTGATCCCCTCCGCCGCGACGGGTTCCAGTTTATTGGTCTTTTCATCCAGCAGCAGAATACCGAACTCTTCGGCGCCGATCAAATTGATGACAATCTCGACAATGATCTGCAAAACTTCCTTGAAATCGAGTGTCGAATGCAGCTGGAAAGAGGCAATGTAGAGATTTGCCAGCATGTTGTTCTCTTCCTCGATTTCAACATAACGGTTGGCAAAATCCTCATTTTCTTCCTCAATCTCCTTGATTTGACCAAGAATTTCCGCTTTCTCCTGTTCCAGCTCCTCGATCCGCTGCCGAAGCTGCACCGCTTCGCTGGACTGGTCTTTGCCGCCTTCGCCTCCCGCCTGCGACAGCGCCTCTTCAAGCTTGAGGACCCGATAGCGCAGCTTCTCGTTCTCCTTCAGGAGTTCCTGGGTAAATTCCGCCCCCTTTTTGAATGCCTGAAGAAACTCTTCGCCGCGGGAATATGTGCTCCTGTCGTTGTCGTCGCTGCTCCGACTCATGCCAATGGCTCCTTTTTGTGCGATGAAGGCAGTTAGGCTGTGCCCCTGGCCCGGCGCTCATGAAACTTCGGAATGATAACAACCCTGCGCGAAAAATTCCAGTGAATTGCCGATCGCCGGTTTTTCTTCGGTCCTCCCGGCAGCGAGTCGACCTCCCGGGTGCGGACCGAAGCCTGCAAGAGAACTGTTCCTCAAAACAGCGCGGTCAGGGCAGCACCTTGCAGACCCTGAATATTTCGCGGCACATCTGCGGCAATGGAACCACGCCGTCCACGGTCACCGCGGAGATGGTCTCCTTGGGCATGCCGAACACCACGCTGGTTTCCTCGGCTTCGGCAAGCACGAGTCCCTGATGCTGCTTGATTATCATCGCACCGCGAGAGCCATCGTTGCCCATGCCGGTCAGGACCACACCCACGAGCCGTTTTCCGCAAATCGGCGCCAGGCTTGAGAAGAGCACGTCGGCCGAGGGCACGTAACGATGGTGCGGCTTCGGTTGGCCCAATTCCACCACCAGCTCACCATCTTTTTCGTGGAAACCAAGATTTTTGCCCCCGGGGGCGATCAGGACATGGCCGGGTTTGAGGACATCGCCTTCGGCCGCTTCGTGAATGGTCAACGCCGAAAAACGGTTCAAACGTTCCGCGAAGGCGCGGGTGAAGTTTGCCGGCATGTGCTGCGCCACTACAAAAGCCAGGGGGATTTCGTCCTGAATCGCCGAAAAAATGGTTTGCAGGGCCGGCGGCCCGCCGGTCGAACTGGCAATCGCCACCACCGGGAAATCGCAGCCGGCCATATCTGCCGGCCGGACCTTCGGAGTCGGCACACCCCGGGACCGGGCAGATTCTCCGCCGCTGCTCCTGGCAATGACGTTATTCAGGTTGGCCCCGGTGACTTCCCGGACTTTTTCGATCAATTCATCGCGAATATCCATCAGTGCGGGGGAGACCCGAGCCGTCGGTTTGGAGACGAATTCGACGGCGCCGAGCTCCAGGGCCTTGAACACATTCTCGTCGCCCGACACGGATGAGACCACGATAATCGGGGTCGGCTGGTTCTGCATGACGATTCGCAGCAAGGTAAAGCCGTCCATGCGAGGCATTTCCAGATCGAGCGTTACCAGGTCGGGCTTGAGGTCGATGACTTTCCGCAACCCCTCCTCGCCATCGCAGGCATAGCCGATAACCTCGACGTTGGGCACAGATTCGAGCATTTTGACGATAGCCCGCCGATTGAAGGCGGAATCATCGATAACCAGTACCCGCAGCTTGCCGAAACTCATCGCACGACTCCTTTGGCGCCGGTCGCAGCAGGCTTCTGGTACACCATGTCATGCTTGAAGTGACGGAGCTGAAAGGCTGTGCTGAGGTTGATCAGAGATTCTGAATGTCCGAGCAGCAAATATCCTTCGGGCTGAAGCCTCTGGAAAAAGCTTTCGATGACTTTCCGCTTGCCGTCGGCATCGAAATAGATGATCACGTTCCGGCAGAAGACCACATCGATCCTGCCGAGCAGGGCAATGCGGGAATGATCGAACAGGTTGAGGTGGCTGATGGTCACCAGCTTCTTGACCTCGTCATTCACTCTGTACCTTCCGCCGCTTTCGGTGAAAAAGCGATTTTTGACCGCCGCATCGGTGTTGCGGAACGAGGTCTCACCGTACTCGCCGAGTCGCGCCAACTGCAGGACGCGCTGGCTGATATCGGTGCCGATAATCTCGACCCGCCAATTATCGGGCCAGCCGAGTTCAAGCAGAATCATGGCCAGGGTATAGGGTTCCTCGCCGGACGAGCAGCCGGCGCTCCAGATGCGGAGCTGGCGATCCCCCGAAGCTTCTTTGCGAGCCCTGATCTCCGGGAGGATCTCCTCGGCAAAGGTCCGCAGTTGATAATCCTCCCGGAAAAAATAGGTCTCATTGGTGGTCAGCAGGTCGATGACCTCTGACAGCTCCTGGTCTTTTTCCGGCTTGTAACGAAGAAAATAATAGTAATCCTTGAAGTTCTGGAGGTTGTGGGTCTGCAGCCGCCTGCCAAGCCGTTTTTCCAGAAGATACTTGGAATCCTCGGTAAAATTCAACCCGCAGTGCTGATAGACAAAGTCTCTCAACAGCCTGAACTCGTCCATGCTCATCGGAATTTCAGGTGAGAGGAAAAGCATAAAATCAGTCTTCTGAGCGGGACAGAAGCTGCAGAGAATCAAGCAGCTGCTGCCTGACCAGGTCTTCTCCTTCAACTGCAAGGCGCCGTTCCAGCAGCGGACGGGCCTCTTCGCCCAGAAGATTTGCGGCAAAACGGGCGAAATGAGTCCGGACCGCCCAGAAGGGATGATTGATCAGTTCCTCGGCATGCGCCGGAAACCAGTCGGTGCTATGGCAGCGGGAGAGCAGGTTGAGTGCCGCGGAAACGACCTCTTCATCGGCATGATCGAGAGCCCCGACCAAAAGTGGACAGGCCTCCTCATTCAGGATTTCGTAAAGAGTCTCCAGGGCGGCGATACTGACCAGCCCCACAGGATCGCCGACAACGCCGGCAATCCGCTGGGCGGCTGTCCTGCCGCCACGCTGGCCATAGGCGCGAACCGCGGCGGCGCGCACCCAGATATCCTCGTCTTCGAGGCCCAGAGCAAGTCCGTCCAATACCTCAGGCAGATCGGATGTCGCCAGAATCTCCACCGCCGTCCGCCTGACCTGGCTGTCTTCATCATTCAGAACCAACAGCAGGTTGCCGACATGTTCCTGATCGACCCGGCCGTTAAAGGCCTTGGTCGCGGCCCTGCGCACCTGCGGATCGGGATCCTTGATCGCTACGCCGAGTTTGGTCGGAACCTCCGGATGGTCAATATTCGCCAGGGCAGCCACGGCAAACATCCTCGCTGCGGAATCGCCCTTTTCCAGCGGTTTTTTGAGTTGTTCGAAGGCGTCCATAGGAAAGAGCCCGCCCAAACCGGTGAGGGACTGGCTGGCAGTGCTCCGGACACTTTCATCTTCATCGGCCAGGCATTGTACCAGGTCGGCAATCGCCTCGGCAGATGCTACTCGACCGAGAGCATGAGCTGCCGTACGCCGTAGCTGGGCATCGCTGGCAGCGAGTGCCTCCCGAAGTCGAGGCAAGGCTGCTTCGATCCGGGCTTCGCCGAGCACATAGGCCAGATAAGGTCTGCGAAACTCAGGGATGTCCTGCCAGGCAGCGACCAGTTCTTCAGGTTTTTCAGAACCGATATCCGCCAGCGCCGCGAGTGCCAGCGGCTGCAACGGCTCAGTGTCGAGCAGTTCGAGCAGTGGCTTAACAGCGCCGGCGGCGCCGAGCCAGCCAAGCACACGCACTGCTGCAGCGCGCAAGTCCGGGGCATGATCCTCACCTAAAAAGAGCCGAACGGCATCGACGGTCGACGACAGATCATGGTCCACAAGTTGCAAACGGACCTGATCCGGATAGCGTTCTGCCATATTCATCAGAGCCAGCAGGGCCGCTTTGCGGACATTCTGCATGGGGTCCGACAAGGCGGTGATGACTTCGGCAATGGTGGAAGGATCGCCGACTCTGCCCAGGCAGTCGATCAATGCTTTGCGCAGCAGTTTTTCATTCCGGTAGGGTTCCAGGTGGACGATGGGAACCGGCTGCTTGATCTGGCCGAGAGCTTCGAGGATGGTAAATCTGAGCAGGACATCGGGGTTCCGCATCGCCTCGAGCAGGGCCGGAATCGCTTCAGCAGCCTGCAGTTTGCCGAGATTCTCCGCTGCAGCCGCAAGGACGTTGTTATCAGGGTCCTGCAAGGCACCTACCAGTGCCGGGATGGCCTGCCGATCACCGATCTCGCCGAGAATGTCGACGATAAACTTTCTGACATCGTGATCCGGACAATCCATGTTCTCCAGAAGCATGGGCACGGCATCGCGATCAAGCCGCACCAGCAGTTCCACCGCGGCATTACGCAGCCCGGCATTCTCTTCAGCGTGCAGCAACTCGATGATTTCGCCGATCAACTCCTGGCTGACGGCAAGTCCCAGATAGATTTCAATGGCTTCCTTGCGCACTCTCCAGCTGGCATCGCCGAAAGCCTGGAAAAGCGGGGCAAGGATTATTTCCGGTTCCCCGGCAGCCAGGGCGCGCAGACCCTGCAGCCGGATTTCCTCGTCATCGGAATTCAGTGCCTTGACGGCCTGGTCTAAAGTATCCACCGTTTTTTATCCTGCCTGTTTGGCTGTGGACATGACTGCCCGTCAGAGCCCGAGTTCCTGTTGACGCCGTTGCAGGAGGTCCAGAAAAGCTTTTTCGAGAATTTTGGCATTCTGGATCTTCTGCTGCGGAAACCTTTCGCCGAACAGGCGGCGGGCCTCCCGCACCTCGTCGGCAAGCAGTTCGTTCCAATTTCCGCCCTGGATACCTGCGTCGAGTTTTTCCTGGCAATAAAGGGCGATATCGGAAACGATTATCCGGGCCAGACGTCCGGCACGTTCCATATCGGTGCCTTCTGCGGCCCCTTCAACCTGCTGTTCTTCAGCAGTTCGGATCCGTTCGTTGACTTCCGCGACCAGTTGCCGCTCGGCGGCCTGGTCGATATTGGCCATGACCTGGCCGCGCTGTTCTTCCTCACCCTTCAGTTTTCGACCGGAAGCAGGTGCCGCGTCAACCAGGAGTCGGTTGACCTTGGGTACGAGATCGTCGGGAATATGATGCTTTTCGATGTAGTCATCGGCATTGTAGAGGGAGGAAGGCGCACGCTTGTAGGCTGTCTTGTTGTAAACCGAGGAGAGCAGGATGATCTTGACCTGTTCCAGGCCCGGCCGACTGCGGATTTTCTCCACGACTTCAAAAGAGTACAGGCCCTGCAGTGCCACATCGACAATCGCGACCTGAGGCGGATTGACCGCCATACCCTGCAGGACGGACTCTGCATCATGCGCCGTCATGGTGACCATCCGGGCCCCGGTCAGAATCTCCTCCATCATCCTGCAAAGCTCCCGGTCGCTGTGAGCGAGCATGATCAGGCCCCGCCCGGAATCGGGGGCAAGTGGTTCACGCGGCAGTTCGACCCGGAAAGAACTCCGGCAGCGCGAACACCGCAGCGTCAGCCGTTTGCCGGCGAGTTTCCGGCGATCCAGGCGGAATCGTGCGGCACAAGAGGGGCACTTAACAATCATTCCATTCCTCTAAAAAAAAGCCCATGCAAAGTCAGGCCAAATGTTTCAGCGCAGAGCCTGCCTCGTCGGGCCGCGGGATTGCCGGCGATCAGCTTCAACTCCGTTCAGTTTCCGGTTTTTTTTCGTCGGTCATGGCTTCAATCTGATGCAGCGAAATCTTTTCGTCGCTGGAGAGAACCCGGTCCAGATCGAGCAGCATGACCAGCAGATCGTCCTGCCGGGCGACACCGAGAAAAAAATCGTCCCCCTGCCCCTTGAAGAACATGGACGCCGGGGTCATTTCCTGCCGTGTGAAACTGCGGACTTCCATGACTTCATCAACCAGCAGGCCAACCATTCGCCCTTCCAGGGCACAGACCAGGATGCGGTTTTTACGGGGATTGTCGCTGACCTGCTGATCAAATCGCTTGCGCAGGTCCGCAACCGGGATCACCGTACCGCGCAAATTGATAACGCCCTCGATAAAGCGCGGCGCTTTCGGAACCGGCGTCAGCTTCTGCGGGCGGATAATCTCCTTGATCCGCATAATATCCAGACCGTAAAGTTCATTGCCAATCCGAAAGCAGGCCAGCTGAATCTCCCGCTTCCGACCTTCCCCGTTTGCCGTCTCCGCCACCGTCATATCAACATCTCCACGATCAGGCGATGAACCTCTGAATGGTCTCGATGACCATAGCGGATTTAAAGGGTTTGGTAATATACCAGTCGGCACCAACCTGTTCGCCGCGGGCCATATCTTCCCGGCTCTTTTTTGCGGTCAGCATGATAACCGGTATATTCCGGGTTTCCGGGTCCTCCTTGATTCGGCGGCAGACCTCGAAACCGTCTATCTCGGGCAGCATGATGTCGAGCAGAACCAGATCGGGTTGCGATTGCTTGATCGCCTCCAGAGCGGCCAGTCCGTCAGCGACACCTTCGACGTCATACCCTTTGGAGGTCAACAAAATACTTTCGAGCTTGAGCAGGCTCTCCTCATCCTCGACAATTAAAATCTTTTTCTTCTTATTCACGCAACCTCCCTTTCCTGTCAGGTCATTTCGACATTCAGTACATTTTTGACGTTGAGCAGGATGATCATCCGGCCCTGAAAACGCCCCACTCCCGTCATGCAGTCCCTGTCAAGGCCGGTCAAGACCGCTGGCGGCGGCTCAATCTTCTGATCACTCAGGGTGGCAACCTGAGTAATATCATCGACCAGCAGTCCCACGATCAAATCCTCCGCCTGACAGACAATAATCCGGGAATCAGCCGTCAGCGTCGATTGTCCAAGCCGCAGTCTCATGGCCAGATCGTAGACGGGAACGATCACCCCGCGCAGGGAGATGATTCCCAGCACAAAGTCCGGGACTCGCGGCACATCGGTAAATTCCTTGACCTTAATTATCTCGCTAATCGCCCGGATGTCCAGCCCATATTCCTCCCGGTCCAGGTGGAAAGCCAGGTACTGCTGGAGGCCTGCCTGCTCCTCGCTGAACGTAAGGTCGGAATCCTGGTCCACATCAACCAGGGCCAGGGAATCCGCTCCGGAAAACAGCTTTTCGAGGGCATCGTCGGTCCATCCCTGCCCAGCGGATTCAGCGGCTGCCGACGGCGGCGGCGCCTGACCGGACGGTTCGGGCACCGCCGTCGTCAGATCCTCCGAAACGGCCTGCTCGGAAGCGGGGAGCTGCCCCTCTGAATGCGCTTTGCCTTCGCCGGGTTTGCCTTCTCCGGGTTTTTCTTCACGGGATTTTCTGCGCAGTTCGGCGATGTCCATAGATCCCTCGTATCAAGCTTCCAGTAACCCATCCAATTCGCTCTTGACGGCCTCGACGACCGCCTGGTCGATCACGCGGACTCCCCGACCGAACCCTTCCAGCAACGCCAGGGATGCGGCGTGATTAATGCGCCGTGGAATGCCATCCGAACAGGCATGAATCAGGGCGACGGCTTCCTGTGCGAACAATCCGTGCCGACCGCCGGCCCGCACAATCCGGAAATCGAGATAGGCCGCCGTCTCGGCGAGATCGAGCGGCCGCAGATCGTACTGCAGTCCGATTCTCTGCCGCAGGGGTTCGTAAACCCGATGCTGCAGCCGCCGGCGCAGCTCCGGCTGGCCCATCAGGACGACGCTGAGCAGATTTCGGTCGTCCAGCTGAAAATTGGTCAGCAGCCGGATTTCCTCGAAGGTTTCCTTATGCGGAACCAGGTGCGCCTCGTCGACCACGACCACGGGACAGATATCCCGTTCGTAACAGGCGAACAGAGCCTCGCCGATCTGTTCCAGCAGATCGGCCTTGAAGCGAGCGGGTTCCTTGATCTGCAGACGATGGGCCAGACTTCGTAAAAACTCCAGCGGCGTCAGCCGCGGGTTGACCAGCAAAATGACCCGATAATTTTCGCCCAGCGCATCCATCAAAGCCCGGGATAGCGTGGTTTTGCCGCTGCCGATGGCGCCGGTCAGCAACACCATATCCCGTTCTTCGACGGCATGCTGCAAACGGGCCAGGGCTTCACGATGGCCATGGCTCAAGAACAGGTAGCTCGGGTCCGGCGTCTTGCTGAAAGGCCTCTCCTGCAGACCGTAAAACGCTTTATACATGGATCAGCGACTCGCTGCGCAGGGCTTCGCTCATCAGGCCGGCGACATCCAGAACCAGAATGGTCTTCTGATTGCCCATTTCGGCGGCGCCGGCAATCCCCTTGACAAAAGAAAGCGCCTTGCCCAGCGACTTGATGACCACATCCTGCTGACCGAGCAGATCGTCCACCACGAACCCGACGCGCTTGTCGGCCAGACCGACAATTGCAACAAACTCGCGTTGGTCGCCTTCTTCCCTTTCGCTGAGGCCGAAGACACCTTCGAGGCGCAGCAAGGGGACCGTGGTTTCCCGCAGCTCGATCACTTCCCGCTTCTCGATAGTCTGAATGTCGTCTTCCTCAAGCATCAGGGTTTCCAGGACCGAATTGATCGGAATCGCATAGGTTCTCGAACCGACCCGGACAATGAGGGCCTTGATGATCGCCAGGGTGATCGGCAGGGTCAGGGTGACCACGGTCCCCTGCCCGACATCGCTGGCCAGCTCTATCATGCCGGACAGTTCGGCTATATTGTTTTTGACCACGTCCATGCCCACCCCACGGCCCGACAGGTTGCTGACCTCGTCTCTGGTCGTGAAGCCGGGTCTGAACAACAGGTCGCGTATTTCGTCCTTGCTCAATTCCTGGTCTTCCTTCACCAGGCCCCTCTGAATTGCTTTACGACGCACGAATTCCGGATTAATCCCCCGACCGTCATCGCGGACCTCGATGACCACGTGATTCCCTTTCTGGGCGGCACTCAGATGGATCGTCCCCTTTTCAGGCTTGCCCTCGGCCCGGCGCTCAACAGGAATCTCCAGACCATGGTCGATGGCATTGCGGATGATGTGCATCAGGGGATCAGAGACGTCTTCGATGATCAGCTTGTCCAGTTCCGTTTCCGCCCCATGAACCACCAGGTCGACCTTTTTGCCCTGTTCGTTGGAGACCCGCCTGACGATGCGGGTCATCTTTTCGAACAACTGCCCGATCGGCACCATGCGCACATCCATGACCCCGTTCTGCAATTCGTCGAGACGTCTTTCCAGAGATCGGATGGCCTTCACCAGGTCGGTGCCAACACCCTGCTCTGCAATCGATTTGCAGCGGTCGGCGATTTCCGCAATGGCCCCTTTGGACAGGACCAGTTCACCGACAATATTCATCAGCAGGTCGAGTTTGTCGATATCCACCCGGACCGTACGGCTGATGGAGCGCAGGCTGCTGCCCCCCTCATCATCTGTCGTATAGCTGGGCTCCGGCTCATGCTCGGGGACAGGCAGGTCGGGCGCAGGGCTTTCAAGGACAAAATCCTCGTCCGCTTCCCGGGCCTGAGAGGATTCGCCGAAGGTACTGATCTGCAGGACTTCACGACCAAGCAGGTTGGTGACCTCCGCCATGTTCAGCTCACTGCCGAAAAGTATCTGGAACGCGATTCTCTCACCGATGTCCCCGGCGGAAGGGAGTGTGCTGACCACCTCTCCATGCTGCTTGAGAAGCTGCGTCAGTTCGGCGAGGTCCTGATCGAAGCTGGACAGATCGAAATCCAGTTTCAGCAGATGAATCTTTCTGGACTTCTTGACGTTTTCGAGCAGCCTGTGCTCTTCGTACTCGGTCAATACATTGAGGATTTCGGCGCTGATATCAAGGCCTTTGAGCGGGTCTTCTCCCTGTTTGCCGCCGCCGGCGAGATGACGGTCAATTCTATCGAAAACCGGCTGCAAATCGAAGGTAAATTGTTCGTCGCCGCTCTTACCGTTGATCAGACGGGTCAGTTGCTCCAGGGCAAAGAAGAGGGTATCCAGCAGATCCTTGTTAAACGGCACCTTGCCCAGGCGTAGACAATCAAGCAGGTTTTCCATGCGATGGGCAAGCTGGGATATGTCGTCGAAGCCGAACATCCCGGCCAGGCCCTTGATGGAATGAGCGCCTCTGAAAATGCTGTTGATCCGATCGGGATCGGTTTCACCGGTCTCGACGGAGTCGGCCAGAGTCATCAGGTCGAGATTGAGGGTTTCGATAATCTCTTCGGTTTCGCTGATAAAATCCTTGAGCGCCTGAGATGAGCTGTTGTCAGTCACGCCTGCCTCCACTCAGGAAAGGTAATCCTGGATCAGGGACTGCAATTCATCCGGGGTAAACGGCTTAACCAGATAAGCGTCGGCTCCCAGAGCCAGCCCTTTTTCCCGGTCCCGTTCGCTGCCCTCGGTGCTGATGATAAACAAGGGGGTTTCCTTGTAGTTCTCGTTGTTGCGGATAAAACTCACCAGTTCAAGGCCGTTGATATCGGGCATGTTGATGTCGGTGATGATCAAGTCCACCTTCTCTCGCGGCAGAATCCGCAGGGCCTCAAAGCCGTTGGCCGCCTCGACGGTTTCGTATTCGCCCAATGCGTCGATCGTCGAAACGATCAGCGAGCGCATGGTCGGAGAGTCCTCGGCAATCAGTATTTTTTTCAAAACTTTTTGTTCTCCCCCGCTTCAGACGACCGCCTGGCCGGCCATCAGGCGCCTTTCCAGCAAGGCTTTCTCCATGGCAAGACCGGCCTGGGAAAGGAAAATCTCCAGAGCCTCGGTGTCGCCGATCGGCTTTTGTTCCGGCAGATTGTCTCCATAAAGCACGGCGACGACACGTCCTTCGCTCAACAAGGGACCGATGAAGATCTCCGCTGGTCGCTCGCCGCCAAGCTGCTCGAACAGATAGTCGGACCACGGGTCTGTGGGCGGCGGACCGGTTTGCGGCTCCCGTGTCTCCAGTATTCCGGAGAAAAGATGTTCTTCGCCGACGGGTAGACTCATGTCCCGGACCAGGAGGTCGGGCACGGCCTCGGTCAGTTCGATACCGAACTGACCGAGGCCGACGATCTCTTTTTCCTTCACCAGAAAAATGACGGCGCGGTTCATCAGTTCACTGGCAAACCGTAAAATCAGCAGTATAATCCCGCCCCCCAAGGAGGGGTTGCCCAATTCCTGAAGCATACCGCGCAACAGGTGCAGACCCGGCGACTGCTGCGGCCCGGATGTGCCGGTTGCGATATCGGCCTCGCCCATTTCCCGCATCAATTCAGCGCCGATATTGAACAGCCGATCCGGCTCCGGCGCTTTCTGCCCTTCCTGTTGGCCGGCTGTCAGCAGGATGTCGACCAGGGCAGACAGCACCTGCTCGCCATGCTTTGTGGCTATTTCGGTTGTGTTCGGCTTGGGCAGCAGCACCGGAACGCCAAATTCCCGAACGCTCTCCTCGGCTTCCTGGTTCGGCTGATCGCTCATGACCAGAATCTGGAAATCGGCATAAGCGCGGCGAACCCTCTGCAGCAGTTCGAGCCCCCCCAGCAGTCCGCTGCCGTCCTGCCGCGGCATAATCAGATCGATAACCAGAAGTGTCTCCGCAGGGTCGGCATCAGCCAGGGCCTGAAAAAAATTCTCGCCGTCGGTAAATGCACGAACCGGCACCTGCCGATCATGCAGCAGGGTTGCCATGCGCTCGACAACGGCAGAGTCGTCGTCGACCAGATAAATCGTCTGCTCCCCTGCAGCAGATTGGAGAGCCGGCCCCGCCGGTGCTGCCCGGCTTTTCGGGGATGGTTCTTCGGCTGGAGGGCTTGCGGAAGGTTCCTCGGCATCCTTACCCAGAGCTTCGGACATCAAACGTTCGACATCGACGACCGATTCGCCCCGTTCATCCATGTCTTCGCCGGCATGCCGTTTTTCATCAAGGATGCGGCTTCCTTCCATGGCCAGCCACTGGGGGTTGAGACCGTTGTCCAGGATGAAATGCAGAGGATTGAGCGAGGTAACCGCGAGTTCTTCCGGTTCACCGAGTTCAAAAGCGAAGTTGCCCTCGTTCCAGGCAAAGAAACTGTAGACGATGCGTTCGACCTGCTGGCGGACCAGGGTTTCAATGAGTTCCTTGTCAAAGCCGAATTCTTCGACCAGGACCTCGCCGAACCGCCGGTGTCGGCCTTCCTGCTGCTGAATGCGCAGGGCCTGCTTCATCGTCTCGAAATCGATGGCATCGCGTCGCAGGAGGAGGTCGCCGAGATTCTCGGGAAAGGTGGAAGCGGTTGCCCGGATGACTTCCCCGTCGCGGAAGACGACCCTTCCCTCGCGATCGAGGCTTTTCAGCTCGAGAACGCCTGATTTGCGGCTGAGGCTGACAATCTGCAGAATTTCGCCAAGGCCGAGATCTTCGAGATTACCAACCAGACTCATAAAAAACCACCCGAAACCACATCTGACATGTTCTGCAAAACAGTCAAAAACACTTAGAAATAAAGCCAGTTAAGTATATAGCAGCGTCCAGGCCCAAGTAAAGCGGTTTCGCCCTTCAGTGCTCGCGGTCCTTGAACTTCAAACGAATGGGGCAACCGATAAAGCCGAATGCCTGCCGCAGACAATTGACCAGGTAGCGCTGGTAGGAGAAATGGATCCCCGCCGCCCGGCTGACAAAGATGACGAAGGTCGGCGGACGCACGCTCACCTGGGTCATGTAAAACAATTTCAGCCGCTTGCCCTTGTACATCGGCGGCGGATGGCTGATCTCCGCGTCCTTGAGGACCCGGTTCAATTCGGCTGTCGTGATCCGTTTCGAAAATTCCCGATCGACTTTTTCGACATCCGCCATGATCCGGGCCACCCTCTGGCCGGTTGCCGCTGACACGAAATGCACCGGGCAGTCGGGGAGAAACTTGAAGGTCCGCCGGACTTCCTGGACGAAGCGTCCGGTGGTCGCATTGTCTTTTTGCACCAGGTCCCATTTATTGACGACCAGAACCACCGCCCTGCCCCGTTCGTGAGCATACCCGGCAATGGTCAGATCCTGGTCGGTGATCCCCTCCACGGCATCGATCAGCATCAGTGCGACATGGCAGCGGTCGAGCGACCTGAGGGCCTGGACCACGGCATACTTTTCGAGTTTCAGGGAGACCCGGCCCTTGCGGCGGATGCCGGCGGTATCGATCAGAAGGTAGGTTTTGCCCTGGTGCTCGAAGCGGGTGTCAACGCTGTCGCGCGTCGTGCCCGCTTCCGGGTTGGCGATGACCCTTTCATAGCCGAGCAGCCGATTGACCAGGGACGATTTGCCGACATTGGGCCGGCCGAGCACCGCCAGCCGGGTTTCCTGACGTTCTTCCTCCTCCTCCGGCATGCTGGCCGCCGGCAGGGCATCCTGTATCCGCTGTGTCAACTCTCCCATGCCGAGACCATGCTCGGCGGAGACCAGGCAGAGATTATCAACACCCAGGGTGTAAAACTCACCGGCCGCTGCTTCCTGTGCCGGGCCTTCCACCTTGTTGACAATGAAGAAAACCGGTTTTTCGACCCGCCGCAGCATTTCGGCCACGTCCCGGTCGGCAGGGGTCAGGCCTTCGCGCGCATCCAGGACGAACAGGATAACATCCGCCTCTTCCATGGCCAGCCGCGACTGCTCCCGCATCTGGGTGAGCAGATGCTCTTTGCTGACCGGCTCGAAACCACCGGTATCCACCAGAGTGAAGGGCTTTTCATGCCGTGTAATCAGAGCATAGTTGCGGTCCCGGGTGGCACCCGGATAGTCATCGACGATGGCGATGCGCCGCCCGGCCAGCCGGTTGAAAAGGGTTGACTTGCCGACATTCGGTCGGCCGACAATGGCCACGATTGCGCTCATGATATACCTTTGACAGAGACCGTGAGAGACGGCCACCAGGAAACTCGTACCGTCAAGATGTTTTTGCCATTTTTTCAGATACTTGAACTCAGAAACCTGAAGTTGATTCTATTCGTATCCGAATTCCCGCATCTGCCGATCGGAAGACGTCCAGTTTTTCTGAACCTTGACAAACAGTTCGAGGAAAACCTTGACGCCAAGCAGACGTTCGATCTCGTGACGGGCTGCCTGGCCGAGCGTGCGGATCATGCGGCCGCCCTTGCCGACCAGGATGCGCTTGTGCGCTTCGCGCTCCACATGAAT